>Ga0181520_10010176_pt1 | contig 12692 bp, 11 predicted proteins | sample PEATcosm2014_Bin_29_FD_132451 | JGI IMG/M metagenome (GOLD analysis project Ga0181520, IMG submission 132451) | Peatland microbial communities from MTU Mesocosm Facility, Houghton, MI, USA - PEATcosm2014_Bin02_30_metaG | ecosystem: Environmental > Terrestrial > Soil > Wetlands > Peat | place...
CCCACCAGCGAAGAGATCGCCCGCCGCATGGACATCCCCGTGGCCAAGGTGCGCAAGGTGCTCAAGATCGCGCAGGAGCCCATCTCGCTCGAAACCCCCAGCGGCGAAGAGGAAGACTCGCACCTCGGCGACTTCATTGAAGACCGCCAGGCGGTTTCGCCCTCCGAGGCGGTCATCAGCGTCAACCTCAAGGAGTACACCTCGCAGGTCCTCCGGACCCTTACACCACGAGAGGAACGCGTAATCAAGATGCGCTTCGGCCTCGAAGACGGCTCCGAGCACACCCTCGAAGAGGTCGGCCAGAGCTTCCAGGTCACCCGCGAGCGCATCCGTCAGATCGAAGCCAAAGCCCTGCGCAAGCTCCGCCACCCCTCGCGCTCGCGCAAGCTCAAAGCCTTCGTCGACGGCGTCAAGGAGATGTAACTAATTACGAGACGGAAACGCCTCGTAAATTGCGTCAATCAGTTTGTATACGCCGGAGGATGGGTTTCTGTCCTCCGGCTTTTCTGTGCCGTTTCTGTCGTGTGCCTGATCCAGATTACAGGCTCTGACCTTTGCCGCCTGATAACCATTCTCAACCAAGGCACTCACATTCTGGATATGTTTCCCGCCCTCAATCACCGTCACGCCACGTTCTACGCAGAGCCGTTGAACCGCATCTGACGCAATCCAAGCGGCATGATCCGCAGTATGCCAGAGCAGCCAGATTTCAAAACAAGGATTGGAGACTGCAATGCAAATCCCTGAACGCGCTGCCGCATCCAGGGCTGTATTCAATCCGAAGCGTGCTTGCTGAGTTAGTTTGACCTCTGCATCGAAAACGCACCAGACTTGGTCAAACGGCTCTGTCTTGCTGGCTTTCATGCGTATTTCCTTTGCTCGATTCACTATGCCGATGGGATCTGTATGTCCCGTTTCGATCAGCACTTGAATGCTTTTCATCACGCGGGATCGCTTGACGGCTTCGATGTATTCAGGCTCGGTAACCGCACCTTCCACAACCACAAGGAACCGCTTCGCTTGGGGCTTTCCCGTTCCGATTGCTCTCTGGCGATCTTTCTTGGCCATGGTCAGATCTCTCCAGAGGCATTCTTGGATGTTGAAGAGGAATCCTTTGCCGATGTTAAGGCTTCTCGCAACAGTTGGTTGTCCAGGAACGGAATGGCACCAAACCTCCCGCCCAGGTAGCCTGCTTCAATGTTCTGATTTGTACGCGGCTGATAATCCGAAAGCGGAAACAATCTGGTCGCCCCATCGCGGGTCTTTTCCGTGAACCATACTTGATCCCGACGCAGTAGTTCGAGGTCAAGCAAGTTTGTGCTGTGCGTCGTGAAAATAATTTGCGCCCCTTTGGGATTGAGGTCATGTGAGTTGAAAAGCCGAACAAGCTCTCGAGCAAGCGCCGGATGTAAGCTTGATTCGAGTTCGTCTATCATTAAAACCTTTCCATCTCGCAAGCTATCCAATAGAGGACCCAAGATTGAGAAGTAGGCAATGGTGCCATCTGACTCCTGAGAGCCTTCCAGTTGATAGGATCGACCTCCTGCACCAAAATGGATAAATCGGATATTGTAATCCGCAGGATCAATACCCGCGGACAATGCGAAATCCGCAGGCCATATAGGAGAAGAATCCTCAGGGTTTTCCCCCTTCAATCTCGTAAAGGCAGCTCGAAGTTCTCGTTTTTCTCTGTCGGGTACTTCATGCTGAAAAATTAAAAGACCGTGAATGCCTGTGTCGGGGAACTCCATCATCTTAGCGATTTGTTCTCGGCGACCAACCTCGGAACACGTCGCGGTCGTGCGCGTCATAAGCGAGGGGATATCTTGCCCTCGTATAACATCAATGGCATCAGTTAGATAAGCGCAAATTTTCGATAAAACCGGATGATTCTTCTGAGCTGAGGCGGAAAGAAATAAGCTATTGGGTCTTACGTCCAGGCGGATGCTTTCAAGATGACGCGAATCTTCGAGCGTTTTTCCCAGGTTCCTGTTTGGAAATGAAATCGTAGTTAACGCATCGACCGCACCCAAGAATTCCAGTGACCGTCTTTTGGAGTCCGCTATCTTCTCCAATACCGGGAGAGCAGAGTAAGTACGCAAATCCTCGACCTCGCGGCGCTTTATGCTTTGCGGACTCTCTGTCGTTCTACGGAATAGTTCCTTGTCGCGACGCCCCGTCGTATCAATCAACCATTCTTCATGAAAAGCGGTTAGATCGAAGCGGAATCCGTATTTGTAGGTCGTGGAATCGATAAGAAACCCAATCTCAAATTCCGTATCCTCAGTCCGTGACAACTCGTCTAGAAGGAAGGGATCGTGAGCAGGAATCGGTCCAAACGGCTTCCAAAGTCGCTGCGAATCCAAAACGATCTGGCGAAAAGCGGAAAGCGCCGCCAAGACATTGCTCTTCCCCGACGCATTCGGCCCGTAGATCGCGGCGCAGCGGAGCAGTTTGAGGTCATCGAACGGCGTATCGATCAGGCTCTCGCTCTTCTCATCGACGCGTGTCTTGGCGGCAATGAGGGAAAGTGTTTGCTCTTCGCGTATCGAACGGAAGTTTTTGCAGCGGAAGCGTAGAAGCATGAGAAAATGATACAGCGAAACGGCAATATATGCAGAAATTTTACGCAAAAATGGATTTCACCTGTTGAAAACCCCGCTTGGGTGGGAACTGGAAGCGGTTCCTGGTACTCCGGCTCCCGCTTTGGGAATCTGGGAAACCAACCCTGTCAGCCCTGCGACAGCCTTCTCCAACTCCGCCCATTCCTCCGCGCTCAGCTTCAATCCCGCAGCCGCGACATTCTCCTCCAGATGCGACACCTTTGAGGTTCCCGGAATCGGCAGCATCACCGGCGAGCGTTGCAGAAGCCAAGCCAGCGAGATCTGCGCCACAGTCGCCGAATGTCGCGCCGCAATTTCACTCAGCCTCTCTGCCGATGGATTCTGCGCCTTCAGCAGCTTGCCGGCATTCATCGGATACCAGGGCAGAAAACCAATGCCATGCTGCTCGCAATAGATGAGCGTCTCCTCATGCCGCCGGTCGCCCAGACTGTATCGATTCTGGACAGTCGTCACCGTGACGATCTTTCCCGCCGCTTCGATCTCCGCCGCATTCACCTCGCTCAATCCGATGTGGCGAATCTTGCCTTGTTCCTGCATCCGCTTCAATGCGCCCAAGCTCTCTTCGAGCGGTGTGCGCGCGTCAATGCGATGTAATTGGTAAAGATCGATGCGTTCCAGACGCAGCCGGCGCAGGCTCATCTCGACACATTGAATCAAGTAGCCCGCGCGTCCCACATACTCGCTCTTCGCCGGTCCCTGCCGCGTGATGCCGCCTTTGGTGGCGATCACCAAACCAGGCGCATAAGGGTATAGAGTTTCTCCAATCATCCGCTCGGCAATCTCCGGCCCATAAGCATCAGCCGTATCGATCAGCGTCACGCCCAGCTCGACGGCGCGGCGCAGCACGCGGCGGGCCTCCTCCGCGTCGGCAGGCTCGCCCCACGCGCCTTCGCCCACCAGCCGCATGGTTCCGTACCCCAAACGATGCACCGGCAGATTGCCACCGATCGGAAAGCTGCCGCTCATGGCAGCCGAAGAAGTAGATACGCTCATACTCGGTTGGATGCTGCGGCCTTCCCTCGCGGTGCAAGACCCTCCTTGCTCAATGTGTTGCCGGATCGATATGCTTGAGGCGCTTTCGTCTCCTGCTGAGGAGATATTTTCAGAATGAGGTTTTCGATGCGGAAGTCGTGGTGGTTAGCTTCCTTCAATCTCGCGGTAATCGCACTGCTCTGCGCTGGGGCCATGCGGTTGGATGCGCAATCGGCTCCCACTCCGCGTCCCGCGCCCTCGCCGGAGCAGCTAGCCCAGCGCGCCGCCGCTGAAAAAGATCATCAGCGCCTGATGGACCTGCTCGGCATCAAAGCGCTTCGCCCCGGCGCCAGCCACGATCCCAACTCTCCCAATCCAACCAATTACGACGAGTCGCGGGCCAACCTCTATCCCAACCTGCCCGATCCGCTGGTGCTGAAAAACGGCAATCCCGTCACCTCGGCGAAGCTCTGGTGGACCAGGCGCCGTCCGGAGATCGTCGAGGACTTCGACCGCGAGATTCTCGGTCGCCTTCCCGCCAATCTGCCCAAAGTGACTTGGGCTATTGTCAGCACCACGCAGGAAAAAATCGATGGTATTCCAGTCATAACCAAGAAACTCGCCGGTCACGTGGATAACTCGACGTACCCAAAGATCACGGTGAATATCCAACTGACGCTCACAACTCCGGCCAATGCGAAAGGACCGGTTCCAGTCATCATGGAACTGGCCTTCAGTGACGAGTTTATGGCCTCCATCGCCAAGAGCCTTCCGGAGATGATGCCCGGTGGTCCTGGCAACGAAGGCCCAAGCTGGCAAAGACAGGTGCTTGCTCGCGGCTGGGGCTACGCGATGCTCTCTCCCACCAGCTTTCAGGCCGACAACGGCGCGGGATTGACTGAGGGCATCATCGGCCTGATGAACAAAGGCCAGCCGCGCAAACTCGATGATTGGGGCACATTGCGCGCCTGGGCCTGGGGCGCAAGCCGAGCGCTGGATTACTTCGAGAGCGACAAGGCCGTCGATGCAAAGTTGGTCGGAATCGAGGGCCACTCCAGATTTGGCAAGACGGCGCTCGTTGCCATGGCCTACGATCCGCGCTTCGCCGTTGCCTACATCAGCTCCAGCGGCACCGGCGGCGCCAAGCTCTACCGGCACGTCTTCGGCGAGCAGCTTGAGAACCTGGCGGCGACCGGTGAGTACCACTGGATGGCCGGCAACTTTCTCAACTACGCCGGCCCGCTCACTCCCGGCGATCTGCCTGTCGATAGCCATGAACTGATTGCGCTCTGCGCGCCGCGTCCGGTCTTCATCGGCGGCGGAGCAACCGAAGGCGATGGCTGGGCCGACGCCAGAGGAATGTTTCTGGCTGCCGTGGCTGCCGGGCCGGTCTATCGTCTGCTTGGCAAAAAAGATTTGGGAACGGATGCATTCCCGCCGATTGGAACCGCGCTCGTCTCCGGCGATCTCGCCTTCCGCCAGCACTCCGGCCGTCACACGCCCGGACCCAACTGGCCCGTTTTTCTCGACTTCGCCAGCCGCTATCTGCGCGCGCAATGAATGGAACCCCGCGCTGCGCCGCTGCGTATCCTGAAGGCAGAGCATGGAGAATACGATGAGCAGCCAGCCTTTTCCCAATTCGCAGGTGATCTTTTACCAGCACTACGAGTCAGTACGCCGCGATGAGGTCGTCGGTGTGCTGCTGGCGCTCTTTCTCGGCGGCTTTGGCGCTCACCACTTTTATCTGCGCCGCACCGGCCTGGGAATCCTGTATCTTGTCTTTTCTTGGACGCCCTTTCCCTGGATTCTCGGCTTCATCGAGTGCTTCTTCATGCCGGGGCGGGTCCGTGAGTTCAACGCCATTCAGGCGGCGGGGATTGCGGCGATGCTGGGAATTGCAATGCCGGGATGGGGCTATCCCTTTCAGGTAACCGTCAATCTGCCGCCGTCGCCGCAGCCGGGATCCCCGGCGGTCTGCCGTCAATGCGGGCAAACCAGCCCGCAGGGCGCGCGTTTTTGCTCGGGGTGCGGCACGGTGCTCTGACGCACAATTTCCTGCCGCAAAAATCGGCAGCGGAAAATCGCTCCGACCTACATATTTGCGTGACCGGCGCGCATCGACTCATTGAACTGCGGCTTGGTAAAACTCAAAGCCGCTTCGAGCTTCGCGCGGTATTCCTCCGCGCGGGCCAGCAGCTTCGGCGTGGCCGCGGCAAACTCGCCCTCCAGATTGATCAGTCCTTCGCCGGCTTTATCGCCGGCCATACGCAGCAGATCGGCCTCGGAGGTATTCAGGTACTGCGCATCCATCGGGTCGGCAATCCACACCGGCTGACCAGCGCCCAAGACGCCCGACAGCCAGTAGACTTTGCCCAGCAGGTAGGCGAGCCGCTCCTCGTCGTTGGTCTCTGTGAAGAGGAACTTCTTCTGCCAGCGGCTGTAATAGCGCGTCGTGACCGGAACCGGTTGGCGGTTTCCCGACTTCAAAAACTCCAGTTGGCCGCGATCCACCGTCTTGCGAATCGCGTTATAGACAAAGCTCTCGGCGTAGGGCTGCTCCATCGCCGGCACAATCTCGGCAAAAGTCTGTGTGACGGCGGCTGCCACCTTGGCGTGCAGATTATGCTCGCCGCCATCGGCCAGATGCATTTCTCCATGAACGATGTACGTGTCCGCTCCCGATGTGGAGCGATGAAAGGGCCACTGAAACTGCCCGAAGGCTACCGGAAGCCCCGCCAGCGTCACGGCGCACTCCGGGCGCGGGTTGCGCAGCCGCTTGCTCTGCGCAGCCAGATGCGCGGTCATCTCCGCCAGCAGATGCGGCTTGTCAAAAACAAAGCCCTCGCTCAACTCCAGCTTGAGCGTGCGGTCGGCGGCGGCTGCGCCGGATGAGCCAGGCACTCCCAGCAGAAAGACCGCCGTGGATTGGCCGCCGAAGCCGGCGCCTTGTGTGGTGGAGACAAGAACCAGGCCAGCCTGAGAGGCAGCCGATTCAAGAGCGGAGGCAAGTGTGGAAGTCAGCGTTACCGTCATAAGAGGGGAATCCTATCTCGGAGATCGTTGCCTTTTATTTTAGAGCATTCCAGTTCACAATCGGGCGCGAAGGAATGCAAAGGAGGGAAATAATGCCATTGGGAGTGCTCTGCACCTGCCGCCGCCGGCCTCAGATTCCCAGCTTGCGGACTTCGTCGTTATAGTACTTCCGGTAAAGAATCTCCCACTCCTGCGAACCTTCCAGAATGATCTTGCGCTGGTTGGCGATCTTCTTCCGGGCGGCTTCGTCGATACCGGCCTCTTGGGCGAGCAGGTTGGTAAGCGCCTTGCGGGCCTCCTGGCGGATGGTGTTGCGATCTTCGAGGAAGCCGACGGCGTCGATCTCGGCCAGTGTATCGGCCACGGTGTGGGCCAGCTTGTTGAGCTTGTCAGGGCTGATCCTCATAGCACCGCCTTATACTTTTTGGCCAGCTCGGTCTTGACCTTTTTGAACATCTCGGCGTACTGGGCGCCGGACTTGCGCATCTCTTCGGAGTACGCTTCCAGAATCACGCGCACCTCTTCGTTGATGCGGTCCTCAAGGGAGAGTTCATCGACCAGCCCCTCGGCGACGCGCGCTTCGCACCCCTTCAAGTCACTGGTGGTGATCATCTTGGCGTCGATGAGGTGTTTGACGGTGCGGCGGGCCAGATAGCCTATGTAGTCACGGGAAAAGATCATGGATTAAGCCTCAGGATACCGCATCGGGCCGCTCTGTGTACACCGTGGTGCAACTGCCGTCCCATCCACTGCCGAGCCAATTGAAACCCTTGCGCCGGACGGTTGCGCACACGGCGACTGTCATTGGTGCGCGGCCCTTCGTCTACTCCTCTTCCTTTACTTCAGCATCCTTCGGCTCCGTATCCTTGCTGGGCGCGTCAGCTTCTTTGGCCGGGTCAAGAGTGCGCAGGCCCTCCGCCTGGGCGGCCTCCAGCAACTGCTGCGAGGCGGAGACGAAGATGATCTCCGTTCCCTGAAACATATCGCGGGCCACCAGCGCAGCGCCGAGCTGAAGTGCGTCAGGCCACCGCAGCGCGGTGCGGTCGAGGAGCTGGCGGGCAGCTTCAAGAACCGCCGGGTTGAGCGGCTCCTGGACCATGCGCGCAGCTTCCATGCGGAGAATCTCAAGCGCCGCCGCCGCGTCTTCCGCGGAGATGCCGCCGGAGCGTTCCTGGTGGCGAATGGCCGCATAGACCTCCAGCGGCGTGGAGGCCGCGATCAATTTGCGGTTGTCCTCAACGGCCTCCATCAGGCTGATGAGGGCGTCGGTGCCCTGCTCCTGAACAAAGAGCTTGGCAAAAGCCGTGGCTTCAAGAAAATAGCAGCTCACAAGCTCCCCCGTTCTTCCTCAATGGTTTCGGCAATGGATTCGCCATGCGCGGCAACCGGGTGAAAGCGCTGGGCCTCGTCGGGAATACCGGCCTCAGCGCGGTTGAGGCGGATGGTGGTGGTGGGATAGGCCGGTGTCTTGGGGTTGGCAATCTTGCTGGTGACAACAACGCCGCGCTGGATGGCTTCGGCCAGAACCGCCTGACGCGATTCCGGATGCTGATTCCAGCGGAAGGCCTTGCGGGGCAGAAAGGAATCGCGGAACCACTTGAGCGCGATGAAGGCGTGGCCGCCCCGCTCGGCCTCGGCCAGAGCGGCGCAGAGTTCTTTGACGCGCGCGTCCAGGTCGGCGGGAATCACCGCTTCCTGGCTGTCGTCGTCCTCGTAGTCGAAGGCAGGATCGGCGGCGCGCTGTGCGCGGACGGGCCGCGGCGGCGCCTCCACGCCTTCAATGCGCTCAAAATAGATGCGCACTTCGTCCTCTTCCGGCGACCAGGAGTCGGCCATCGCGTTGCGACGCTTGCTGCGGCCGTTTTCACTGCACAGCTCGACAATCGCCTGATAGCCCGCAGGCGCCAGAAAGTGCAGCGCACGCGCCAGACCGGGGTCTGAGGAAAAGGCCAGTTCGTTGAGAGCTTCTTCAATCATCTCTTCCGCGTCGGGAATACTCAGGTTGATCATGTCTACGCTATGAGGATCTGCTTTTGTCGATTTCATACTTTCTTCTCCGTATGCCGCTGCTAATATCCGTCCGCGGTGGACCGCCCCCTGGCAGGCTTACAGGCCTTGCTCTGGAGGCTGACCGCGGTTTTGGACAAAAGAGAGCAGCCTTAGTTTTAAACTCCACTTATCCCACCGGAAATTGAAATGCCACCGGCCCCGATCTTCAGGCGGTGATCGACTCATTCCGGCAATGCATCGAGCTTCTTATTGATTTGATGGGCGTCTGCCATGACCCGGCTGATCGATGCCCTGCAGCATTTCCCGATGGAGTGAAGGGTTCATGGCGAATAAAGAATTCGTAGCTTGCGCTATTGCCATTTTTCCCTGTTTCTTCCGCCGCAGATGAAATTCGAGAAATACTCTAGAAAATTCTCAGTTAGAAGCTATCCATCCCCCAGTGTAACCGAAAAGTAGCCCCTGCGATCCAGTTGGCAAAGAAGATACGCTCCCCACGCGTCATCCGCCAACACTTTCTCCCGGAGAAAGTTGCGCTCTCCTGAAGATATACCCAGAGGACTTGCTCCGTACAATAGATGATATGCGCCGCCTTGTGCAACTCCTTTTGTTTATATTTCTGGTTTCTACCGCTTGGTGTGCCGACGGGCCTTCCTTTGATTTGGCCGGACCGAAGGTGGATGTGCATGTGAAACGCGGAGAAGTGACGCTGCCGATCAGTGAAACTCCGAATCTACTGCCTGGAGACCGGCTGTGGGTTCATCCGGATTTTCCGGAGAGCCAGTCGGCTCATTATGTGCTGATTGTGGCGTTTCTTCGAGGAGCCACCAATCCGCCGCCGCCGGAGTGGTTTACCCGCGTGGAGAGTTGGAGCCGCAAGGTGCGCGATGAAGGCGTCTTCGTCACCGTGCCCGGCGAAGCGCAGCAGGCGCTGATCTTTCTGGCGCCGGAGACGGGCGGAGACTTCAGCACCTTGCGCAAGGCCGTGACCAGGGTGCCCGGCGCCTTTGTGCGCGCCGTGCAGGACCTGCAAGCCGCCAGTTGGGACCGGATGCGCCTGGATGCCTATCTGGCCGAGGTCAAAGAGACCTCCCAGACCGACCCTAAATCGCTGAAAGAACGCGCGCAGAAGACGGCCCGGAGTCTGGGCATCAAACTCGACCAGCAGTGCTTCGACAAACCCAGCGATCAGCAGGCCCCCTGTCTGGTGCAGCACACGGACGCGCTGGTGCTGGACGATACCAACGCGCAATCGCGCGTGATGCAGTTGACCAGCGGCTCCAGCGCCGACCTGATGAACCAGCTCAGCTATTCGAGCATGGCGGGCGGAGGGGCATACAGCCCTTATGTCGGCGCGATCGTCGACACGGCCAAGATCCTCTCTTCGCTGCATACGGCGCACTTCCAGTACATTCCGGCTCTGGCCCTGCCGACGGAGGATACGCTGAACCTGCGGCTGAACGTGCCGCCCTCCTTCCGCGATCCCAAATCGGTGGTGGTGATAGCGCTGCCGCCGGTGGGCGCCACCAAACCGCCGCCCCTGCATCCGGTGAATCCAGCGGAGAGCTACTGCGCGCAGATGCCGGCTCTGGTGCTGCCGGCCGAGGGCGCGCCGCTGGTCTTTTCCACGCAACTGGCGCACCAGCTCACATTGCACATCGAGACCAAAAGCGGCCCCGTCGATCTGCCTCTCAAAGCCGATCCCGCGCAGGGCGGTCTGCTGCTCACGCGGCCCGCTCCTTCACTGCCTGACGGCAATCTGACCGGCGTGGTGCGGGGAAAGTGGGGCTTTGACGACTGGGAGGGAAGCCGCTTTCACTTGCGAGCGGCTCTGGCGGGGAAGTGGGAACTGGCGCCGGAGGACGAGTCGGCGCTCGTGGTGGGCCGCGAAGATACGCTGCATATCGAAGGCGAGAGTTCGATCTGCGTCGAGAGGATTGCCGAGCAGACGGCTACGGGCAATCCCCTCAATCTCGTCTGGAAATCCCCCAAACCAGAGGAGTTGGAGGTCTCCGTGCCAATGAAAGATGCGGCTCCGGGAGAGGTCAAGCTGGAAATCTATCAGTATGGGCTGGAAAAGCCCGGCGAGTTGCCGCTAAAGGCCTATGCAGAAGCGGCGGCGCTGGAAAGGCTTACGCTCAGTTGCGGCGACTCCGATGCAACGTTGAAAGGCAACCGGCTGGATGAAGTGGCCAAAGTCACATTGAATGGCATCACCTGGACTCCGGCTTCACTGAGCCGCGTACAAAACTCCGACCAGTTGACAATGAATGCCGACAGCTCGACCGCCGCTCTGGAGGCCGGCAAGCCCTTCGTAGCCAGTGTGCAATTGTTTGACGGCCGTATGTTGAAGGTTCCAGTCACGGTTGAGCCGCGCCGCCCGCAGGTAACGCTGCTCAGCAAGGGCGCGCAGAACGATCTCTCGACCGAACCCTCGCCAGTGCATCTGGGCACTCCCGACGACCTGCCGGTTGAAGAGAGGCTGGTCTTCTTTCTGCGCTCCAGCGTGCCTGCACGCTTCCCCCGCGACGAGCGAGTCGAGGTGGCTGCGGCGGACGGCAGCTTTCATACCATTCTGTCGCTCGCCGATGGCAGCCTGATGCTGGAAGATGCCAAGACCGCTCTGGGAGTTGTCGAGCCTCTGGCGCGATTCGGCTCCTCAGCCTTTGGGCCGCTGCGCGTGCGCGCCGTCTCCGCTGACGGGGTTGTCGGCGACTGGTTGCCGCTGGGAACGCTGGTGCGGCTACCGGGCTTCAAGGATTTGCGCTGCCCGCGCTCCGCCGCCAAACCCTGCACGCTGACCGGCACGAATCTCTTCCTGGTCGACTCCCTCTCCGCCACACCGGAGTTCGACAACGCCGTCGAGCTTCCACCGGATTTTACGGGAACACAGGTGAGCGTTCCTCATCCCTCCAATGGCTCGCTTTTCTTGAAGCTGCGTGACGATCCGGAGACGGCGCAGACCTTGACTCTGCCAGTGAGGCCCATGACTCCACAGGAACAACCGGCGGCGCTGCCCGCCCAGACTCCGGCGCCAGCTTTACCCGCTCCTGCTGCCGCACCGGAGCCGGCTCAACCCGCAACTGCCCCTGCCGCCACTCCAACTCCTGCTTCCCAAGCCGGGGCATGAGGCTGGCGGAGTTGCCGGAAGATTACTCGACGGTGACGGACTTGGCCAGGTTTCTCGGCTGATCCACGTCGCAGCCGCGGCGGACAGCGATGTAGTAGGCCAGCAACTGCAATGGCACAATCTCGATCAACGGCGAGAGCAGCTCAATGGCCGGAGGGATGAAGATAACGTGCTCGACCAGGCTGCCAATGGTTGTGTCGCCCTCGGTGGCTACGGCGATGACGCGTCCGCTGCGAGCCGTTACCTCCTGAATGTTGGAGAGGGTCTTCTCGTAGCGCAGCTTGGAGGCAGGGTCGCTCTCGTCGCGGGTGGCCAGCACCACCACGGGCAGGGTCTCGTCGATCAGCGCATTGGGACCGTGTTTCATCTCGCCCGCAGGATAGCCCTCGGCATGAATGTAGGAGATTTCCTTGAGTTTGAGTGCGCCTTCGAGGGCAATGGGGAAGTGAATGCCGCGTCCGAGGTAAAGAAAGTCCTGCGCGGTGGAGAATTCCTTAGCCAGTTGCTCGCACTGCGCGGAGCGCTGGCGGAGCACCTCTTCGATTTTGACGGGGAGGCGGCTCAGCTCTTCGATGAGCGCGACCGACTGGGCCTGATCGAGATGGCCGCGGAGCTGGCCCAGTTTGAGCGCCAGCAAAAACAGCGCGGTCAGTTGCGCGGTGAAGGCCTTGGTGGAGGCGACGCCGATCTCCGGGCCGGCGTGGGTGTAGACGGCGCCATGCGCCTCGCGGGCCACCATCGCATCCACAACGTTGCAGATGGCGACCGTCTTTGAGCCGAGCGTCTTCATCTCGCGCTGCGCGGCCAGAGTGTCGGCGGTCTCGCCCGACTGGGTGATGAGCAGGCCGAGGGCGTTGGCGTCGGGAATCGGATTGCGATAGCGGTACTCGCTGGCGTAGTCCACATCGACGGGCAGCCGGGCCAAC
>Ga0181520_10010177_pt1 | contig 12691 bp, 10 predicted proteins | sample PEATcosm2014_Bin_29_FD_132451 | JGI IMG/M metagenome (GOLD analysis project Ga0181520, IMG submission 132451) | Peatland microbial communities from MTU Mesocosm Facility, Houghton, MI, USA - PEATcosm2014_Bin02_30_metaG | ecosystem: Environmental > Terrestrial > Soil > Wetlands > Peat | place...
CCCCGACAAGATTGTCGGGGCTACGGGTGCGTGAACTGCAGTGGCCGCGACAATCCTGTCGCGGAAGGCCGTAGGACGGCCCCCGACAAGATTGTCGGGGCTACGGATGCGTGAACTGCAGTGGCCGCGACAATCCTGTCGCGGAAGGCCGTAGGCAGCCCTCCCCGACAAGATTGTCGGGGCCACTGCACCAATCTGCAGTGGCCGCGACAATCCTGTCGCGGAAGGCCGTAAGCCACCCGGCAGGATTGCCGGGGCCACTGCAACGCCTGTCTGGGAAGGAGCCGCTCATGATGCGCAGCGTGCCGTTCGTCGCCATCGCTCTCCTCGCCTGCTGCCTCGCCGCCGCCCAGGATGCGGCCTACCAGGTGCCGGAGCCGAAGCCGGTCACGGCCTCCGTCCTCGTGGGAAGCTACTACTTCCCCGGGCATTTCACCGCCCAGCGCTGGGTGCCGATGGCGCAGTACCACCAGCCTTACCCGCTTCTCGGGTATTATCGCGACGGCGAGCCGGTGGTTTCGGATTGGCATATCAAGTGGGCGGTCGAGCACGGCATCAGCTTCTTCGTCTTCGACTGGTACTACGATTACAAAACCGGACACGTGCACGAGCACAACAAGGCGCTCGACCAGGGCTTCCTGCGCGCCCGGTATCGTGACCTGATGAGGTTCTGCATCTTCTGGTGCAATGAGGAGCCTTCTCCGCCCGACTACACTGAGGCGCAGATGCTGCTGCTCGCGCGGACCCTGCGCGACCGCTACCTGCAGCAGCCCAACTACCTTAAGTTCGATGGGAAGGCGGCGCTGTTCGTCTCACAGCCGGGGCGGCTCATCAAGCGCTTCGGGGTCGAGGGCTGCGCCGCGATGTGGCGGAAGATGAGCGCCGAGGCTGGCGTCGAGTTGATGCCGGTCGCCGAGCAACACACGGATCAGGAGACGCTGAAGAAGGCCGGCTTTCAGGCCTGCGCCGCCTACAACTACGCCGGGGTGAATGTGCCTGCCGGCCAGAATCAGGCACCGTATGACACGATGGTCACCGGCTATGAGGACATCTGGAAGCAGGCGACCACGAACGCCGCGCTCCCGTATTTCGTCCCGGTATCACCCGGCTGGGACTCGCGCCCGTGGTACGGCGACAAGGCGATGGTGCGCACGAACCCCCGCCCCGAGAAGTTCCGGCAGATGTGCGAGGCTGCGAAGTGGTACGTCGATCCGAAACTGCGGGCGGTGATCGCCGAGTGTTGGAACGAGTTCGGTGAGGGCAGCTACATCGAGCCGTGCACCCAGTACGGATTCGGGTACCTCGATGCCATGCGGGACGCCTTCTGCCCCGAAAACCCGCACCATCTCGATGTGACGCCACAGCAATTGGGTTTCCAGCCGCCGGTGTACGACGAGATTCCTGTGTTTACCGCTGCGGACATTGCGGCCCAGGGCGGCAACATGATCTACAACCCCGGCTTCGAGAAGAACTGGGGATGGGTGTACTTCCGGGAAACCGAGGTGAAGTTCGACGCCACAGTCGCGCATTCGGGGAAGCGGTCGGCGGTGGTGACGCCCGCCGATGGCGGCATGAAGAGCCATCCGTGGGCCCCGGTGAAGGTGGGCGACAAGCTGGAGATTTGGGCCTGGGTGCGCACCGAGCCCGGCGCGACGGCAGCGGTCAAGTGCGCGCTGTTCAACGGGGCGATCTCCTGGCTGCAACGTTACTTCGAGGTCGGCAGCGCCGGCGGTCCTGAGTGGCACAAGGTCTCGCAGACCGTCACCTGGCAGGACCCCGATGCGACGTTCCTGGACATCGAGATCGCGCCGCAAGGCGGGAAGGTATGGGTGGATGATGTTGGGATCAGGAAGGTGGGAGGGTAGGGCGACGGCCCCACCCCGTCGCGCCTTCGGCGGGCCACCCCTCCTGTGCCGGGAGGGGGACGGCTGACCTCACCCCCCGGCCCCCTCTCCACAGGGTGGAGAGGGGGAGAACAGCAACGACGACGGCAGCGGCGACAAATTGGCCTCTCGCCCACGTCTCGTCTGAAGTGCAGCTTATATCCCTCGTCCACCTAAGGTCGGAACGATCTTGCCTCAGATCATCGTCACCACCTCGCGTAAAGCAACAGGAGAACTGCACGCCCGGGCCGAAAGATGGGCCGAGCGACTGCGCGGGCGCTACGTCGAGCGTCGCGGGCGGAGTATCGAGACCATCGTCAATGACGAGAGCGCGGAGGCCGGGCAGCAGATTGACGGCGTGGTCGTCGTGACCCCCGAGCGGGTCTCATACCACGCCCCGCAAACCGGCCTGGAATTCTTCTTTCATCCGAACATGGCCCGGACCCGCATTCACAACATCGCCGACGGGCGCGGGGACCCGATGATAACTGCGATGGACCTGCACGAGGGCGACGCAGTGCTCGACTGCACGCTGGGGCGCGCCGGCGACGCCATCGTTGTGGCGCACATTGTCGGCGATAGCGGAAAGGTCGTTGGCATCGAGGTCGTGCCGGTGGTGGCGCAACTCACCATCGCCGGCCTCGCGGAGTATATGGACCCGAGCAAGGCCGTGACCGCGGCGATGCGCCGGATCGAAGCGCACGAGGCGGGGTATCAGGAGTTTCTGCCGACTTGTGCGGACGGCTCGTTCGATGTCGTATACTTCGACCCGATCTTCGATCGGCCGCTGACGCTTTCCGACGCGATGGCGCCGCTGCGGGCCGTGGCCGACCGAAGCCCGCTCGATCCCCGGACCGTCACCGAGGCGCTGCGGGTGGCGCGGCGGCGAGTCGTCATTAAGCAGCGCAAGGGCACGCCGCTTTGGGAAACCCTCAAGGTCGACGAGGTCATCGCCGGGCCTGGAAGCCGGATAGAGTACGGGATAGCCATCAAGCGCGACCCGGCTGTCGGCTGACGCATCAGTATCGAGACGAGGGAAGACATCATGCCGGTCGAGCTGGCATACGTGTTGCGGGCAGGGATTGTCGAGAGCGTCCATTTCGGCGATATCGCCATCACCGACGCACACGGCAACATCCTGCACGCTCTGGGCGACCCGGACCGCCCGACGTTCTACCGATCATCGGCCAAGCCGATCCAGGCGCTGAATGTCGTTCTGTCCGGCGCGGCGGACCGCTTTGATTTCACCGAGGCCGAACTGGCGATCTGCTGCGCGAGCCACTCCGGGTCTGCGGAGCATACGCTTGTCGCGGCGGGTATCCTCGCGAAGATCGGGCTGAGCGAGGCCAACCTGATGTGCGGCGCGCACGAGCCTGGCGATGCCGAGGAGCGGAAGCGACTGGCCATCGAGGGACGCGAGCCCTCGGCGCTGCACAACAACTGCTCGGGCAAACACTCGGGGATGCTCGCCGCGTGTGTCGCGATGGGTGCGGACCCCGCGACGTACCTGTCGCTCGACCATCCGGTCCAGCAAGCGAACCTGCGGAACGTCGCGATGTTTAGCGGGATGGATGTTGTGGGCATAAGGGTTGGAGAGGACGGTTGTGGGGCGCCGGTGTTCGCGCTGCCCCTTCATACGATCGCCACCTCGTTTGCGCGACTCGTCAACCCGGTGGATCTGCGGACGGATGCCGCCCGAGCCGCAGGGCGGGTCGCCCGCGCAATGAGGGCTTACCCCCATCTCATCAGCTCGCGAGGCGACTTCTGGGAGCGCCTGATGCTTTGGTCGGCGGCCGACCCGGCTGCCGGGAATGCGGCCGACCTCACGATGAAAGGCGGCGCTGAGGGGCTGCTGTGTTGCGGTCTGCCCAGGCTGGGCGTGGGTATCGCGATCAAAGTGAGCGACGGAAGCCACCGGGCGCAACCGCCGGTGCTTCTCGAGGCGCTGAGGCGACTGTGCGGAATCGACGCCCGCAGTTCGGCGGACATGGCGGGTTACGTTGCACCGACGGTTCTGAATGTGCTGGGTCACGAAGTAGGGCGCATCGAGCCGGCGCTTCCGCCGGGGTTCATAGGCTGATAGGGAAGATCGAGTGGGCGCGACAATCCTGTCGCGCATGGGGCGCTGGGGCCGGCGACCTAAGTTGCGGGGTCGGTCGTTTTCTATCGCGTCGCTGCGAGGGGCTCTTCCTCAATGCGTGTGGGTAGTGATCTCGAATTGGTCTTGGCCGGGGTCTTATATCAGGGCGTAGACGAAGCCGTTGTCGTTGCGTCCGCAGGACGCCCGGCGCGAAGCGCCCCTCAGCCGGATGCTTCAGCGTCCGGCTTGTGGCCGGTAGTTAGGGCCGTTTCCGTCCGCAGGACGGGTGGCGGCGCAGCCGCCCGGAGCTGTTGGGCACGCGGGCTGATCGGGCCTTCGGCCGCCCGTCCTGCGGACGGGGAGGCTTTTATGCGGCGGGAATCCCGGACGCTGAAGCGTCCGGCTGAGGGTCCCCGCCTGCGGCGGGGCCGGGCGTCCTGCGGACGCGACGGCACGGATAGCGGCCACGTGTCGAGGTGGTCTGTTCAGTCCCGCCCCGGCGGGATCAACCTACCCACACATCGAGGAAGAGTCCGAGGAGGTAGTCCGCTCGCACGCGGAGAATGCGCGAGCGGACACATTGGAATCCACCGGCCCGGACGCTCCTGCGGGCTTTGCGCGCATTCGTTGATTGCTCAGGAAGGAGGTCGGCCGGTGCTGTCCAGGCAAGCTCCGACGTATGCGATCATCATCATTGTCATTCTGTGCATGGGCGCGATGTGGGCCGCGTATTGGTACTACCTATCCCCCGGCGACAGCATTACCGCATCTGATCCTAGCTCCGATGGGAACTGCCTCAAAGGCACCCACGCCGTGAAAGCCACGAGCATGGGGATCATCCCGCCGCACCCCCATCGCAAACGGCCTGTGACTCCCGCGCCAGCCGTCAAGGCCGATGCGGACGCTCCGCAACCCCAGGGCCGGTAACGTTACTCCCACGATCGAGGTGAATTCCCATGTCGCTACGCGTCGGGCAGATCGGGGCTGGAGGCATCTCACGCCCGCATCTGCATGAATTCGTTCGCAGCCGCCACGTCAGCGAAGTGTACCTGGCCGATCCCGGTGATGAGGCTCGCGAGGCGCTCTCGCGCGAGTTTGGAATCATCAAGCGCTCCGTCGCCGACTACCGGGAGATCCTCGGCGAGGTCGACGTCGTCGATATCTGCACCCCTCACTATCTGCATCATCCCATCGCAACTGAAGCCCTCCGCGCGGGCAAAGATGTGATCCTGGAGAAGCCGCTGGCGATGAACGTGGAGCAGTGCGACGAGATCATCGCGCTCGCCGCCGAGACGGGTCGCCGCTGTTTCTGCGCGCTCTGCCAGCGGATGCTTCCGGCGCACGTGAAGGCGAAGCAGATGATGGATGCCGGGGCCGTCGGCAAGCCGTTCCTCGCGGCGGTCACGATCATCGGCAACGAGTTCGCGCGCATGAACGATCCGGGAAGCTGGAAAGGCGACTGGGAGAGGGCCGGCGGCGGGGCGCTGTTCGACACGGGCTATCACGCGGTTTACGTGTTGCAGCACCTGCTGGGGCGCGCGAAGACCGTCTCGGCGATGACGAAGCGCCTCATCGTCGAGCCGAAAAACAAGGCGGACGATACCAGCGCGGTGGCGATGGAGATGGAGACTGGGGCGCTGGCGAGCATTGTGGTGACTTACTCGGCGACCGGGGATCGCTGGTCGGAGGAGCGACGCATCGTCGGCACCGAAGGATCGCTGCTGATCCGCGACGACCCCGAGGACGAAATGCCCCTGGTGCACTTCCAGGGAGGGGACTTCGCCGCCGTCAAGGTTCACAACCCGCCACAAGTCAACTGGTGGGCCATCGGTAAGACGGTGGACCACTTCCTGACCTGCATCGTGGAGGACAAGAAGTCTGAGGTCACACTCGCAGAGGCCAGAGATGCAGTGGCGACGGTGCAGGCGGCGTATCGGAGTGAGAGGGAAGGGAGAAGGGTGGAGGTGTAGAGAGGGGGAGAACGGCAACGGCCTCCTACCCCCTTGCCCCCTCCCTTGCGCTCTTCGAGCGCGTAGGGAGGGGGTAACGGCGACGGCGAACGGCACGAGGCGCGCTGCCTCCGGTCGTTCGCCGTTTTTCAATTTCTGCGTTATGCCTTCTGCGTTGCCGTCCTCGGCAGTTCGAACCAGATCGACGCGCCGCCGTCTTCGCGGTTCTCTGCGCCGACGGCGCCTCCGTGACGAGTCGCGATCTCCTTTGCAATCGCGAGGCCGAGGCCTGCGCCGATGGTGTCGCGCGTGTGGGCGTGGTCGGCTTTGTAGAAGCGCTCCCAGATGAGCGCGAGGTCCTCCTCGAGGATGCCGGGGCCGCGATCGCTGACGGTGACGCGTGCGCGGTCGGCGGAGGCGGTCACGGACACCTCCACAGCCGACCCCTGGGGAGCGACGCGGATGGCGTTATCGAGCAGGTTCGCCACGACCCGAGAGAGCATGTGGCCGTCCCCGTCGACCGATGCCGAAGGAGCATCGACCCGCAGTTCGACCCCGCCCGCCAGCGCCTGAGGCGTCATCCCGGCGACGGCGTCCTTCACCACGTCCGCGATGTCCAACGGCTCCTTCTCCAGTTGTATCGTGCCGGACTGCAGCCGCGAAAGCTCCAGGAGTTGGTCCACGAGCCGGCGCATGATCGTCGCCTGCTGGAGCGATACGTCAATGCAGCGTCGCTGCTGCTCCTCGGTGCGCGCCGTGCCGTCCTTGAGAGCGCCGACGAAGCCTTGGATCGAGGTCAGCGGCGCGCGAAGCTCGTGGGAGGCGTTGGCGATGAAGTCTCGCCTCATGCGCTCGAGATCGCGCAGTCGGTCGCGCTCGCCCTCGAGACGCTGGAAAGCATCGGAGAGCTCCGCCGCCATCGTGTTGACGCTGGCGGCGAGGGATCGCATCTCGCCCGGGCCGGTCTCCGCGACGCGGGCGCTGAAATCACCGGCAGCGATGTTCCTCGCCGCCTCGGCGGCTCCGACCAAGGGTCGCGTGAGGGCGGGAGTGAGAAGCGTGGCGGCCAGGAATGCCAGTATGATTCCGGTCACGGTCGCGGAGATGAGGATCGCCCGCTCGGCTTCGGGAATGGGGCCCAGCCCACTGATCGGGCAGCGAAAGACGAGGGTGCCGATGCGCGATCTGCTGCCGGTCTCGACGATCGGCATCTTGATGCTGATGACGGGGCCGGTCATGCAAAGCAGCGTCGTTCGCTCGACTTCCGGCTTGTCGTCGGCTTGCGCCATGAGCCCTGCCCGCACGCCTTCGCCGCCTGATTCCGCTGGCGCGCTGCTGGCGGCGATGGTCGCGTCGCGCAGGTCGATGATGCACACGCGCCCCTTCACCATTCTGCTGGTGACGTTGGAGAGCAGGGCCAATTGCGGGCCGGAGTCTCGGCGCGCCATCAAGCTCGCGGCGGTCTGGGCGAGTTCCTCCGCCTGGTCGGTCAGCGCGCGTTCCTGGAGGGTCACGTAGTATTGGGAGAAGAGAAATGAGGTCAGGAGGCCCGAGACGAACAGGGTCCCTGCAGCGACGGCGAGGTGGCTCCAGATGAGCTGCGATAGCAAGGACCGCACGGAGGTCTACGTCTCCTCAGGGACCATTCGGTAGCCGATGCCCCAGACAGTGTCCACCCGGCACCCTGCGAGGCCCGCATCGCTGAGCTTCTTGCGCAGGTGCTTCACGTGGGTATCGATCGTCCGGTAATCGGTGTAGTCCTCGTCATAGCCCCATATCTGCTGGAGTATCTTGTCCCGCGCGTGCACGACCCTCGGGTGCGATGCCAACAGCCACAGGATGTCGAACTCCTTCTGGGTGAGACGCACCACTCCCGCGCCCACGGCGGTCTCGCGGGCCTCCTGGTCGAGGACGAGGTTGCCCATGTGAATGCGCCGCGCAGCCTCCGAGGACCTGCGCTGTCGGCGCAGAACAGCTTTCACGCGGGCGACGACCTCGCGGGGGTTGAAGGGCTTGGTAACGTAGTCGTCCGCGCCCACCTCCAGGCCGATGATCGGGTCTGATTCGTCGTCGCGGGCAGTGAGGAAAAGAACCGGCGATTCGGAGAAAGAGCGTATCTGACGGCAAACCTCGTAGCCGTCCAAGCCCGGAAGCATGATGTCGAGGATGATCAAGTCCGGCGCGCCGCATTTGGCCGCGGCGATCGCCGCGTGGCCGTCGTGAACGGCAGCAACCCCGAAGTGCTCCTCCACAAGGTACATGGTCAGAAGTTCGCAGACCTGGGGATCGTCGTCGACGATTAGAATTTGAGACACCGGAGACCTCCACGCGCGTTCAAGGGATTCCAAGATGATGCAACGCCCGGCTCAGCGGTTACGGTTCCGGGACGCCGGGAGAGTTACCGAAGTCTTACCGAATTGGCCTGTTCTCAGCGCCTTTTTCAGTGCGATCCACACGCAGGGGTGTCGGTCCAGAACGTGCCGAGAACTCCACGCGCCGCCCGCAGGCTTATTGGGCTTCAAACGACAAATTGGCTTACCTTTTTCATCCCAATTACGTCACTTATTCTGCACGCAACCGTCCTATAATGCTACCACTTCTATACCGGATTCTGGGACCGAGGATGGTGGTAGACATGCACCGAAAAGGATTCACCCTTATCGAACTGCTGGTCGTCATCGCGATCATCGCTATCCTGGCGGCGATTCTGTTCCCTGTGTTCGCTCGCGCTCGCGAGAAGGCCCGGCAGGCGTCCTGCGAGTCAAACCTCAAACAGATCGGCCTTGCGCTGCGGATGTACGCAGACGACTATGACGAAGTGAACGCCTGCTATCGGATCGTAATCCCTCCCCCCAGTGGCGACGTTCTGCCGAAGTCGTACTATGGTGGCAGCCCGAACGGCGCCGGTGGCAAGTGGGATATTTGGTGGGCCCCTTACGACCCATCGGTGAGCGCCACCGGCACGCCCGGCGCGAACTGGACGGCCGGCCTGCTGCAACCGTACTTCAAGAACACCCAGATCTTCAAGTGTCCGTCTGAGCCGACGTACCAGTGCGGATACGCCATGTCGTATATCAACGGAGGCCCCGACGGGATGCTGTACGGCAGTATGATGATCGGCGCGCCGGACAGCTCGGTCAGTGACCCGAGCGGCCGCGCAGTCGTATGGGACCACCGCAGCACACCCGGCTGTGCGGACACGACCAACTACAATGCGAACCCTCGACCGCCCTTTACGCCTTTCGCCGGATCGTCAACCTCCACCACGCACTATCCTGACCGCCACAATGGCGGCAGCAACTTCCTGTTCTACGATGGTCACGTCAAGTGGTATCTGCCGAACAACCTGACCGTGTCGATGTTCCGTGAGCCAGGCTCTCTCCCGGCGGTACCGGGCTACCCAGGGGAGTAGGGGCGACTGTCGCAGTCCCGAGACAAACAGACGAGGCCAGGCAAGAGCGGACGAGCGCCGCGTGCCCGGCCTCGTTTGGGTTCTGCTTGGTTGTCGTCTTGCCGGCGGCGAGGCGAGCGGCGGTCTCCAGGCTTCAAAGGCGGCGATGGAAGCCCAGGCACCGTGGAGTGGACTCCGCCGCCACACGCGGGCCGGAGCTGCCTCGCCCCAAGAGGCATCTCGCGCCGCGAAGACGAATGAACACTCGTTAGGGCCGTGCCACGATGGGGGCGGAGATGACACGATGCCACTGTCGAGCAAGTCGTCGCGCGCCGTCTTCCGGGGTGTTCGAGGAGCGCTGGCTTTGGCCCTCGCCGTGTCTCTGGACGGATGCGCCCATTGCGCCCCGAACGCGCCGGACAAGTCGGCGCAGGCCGCGCCGGTGGCTTACTCCATCGTCGGCACCGGCCAGAACCGCTGCTATAGCGACTGGCGCGAGATTCCACCCCCGGCTCCAGGTCAGCCCTTCTATGGCCAGGATGCCCAGTACCCGCGCCTGCAGCCGGCCTACAAAGACAATGGCGATGGCACGGTGAGCGACTTGAACACGGGGCTGATGTGGGTCAAAGCCCGCGGCGAGAAGATGACGTGGCCCGCGGCCGTCGCGGGGGCGCCTGGCTGTCGCGTCGGAGGCTACACGGACTGGCGCACGCCCACCATCAAGGAGTTGTACTCGCTCATCAATTTCAACGGCGCTTTCCGCATGACCGCCGCCAACTCCACGCCCTATATTGACACGAGGTTCTTCGGCTTCGCGTTCGGGGATGAAGCGAGAGGCGAGCGGGGCATCGACTGCCAGGACTGGTCGGCGACCCAGTACCTCGGCGCCACGATGAACGGCAACGCAACAGTGTTCGGGGTGAACTTCGCCGACGGGCGGATCAAGGGTTATCCGCGAGATCGCGGCCCTCGCGGCCCGAACAGGCTCTATGTCCGCTACGTGCGCGGCAATCCCGCCTACGGCAAGAACGACTTCCACGACAACGGCGACGACACCGTCACCGACCGCGCCACAGGCCTGATGTGGTCCAAAGGCGACAGCGGCAAGGGGATGAACTGGCAGGCGGCGCTGGCGTGGGTTCAGGCGCGCAATGTCGAAAAGTACCTCGGCTACAGCGACTGGCGGCTGCCGAATGCCAAAGAGCTGCAGAGTATTGTGGACTACACGCGCGCGCCGAGCGTGACGCATTCGCCGGCGATTGCCCCGGTTTTCCAGACCACGGCTCTCCGCGACGGCGAGTATCCCTGGTACTGGACCAGCACCACGCACCTGGACGGCCCCCCCGACCGTGCGGGAAACGCGGCGGTCTACATCGCCTTCGGGCGCGCCTGGGGCTGCATGTTCGGGCAGTGGATGGACGTGCACGGCGCGGGGGCGCAGCGCAGCGACCCGAAGAGCGGCGATCCGGCCTGGTTCCCCTACGGCCGGGGTCCGCAGGGCGACCAGATACGCATCTACAACTACGTCCGGTGCGTGCGCGGAGGGCTGTAGGCCGTCTTGGAAATCGCCGTTTGCCGGGCGAAGGGCGACCTCACCCTGACCCGCCTACAGCGGGTAGGCCTCTGTCCACTTGTACCTGTTTAGCGACTGCCTCCTTCGACCCTGTGGCGGCGCGATTTATCGCGCCCAATGCAGGCCCAAACTGCTCTCCGTCCATTGCACCGCTGGCACGAGCAGGCATCCTCTTGAAAGCGAAGATGCTGGTAGTTACGCGACGTAATGCGCACGATGAATCGCGCTGCCACATGGTCTGAGAGAGGTGTCGCTAAACACATACTTCCACTCGTGGAGAGGGGGGAACGGCAGCGGTTCACTGCTGCGCGAAAATCGCCGTTTGCCTCTCCCTTCCCATACTCGCCTGCGGCGGGTCCACGGGAGGGGTGCCCGCGAAGCGCTGCCGCGTACCATCTTTCCCCCATCGCCGCCCTCTATGCCAGCGACTTGCTCACCCGCGTCCTCACTTCCGCTGCAAAGCGGTCGATGTAGCTTTGCAGGAATTCGGCGATGCCCAAGGACGGGTCTTCGATGAGCGGAGTGAGGTCCATCGCGAAGTTCAGGCCGGTGGTCACATCGAGGCCGTGCGACTCGTGGTAGGTCGCGTGCGCCTTCCGGCGGCCCATTGAGGCGAGGTCGTAGCGCTTCCCGCCGGCGATTTGCGAGTCGAAGACGCCCAGAAGCGCCGCCTGCAGATTCTCGTGCGGCGAGCAGTCTAGGGCCACCTTGTCGGTATCGCTCATCCAGTCGAGATCGCGCCAGACCTCGCCGCCGAGGAGCTTTTCGGGCCGAGCGTCGGCGGGAAGCTCGCGGCACGCCTGGATCAGCCGGACGGCGGTCGCCACATGGGTGTCGTGCTTGTCGGCGAGGTTGTGGGTGTAGATTACCGAAGGCTTCGTGGCGAGGAGCAGTTCCTGAAGCTCCGTCACGATGGCCTCTCCCGGCGGGTTCTTGATCTCCGAGCTGGCGTAGTCCATCAAGACGACGGCCGAGTAGTCGCCGACGAAGCCGGCCTTCCTCTGCTCGATCTTGCGGACCTCGCGCATCTCCTCATCGGAGTAGTCGGCGTAGATCCCGGCGCGCGGCGAGCCGGCTCCGTTAGTGGTGACGACGCCGCAAAACCACTTGTCTTTCTGGCCGTAGCATTCGATGACGCCGTGGGCGGCCATGATCTCGATGTCATCTTGATGGGCGCTGATGGCCATGTGTGTCGTCCGGTCGAGGCCCTCTTTGACGGAGATGCCGTCCGGGATGAAGATGCTGGCTCCAGGGTTGCGTAGCTTCATGGTGCAAGGCTCCTTTATGTGAGCCGTCCCTCGTGTTTTGGTGTCCTTGTGGTTCAAAGGACGCCTGGGCGACGGCCTTACCACAGTCGTCATGCCGGTTTCCGGCACTCTGGAACGATGAGAACGGCCCTACCCCGTCCCCGCTTCGCGGGGCCACCCCTCCCGTTCCGGGAGGGGAGAGGCAAACGGCGATTCTCGCGCAGCAGGGAACTGCTGCGGTTCTCCCCTCTCCGCTGTGCCGCGCTCTGCGCGGCCCGGAGAGGACGTGGCCGCCGTGGGCGGCCGAGGGGGTGAGGTTGCCGTTCGCCCGGCAAACGGCGATTTTCAGGGCAGTCGCCATGCCGGTTTCCGGCGCTCTGAAACGATGAGAATGACGGCGATGGCGGGCGAGACGCCCGCCCCACGCGCGACAAGATTGTCGCGCCCACTCCATTCTCGAGGCAGTCGTCATGCCGGGTTCCGGCACTCTGAAACGATGAAAAGGCGACGGCCCTACCCCGTCCCGCCTGCGGCGGGCCACCCCTCCCGTTCCGGGAGGGGAGAGGCA
>Ga0181520_10010178_pt1 | contig 12691 bp, 9 predicted proteins | sample PEATcosm2014_Bin_29_FD_132451 | JGI IMG/M metagenome (GOLD analysis project Ga0181520, IMG submission 132451) | Peatland microbial communities from MTU Mesocosm Facility, Houghton, MI, USA - PEATcosm2014_Bin02_30_metaG | ecosystem: Environmental > Terrestrial > Soil > Wetlands > Peat | place...
CGAGACGCCGCCGCCGATCTTGTAGAGGCCGCCGCCCGCGTTGCCGCCTTCGCCCGGCCCGAAGCCGTTGCCGCTGCCCGAGCCCATGCCGCCGCCACGGCCCGTCCCCATGCCGCCCCCTGATCCCTGGCCGCCGGTATAAAGCGATACGTTGGCCGAGCTCTTGACGCCGATGTTCGGCATCAACGGATTGTCAGGAAGCTGGATTGCCTGCTGAACGTCGATTGCCGCCTGGGCAGCGAGCTTGGGGTCTTGCACCGGCGGATTCGGTGGGGTAAGAGGATCTTTCATCTTGGGCGGCAGCTTGCCCTTGATCGGATCGACAATGCTCTGGTTGCCGCCTCCGCCACCCCCGCCCGCATCGTTTTTCAGCTTGGGGGCCTTCAAATCGATGTCGCTGATGTCGATGGGCGTCATCGCAATCTTCTTTTCCTCGATGATCTTCTTGACGCCAAGGAAAAGCAGGGCACAGAGAATGGCTACATTAACGGTGGTCGAGAAGCCGATGGCCCAGGGGTTGGCCTTCACCTTCATCCGATCCGGGACCGGAATCGGCTTGGAAGTAAGTTCGAGCGGCGGCAGCTTTACCGGGAAAAAGACGTCGTGGATGTTCTCGTAGAGATCGACCCAGATGGGCTTCTCTTCAAACGCCTTGCCGAGAAAGGCGTCGAATCCGGCGCCGCCTGTGAGAGCCGCTGTTGCCTGGGAATCGGTTTCGGAGACCTGCAAATCGTTTGCCATAGTTGCTGCTGGCTCATTCGCCTCGTGCCGCAGGGTAGTGCCGTCCGATGGGAGCCTGCCTTCGTCCGAACCCGTTCTCCCATTATGCGCGACGGGGGCCGCGATTGTCTCGGTTGCACCCGCGCCGGTTGCCAGACGTAACCCTTTCGTTGGGTACACAGTTCCCATAAACAATAGACAACCCGAAGGCCCACTGGCTACCCGGTTTTTGCGGCTGTCCCATTTACACTAACAAAGGATTCACCTCTTTTTACGTCCGGGATCGAATGCAGGAGATCAGATGTCCGTAGCGCCCGAGTTGAAGGCGACACTTACGCTCCCTCAGACCGCCTTTCCAATGAAGGCCAATCTGCCCCAGAATGAGCCACTTCGGCTCCAGCGCTGGGCTGCGCTCGGGCTCTACGAACAACTGCGCAAGGCCGGCCGCGGCAGGCCCGCCTATCTGCTTCACGACGGCCCTCCCTACGCCAACGGGCCCATCCACCTCGGCCACGCGCTCAACAAGGGGCTGAAGGACTTCGTCGTGAAGTCCAGGACGATGGCTGGCTTCGACGCGCCCTACGTTCCCGGCTTCGACTGCCACGGCCTGCCCATCGAGATAAAGGTAGAGGAGCAACTTGGCCGCAAGAGGCTCGATCTGCCCGCTGCGGAGATCCTCGCAGCCTGCCGCGCCTACGCCCAAAAGTACGTCGACCTGCAAACCTCGCAGTTTGAGCGCATCGGCTGCTTCGGCCGTTGGCAGCAGCCCTACAAGACCATGGCCCGCGACTACGAAGCGCGGACGCTCGAGGCCTTCTACGGCTTCCTTGAAAAGGGCTTCGTCTATCGCGGGCTCAAACCGGTCTACTGGTGCATTCATGACCGCACGACGCTGGCCGAAGCCGAGGTCGAGTATGAGGAGCACACCAGCCCGTCAATATATGTCACCTACCGGCTCACCTCGGACCCCGAGACCATCAGCCCCGCGCTGGCCGGCCGCGAGGTCTTCACCATCATCTGGACCACCACCCCATGGACCTTGCCGGCGTCTCTGGCCGTGGCCTTTCATCCGGACTTTGACTACGTCGCTCTCGAAAACACCGACGGCAAGGTGTACATCGTTGCCGAAGCGCTGGCCGCTCAAGTAAAGTCCGCCTGCAGGCTGGACGAAGCGAAGGAAGTAGCGCGATTCAAGGGCGCGGTGCTCGAGCGCCAGACCTTCCAGCATCCCTTCCTCGATCGCAGTGTCCTCGGCGTGCTGGCTACCTACGTCACAGCCGATTCCGGCACCGGCGCGGTGCACACGGCGCCGGCGCATGGCGCGGACGACTTCTATACCGGGCAAAAGTACGGCCTCGATCCGACATGCCGCGTCGATGCCGCCGGGCACATCCACGTGGACCCCGATGCATGGCCCCTCGCCGCGCCGCCGCCATTTGAGAGCAAGACGGTGTGGGCCGCCAACCCCATCATCGTGGCAATGCTCGAGGAGTCGGGCGCTCTGCTGGCATCGGCCGATCTGCGCCACTCCTATCCGCATTGCTGGCGCTGCCATCGTCCCGTCATCTTTCGCGCCACCGAGCAGTGGTTTATTGGCATGGAGACTCCGGTCAAGCGCGCCGACGGTACGGAGACGACCTTCCGGCAACTCGCTATCGAGGAGATCGACAAGGTGGTCTGGGACCCTGCCTGGGGCAAGGTGCGCATCGCCAACATGATCGCCACGCGCCCCGACTGGTGCATCAGCAGGCAGAAAATCTGGGACGTGCCCATCGCCGTCTTCCTGTGCGAGCTGTGCAACCGGCCGATCGTCTCACCCGAGCTGAACCACGCCGTGGTCGCGCTGATCGAGCGGGAGGGGATCGAGGCCTGGCGAACTCCCGCCGCTGACGCTCTGTTGCCCGCCGGTTCGGTTTGCGCCCATTGCGGCAGCGTCTCGTTCCGCAAGGAGACCGACATCCTCGACGTGTGGCTCGACGCCGGCGTGAGCTGGCTTGCGGTATGCGAGGCTGACGAAGATTTGAAGGACATCTATACAGCCTTCCAAAACGAGGACGGCACGAAGCGCCAAAACGGGAGAGGCACGGAGTGCCTCTATCTTGAAGGCGCAGACCAGTACCGCGGCTGGTTCCAGTCTTCCCTGCTGACCTCGGTGGCGCTGCGCGGCCGCGCTCCTTACTCTCACGTCGTCACTGCCGGATGGACCCTCGACGAACAAGGCCGCGCGATGTCGAAGTCGCTCGGCAACGGCGTGGACCCAGTGGATATCGCCGATCGGCTGGGCGGAGAAATCGTCCGCCTGTGGGTAGCGTCCATCGACTTCCGCGAGGATATGGCGGCCAGCGAGAACCTGATGCAGCGCTGCGCCGATCTCTATCGCAAGCTCCGCAACACCTTCCGCTTCCTGCTCGGCAATCTCAGCAGTTCGATCCCGCTCCTCGGCAATGTGGACGCCTTCGACCCAACACGCGACCGCGTGCCCGAAGCCGAGCTTCTCCCACTCGACCGCTACATGCTGGCCCGCACACGCGAGCTGACCGAGAAGATTTGCGCCTGGTACGAGGCCTTCGAATTCCATCGCGTCTATCACGCAGTGAACGAGTTTGCGATCGTCGACCTGAGCTCGTTCTATCTCGACGTCCTCAAAGACCGCATGTACACCTTTGCGCCCACCAGCAAGGAGCGCCGCTCCGCGCAGACTGTGCTCTGGCAGATCACCGAAACGCTTGCCCGCCTGGTCGCCCCCATCCTCAGCTTCACCGCCGACGAGGTATGGGAGCATCTTCCCCAGCTCGAAGGCCGCGAAGCCAGCGTGCACCTCGCGCAGTTCCCCAGACCGGAGGAGATCTTCTCCGAAGACCCCTCGGCGCTCCTCGAAGAGTGGAAGCAGTTGTTCGCGGTGCGCGACGCTGCGCTCGTTGTCCTCGAAGAATCGCGCCAGGCCAAGACCATCGGCAAAGCCCTCGAAGCCGAGCTTGAAATCTCTGCCGCGGGCGAGCAATTGGCGCTGCTCGAGCGCCATGCAGCGGGCCTGAAGGAGATTGTTAATGTTTCGGGCGTTAAAGTTGTGGCTGGCGCGGCGCTGGCGGTGAAGGCGCTCCCCGCCTCCGGATCCAAGTGCGCCCGCTGCTGGAACTTCATGCCCCACGTTTCGAACTATGGCGTGTGGGAGAACGTCTGCGACCGCTGTCAGGCCGCGCTCAAAGAAATGAACATCGCCCCGCCGCAATCCGGAGCCGCGGCATGAGCCTGACCATCCCTCGCCGCCTGCCCTGGCTCCTGCTCCTCTCCGCACTCATCGTGCTCGCCGACCGGCTCACCAAAATCTGGGTTGCCGCGCACATTCCGATGGGCGGCGCAATTCCCGTCATTCCCCGCGTGCTCCGCATTACGCACTGGACCAACGAGGGCGCAGCCTTCTCGCTGTTCGCCGAAACGGCCTCGCCCAACGTCGTCCGATGGGTGCTGGTAAGCTTCTCGCTCGTCGCCGCACTGGTTGTCCTCGTGCTGCTGGTGCGCCTGGGAAGCCGCTTTACGCCCACCACGGTCGCGCTGGCGCTCATCCTGGCCGGAGCTCTGGGCAACGTGCACGATCGTATCCTCTACGGCTCAGTTGTCGACTTCATTGAAGTACACATCTTCACCTACCACTGGCCCGACTTCAACGTGGCAGACTCTTCCGTGGTCACCGGCGCGTGCCTGCTGCTGCTCGGCTCGTTCTTCGAGAAAAAGCCGGACGAGAAGCCCGCCGAGAGCTGACGAATGCGGAGAATCATGAACAAGACAAATCCATTCAAGACCATCCTGCTCTGCGCCTGCCTATGCCTATCCTGGGCGGCGCTCGCCCAGCAGCCGGCCCCACACCTTTCAAAGAAGGAGCCCGTCATGACCCGCCATGCTGAAGGAACCTTTGACGTGAAGATGTCGCCGCCCGGCGCCGATGACGCAACTGCCGGCACAGCGATCGGCCGATTTGGCATCGACAAGCAGTTCCACGGCGACCTCGAAGGCACGAGCAAGGGGCTGATGCTTTCGGCCGGAGATCCGGCCAAGGGCAATGCCGGCTACGTCGCCATCGAGCAGGTCACAGGAACGCTCGCGGGCCACACCGGCTCCTTCGCACTTCAGCACATGGGCATCATGGAGAACGGCGGCTACAAGCTCACAGTAATAGTGGTCCCGGGTTCGGGCACAGCGGAGCTGACTGGGATCGCCGGCGCCATGACCATCGTGATCGCCAACGGCAAGCACTCTTACACTCTCGAGTACACCCTGCCCGCACCGCAATAGGGTGCTCAACTTGTGTCCAATGAGCTAATGCAACTTCGTTAGGATAGCTTCATGCCAAAGGTCCCTCCCGGCCAGACCCTGCTCATCGACGCGGACGATACGCTGTGGGAAAACAACATCTACTTTGAGCGCGCCATCGCGGCATTCACCAGTTACTTGAATCATCGCGAGTACTCCCCGGCCGAAGTCAGGCAGGCCCTCAACGCGGTGGAGCGCGAGACCATACTCGCCCATGGCTACGGGCTTACCAGCTTCACGCGATCGCTGGTCACCTGCTTTGAGCGGCTCAGCCCTGAGCCCGTCACCGAAGAGAAGGCCGCGCGCATCCTGGGTTTCGCGCGCACCATCGCCGAGCAGGAAATTGAACTCCTGCCGGGCGTGGCCGCAACTCTCAAAGACCTGGCCGCGCGGCATCGCCTGATCCTGATGACCAAGGGCGACCAGGCCGAGCAGGCCGACAAGCTCGCCCGCAGCGGACTCGCTGAGCGCTTTACGGCAGTCGAGATTGTCGCCGAAAAGGACCCGCCCACCTATCGCGCAGTGATGGAGCGGCACGAGCTAGCGCCCCACACCAGTTGGATGATCGGCAACAGCATCAAGAGCGACATCAATCCGGCCCTCGCTGCCGGCCTGCACGCGGTGTTTCTCTTCCACAAAGACACGTGGGTGCTTGAGCACGCGGAGCTGGCGCCCACGCCCGACAGCCAGCAACTGGTTGAGCTCGACGCGTTCACAAAGCTGACAACGATTTTTTAGGCCCATAAACGCCGGGCAAATCGTCGCACGGAATTTCACAACGAACAGTGGAGCCCCATGTACACGCCGAAGTTCAACCAGGTGACCGACCGTCTCGTACTCCTCGAAGCCATGCGGGCCTATTCGTTTGCGATCCTCTTCGGGCCCCAAACATCCGGAGCCGAAGCACCCGCCCCCATGGTCGCCACCCACCTCCCGCTGGTCGTGAAAGACGAGGGTCCGCATGGGCTCATCGAGGGTCACTTCGCGCTCGCCAATCGCCACCATCAGGCCCTCGCCGGGCGCGAAACGCTGGTCATCTTCCCTGGGCCGCACAGCTACGTCTCGCCCACATTCTATGTCGAGGAGCAATCCGTCCCGACGTGGAACTACATCGCCGTGCACGCCTACGGAACGCTCACGCTGGTCGAGGACAACGAAGGGAAAGAGGCCCTGCTTGCCGGGCTGATTGCGCAGAACGAACCAGCCTTCGCTGAAAGATGGCGCGACATGCCCGAAAACTTCCGCCGCTCCATGCTTGCCGGCATCGTGGGCTTTCGCATTCCCACCGCACGGATCGAGGGAAAGTTCAAAATCAGCAAAAACCGCCTGCCCGCAGAGCGGCCCAACGTGAAGGCCGCGCACGCCGCCGGTACACCTGACCAGCAAGAACTCGCCGCGTGGATGCAGCGGTTGTGCGGATAAGGTACGGCTGGGCCTGGTAGCCGCGTCTAGTTGGCTGATAGCAAATCAGGTCAACCGTGGCGCTCGTCCACTCAGGGGTTGCTTCTTCAGACGCGCTCCATCCTTGACCGACCCAATCCGCGTGTCGTCTACTTTGTGCGACAAGCGCAGCACCGCTCAACTGAAAGGAACCAAGTCATGCGCAAAGTTTTTCTTTTCCTGGTTGCCCTCGCCGCAGTTACAGTTCTGTCCGCGCAACCTGACCCTCCGCCCAACTGGAAAGCCAAAGTCAACGCGGCAATGCCGCTCCTTGGCCATCGCAACTGGATCCTGATTGTCGATTCGGCATACCCGTTGCAGTCCTCGCCCGGCGTCGAGACCATCGACACCGACGCACACCTGCTCGAGGTCGTTCAATACGTGCTCGAAGAGATGAATGCCTCCATCCACGTGCGGCCGCTCATCTACATGGACTCGGAGCTGCCCTTTGTTCCCGATGAGGATGCGCCGGGGGCGTCGTCCTATCGGCGTCAGGTCGGCGACCTGCTCCACGGCTACCCGGTTGCATCGCAGCCCCACGACACCATCATCTCCAACATCGATCAGGCCGGAAAGCAATTCCAGGTGCTTGTCCTCAAGACGCGCATGACCATCCCCTACAGCTCCGTCTTCATCCGGCTCGATTGCAAGTATTGGAGCGGCGAGGCCGAGAAGCGCATGCGCGCCAAGATGAGCGCGGCCCAGAGAGAGCCACCGCCAGCGCAGTAGCGGCCAGCGCGGCAGTCAGCGAATTCTGATTTCGGTAGTTATTCATTCAGAATGATGGAAGTTGGAACACGTAAAGTCTTTGTAATGAGTAGAGTACTGAAATACAAGATTTGTAAAGCGGCTGACTGTAACGCCGCAAGCGGTTGAAAGCAAACGGTTTGAGTGGGCTTTACAGTTTTACAGGAGGGGTTGGCGTTTTCGGAAAAAGGGGTTTTGGAGGGGCCTATCTGACTGGCGGGAAAAGAGTTAGGGGCAGAATTGAAGTGCGAAATAATTTGGGGGTTTTCGGAAGTAGTGGCGGAAGTAATTGAGGGCGCAGCAGTTAGAGCATTTCCGATCCACATCTTGACGTGTCGAGTGCGTCGAAGGTGGCATTTTCTTGGGGAAAATGCCGCTCTGCTGCGTGGTTTCTGAATAGACTTGGATCGAAAATGCTGTAGCGGGACTGGTGTTTGGGCTGCGGCTGTAGCACCAGCGGCGCGGTCAGCGGCGATGCCGAATTGAGGCCAGCCATCGGGGTAGCGCGCGGCTTTGAGCGCCTCGGGCATGACCAGGAGCAGAAACCTCAACCTGTCGGTGACGGAGGTGTTGTATTCGACCGCGAGGCGCCGCGTCTGTCGGTAGAGCTCGGGACCGACGGCTACGGTGATGTTCCTTACTTTTCGCATGGTGCAAAGCTCCGAAGGCGATCTTTGGGATTTCGCCTATTTGGAGTGTGCGCCGGCGGTGGGTAATTCTACGCAAACTGAAGGGCAGTTTTTTGGGGGCCTCCCCGCAAAGCAGACGGAGGACGGACAGCAAGGTGAGCTTGTTCTTTGAACTATCGCTCTCGCGGGAATCTAGCGGGAATGTGCCGTCTGTGCCTGGGTTTCAATGGGCGGATTCACGGGGAACTGGTGCGGTTGTTCAAGGACATGTTTGCCGGACGGAATCTTGAGCCGATTCCGACGCCGGAAGAGTTTGCTCAGCGGCGGGCGGAGCGGGCTGCAGCGGGGAATGGGCGGTAGGGTTGGGCTCGCCGAGCACGGCAAAATGCGATTCAGAGTGTTGTGGTTGTCTCTTGCTTGAATTCGAGGGGAACATCCCGTCTGTCCCCGTGGTCCTATCTTGAATATTTTCAAATCTTATGCATAACACTGTGTTAGATTGACTCAATTCCCCCGCTGCGTGCCCTCCCCGGCACCTATTCTTCTTGGCTCACTAGGCACGTCCGTCCGATCTTTCCTCCTGGCTTCGTCTTCCAGCGTTTTCCTTTCGCGCGATACCGGTGTAACACCCGCACGACAATCTCACCAGAAACAGCGCCGAGTACTGTTCATTTGTTCACGGCCCGAACAAGTCGTCGAACAGAAATGAAACGGTTTACGAACGGAATTCGGTCCAAAACTCAGTCCAAAAGGAGCCTGCACCATGAAACGATTTAAGCAGCAGCGCCAATCACACAGCCCTCGTCTTCTCCCCTGGCTGCGCAACCTTTTACTCGTCCTGCCGGTGGTGTTTGCCGCAAACGGTGCATCCGCACAGCAAAGTGTGCAGGGTGCTCCGGCCCCAACCTCGGCAGGTCAACCAGCCGCGCCTGCAACTGCAAATCCGGCCATAACGCAGGCACATGTCTCCGCTGCGGCGCCAAGTCCCGGCGTGGAGCAGATCGCAACCTCGCAGAAAAGTGATGGCTCTCTGCATCAAGGGCTGACGGTACATGGCCATTGGGTCATCAATGTCAGGGAGCCTGATGGCACCCTGGTTGAGCACCGTGAGTTTGAGAACTCCCTTCAACCAGGAGGTGCGGGCATGTTGGTCGGGCTCCTCTCGGGCTATATGGTTCCCGGCGATTGGATGATTGTTCTTGGGCCTGGGAATAATGGCGGCCTTTCAGCCTGCGTCGGGCCGCTCTTTCCTGCATGCGGCCTTGTTCACAACATCTCAACGTATCCTGCGATCTCGCTTTGCGGGTCTGTTGGTAATGGGTCTGGCTTCTACTGCACCGGAAGTGTGCTCAGTTACACCTACAACCTCATTGGCGTCACCGGCGTCGGCTCCGGCTCCATCGTGCTCAACGGAACGATCACGGCCAACCAAACTGGACAAATCGGGCAGGTCCAAACGATTTTAAGCGCTTGCGCGAACATACCGAGTTTCCAAAACGTAGTTCCGAGCAGCGTTGAGACCAACAGCCCGGCCTCATGCCCACCGCAAGGAATTACTACGAATCCCTTTTACCCACCGTTCACTAATGCCTTCGTAACTCCGGCGATCCCGGTCACCTCGGGGCAACAGATCCAGGTCATCGTTACCATCACTTTCTCCTAACTCTCTCAACCCGGCATCTCTGCCCCGGTCCTGCCATCGCAACGCAACACCAACCGGCAACTATCCCGCCAAGAGAGGTTCACTATGAAACACGAAGATCGCAGCAGACAGATCGGTCCGATTCGCCCGCTCCTTGCAGCGTGCGGAGTTTTCGTCACGCTGAGCCTCGCTGTACCGGGGCTCGCCCAGCAGGTCGCTAATGGTCCCTCTTCGAAGACGGTGACTGCGAAGTCGCCCGCGGCCGAGGACGCCGAGTCGCCAAGCAATACTCTGGCCTCCACGCCTTTGTCGCCATTCCTGCCCGCATTCGCATCTCAGCGTCCGGCGGCCAGGGCGTCCGCGAAAGAAGAAGGTTCGCCGAAATCGAACACGCCTTCGCAGCAGGGCGTCAAAGTCCATGGCCACTGGGTGCTACAGGTGAAGAACCCCGACGGCACGCTTGGCGATCGCAGAGAGTTCGATAACTCGCTTGTGACCACGAACAATAGCGGCAACGAGAACGCCGGCAGCAGCCTCATGGTTGCGATGCTCTCGGGGAACGTCGCTGTGGGCGCCCCTGGAATCGGCTTTATACAGGGGCCGCCTGCCGCGTTGGGTAGCGGCGGCATTCCAGATGCATGTATTACTGTTTCCAACGACACCGCTCCTGCTGGTGTTTCATGCTTTGTTTTCACGACGGGGGCCAGCGGCTGGGGCGAGAACAATACTGAGTTTGGCGGTACGCAGGGAATAAACATAATTACGATTGGGCTGCAGTCGCAAGCCTCTTTTCTTGGCACAAACCCGAACGTATTGTCTCCAGCGATTGTACTGAGCGGCAACTATACTGTGCCGGCCGGTCTCACCCTTATCTCCGCCGTGCAGTCGCTCTGGGGACTATGCGCTCCTGTCTCTGCCGCTTACTTGAACAGTCCAATCCAGGGAAATCTTGTTGGGCCTCTCAGATTTTCATCGTCAGTGCTCGAGGGGACGGCCACATTCGGGAATGCCGATGAGTCTTCAAAGACCTGCTCAAGCGGAGCAACCAGCGTCCCCAGCGCAGGCCAAGGGGGAGATAATTCTGTCCTGGGCGCGTTGACCGGCACCTTAGTGACCCCATCCGCCATGGCAGTCACACCGGGGCAAATCGTACAGGTCTCCGTGACCATCACCTTCTCCTAGCTCTCTCAGCCCACTCTAGGGAACAAGGGAAAGAAGGAGCGGAGCGATGGCGGAGGTTGTCGCCAATTCGGAGGCGGCCGTCTGCGCGAAGCGGATGCCGTGGCCAAGGCTGCGCACCGTTGCGGCCATAATGCTTGCGGCTGGGATAGTGTTCCCGGCTGCGCGGGCTGTCGCGCAGCAGAACGGCCCGCCATCCAATGGCCCATCGGCGGCCATCCTCTTCGTTCCCGCAATGCTCAACCCTGTCTCCGGGTTCAATCCCGCCAATGGATACTTCAACGGCGGGGGCTTCGGGGGAGACGGCTTTCTGGCCAACTCCAGCATCAGCCAGTTCAACTCTCCGGTGGGCATGGCCTACGATTCCAACGGCAACCTGTTTATCGCCGACGCGAATAACTTCGTTGTGCGCAGAATCGATGCCGCGACCGGCGATCTGAGCACATTTGCAGGCCAGCAAGCCAATCCCGGATTCTACCCCGCCACGGGCACAGCGCCGGCTGCGAGCGCCCGGTTTAATACGCTCTCCGGACTCGTTATCGACTCTAGCAACAATGTTTATGTCTCGGATCGCACCAATAACGTGGTTTGGAAGATCACTTCCAGCGGGGTGGTTTCGCTCTTTGCCGGCCACGGCTCCGGAAGCTGCGGCTTCGGAATCGCAACTGATGATCTCGGCGACGGATGCCCAGCCACCGACGCTACACTCAGCTATCCCTGGGCTCTGGGCATCGACGCCAATAACAACATCTATATCGCCGACAGCCACAACGATCTGGTCCGCGAAGTTTCGAGCAGCACAGGCAAAATCAGTATCTTCGCCGGACTCCTCACAGACGTCATTACCTTCGGGGGCTGCAATTCGAACCTCTACTCCACGAGCACCGGACCGTACCTTGGCACCCAGGCGCACCTTTGCTTTCCCGACGGTATAGTCTTCGACAGCTCCGGAAACGCCTATATCTCCAGTGCCAACCGCGGCATGGTTCAAGTCATCAATTCCAGCGGGTATATTTCAACATTTGCCGGCACCGGTATCAGGACCTCCACGGGGAACGGCGGGCCGGCCACCGCCGCAACGCTCATCTCGCCCGCGGGCCTATATGTGGACCCCGCCGGCCGCGTCTATATTTCGGATTTTTACGGTGAAATTAGAGTTGTCGATTTGTCGGGAAACATTGACGACGTCCTGGGCAGTCCCAATGGAGGGTTCAGTAATTTCTCGATCGGCGAGCCCGATACCGAGCCCGTACTGACAGGCAACAGTTATACCGGGGCAGAGGGCATCAACGAATTCCTCATGGACCAGTACGGAAACATCGTCGCCGCGGACAGCAGTGTAGATGTAATCGCTACCGCGGGCACCACCGGGGCGTACAACTTCGGCAGCCAGCAGATTTACCAGACCGTCACCACCACCTCGCTCAACGCCACATCTTCCCTATATCCGCCTTACATCACCATCTCCAATCCCAGCGGCGTTACGCTCAATTTCACAGGCACTCCCACGGTCACCACGATAACGCCCTCGGCGACGCCAGAGGCCTTCGCCATTGATGGCGGCACATGCAGCTTTCCCGGCTCGTTGGCCCCGGGTGCTTCCTGCAATGTGGTCGTCAGCTTCACCCCGACGGCCGACCAGGCCTACACCGGCACCATCGTGCTCGACAGCAACTCCAACAGCTCGCCCAACACCATTAACCTTTCCGGGACCGGCATCGGCGTTTGCAGCTTTTCTGCAACCCTGACTACTAACCTGAGCTTTTCCAGTCCGCTTAACGCCACCACCGCAACTCAAGCGGCAAAACTCTCCAATACCGGCATCTGCCCCATCTCGCCCAACGTGTCATCCGCCGCTCTCATTAACAACTCCCCAGCGGGCTCATCGGCCTTTACGCTAGTCTCGAATAACTGTCCAGCCACTCTCGCTGGAGGCGCCACCTGTACCTTCAACATCGATTTCACACCCACTGCATTGACCTCCTACAGCGCGCAGTTGCAGCTCAACATCCCCAGCGTCGGCGAG
>Ga0181520_10010180_pt1 | contig 12689 bp, 10 predicted proteins | sample PEATcosm2014_Bin_29_FD_132451 | JGI IMG/M metagenome (GOLD analysis project Ga0181520, IMG submission 132451) | Peatland microbial communities from MTU Mesocosm Facility, Houghton, MI, USA - PEATcosm2014_Bin02_30_metaG | ecosystem: Environmental > Terrestrial > Soil > Wetlands > Peat | place...
TCCGGCCTTGAGCATCCCGAGGTATCGCCGCTCTGCCTGGTAGGGAAACCTGCTTCCCGGCGCGCCATCCGGGCCGCTGCCCGGTGACCCCTCCGGCGCGACATCTTTAAGGAGAGTATAGAACCGGCTTTCGAGGTCCTGCAACTGGCGTGAATTGGCGGTAACCTCCTCCTCCAGGGAGGAGCGCCCTTCGCGAACGGCTATGTGTTCGATGGCCTGCCAGGCTGAGAGCATATCGGCAATCCGGTCGACTTCATCCAGAATCTCGAAGGTGAGCCGTGCATTCACGATCTCCTGCCTGATCAGCCGGCTGACCAGTGCCGAATTTGCCTTGTCTCCCAGCCGCCCGTAGGCCTCCTCAAGCACCGATGCGATTTCAAAATAAGAGGCGTTCGCCGGATTCTTCTCCAGAAAAGCGAGAGCCAGTTTCGCACTTTTCCGGTAATTGCCCATGTCAAAGTAGCACTGGGCGATCTTCACTTGTGCGTATTTGAAGCGTTTCGCCTTCGCCGGAACCTTCCGGTAGTAGGTCAACGCCTCCTGGGGGTTGTTCTTGAGGCTGAAAATATCCCCCATGAGAATCGAGGTCTCATAACCGATCTCACCGCTGCCGCCGTTTTTACGCAGCTCGGTCAGCGTCTGGAGAGCCTCGCTGAACTCCCTGGTCTGAATCCGGCAGAGGGCGGACAGGAAGCGCGTTTTCGGAAGCACCGCAGAGGAGCCGGGGATCTTCGCGAGTTTCCCGAGTGCGGCAGCATACTCCCCATGCTCATAATCGTTGAGCGCCCCGAGATAGTGCACGGCGCTCATCAGCGGATGCGACGCGTAATTTCTGCAGAACACCGCATAGAGCGAATCGGCCTGGTCGTGCTCGTCATCCGCCACGGCGAACTCCAGCAGACGGTAGTAGCCGGCCGGCACATTATCGGAGGCGGGATACCGGTCGATAACCGTACGGAAATCCCGTGCGGCAAGCCCGCGGCAGCCGAGCTGACGATAGCTCTCCCCGAGGACGGAGAGTATGAAATCCATCCGCCCGTCGGGGAGGTTGAGGATACGCAATTTTTCCAGGTTTTCCGCGGCGCGGCGGAATTCGCCGTCCCGGTAACGATCCAGCGCCGACCGTACATCGGTCGGAAGCGTGACCGCCACCGGGGAGAGGGACACGGCCTGGCCGCTGTCGAGCGCCTCCAACAGCCACTCGACCTGCAGGGAGTCCTCGGCGCTTCGGGTCCGCTGCGCCGAGGCGGGCAGCGCGACGGCGGCAAACGCCGCGCAGAGAAGCAAACGTGTCGTTATTTGCAGCATCGGAACCCGACATCCTCCGTCCGCGTCGAAAGGGACCCGGGCATTGCCAACCCACAATTTGCATCTTTCCCGTCGCGATACGATCCGCCCATCATGAACGGGTAATCTTCCTCTTTATCTTCAACCCACTCCCAGACATTCCCCACCATGTCGGCGATTCCGCCCGACATGCATTTGGTGAAAGTACCGGTTTTCCATGCCCGGCGACCTTCGGTGGGACAACGATTTTTGTCGTAGGTATTGCCGTAGGGATAGGTGCTCCCGGAACCGTTCCTGCAGGCCGATTCCCACTCCCGCCTGGTGCAGAGCCGTTTGCCGGCATCGATGCAGGCGATCTTCGCTTCCACCCAGGAAATCGAGGTACGCGGAAGCCTGCCCTGTACATTCGGGTATTCGTAACGGTCGATGCATACCGCATGTCCATCATCCGTACTCGTGGAGACCATGCCTGCCGGACACCGATCCAGCACGGTGAGGGAACAGGCGAAGACCCCGGTATTGCCCTGTTCGTCCGTCACTTCGAGTTTCGACGAATATCTTCCCGGAGCGCCGAATACATGGCTCGCCCGCGGATCGGAGGTCGCCTGCCCGGTAAAATTGCCGTCGCCGCCGAAATTCCACCGGAACCGCAGGCGAGCGAGCGGCGTCTCCTTGTCGATGCTGCTCGATGCATCGAACGCCACCGGCTCCCCGGCGATCAGGGTGTCGGGATGCGTGGTAAAATGCGCGGAGGGAGGAAGATCGATAAGATAGACGAAGGTATCGGGGTCGCCGACCAGGCCGGAGCCGTCGACGGCAATCGCGATGATGGTATCCGAACCGACAAGAGGAATTGGCGCGGTACAAGGCGGCGCGTCGAGGGAGGGCATCTTTCCATGACGGTTGTAGTGCACCGTTGCACCGGGATCGGACGACAGGGTGATGGAGAGCATCCTGGCGTAGGGGCGGCTGCCGCTCACCGGAATGTCGGAAGTCACCTGGGGCTTTGAAAGGTTGATCGTCTTGACGGTACTCCGGTTGCCGGCCACATCCTCCGCAAAAAAGGAGAACGTGCAGTCGCCGGTAGCCGCCACCGTTATGCGGTCCTGCGACCGATGCAGCTTATCGCCGGCGACCCGCGCATTGCGGCCGGGAAGGGGAACGGATCCGTCGGTGGTGTAATAAAAAGTTGCATTCTTACTGCATCGGAAGAGTATGGTGATCGAATCTCCGGCTTTCCGGGATATGCCGATGCCGACCCGGGGCGGGTTCCAATCGGTAAAAAATACGCTGCGTCGCACCGCGCTTACCGCACCGTCCATCAGTTTCACATAATATTCCAGGACATTTTCACCCTCGGCGGCAATGACCACCGAGTCGCGTTCCGGGGTAAAATTCGAATCCGGCAGCAGACGGCAGTAGACGACTCCGGGGATGGTGGTTTTGAAATGGACCGGAACCGGCGCATTGAAAATACCGCCGTCCGGAACCGCGACGATTCCCGGCCTGTTCAGATCGTCAACCACGACTACCTTGCCGGGATTGCCGTAGAGATCGGTGGCGAAGTAGGAAAAACTCTGCCCCTGGCGGAGCGACAGCGGGGTCGCATAGACCGGCGATTTGAGGGTGGGTGTCGCGCCCCCGATTTCGTAGTAGATGGTTGCCGGTTCCGTCGTTTCGAGCACCGCGGAATAGTGCCCTTCCTGCCCGGTCGGCAGGAGATGGTATCGAATTTCGGGAGATCGGGTATCGAGGTCGAATCGCGCCGAGCGTTCCTCAGACCACGTCCCGTCGGGGCTCCGGCCCCGACAGCGGATCGTCGTGGTTCCCTCACGGGAGATGACGATCCCCGGACGCGGATACTCGATGCCCTTTTCGCGGGGATCCGACCCATCGAGAGTGTAGAAGATGGTTGCCGGCTTGTCGGCCGTAATGAGCATCGTCTGGGGCTGATTGAAATGTCCGCCCGGGGGAGCGAGCGTGAGCTGGGGCGCTTCGGCATCGTAGTGCCGCTCCCACTGCAAGGGGCTCGATCGGTTTCCCGACTCGTCGATGGCGACGGCATTCAGCCGGCCTGTTCCGCTATGCGCGATAACCAGCAGTTGCGCTCCGGATCCGGAATCGGTGCCGCCCCTCATGCGGAAGAACCGACTGCCGCTGTCGGGTTGGGTGCCGTCGAGGGTATAACGGATGACTCCCCTTTTTTTCATGATCAGTTTCAGGGTATCGGCCGCCGTGCCCTCAACTACCTGGAGATAAATCTTCGGAGCGGCGGTATCGAGGATAAATTCCTCCTCCATGATCGGGGTCATCCGGCCCGCGACGCTGTCGGCTGCAAAATACCGCACCTTGTTGATACCGGAGGGAGTCGCTACCGCGCCCTCATATTTTTTGAAATACTCCGGCGGCGCTATCGGGTCGAAGGAGTAATAGACCTGTTCCCCGGCAGGGACATCGAAGTGCAGGGGCTGGGGCTGGTTATACAACCCACCGGATGGATGGATCCTTGCCTTCTTCAGCGCCGCGGTATCGACGATATAGCCGAGAATTCCCGACATTTTTTTCTTTCCCGCTGTGTCAATTGCCACCCTGCCGATTCCGGGCGGGGCAATGCCGTCGGGGGCTCCGGCGGTGTGGGCCGGGTCGAAGGCGCCGAGGAGGCACGATGCCGCCAGCAGTGCAATCCGATAGCTCATTGGACAATTCGAGGGCATCTATTGCTTTCCCGCTATTCTCAATGCAAGGTTTTTCCGCATATCCTTATCATGTGTCAAAGCCAGCGCTTTTTTCCAGTACTCAATTGCCAGTTCGCCGTATCCCTTGTAATCCGCATAGAGGTCGCCCATGAGCCGGAAAGGAACCGGATTATCCGGTGCGCCGATTCCGGCCAGCTTGAGCGCATAGAGAGCGTTGTCATAATCGCGATAGCCGCCGTATTTGATGAGTCCGTACATGCTCTCCCCCACGCCGAGAAGACCGCCGGAATCGTCGGGAAACAGTCGCAGCAGCGCACGGGAGCGCGCCAGCGCCTGCCCGTAGGACTTCATGCACAGGCAGATCGAGGCGCTCAGATTCATGAATTCCCGGCTCGGCGGAGCATGGGCGAGATAGTTGTCAACCGGCTCCAGGGCATCGCCGTACCGGTGGTGTTTCATGAGTACCCGGGCCAGCCCCCTGATGGCCGCTTCGTTATCGGGTTCCAGCTCGATAATTCTCCGGCAGGTTCGTTCGGCATCCTTATCCCGGCCGAGTTGGGCATCAATCCCGGAAAGCCGTACCAGAATGTCGATCCGGTCCGGCTGCCCGCGGAGCAGCCGGTCGTAGCAGTGCGCCGCCTTCCCGAGGCTGCCCTCGGCCTGGTAGGCGAGGGCCAGGTTATCAAGAACGACGGCATTGGCGATCCCGGATCGGTCCGCCTTCAGGTATGCCTGGATTGCGGCGGCCGGAGAACCCTCGAGGAAGTGCAGGTCGCCGAGGTTATTAAAGGAGGATTGACGCGTTGCGGGGATGCGCGAAGCGGAATCGAAGCAGCGGGACGCCTCCTCCCGCCTGCCCTCGTACCAGCGGACAACACCCAGGTACACCTCGATATCCTGCGTCGGCAGGGAGGCCTCTTTCGCGCGGATAAGCAGCTGCTCCGCTTTTGCATACCAGCCAAGCATGACGCAGGTGTGGGCGAGGCTGAGAAGGATCGAAGGATTTTCCGGCGCGAATCCCAGGGCGGATTCCAGTATGGCGGCCGATTCCGTCAGCCTCCCCGCGCGCCGGAAGGCTTCGCCGAGAGCGACGTAATAGCGGGGATAATCGGGTCGGAAACGGATCAGATTATTGAAGATGTCGCAGGCCTGCCCAAAATCGCCGGCAGCAGCGTAGGCACGTCCAAGCTCGAAGGCGGGCTCCAGGTCGGAAGGGCCGCGGGCCACGGCCTGCCCGATGGTTGCGATTCCCCGCTGATACTCGCCGGCTGCCGCATAGAGGCTTCCAATGGCAAGAAGACCTTCCGGCGTTTTTTCCAGAAGGACGCGATTTGCGTCGATAAAGCTGAAGGCTATGGCGGGGTCATCGCACTCCCGCAGGAAATCGGCCCAGGCGGCGACCACCTCTTCGTCGTGCGGCGCATGGGCTACGGCACGCTCAAGTGCGGCCCGCGCCCGGTCGGGGTCGTTTGCCCTCCGGTAGAGCATTCCCTGGCGGCACGATGCTTCGGCAAAAGCCGGATCGATCTCCTCCGCTCTGGCGTAGGCGGTCAGGGCGGCGTTCGGGTTGCCGCGTATCTCGTAACCGTATCCCGCCGCAAAAGTTCGAAAGGCGATACTGTCACCGGTCGGACCGCCGCGCAGAGCGGCCGAATCGGCCGATGACAGCCGATAGCGGATGGTCCCGAGAATTTTCAGAAGCGCATCGTCGACAAGAGGGAAAATATCGGAAGTCTTGTCGGCAACCGTCAAAGAAACGCTCAGCGGCCGATCCTCCCCGCCGGTCGCCCAGAACAGCCGCACATCGGCAACGAGACGATCACCCTCCACCCGATAGCTGCCGCCGATGGCAATATCCCACAACCATCGGGAGCGATGCACCATGGCAAGAGAGTCCGATTCCATCCGCCAGCCCGTCGAATCGGCCTGGAAAAGGAACACGGGGTCCCACACCTGCACGCCGTCGAGAAGCCGTAATTTTTGAAACATGGTCCCGGCAATAGCGGAACCAACCCATTCGTCGAGTGCACTGCCGCTCTCGTTTTTCAACGGAAAAACGGCGATGCCGACCCGTGCGGCAAAAACACCCTGAATGACGATAAAAATCAGCAGGAGAGATGCGAACCACCACCTCATAGCGGGGGGCGATCGACGCATCGGCGCATGATTGTGCAACAGATTCCCCATTTTTGAAACCGTTAACGATGAGGCGCCGCGAGCCGTCGCTCCCCGACAACGCATCGGAGGATTGGATTACCCTTGTCGATCCACATCCGGCGAAACAGCTGCGCCGACCTTCTCAAAAGACCTGAGCCGTAACTTTTAATCTATATTACAACACATTATTATAACACATTCTTCAAGCATTCGAGCACAAAAATTTTTCCGATCGTCCCGCCTTGCCCACCGGGATTCACCCGACAAGTGCCGTCCGGATAGATGATGTATTTTTTAAAATGCAACGTGCGCAGGATCAATCATCTTCAGTCACCCGGCTAAAAGGACCCTCGTTTCATGATGCTGCTCGGCATAATTCTCCTGTGCTCGATGTTTTTCTCGTTTTTCTGCTCACTCATGGAAGCCTGTCTCCTGAGCCTCTCCCGGTCGGATGTCGCGCGCATTGCGGAGAAGGGGCCGACGGCGAGCGCCATCTGGCGCAGCCTGAAATCGAATATCCAGAAGCCGCTGTCCGCGATTCTTATCATCAACACCCTGGCAAGCGTGATCGGGGCATTTTTTGCCGGTTCTCAGTTCAGCAGGCTTTTCGGCAACAAGTGGAGTTTCGTCTTCTCACTCTTTCTCTCCTACATGCTGATTCAGTGGTGCGAAATTCTCCCGAAAACCCTCGGCGTCCGGCATAATCGCCGTATCGCGGCTTTTGCCGCCCGACCGTTCGCCGCCATGGTAGCGATTCTTGGACCGATCATAAGTGCCATCGAATTCATGAACCATCCGTTTTCGGGAAAGGGACATTCGACCGGAGAGTCCTCGATCAGCGACATCCGGGTTCTTGCCCGGTCGGCGGCGCTCGATAACCTCATCACCAAGGAGCAGGAGAGCCTCATCGCCCGCAGTGTCCACCTCTCGACGCTCAAAGCCCGGGACGTCATGATCGAACGGCCCGATATCAATACCCTCAGTACCACGATGAACCTGCAGGACGGGCTCATTGCCGCCCACCTCTACCGCCATACGCGGCTGCCGCTCGCCGAAAACGGGGACATCGACCGCATTATAGGCTATGTCAACTTCAAGGACATCGTCGGGGCATTGCATGTCAACCCGGCCGACCCGTCGCTGCGCGGCATCATGCGGCCGGTATCTTTTGTGAAAGAGCTGGCGGGTATTCCCGAGCTCCTGACCAAGCTTACCCGGGGCTACCAGCATATCGCCATCGTTCAAAGCGAGAAGGGAGCGACGATGGGGCTCGTCACCCTCGAAGACATCATCGAGACCCTGGTCGGGGATCTCCAGGACGAGTACGATACGCCGCCCGACTTCATCGTGCGCCTCTCCGAGACCCGCTTCCGCCTGGGCGGCAGCGCCACCTTCCACCAGATCAAGACCCGGGCCTACGGCGACCTCACCCGCGACGATGACCTCAGCCTCGATCAGGTTTTCAAGCAGCGGGCGGGCGGAAAAACGCCGCCTGAAAACTTTTCAATGAAAATCGACGGCATTTCCTTCAAGATCCGCAGGGTGGTACGCGGAAATATTTACGATGTGGTCGCGGAGCGGCTGCCGACCTGAGCAATTATTTACGCTGCCCCTCCCGGAGGATCACCATCTCTCCCCTCCCGCCGGTCAGCATGAACCCGCTCCCGGAGAGCAGATTCCCGATCTCGGTACGAAGTTCCCGCGCACTTTCCGATAGCTCGTCGCTTTTATCGTAGGGCGGCGAAAGGATACAGCGGCATTGCGCCCCGGTGCACTCGCAGCTCCAGTGCGGCACGGCCTTTTCCGCGCCGGTACTGCCGTCGAACCGGGAGAAGAAACGGCGGTACTCATCATTCGCGGCCTCGATTTTCGCGCGGATCTTCTCCCGCAGGCTCTCCGGCATGGCGGCCGAAACGACGGAAGCCGGCGCAACGGCCGCCGGCGCCGCGCCGAACCGGCGCCAGGCGTCGAAGCCGTCGAGCGAACACCAGCCGAAGCCGGGCGGACCGTCCAGGGTCGACACATAACAGCGGCCGCCGTACCGGAAAAAACGCGCCAGAAGTTTCCCCTGCGCAATCGTTGCGACCTTACCGGAAAGTGACGCGACCGCCAGTACTCCGCCCCGTGTCGCTTCGACGGTATCGTCGAGCGATTCGCCGCCGACCAGCACGACCGGTTCGGTTTTGGGGCTCTCCCCCGCGAGGCGGCCCGAAGCGTCACGGAGCAGGTAAAAAAACGCCGCACCGTACCGGAACTTGGCCGCATGACTGATCCCGTCCCCCAGCAGCACGTTCCCGGCGACAAGCCGGAGCGGGGTGTACGGCGCGAATCGGGCGAGCTCTTCCGGCGAAAGCGACTGCTCGTACTCGTTGTAAATGGTGAACGAGCCCGGAGACGGGAGAAGGTAGTAGGTGCACAGGGGGCGGGAAAAGACGAGCGATAGTGCGGCGACGACGATTATTGCGGTTTTTTTCAGCATCGGGGTGCTCTCGGTACTCGCGTGATACTACCGGTCATGGACTTTTTCCTTAATCAACCATTACTTTTCGGCTGTTTTCCCCTGCCGTCCTTCTTCAATATCTCCCCTATCAGTTTCATATCTCTTTTGATATGCGGCATTTTCCGGTACTCGGCGGGCATAGCCTTACCGATGATATACGCCGCCGCCGCCGCGGCCTCCCCTCCCCTGCCGAGGGCGTCGTAGCTTCCGGCCAGGACATAGTACGACAGCACGAGGTCCGACCAGTTCACCGGACTTCGCGCCTCGGAGATCGCCGCCAGTTTTTGTCCGAACCCAACGGCCTCGCCGTACCGGTTTTCCCTGAACAGGGCGAGGCAGCGGACCTGCAAGAAGAAGGTGCTCCGCGGCGCTTCGGCGAGTCCCGTTTGCGCGAGGGAATCGGCACGGCCGTACTGTTTCCGGTCGATCAGGATCCAGCAGAGCGAATTTTTCGCCGGGAAATCGTAGGGGAAGGGTAATCTCGTCGACCGTTCGATCTCCAGGAAACCGGTGTCCTCGCTCCCGCCACTGACAAAGGGAAGCCAGCCGAAGCTCCTGCCGAGGTAGTAGTGATAGATCCCGATGCCGAGCAGCGCCTCGTTCATCGTGGAGTCCCGCTTCATCACCGCTTTGAGCCGCGTCGCCGAAGCTCCCGCATTTTCAAAGGCGCGGATCCAGTTCCCGGTCTTGCCCTGGAGAACCGCAATGCCGCCCTCGATGCCCGCAAGGTAATAGACGCACCGCAGCGAATCCGCTCCGTGCAGACCGGCGAGACGGTTGAAGAGGATCCGGTGGGTGCTGTCCGCAAGCCGGTAGAACCGATCGCCGTCGACAAGATACGACTCATAATCCAGCAGGACGGTCTGCTCCAGGGCTACCCGCAGGTAGAGTGCATCGTTATCGCCGGGCGCCTCGGCCAGCCTGCGGCCGAGCAGGTCCCTGGCCGAGGCATACTCCTGCCGGGCAAGCAGCAGTTCGGTGGCGGAAAAAAGGTCATTCGCCGGTAGCACGGCGGGTGCCGTGGAAGGTACCGATACAAGGCTTAAAAGGGTGAAGAAAATGGCGGTCGATGAGAGGCGCATGGGTGATTAAAAATACTTGGCGGAGAGTTATATAACGAGCAGAGCCCACGGAAGGTCCGTCCCTGCCTGAAAAACGGCACGCTCACCGCGGGAGGTGCACCACAAAAATACCGGTGCGGCTTTCGGCCGGGGAAGGGAGGATGCAGCGGTCGCGCAGAATGAGTACCCCGACGCGTAGTGCTTTTATGCCTGTTCGGGCCTTCGCTTTAATCAATAGATCATCAGATCGGCGACGATCTTCTTCAGGTGGGTATAATCCCGATCATGGTGCAGAAGGGCCAGGCCGTTTTCAAGCGCGGTCTGGACAATCAGAAGAACGATGGTGCCGTTTACCGTAATGCCGTTTCGCCGGCAGCGGCAATAGATCTTGGCCGCTGCGGCAAAGGACTCCCGTCCCCCCTGAAGCTCATAAAAGGTCTGGGTATCGAGATACTCCTTAAGCACAAGGAACTCTTTTTCGCTCGCCGCCCCCTGGAGGATTTCCTGGTAGATGAAGGACGTAATCCCCCAGGGAATTTTCTTCGAGAGTATCGCTTCGAATTTCGCCACTCCCGAATTTGAAACTCCCTTTAAATAATCGATCAGAACCGAGGTATCGACCAGAATCACCCATTCCCCCTTCGCAGCCGTTTATGATCGTAACCTTCCTGAAAGGTTATTTTTCCCTTCAGGTCCGCAATATCCATCCGGTTATGGTTCTGGACAAATTCCGTCAGGGCGACATTGATCAGCTCTCTCTTGGTTTTTGCCGTCGAGAATTTGAACGCCTTCCTGACGAGATCATCCTCAAGAACGATATTGGTTCTCATCATACACCTCCCTATACACCTTAATATACATTTTTTCCGCCATTCAAATGCGTTGAGACGGTCATTTCGACAGGGTTGAGACGGTCATTTCGACGAGCGTAGCGAGGAGAAATCCAAGAGATGAAGCGATAAAACACCCTGCCCCGGAGCGGGCGGGGCGAACGATCTTTTGACGGTATCTCCTCAACGCTTCCGCGTTCCGCCCGTTGTTTCAGGATGTAGTATTTTTGTGGCTATCATGGACCACTGGCAGAAAGAATTCGGCAACAACGAAACGCTGCGGGAGGTTTATTCGAAAACCGAGATCCTCCGGAAACCGATCAGCGGGATCGTGTCCGGCTACCATGAGCTGCCCTACATCCTCATCGCTCCCCGCGACGAGAACCCGTCGCTGACCGTCGAGGTCAACGGGAAAATCAACGTTTCGCCGAAATTCATCATATCGCCCCATGCCCTTGAAGCCACGTTCGGGGAGGTATTCGATCCGGAAACCTTTAACCAGGATTTGCAGGGTCGCGTTTTTTCATTCGCCTATGCCGGCAACCGACGACTCTCGATTGAAAACGAATACTTCAGGATGGAGAATTTTGAGGAACCGCCCGCGGACCGACTCCACCGGGTCAACGATTCGCTCATGGCACAGGAGAATACCCGGACGGGCCTTATTTTCGGCCCGCGGTTCCGGTACTATCCGATATCGGTCGACCGGTATATTTCGGAGATGATCGAGCGGGAATTCAGGGCTTAACAATGGCGAAAGCGGTCAATTCCAGCGGTAGTTAATGCTCAATTTATAGGTCGGCGCCAGATCGTTCTGGAGATAGGCGAAATCGATCGAAGCGCGGTTGCTGAGGAAATGTACCCCGCCCCCGAAGCTTACATTGCCCCCCGTGTAGCCGATCCTGAGCGAAACGACCTTCATGACCGTATACTCCAGACCTCCGCGACCGGAGAGGAACAGGAGCGCCGGATTGCTCATGATGCTTTTATAGAGCGGTATGGTCGTGGCGTTCCCGGAAGAATCCGTTGCGGAACCGGTGGCATTGACCCCCTCATTGTTCAGGAGGTCGGGAGAAACATAGTTCAGGCTGTACTGGCCGTAAAGGTAGGGAATATCCTGCCGCCACCCGAGCCCCAGGAAAACGTGCGGATAGGCATATTCCTGGTAATCGCCGCCCCATCGAATGTAGCTGGTCGTCATGTTCTGAACCATGACTCCCGCCGCACCGGTCGACGCGAGCTTCCTGAGGTCGAATAGAGGTTGACGCCGCCGTCTGCGCCGATGTCGTACCCGGTATAGTCGATGAGCCCCCGCCGCTCGGCATTGATGGCGGCCCCGGCATTCAGGACCACGTTGTTCGAAAGGCGCAGGGCGGTAATGCCATACCCCACCCTGAAGAGCACATCGGACGCGCTTGCCGTCGGCACGTTGGCCGGAATGACCGTATCCGAATAAAGCTCGATTCCCGGAATCAGGAAATAGCTCACCGAAACGCTGAGCGCCGACCGGTTATCGATCGGCCCCATATACGATGCCGTCGATGTTGTGAAGGAGTTCTGGAAATACCCCGCATAGCTGAGCGAAACATCCCGCACCGAGTCGATCGGCAGGTTGGCCGGATTGCCGAGCGGCTGCGCGCTTCGTCCAAGCGCCATATCCGCTCCCCCGAGCGCCGCAGAATTGGGAAGCAGAAACAGCTCCTGATCCTCATCCGCGTAATAGTTTCCTATCACTTCCGCCCACAGACAACCCGAACACAGCAGGAGAATGAAGGTCGCGGTCTTTAGTTTTTCTCGCATCCCTTTTAGCAACCTTCACCCTCTTCGTGGGCGGCATAGGAAGTAATGCTACCGCTAAAACACCGCGATTGGTTTGTCGGGGCAACCCCGGCTTACGGCCCGGCAAATTTTCACGACGAAAAAAGCCTACAGATACATTACGATAAAAAAGCCGAAATGTTGCCGCATTCCTCGGGACGGGCGGAGCAATCGGGTGCGGCTCACGGGGGCGCCCGTTCTCCCCGTTCCTCACGTTCGAACGGGCGATGCGCCCCTGTCGGACCCTGCCCGGAAGCGGCGCGGCGAGACCTACCTGCCCGGGAGGCTATCCGGCCTGGCCCCGGTGTTTTGAGCGGCCCCGGATTTCCGCTGGTCATCA
>Ga0181520_10010181_pt1 | contig 12686 bp, 12 predicted proteins | sample PEATcosm2014_Bin_29_FD_132451 | JGI IMG/M metagenome (GOLD analysis project Ga0181520, IMG submission 132451) | Peatland microbial communities from MTU Mesocosm Facility, Houghton, MI, USA - PEATcosm2014_Bin02_30_metaG | ecosystem: Environmental > Terrestrial > Soil > Wetlands > Peat | place...
ATGGATCGCCGCCGCCTCGCCGAGGCTGTCGAAGCCGCACACTTTCGCCACGCCCGAGGTCGGCGCGAGCAGGCCGGCGACGAGACGCAGCAGCGTGGTCTTGCCGGCGCCGTCGGGGCCGACCAGGCCGGTCACCCGTCCCGCCTTGATCGAAGCGGTCAAGGCGTCGATCGCCGGCGGCCCGCTCGCGGCGAAGCGCTTGGTCAGCGTCTCGGTCTCGATCAGGACGTCGCTCATCGCGCGGCCGCGACGTTGGCGGCCGGCGCGGCGTCGACCACGTCGAGCGTCACCGGCATCCCCTGCCTGAGCGCGTTGTCGGGATCGTCGACCACCACGCGCAGGCGATAGACCAGCGCGGTGCGCAGCTCGCGCGTCTCGACCGTCTTGGGGGTGAACTCGGCGACGGTGGAGATGAAGCCGACGCGCCCCTTCAACGCGCCGACCGCCGGGTTGTCGGTCCGCGCCACCACCGCCATGCCCGGCTTCAGCCGCGGGAGGTCGGGTTCGTCGACATAGGCGCGCACCCACACCGGCGTCGTCAGGCTGAGCACGAACACCGGGTCGCCGACATTGACGATCGCGCCGGCCTCGCGCACGCGGCTCTGCACCACGCCGGCGCTCGGCGCGACCAGGTCGGCGTCGTCGAGCTGCCGCTCGGCGACGGCGACGGCGGCGTCCTGCTGGGCGAGCTGGGCCTGCGCCGCCGCGATGTCCTCGGCGCGGTAGCCCGCTTTCATCAGATTGAGCGCCTGCTGGGCCACGTCGACGCGGGCGACGGCGACGCGCTGGGCGGCGAGCGCGTCGTCGCGGTCCTTGACGGTGCCGGAGGCGGCGCGCAGCAGCGCCTCGGCGCGATCGAACGTCTGGTTGGCGTTCTTCAGCGTCGCCTGCGCCTCCTCGACGTTCGCCTCGGCCTGAGCGATGTCCTCGAGCCGATTGCCGGTTCGCATCTTGAGGTCGTTGGCCGCCGCCTGGTCGCGCAGCGCGCGCGCCTCGGCGAGCGCGTCGGTGAAATAGACCTTCTCGAGCGAGGCGAGCTTTTCGCCGGGGCGGACGGCGTCGCCTTCGTCGACGGCGAGCTTCTCGATCCGTCCGGCGACCTTGAAGCCGAGGTTGACCTGGCGCACCTCGACATTGCCCTGCAGGACGAGGTCCGAGGGCGGCGTCCGCCAGGCGCGCCACAGCGCCAGCGCGCGCTGCGGCAGGTCCTGCGGCGCGACGCCGCCGTAGACCCAGGCCGAGCCGACGCCGCCGGCGGCGAGGATCACAACGGCGACGACGAGGATCGCGGCGCGCCGCCGCGGCTTGATCCGCTCAGCCATGGTTCTGCTCCTTCGTCGGGTTCTGGCCGAACATCGCCTCGCGATGGGCGGCGAGCAGCGCTTCGACGTCGAGGGGCGCCAGCTTGCCGTAGATCGTGTCCCACACGATCGCGAACACCATCGGCGCGACGACGAGCTGGGGGAATTTCGCGTAAGCGGGCGAGCGCAGGATGCCCTCGCGCTCGGCGCGCGCGGCGATTTCGCCGACCAGGCCGAGCAGCTTGCTGAACACCTCGCGATGATGAAAGGCGGCGAGCTCCGGGAACCGACCAGCCTCTTTCAAGAAGATCTGCACGAGCTGACGGCGCTTGGTTCCCAGGACCTCCTTGCGGAAGAATTCGATGAGCTGGGCGAATACCTGGTCGAGCGGCGCCGACGGGTCGCGCGCCAACGTGAGCCGGTCGAACACCGGCTGGATCGCATTGCGGACGACATGCTCGAACAGGTCCTGCTTGTCCTTGCAGACGAGGTAGATCGTGCCCTTGGCGACGTGGGCTCGGGCGGCGACGTCGTCGAGCCGGGCGGCGGCGAAGCCCTGCTCGGCGAATTCCTCCAGCGCGGCGGCGAGGATCGCCTGCCGGCGCTTCTCGGCGGCGGCTTGGCGACGGTTCGGCGCGTGGACGGCGGCGGGCATGGGAATCTCCTTCCCTCACAATAATGACTGACTAGTCAGTCATTGTAAAGAGGGCGCAGGCGGATTTTTCAGCCGCGCCGCCGCGGCCTCGTCGGGCGGAAGCGCGCTCCCTGGGCGTTTGGTGACTGCGGTTCGGGGGGGGCGGGTTCGAATGGGGGCTTGACTTAGAGCGCGCTCGAACCTGTAGCAGGAGAGGCGTCGAGACGACGGGTTAAACGCATGAAGATCGGCGAGCTCGCGAGACTGAGCGGCCTCAGCGGCCACACGCTGCGCTATTACGAGCGGATCGGCCTGTTGCCGCGCGCGCCGCGCGACCGCGCGGGCCGGCGCGACTACGACGCCGCCATCCTCGCTTGGATCGAGTTCCTCGGCCGGCTGAAGACGACCGGGGCGCCGATCCGCGACATGCTGGTCTACGCGCGGCTGCGCGCCGAGGGCGCCGGAACGATCGGCGCGCGGCGCGCGCTGCTCAGCGCTCATCGCGCGACGGTGCGCCGCCGCGTCGCCGAGCTTCAGGCCTGCCTCGTCGTCCTCGACAGGAAGATCGCCGCCTACGAGGCGGAGGAGGACGCAAGCCATGACAGAAGACCTGAAACCTGCAAACGAAAGGCTTGAGCGCGGCGCCGCGGCGCTGAAGCGCATCGACGGCGAGGGCGGCGGCAAGGTGGTCGCCGCGCTCGCCGACATCGCCCCCGATTTCGCGCGCTACCTGTTGGAGTTCCCCTTCGGCGACATCTACTGCCGCCCCGGGCTCGGCCTGCGCGAGCGGGAAATCGCCACCATCGCCGCGCTGGCGGCGATGGGCAACGCCGCCCCGCAGCTCAAGGTCCACATCCAGGCCGGCCTCAACGTCGGCGTGACGCGCGAGGAGATCGTCGAGATCCTGATGCAGATGGCGGTCTACGCCGGTTTTCCCGCCGCGCTGAACGGGCTATTCGCGGCGAAGGAGGTGTTCGCGGCGCGCGGCGGGTGACGTGAGGCCGGCCATCCTTGCGCGTCGTCGTCGTCGGGAACATATGAGCGAAAGGCCCGCGCGTCGCCGCCGACGATGCGTGGGGGGCCTCGCTGCCGCACCTCGCCACCCGGCGTCGCGCGGCCGACCGAAACGACGCGGAACGCGGGTCGTAGGTTGGGGGCTGCCATGGCCGACTACATCGCACTGACTGAAATCGACGAGGAAGCGGGCGCCTTCGCCGTGTGGTTCCCGGACCTTCCCGGGTGCACGGCGATGGGCGCGACGGCCGAGCAGGCGTTCGCCAATGCGGCCGAGGCGATGCGCGACTGGGCCGAAGCCACGCTCGCCAAGGGCGGGACCCTTCCCCAGCCGCGCGCGATCGATGAATTGCTCGCCGAGCCGGAAATATCGGAGGCGATCGGCGAGGGCGCTCCTTACCGGAGCATCCCGCTCGTTTCCAAGGCGAACCATCCGGCGTAGGCGACGCCGGCGAGCGGCGCCGAAGCCAAGCGCGGCGATCTGACGGCTCCGCCTTCATCGAGCTGAGGGCGCGGCGAGCCGGGCGAGAGACGGCGTTTTGTTTCGCGCCGGTCCGCCTCTTGTCTCTTGTCTCTTGTCTCTTGTCTCGCGCCCGCGCATAGGGCCGCGCGAACCTTCTCTCGCCGGAATCCGAGCGCGTCCCCATGGGCTTCAAATGCGGCATCGTCGGCCTGCCGAATGGCGGAAAATCGACGCTGTTCAACGCGCTGACCCAGACCTCGGCCGCCCAGGCGGCCCGCTCGCCCTCGGGCCGGCGATGATTTCCATCGCGCGCGCGATGGCTTGAACGTCGTCGTCGACATGGTCGGTCAGCAGCCGGAACCAGTTGAACCCGACCCACAACGCGATTCGATCCTCGACGTCCGCGGCGTTCAGGTCGTTGCGCTCGACCGCCCGGCCGAAAATGGTTCGCAGCGGCTCGAGCCGTTCGGGTAGGAATTTGACGCGCAGCGCGGCGAGCGCCGCTTCGCTGGTCTGAGCCTCGGCGATGAGGCCGCGAAAGGCGCCGCCGGCCGGGTTGGTTCGCCAGAAGCGCCAAAGCGAGGCGGTGTAACGGGTGAGGTCGTCGACCACACGACCGAGATCAGGGACCAGGATCGCCGCCGTCTTCTCGGCCCCATAGAGCGTGACGAATAGGTCGGCCTTGGTGGGCCACCAGCGGTAGATGCTCGGTTTTCCCGCTCCGGCGCGCCGCGCCACTTCTTCAACCGAGAAGCCGGCGTAACCTTTTTCGATCAACAACTCGCGCGCCGCGGCCAAGACCGCCGCCGCGGTCTCGGGATTGCGCCGCGACCCGATCGAGGTCCGCCGGCGGGCGGGCGGCGTGGCGTTGCTCGGCATCGGCTTCTCCTTTGCGGCCTCCTTGACATAACGAAACGTCTCGTTTATATCAAGCGCCGAAACGATACGGACCGTGTCGTTTCTAAAGGAGTTTCGTCTCGATGCCTCTTATGATCACGCCCCCTGTTCTCCTCGCCCACGGGCGCTTCCTCGCCGCGGCGATCAGCGGCGCCTATGTCATCCTGAACGCTCTGATGACCGTCGCCGCGCCGCTGACCAGAGGTTGGCCAGTATATGGCGTGACGGCGGTGACGGCGCCGCCGATGGTGACCGCCGTGGTCTATCTCGTCGTGCCGCTTGCCCGGCGGTTATGAGCGTGAAAAGGAAATCGTCTTCCGATCTTCCTCTCGATTTTTCGCGATTAACGATACGAAACGTGTCGTACTTATTCTCTCGTCACGAGGTGACCACCATGAGGATCCTCTTCAAGTCGGCGCTCGCCCTGTTGTCCATCGTTGCGCTGGTGTGCGCGGCGGCCAGCCCTACAGCGGCCGCCCCGGCCGATCAGAGCCAAATCGACCTGTCAAAATCCGCCCTTGTCCTCATCGAGTATCAGCGCGACTGGCTCGATCAAGACGGCAAGCTCCACCGGCTTCTCGAGGACGAGCAGTTGGCGCGAACCTCTGTCGAGCGCTCGAAGACGGCGCTGGACGCGGCGCGTCGCGCGGGTCTCACGATCGTTCATGTCGGCCTCCGCTTCGCCTCGGGCTACCCCGAACTGGGCCGCGAGGCGCGCTATGGCTTGCGAAAGACGATCCGAACTATGGGCTCGTTCGCCGAGGACGGCCGCGGCAGCGAATTCGAGCCGCCGTTCGCGCCATTGCCTGGCGAATTCGTCGTCTCCGGGCGGACCGGCGCCAGCGCCTTCGCCGGCTCGAATCTGGACAGCTTTCTGCGCAACAACGGCCTCACCCAGCTCTATCTGATGGGCTACGCCACCCATGTCTGCGTCGAGTCGACTTTCCGCCAAGCGCACGATCTCGGCTATGACGCCGCCGTGATCCTCGACGCGACCGCCGCCTTCAACCGCGAGCAGCAGGACTACTTCGCCAAGAATATCGTCCATCACTTCGGCCGCGCCCTGTCGGCCGAAGAGTTCGCCAGGATGGTTCTGGCCGATCACTGACGGACCCCGATCCGCCGGCCGCTCCGAGGCGCTCAAGACAGCGAACTCGGAGCGGCGTTTGCGGTTGCGCCTCATGTGACCGCGGTTGACTGTTCAATTGGCCGCTTCTTTAGCCGCAATGCGACACGCGACACGCGACACGCGGCCGTGCGCGTGCGCGCTGCGCGCGCTCGTCAGCCTCGCGTCCCCACGCTGACGGCGAACACGCGCCGCCTCCGCCAGACCGCCGGGTCGGCGCGGCGTTCGCAGGGACGCCATGGGGCGAACGCGGCCCTCCGAACAGAAGCGCGTGGCGAGCGTTACGCGCGAGCCGCGACAAGGTGGGCCTCGCCCCTTGCCTTTTCGTGCCCGCCCGCGCATAGGGCCCGACGCGAAACCTCCCTTCCACCCGGTCCGAGCGCTTACCCCATGGGCTTCAAATGCGGCATCGTCGGCCTGCCCAACGTCGGCAAGTCGACGCTCTTCAACGCGCTGACCCAGACCGCGGCGGCGCAAGCGGCCAACTACCCGTTCTGCACCATCGAGCCCAACGTCGGCGACGTCGCGGTGCCCGACCCGCGCCTCGACGCGCTTGCTCGGATCGCCGTCTCGAAGGAGATCGTGCCGACCCGCCTGACCTTCGTCGACATCGCCGGCCTGGTGCGCGGCGCCTCGAAGGGCGAGGGCTTGGGCAACCAGTTCCTCGCCAACATTCGCGAATGCGACGCCATCGCCCATGTGGTGCGCTGCTTCGAGGACGACGACGTGACCCACGTCGAGGGCCGCATCGATCCGCTGTCCGACATCGCCACCGTCGAGACCGAGCTGATGCTCGCCGACCTCGAAAGCCTCGAGCGGCGCGTCGTCGCCATGGAGAAGCGCGCCAAAGGCGGCGACAAGGAAGCCAAGGAGCTCTACGCGCTGGCCGAGCGCTGCCTTGCCCAACTGCGCGAGGGCCGCCCGGCGCGCGCCGCCGACGTCGCCCACGAGGAGCTGAAGCTCTTCCAGTCGCTCGGGCTTCTCTCCTCCAAGCCGGCGCTCTACGTCTGCAACGTCGACGAGGCGCTGGCCGACGCGGGCGGCGCGCTGGCCGACAAGGTGCGCGGGCTCGCCGAGCAGGAGGGCGCGGCCGCGGTGGTGGTGTCGGCGAAGATCGAGAGCGAGATCGCCGTGCTGCCGCCGGCCGAGCAGAAGGAATATCTCGAGGCGGTGGGGCTCGCCGAGCCCGGCCTCAACCGCGTCATCCGCGCCGGCTACGGCCTGTTGCGCCTGGTCACCTTCTTCACCGCCGGGCCGAAGGAGTCGCGCGCCTGGACGGTGGAGAAGGGCGCGAAGGCGCCGCAGGCGGCGGGCGTCATCCACAGCGACTTCGAGAAGGGCTTCATCCGCGCCGAGACCATCGCCTATGACGACTACGTCGCCTGCAACGGCGAAGCGGGCGCGCGCGACGCGGGCAAGCTGCGCCTCGAAGGCAAGGACTACGTCGTCCAGGACGGCGACGTGCTCCACTTCCGCTTCGCGACTTGAGGGGCGGGATCGTCGTCGAAATCTGACGCTTGCGATCCGAGGGTCAATGTCTCAGACTCTTGGGGCGCGGCCCGGCGTCCGCTCAGCGGCGGCTGGTTTGCGCCCCCCTCCGGATGCTGCGGGCCCTCTCTCGGACATCCGCCGACGCGCTGTTCATGCCGCATTAAGCGCGCCGGTGGTGAAATACGGCTGTTTAGCGAAACGACAGGGGTGAAAAAATGTTGAAGACCTTCCTGATTGGTTTGGGTTTGGCCGCTTGCGCGGCTACCGCGGCGTCAGCCGGCATGTTGGCGGCCCCGGTGAACGGCGGCGATCAGCAGATAGTGCGCGTCGCCGAGCATTGCGGCGCCGGCTGGTACGCCTATGGCCCGGACAAGCGCTGCCATCGATTTAATACGCATTACGGCACCAACCGCGGCACAGTCATCGCCTGCCCGCCCGCCATGCACATCGGCCCGGAAGGCCACTATTGCTGGCCGAACTGACGCCTTCGCATTCGAGAACATCACATTGGCCGCTGGAGACATCCGACGGCCTTTTCGTCTCTTGAAGGGCCATTTGGCCGAAAGTCGCGCCGCGTGCGGATGGTTGCGATTTGCACTGAGGACACGAGCCGCCTCGCACGCCGTAAGCGATCGACCAGCGTCGGGATCAGCGGCGCGGCGGCGATAAGCATGAAGTCCGATAGTATCGCCTTCCCATCGTGAACGAGTTCGGAGATCGCAGACGACCGCGCGAATCGAACTTCCGCTTTGGGCGTGCGCCGTGACAAGGCGGCGCTTTCCAGCCTAGTCCGGTCGTTTGGGCGCGGTTGGCGGGAGATCCGAGCCGGGTCGAAGCCGGACGTCTGGTCCGCTCATCCGGCGGGGCGCCAAGCGTCAGGTTGTGAGCCCCTCCGTCCTTCGTTCACGCGCACCAGGGCCGCGGGCAGGGCGGCTGCAGCGGCTGGGCGGGCGTCAGGCTCGCCTGCGGGGAGCCGCTCTTGGCTTCCCAGCCGCTCGCCGGGGTCGGCGGGTCGTTGGCGGCCGGCGCGGGCGTTCCGACCTTGAACCCCGCCAGCGCCTTGGCCGCCGCGGCGAGCGCCGCCGGGTCCATCTTGGCCGCCACTTCGTCGCGCTTCTTGACCGAGTCGGGATCGCCTTGCTGCGCCGCCAGCGAGAACCACAGCCAGGACTGCGCGAGGTCCTGCGGAACGCCCATGCCGCGCGCGTAGAGGACGCCGAGGTTGAACTGGCTGTCGCGAATCCCGAACTCGGCCGCCTTGCGGAACCATTGCGCGGCGGCGGCGTAGTCGGGCTTGCCGTCGACGGCGCCCTCCGCCTTCATCACCGCGAGGTTGTGCATGGCGCGCGCGTTGCCGGCCGCCGCCGCCTTCGCGTACCAGGACACGGCGAGCGCGGAGTCGCGGGTCACGCCGATCCCCTTCTCGTAGAGCGAGCCCAAGCGGTATTGCGCCGGCGCGAGATCGCGCGCCGCCGCCTGCTCGAGCCACGCCGCCGCCGCGCGCGCGTCCTTGGCGACGCCGCCGCGGCCGTCGAGCAGCCGCAAGGCCAGCTCGAGCGCGGCGCCGGCGTCGCCCGACGCGGCGGCCTCGCGCAGCGCCTGCGGCGCTCCGGCCGGGATCGACGCCGCGAGCTCCGCGGGGACGGCGGCGGGCGCTTTGGCGGGGGTCAGCGGCGCGAGGATCGAGCCCACCGGGTTGGGATCGATCGCCGCCGCGTCGCCCACGCGCGCGGGCGCGCTCGCCTTGGGAAGGTCGAGGACGGCGCCGCGCTGCGTCGGCGTCGGCGTCGGCGCGCGCAGCTCGGACTTCTGCGTCGGGACCGGGATCGGGCGCGGCCCGCGCAGCTCGATGACGGCGAAAGCCGCGACTGCGACGAAGAGGGCGGCGCCGAGCAGCAGCGGTCGCTTCTGCGCCGCGACGAACTTCATCACCCGCCCGCCCGTCGCGGCGAGCCGATCGACGGCGCTTTCGCCGTCGGCGGCGGACGCCTTGCCTTTCGCCTCTTTCGCGGCGGCCTCGGCCATCGCCGCCTGGGCGGCGCGGCGCGCCGCGGCGATGTGGGCGTTGATCGCGCTTCGCGGCGACGGGGCCTCGCCGGCCTCCTGGACGCGCGGGCGCGAGAAGGCGACGCCGGGCTCAAGCAGGAAATCGGCGCCGTCGAGCGCGGCGAGCGAGGGCGCCGCCGGGGCCTGGGTCGGCTTGGCGGCGGGCGGCGTTTCGCCCCCGCCGTCGCGCGCCGGCCGTTCCGTCGCGCGGTCGGGAATGTCGCGCGACGCCGCGTTGACGATCTCGCTCGCGGGCGCCGGCGCGACGCGCGGCGCGCTCTTGGCCGCCGAGTCGGACGCGGCGGCGTCTTCGTCGAGCCGCGCCACCTCGTCCTCGAGGCGCTCAAGACGGCCGTCGAGGCGCTCGAGGATGTCCTGCAGCGTCGCCAGACGCGCTTGCATGCGCTTGTCGGCGTTGGCCTGCTCGCTTCTCAGCTCGGCGAGCCCGCCGGCGACCGGGTCGTCGTCTCGGACTGCCGCAGCGGGCGGCGACTGCAGGGCGCGGCGGGTCGATTCGAGCTCGGTCGAAAGCTCGGCGATCTTGCGCTCAAGCGCCGCGCTCGGCGAATCCTCGCGCAGCGCGTCGAGGCGGTCGTGGATGTCGGAAATCTGGCTCGCCAGCGCGTCGGCGTCGACGCGCTGACCGTCGTTGCGTCCGACCCGCTCGGCGATGAGGTCGGCCGCCTGTTCGACGAAGCGGGCGTCGAGCGGCGGCGGCTGGCCGGCTTCGAGCCGCGCCTCAAGCGCGCGCAGCGCCTCTTCCAAAGGGCGGATGTCGAGCGGCGGGCCGACGCGCGCGTCGATGCGTTGGCCGAGGTCCTGGATCGCCTGGGCGAGCGCGTCGGGAATGGCCGGCGGGACGACCGGGCGATCGAGCTTGCGGCTGATGTCGGAGAGCGCGGCCTCGAGCTTCGCCGCGTCGGGCTGCGCGCCGCTCTGGCGCTCGATCGAGGCGCGGACGGCGTCGATGCGGCGGGCGAGATCGTCGATCGACCGCGGGTCGATCGCCGGCTGCGGCTGCGGTCGTTGCGCCGCCTGGTCCATGCGTTCGGCGAGCGCCTCCAGCCGTCGCTCGATCGCCGACAGGGTCGCCGCGGGAATCGAGCGCTCGATCTCGGCGCGGGTCTCGGCGAGCTGCGCGACGACGCGCGCCGCCTCCGCCTGCGGGAATGGCGAGGCCGCCAGCCGTTCGACGCGATCGGCGAGGTCGCCGATGCGCTTCTCCAATTGCTCGGTCGGCGCCGAGCGCGTCGCCGCCGCGGCGAGGAGGTTGCGGACCTCCTCAGTCTGGGCGCGGATGCGATCGAAAGCGGCGGGGCTGATCACGCTGCCGGCGATGGCGTCGACCTTGACGTCGAGGGCGCGCAAGTCGCGCTCGAGCGCCGCCACGGCGACGTGCGGATCGTAGGCGCGCAGGGCGTCGCGCAATTCGCCGACCAGCGCCTCGACCGGCCGGATCAGCGCCTCGCGGCCGCCCGCGTCGCGCAACGCGTCGACGCGTCCGCTGAGATCGCGCACCGCGCCCTCCAGCGCGACGACGGCGTTGCGCGGCGCGAGATCGGCGAGGCTGCGCGACATCGCGGCGATTTCCGCGCGAAGGCTCTGCACGTCGACCGGCGGCTGCGCGCTTGCTTCGGCCGCTTCGCGCCGCATCGCGTCGATGCGGCGGCCGAGCGCGAGCATCTCTTCGCGCAAGGCGTCGAGCGCGGGCGCCCCCGGACGCGGCGCTTCCGGCTGGACGGCGGGAGGCGGCGCGGGCGCGTCGATCTCCGACGACCTGCCGCGCGCGTCGAGCTCGCTGCGTCGGCGGGCGATCTGCGAAACCGCCGCCTTCAAGTCGAGGCGCGGGCGCTCGGGCGTCCGCGGCGGCTCGCGGCGGCGCGCTTGCTGCGCGTCGACGCGCCGCGCGAGCGCGCTCATGCGCGCGTCGAGCTCGCGTTCGGCGTCTTCGGCGCGCGGCGGCTCGCGGTCGGCCGCTTCGGCCGCCGGGGCGAAACTGCGGGCCGGGTTGCGCTCGATCGCCTCGAGCTTGTCGCTCAGGGCGCGCAGCGCGGCGCGTTCCTCGTTATGGTCGGCTTGGCTGCGCTCCAGCCACTGCGCGATCGACTCCAGCGCGCGGACGGCGCGCGCCTCGCCGCGTACGGCGCGGTTCTCCAGACGGGCGACCGCCGCTTCGAACAGGTCTTGCGAGGCTTTGGGCTCGTCGCGGCCGGCGGCGTCGTCGCGCCGGCGCGACGACGGGACGTCGCTCCAGCCTTCCTCGCGGCGCGCCAGATTGGAAATGCGCTCGGCGATGGCGTCGAGACGGTCGTCGCGCTTGAGATCGGCGGGGTCGACGCCCTGCTCGGCGGCCTTGTCGGCGACGACGCGGTCGAGCCAGTCGCCGAGGCTGGTCCCGGCGCGCCGCGCCGCCTCCTCGGCGAACGCGCGCGTGTCGCGCCCTACGCCTTTGACGTTCCACACTGCCGCGCCGTTCATGGGTTCGTCCGCCGCCGAGGTCTTGCGCGGATTGTCGCGCCGCCGGTCGTTCGGCGCGCCGCGCGCTCATGTTTCTGCTCACGTGGTGAACAATCCGTTAATTCCTCAAGGAAACCGGGCGTCGCCGCGTCCGTCGCCTGCCCCATCGGTTGCGTTGCGAAGGATAACAACCATGGGTTGCATTTCGCCCCAGCTCGGTGTATTTGAAGCGCGTTGCGCCGAGGCGGGGCCGACGGTCCGCGCAACTTTAGGGCGCTGACGGAAAGGAGAGGCTATGACGGCGATGTCGCTACTGGGGGAGGCGGAGGCCAACGCAAGCGATCGCTCGGATCTCCGTCAATTAAAACACAGGACGATTGCGGGTGAAATGACGATCGGCGAGATGGCGCGCGAATTCGGCGTCACCTTGCGCACGTTGCGTTTCTACGAGGACCGCAACTTGATCCGACCCCGCCGCCTTGGCAGCGCCCGATACTACGGCGGCCCGGACCGAGCCCGCCTGGAGATGATCCTCAAGGGCAAGCAGCTCGGCTTCACCCTCTCCGAGATCGCCGAGCTCATCGGCGCGGAGGACGGCGTGACCAAAGCCGAGTTCGAGGAGAAATTGCGGCCCGCCCAGATCGCCGACCAGCTCGATCACCTCGAGCGGCAGCGACTCGAGATCGAAAACGCGATCGCGCGGCTGAAGGCGACGCGCGAGCGCCAGGGATGTCGCTCCGACGCTGCGTAAATAGCGGTTCGCGTTGACGCGCCGCCGCCGTCCTGGCGGGCGCGAAGCGACGGCGGAGACGGCGGCGCCAAGCGAACGCCGTCCCGCGCTAGCCGCGGCGGTGCGCCTCGACGATGCGCAGGGCCGCGGCGAACGCCGCCTCGACGCCCATGCGCGTGGTGTCGAGCGTCGTCGCGTCGGCGGCGGCGCGCAACGGCGCGTCGGCGCGCTCGGAGTCGCGCGCGTCGCGCCTGGCGATGTCGGCGAGGATGGCGGCGTAGTCCGCCTTCTCGCCGCGTTGCGCGAGCTCCAGCGCGCGCCGCTGCGCGCGCGTCGCCGGGCTCGCGGTGACGAAGATCTTCACCTCGGCGCCGGGGCAGATCACCGTGCCGATGTCGCGGCCGTCGAGCACGGCGCCGCCTGGGCGCGCGGCGAAGTTGCGCTGCGCCTCGATCAGCGCCGCCCGCACCTCGGGCGCCGCCGCGACGATCGAGGCCGCTTCGCCCATCTCCCGGCCGCGCAGCGTC
>Ga0181520_10010182_pt1 | contig 12685 bp, 10 predicted proteins | sample PEATcosm2014_Bin_29_FD_132451 | JGI IMG/M metagenome (GOLD analysis project Ga0181520, IMG submission 132451) | Peatland microbial communities from MTU Mesocosm Facility, Houghton, MI, USA - PEATcosm2014_Bin02_30_metaG | ecosystem: Environmental > Terrestrial > Soil > Wetlands > Peat | place...
CGCCGCCGATGGGATAGCCGGTCTCAGGATCGCGGGGACCGGCGGCGTTGATGGAGAAGCCGCGCAGGGAAGTAGCTCCGCCGGCGTAGAGGCGCTCGGGGAGGGGAATGAGTTCGCTGGCAGTGTTGCCAAAGGCGCGCTCCTGGCCGTAACGGGTGTTCCGGGCGAGGACGTAGCGACCGTGGTCGAAGCTGTAGTAGCTGGAGTTGGAGAGATCGAGGCGGTTGAACTGGGCTTGTGCGCCGAATGGCCTGGCGGAGAGGAACTCCTGGAAGCTGGTGTAGGTGCCGCGATGGGCATCGAGGGGCGAGTCGCGCGAGTCGCGAATCCAGGTGAAGGCGGGCCCGGCAACGCGGACAGCAGTGGCAAGCTGCTCGATTTCTAAGGGGTAGACCTGGAGGGTGGTGGCCTGAACCTTTACGCGACGAAAGTCGAATTCGTAGATGAAGGTGTTGGCTTTGGAGATTTTGGAATTCGGAGCGGTGAAGTGCTCAGTGAGGCGTGCACCGGTCTCGAGTTTGGAGGCGACGTAGGTGGTGACATCGAGGCTGTTGGCGTAGCCGCCAGACCAGGCGAGGGCAAAGTCGCGATTTCCGACAAAGTGAGGAATCTGGTAGAGGAGATCGATCTTCTGTTCGAGCAGGCCGTAGGTGCCCTGCAGGGAGGCGGACTGTTCGCGGCCGAAGAGGCTGTTGCGGGTGATGTCGGCAAGGACGCGGGGGCTGACGCCGGTTTTGCCCTGGGGATTACAGTGGCCTCCGCCCAAATTGACGCCTTCGCAGTTGTATTGGGGCTGGCCGGTCTGGGCCTCGAAGCCGAAGCCGTAAGTGAACGCCCAGCGGCGAGCTTCGACGGCCTGGAGCAGGATGGTTTTGTAGGCGTTGCCGCCCTCGGGGTTTTCAACGGCAGTGTCGACCTCGTTGAAGAGAGCGAAGTCGTAGAGGTTGCGCTGCGTGTCAATGAGGGCCGATTGGTTGAGAGGGTCGCCGGGATGAAGCGTAATGGCTTTCGCGACGGTTTCAGGGCGGGTGTAGTGGAGGCCGGTGAGTAGGACCTTGCCGACAAAGACCTGCTCGCCTTCGGTGACGTGGAAGATAACGTCGATCTTGTTGGTGTCGGCGGACTCGGTCTTTTGCGTGATGTCGACCTGGGGATGTTCGAATCCGTGCTGGAAGAGATCGGTGAGCAAGTCGTCACGGTCTCCGGCGAGGTTGCCAGGGGAGAGCAACTGACCGGGCGTGGTGTTGAGAAGAGTGAAAAGGCGGAGCGTGTCGTTGAGTTGAGTGCCTTCGATTGCGACCGTTCCGACGCGCTGCTGGCTTCCTTCGGTGATGCGGTAGACGACGGCGAGGGGTGCATTGCGCGCGCGGGGCGTGGAGGTTGTGGGCGAGGTTGAAGGCGAGTCGGGCGAGGCGATATCGGCGGCGACGGTTTCAGGCGTGCTGGTTTCGGGGACGATTTTGACGTTGGAAAAGCCGTTGTTGCGATAGACGCTCTGGAGTGCGGCGATGTCGGCCGAGACAAGAGACTGGCTGTATGCGCCCTGGGGATCGAGGGTGGTGGCGGCGTGAACGCTGAGTGAATCCTTGAGAGTGGCGGAGTCGAAGTAGTGGTTGCCCTCGACGGAAACGCTTTGGATGCGGCGGCGCGGACCGAGCTGAACGCGATAAAGGATGGTGACTTGCTGGGCGGCGATTGCCTGGGGGGCGTGATCGACCTTGACGTCGAAGTAGCCGAGACGCTGGAAGTAGTTACGCATGCGTCGATTTCCTTCGTTGAGAAGATCTTCGTCGACTGCGCCTTCCTGAAAGATGGGGATGACGCGGCGCAAGCGTTCCGGACTGATCTTTGCGCCTTCAACCATCACGCGGACGATGGGGCCCTGGGTAGCGGAGAAGCGAAGGTTCTCGCGATTCTGGCCGGCTAAGTAGGTTTCAGATTCGAGCTTGACGTCGGCCTCGAGGCGGTCCTGCTTCTGGTAATGACGAAGGACGCCGTCGAGAGCGCGGTTGGGCGTGTCGTGGTCGATGGTGGCGCCCGGACGAAGATGGGCCTTGTGGTGGAATTCTTCCAGGGTCATGCCGGAGTTGCCCGCGACCTCGATGGAGCCAACGCGGGCCTGGGGTCCAGAGACGACGTGGAAAGCGATGTCGACGAGCTGCTCCTCGGGATGCGGGGTGAGGGTGTCGGTGATGGAGGGTTCGCGGAAACCATTGTCGGCAAGCGTGCGGTGCATCTCAGCGAGGGCACGGGCGAGCTTGTCGCCGGTGTAGCGCGTGCCGGGGTTGAGCTGGCTGGCGCGCTGAAGCTGCGAATTCATGGTGCCGCCTTTGGCGCCGTCGACGGTGACAGTGCCGATGAAGGTGCGCGGCGCGCCCCGGAAGGTGATGGCGACTCCGTCGTCGAGCGAGGCCGCGTCGGACTGGATAGAGTCGTAGAGGCCGGTGGCAAAGAGCTGGCGCAAACTGGTGCGAATTTTGTCTTCGTCCAGCGGCGCGGCTTCCGCCTGGGGAAGATGGCCGGGGAGCGGAGCGAGGCGATCGGGCGATACTCCTTCAAAGGTGATGCGGCGAACGGTGAGGCCCTGCCAGCGAGCGAAGGAGGAAGGTTGAGGTGATTCGATGGAAGAAGCAGCGGAGTCGCGAGCAACGGGAGGTGCGTCGGGGAGTGTGGCGGGCGTGACGTCAAGAGTGGAGTTGGGCAAAGTTGGCTGTTGGGCCAGTGCCGAGGGAGTGTCTTGAGCCAATGCGGGGAGAAACGAAGCGAATAGAAGAGCAAAAACGGGGAGAAGAGCGAGAACGGCGCGCTGGAGTGCGCGAAAGGGAAGAGCGGCGAGAGACATGTCGGCGCTGCGCGAAGGATTGCCGGACTCTTCCGCCCACATTGACGTCAAGACAGGATCTCCTCTAGAGCAGTGATGGGACAAGGTTCGTGGGGCCTCCGACTTCCGCTTCCGGGTTAGACGGGCCGGGTGCCGGACGGGGCGGAGGTGGAGGCGAATCTGCCAGCGAGGGGGTGCGAAGAAAAAAGGCCGGAGATTGGTTCGGCGGAGGCTTCCTCGGCTGGTCCCTCTGCATCCTATACTAACGAGGAATGATGCCCGGCGCAGCGCACGAGGAGACGCAGAGGTATCCTCAAAGGAAGCTCATGGGACAATCCAAGGTTCCGGTAAAGGGACCGAGTCGGGAAGCGTCAGGCGCGGAGCCGCCGGGGGTGTCGGCTGGGCAACCGGCACCGACGAAGCCGACACCGGCACGCGAGAGCGTAGCGGCGATTGTGTCCCCAGAGCTGCTTGAGCGCGCGCAGGCGGGCGACCACGGCGCGTTTGCGGAGATCTACTCCCTGCATAAGAGGCGGATTTACTCTCTCTGCCTGCGCATGCTCGGCAACCCGGCCGAAGCAGAGGACTTGACCCAGGAGGCATTTCTCCAATTGCATCGGAAGATCGCGACGTTTCGCGGGGAGTCGGCGTTTTCGACTTGGCTTCACCGACTTGCGATCAACGTAGTGCTGATGCGCCTGAGGAAGAAGGGGCTGCAACTGATCTCGCTTGACGAGGCGATGGAGCCGACGACGGAAGAGCGGCCGGGCAGAAGCTTCGGGGGAGACGATCTTTCGTTGACCGGGGCGATCGACCGGCTGGCGCTGCAGCGGGCGATCAACGATCTCCCTGCGGGCTATCGGCTGATCTTCATGCTGCACGATATTGAGGGTTACGAACACAACGAGATAGCGGATATGCTGGAGTGCTCAATCGGGAACAGCAAGTCGCAATTGCACAAGGCGAGGCTGAAGCTGCGCGATGCGTTGCGGGTTCATCCCCGAGGGGAGGGCCAACGATGAGCGAAGAGATCAAGTCTATGAAGTGTGCTGAGTTTCAGGCGCAACTGCCGGAGCTGATTGAATCGGGCGCGAGGGCCGCGGAGGATCCGCACGTAAAGGAATGCGATCTGTGCCGCGAGTTGCTGGAGAACCTGGAAGCAATTGCGGAGGCGGCGCGGCAGCTATTTCCGGAAGTTGAGCCGCCGGAAGAGCTGTGGGAACACATCGATTCGGCGATCAAGAAGGACAAAGGGTGAAGGGCGGATTTAGGCGGGGCGGGCGGCAGGATAGTATTCCCAGGGTCGAAATCGGGCAGATTTCGCAATCACTGTGACTTCGGGGTTCAGAGAGGAGAGAGACAGTCCGGGAAGCCCTCACATTTGGCGTCGATTGGCCGATAGAGAGTGAGTAGTCAGCATGGTTTGAAATGGCACAACTAACGCGGGTTCAATGATTTGTGGGCAGGAATTGCAGGGAGCGTGTGAAGATCGCGGGGACCGGACGATGGAGGGGGTTGGGGAACAAGGTGTGGAAGGCGAGCGTAGGGATGGGGGAGCAGCGAGATCAAGAAGGAGCCCAATACGGCGGCGAGCGCGCGGAAACATGAAACTTCTGGTATTCTGCGTTGTCTAATGAAGGAAAGTTGACACGAGGACACTCAATGCCAAATTCGAATCCGGCTCCGATCAGTGGAAAGGCTGCAAAAATGAAGACAGATGGAGGAGTGCGCCGGATACCAGTGCTGCCGGTGCGGGATACGGTGTTGTTTCCGCACGCTGTGCTTCCGTTGACGGTGGGACGGGAAAGCTCGATCCAACTGATTGAGGGGCTGGGTGAAGAGCGGACAATCGTGGTGGCAGCGCAGCTTGATCCAAGGCTGGACGCTCCGAAGCCGGACGACATGCACTCGGTGGGCACGTTGGCCACGGTGCACAAAGTGGTTCGGATGCCAAACCAGAGCCGATTTGTGTTCACGGAGGGCGTGGAGCGGGTGCGGCTGGTGAAGTACGTCCAGACCGAGCCGTTCATGGTGGCGGAGGTCGAGACCGTCGAAGAGGTGGAGGTTCCTGCCGGAGCAGGCCTGGAAGCGCTGGTCCGGAATGTGATTGGGCAGTTTCAGCAGATCGTATCGGAGTCGCAGACGCTGTCGGATGAGCTGCGGACGATTGCGGCAAATATCGAGGAACCGAGCCGCCTAGTAGATTTTGTGGCCTCCTCGCTGCCGTTTCTGACGACGGACGACAAGCAGCAGCTTCTGGAATCGCCGGGCATTCAGGAGCGGCTGGAGAAGTTGAATCAGCATCTGGCCAAGGAGCTGGAGGTGCAGCAGCTGCGCACGAAGATCCAGTCTGAGGTGCAGGATCAGGTGCAGCAGTCGCAGCGAGACTACTATCTGCGCGAGCAGATGAAGGCGATCCAGAAGGAGCTGGGCGAGCAGGATGAAGGGCAGCGCGAGACCGAGGAGTTGCGCAAAAAGATCGACGAAGCGGGCATGCCGGAAGACGTGAAGAAGGAAGCTCTGAAGGAGCTGTCGCGGCTCTCGCGGATGTCTCCGATGGCAGCCGACTACTCGCTGACGCGGAACTACATCGAATGGCTTGCGGTGCTGCCGTGGAGCCGGAGCTCGGGCTCGAAGATCGATATTGCGAAGGCCAAGGAGATTCTGGACGAGGATCACTACGAACTGAAGAAGGTGAAGGATAGGATTCTGGACTACCTAAGCGTGCTGGAACTCAAGCCGGACATGAAGGGGCCGATCCTGTGCTTCGTCGGGCCTCCGGGCGTGGGCAAAACCAGCCTGGGGCGGTCGATCGCGCGGGCGCTGGGACGGAAGTTCCAGCGGATTTCGCTGGGGGGCATGCACGACGAGGCGGAGATTCGCGGTCACCGGCGGACTTACATTGGGGCGCTGCCGGGGCAGATTATTCAGAGCATCCGGCGGGCCGACTGCAACGATCCGGTGATCATGCTGGACGAGGTTGACAAGCTGGGACGCGACTTCCGGGGCGATCCGGCGTCGGCATTGCTGGAGACGCTCGATCCGGAGCAGAACAACACGTTCCGCGACAACTATCTCGACGTGCAGTTCGATTTGTCGAAGGTGCTATTCATCTGCACGGCGAACATGCTGGACACGGTGCCGCCACCTCTGCTGGACAGGATGGAACTGATTCCATTGCAGGGGTACAGCGAAGAAGAGAAGGTACACATTGCGTTCAGATACCTGATTCCGCGGCAGGTGAAAGAGAACGGGATCACGCTGGAGCAGATTGAGTTTCCGGACGAGTCGGTGCGGTGGCTGGTAAGGCACTACACGCGCGAGGCCGGAGTGAGGAAGCTGGAGCAGGTGCTGGGAACTGTTTGCCGGAAGCAGGCGCGGCGCGTGGTGGAAGGCAAGACCGAGAAGCTGGTGGTGACGAAGGGTGTTCTGAAGGAGTTCCTGGGCGGGATCCAGGTGCGCGTGGAGACGGAAGTGGCGGAGCGGGTGAAGCGGCCGGGCGTGGCAGTGGGCCTGGCATGGACACCGGCCGGCGGCGACATCCTGTTTATTGAAGCGAACAAGATGAAGGGCAAAGGCGGGTTCACGATGACCGGTCAGATTGGCGAGGTGATGCAGGAGTCGATGCAGGCCGCGCTGACCTGGGTGCGCTCGAACGCGCAGGCGCTGGGGCTGGCGGAGGACTTCACCAAGGAGATCGACCTGCACATTCACGTTCCGGCGGGTGCTATTCCGAAGGATGGGCCTTCGGCCGGTGTGACGATGGCGACGGTGCTGGCTTCGCTGCTGACCGATACCCCGGTGCGCCCGCTGACGGCGATGACCGGAGAGATCACGCTGAGCGGGAACGTTCTGCCGGTGGGCGGCATCAAGGAGAAGTTTCTGGCCGCGCGGCGTGCCGGGGTGGAGACGATTATTTTGCCGGCGGAGAATCGGCAGGATGTGGAACAGGACCTGACGCCGGAAGTGATGGAAGGCGTGACGGTGCACTACGCCAGCCGGATTGAGGACGTGTTGGCGGTGGCGCTGCCGCTGCTGAAGGCAAGGCCGGATCTGAAACCGGATGAGATCGAGGTCGGGGTGGGCACAGCCCATTAACGGCAGAAGCTGCTGAAATTGTTGAACAATGAGGGAGGCCGGCCAATGCGCCGGCCTATGTCGTTTGCCGGGATGAAGGGCCATTCCGGGGGGAAAGTGGTCCAGATCACAAGAGGGCACTAGCGTAACGTGAGCTTTGGCCGATGAGAAAGGGAGCGTGAGTTCGTTTGGGACACGAGGAGTAGCAAATATGGCCACCACCCCCATCTCATCTCATCAGTTTGTGCCCCTGCATTTGTCGGGAAATACGACAGAGACGCAGAACCAGATGCTCATGGCGTTTCTCGACGAGGCTGTGCAGCACGCGTACCGGACGGTGATCGAGCAACTGGATCGGCAGAGCGCGCAGGCGGTTCTGGATTCGTCGAAGAAGGTGAAGCTGGAAGTGTCGGAGGTGCTGGTGGAGGCGATCCAGCGCCACACGATCAGCGACAAGTTCAAGGACGAAGAGGTGGCTTCGAACCGGGTGTATCCGCCGACGTATCGTGTGCGTCCGATTGAGGCTCAAGTAACGGCGCTAAAGACGCTGTTTCCGGTGCTGGGGAGCTGCCACGAGAAGCTGGCGCGGAAGCCGCTGCTGGAGGGGGCGGAGGCATGGTTCGCGATTCCGCGCTGGCAGGCGCTGGCTCCGACATACAACGAAGCGGTGGAGATGCTGATTGAGGTCCTGTCGACGAAGCGGAAGGTTTCAAACCGGATCGTTGGGAAGCTCGGCGATAAGTTTCTGCGGCAGACCGAGCGCTCAAAGCTGGCGGAGAAGATCCTGGCCGAGCAGCAGGGGGGCAATGACATTCTAGTGGTTCCGGCGCAAGCGGGGATGCTGCATCGGGGTTGCTCGGCACGGAGGACGCGCACGTCACTGGCGGGGAATGAGTTTGGTTTGGGGATGTTTGCCATCGGGTGCATGATGTTGACGCACCCGGAGCGGATGTCGACGGCAGACACGCTGATGATCGACTGCGGAGGGGACGAGTATTCAGTGCGCGGCGACTACACATTCGACCGCGTTCCGCTGTTTGACTACGATATCGGCGGGATCGAGGTGAGCATCTTTTACGAGGACCGGGCGAGAAACCTGTGGGGGACGCCGACGGGGTTCCTGTACAAGATGGTGTGAAGAGACAGGGTCCAGGGTTCAGGGTTCAGATTGCCGCCTGCTGCGTCTAATGCAGCAGGCGGTATTCTTTAAGACGTGATCCAGGTGCAAGTACTCCCATTTGGCGTGTTGAAGGACTGGCTCGGGGCGGAGACGGCCACCATCGAGGTGCGCGAGGGCGCAACGGTTGCGGAGCTGCTGGCGCAACTGAGCGCGGAGCGCGGGGGAAGGCAATTCAAGGGAATCGCGGTGAGCGTGAACGCGGAGTACGCGCAAGCAGGGCAGGTGCTGCGCGCCGGCGACGAGGTAGGGCTGCTGCCGCCGGTTTCGGGGGGTTCCGGCGAAAAGGGCGAAGGCTTGAAAACGGAGGGTCTAGTTGGCGCCGCGCGGATGACACGCGAGCCAATCGATGGGGCGCGGCTGTCGGCCGAGGCGAAGCAAGGAGAAGATGGCGCAGTCGTAGTATTTGACGGGATAGTGCGGAACAACACGCGCAGGCGGAGGACGCTTTATCTCGATTACGAGGCGTATGAAGAGATGGCGCTGAAACAGATGGAGGAACTGGCCGTGGAGGCCCGGGCGAAGTTTGGTGTGCGGGAGGTCAGGATCGTTCACCGACTGGGACGGCTGCAGGTGGGCGAGACCAGCGTGCTGATTGTGGTTGCGTCGGCGCACCGGGGGCAGGCGTTCGACGCGTGCCGGTGGGTGATCGACGCGCTGAAGAAGAAGGTGCCGATCTGGAAGAAGGAGACGTTCGAGGACGGGGTGGTCTGGGTGGATGGAGAGCCGTTTCCCGCTGGGCTGGCCGTTGAGCCGGAGGGCAAGCATGAAGGGTGAGACCCGACGCGAGCGGGATTCCTGGTTTCCCACCCTTGCGCGAGAAACACGGCGCAAGGATGGGGCACCCGGCAGACGCGTGCGATGCCAGGTCTCAGAAGCGAGACCCTTCGGGAAGCTCTGGGCAGGCTCTGGGGCACCCATGCTGGTGTTGTTTCTTCTTGCAATGCTTGGCCCTGCGGCCGCGGCGCAGGAAACTGTGCTGCACGTGGATGTGAAACTGGTGAGCGTGTTTGTGAATGTGACAGACCAGAATGGGGCGATTGTGGGCGCTCTCACCAAGGACGATTTTCATGTGACGGAGGATGGACGACCGCAGGAGATCGCGGTGTTTGAGCGGCAGAGCGAGTTGCCGTTGAACCTGACCCTGGCGATCGACACGAGCGGAAGCGTGAGGAAGGATATGGCGGAGGAGGCGGACGCTGCGCGGCGGTTTGCGCATGCGATTCTGCGGGTGCAGGACCAGATGAGCCTGATGCAGTTTGCGACGGACGTGAGCGAACTGCAGCCGTTTACGAATAAGGTGAGCCTGATCGATCGGGGGCTGACGCGGCTGAAGGCAGACTTTGCAACCTCGCTCTACGATGCGATCTACCTGGGGAGCGAAAAGCTGGGGCCAATGGAAGGTCGGAAGGTGCTGGTGTTGGTTTCCGATGGGGGCGACACGGCAAGCCAGGCGACCTATGCCAAGGCGCTGGAGATGGCTCTGCGCAACGAAGTGATGATTTACTCCGTGATCGATGTGCCGATTGCGGCGAGCGCTGGGCGCGAACTGGGCGGGGAACATGCGCTGATTACGCTTGCAGAACAGACGGGCGGGAAAAGCTTCTACGTGAGCGATGGCGGGCTGGACAAGGCGTTTGCGCGGGTGAGCGACGATTTGAGGACGCAGTATTTGCTGGGCTACTATCCGCACAACCAGGAGCCGGGAAAGCAGTTTCACCGGCTGCAAGTGACGGTGCCGCGAGCGGCGGCGGAGTCGTTCAACATTCGGCACAAGACGGGGTACTACGGGGACGCACCGGCAGGCGTGATCAGGCCCTAGAATGGTTGAATATGAAATCCCCACTCGCAGGCCGCCGCCGTTCCAAGTCGACCCCGCCAGGAGAGACCGGCCAGGAAGCTCTCTATCTGCGCTCTTTGAGCGATCGCCAGGTGATCGTGAATGTAAAGCTGCGGGACGGTGAGACGGTGCGCGGCTGGATTGAGTACTTCGACGACGTGATGCTGCGGCTGACGCGCGATGGTGCGCCGAATCTCTTCATTTACAAGCACCAGATTCGGAGCATCTCCGAGGCCGGGAAACATCGGGAAGTGCGGACCGAAGGGACTGGGAAGGCTCGGAGGCGGGTATCCAACGGAGAGCCGTCTTGAGCGCTGCAGGAGAGCGCGATTTGGTGTGGGTTCCGCAGGCTGAAGGGATTGCGCGGGAGGCAGGGGCGAAGCTGCGGGAGTTTTTTGCACGCGGAGTGGAGACCGAGTACAAGGGCGACGTGGACCTGGTGACGGTGGCGGATCGGACCAGCGAGGCGCTGATCAAGAGGCGCCTGGCCGAGGTGTTTCCCGAGCACGGGGTCTATGGCGAAGAGGGAACGCGAGAACGGATGGAAGGCGAGTTCCGCTGGTACGTAGACCCGCTGGACGGGACGACGAATTTTGCGCATGGGTTTCCGCAGTTTTGCGTTTCGCTGGGGTTGGAGCAGCGGAGGCCGGGGCTGGCTTCGGATGAAGACGGAACGATTGTGGCCGGGGTGATTTATGACCCGATGCGCGACGAGCTATTCGCGGCTGAGCGCGGCAAGGGCGCCACGCTGAATGGGAAGCCGATCGCGGTTTCAAAGATTGAGGTGCTGGCTGAGTCGCTGGTGGCGACGGGGTTTCCCAGCCACAAGCGGCATGACAACCCGAACATCCACTTCTACCACGAGTTCACGCTGCGGTCGCACGGAGTTCGGCGGGCGGGTTCGGCGGCGCTCGACCTGGCGTACGTGGCGTGCGGGCGGCTGGAGGCATTCTGGGAGTTCAACCTGAATCCCTGGGACACGGCAGCGGGCGCGTTGCTGGTGGAAGAGGCGGGCGGACGGATTTCGAGCTTCAGCGGCGGGCCGTTTGAGTTGAACAGCCGCGAGGTTCTGGCTTCGAATGGGCGAATTGACGGGGAGCTGATGGGATTGTTTGAGGATATGTTTGCGGGGCGGAGCCTCGAGCCGATTCCGACGCCGGAGGAGTTTGCGCGGCGGCGGGCGGAGCGGGCGGCGGGTGCTGCGCACATAACGTCAGCTTGAGCTAGGCGCAGTTCGCCTTTGGGCGGACGGTTGCAGATTTGGGAGGGGCGCTCTTGATTCCCATATGGCAAAACGGTAGGGGAGGGGGTTGACTCAGGGTTTGGGGTGCTGTGCTACTATCAGCGTCGAGAGACCGTCTCGCCGGAGAAATACTCAGATGGCATACATCATTGCAGAACCCTGTATCGGCACCAAGGACACCGCCTGTGTGGACGCTTGTCCGGTCGATTGCATCCACCCCAAGAAGGACGAAGACGGCCACGCAGAGGCCGACCAGCTCTTCATCGACCCGGTCGAGTGCATCGACTGCGGCGCGTGCGTTCCGGCCTGCCCGGTTTCGGCGATCTTCGCGCAGGACGATCTGCCGGAGAAGTGGGCCCACTTTACCGAGAAGAACGCAACGCACTTCGGCCGCTAAGAGGCAATCGGGGCTGCGGTAAAAAACGAAATTGAAACGAGGCGTCCGCCGCGGGAAGACCGCGGCGGACGTTTGTGTTTGAGGGACAGTTGTCAGTTCTCAGTTGTCAGTGAACATTGAGCAGTGAGCAGGGAACAGTGAACAGGGAACAGGGAACAGGAACGGTCCGGGGCGCGGTGCTGCGCAGGCTGGGTCTGGCTGGAGCAAGCAAACTAAGGCGCAGCAGGCTGGACGAGGGAATTGGGGGGTGGGACCGAGGCTGGACTAATCGGTGGAGTTGGAGAAGTGGAGCTGGGGTACCCAGCCGCGGGGATTTGCGGCATCGGCCGGGGCGGAGTCGGGGTGTGGCTCAGGACCGTGGGTGATGGCAAAACGGCCCCGGTCGATTTCGACGAAATCGACGCTGTCGCCGGTCTTCAGGCCAAGTTGTTTGAGGACGTTGTTGGGGAGGGTGATGCGGCCGTTGAAGGTGACCACTGCGGAAGGCATTGGGATCCTCTTGGGGATATTGTACCGCAGAGGCTGGTGCGATGATGGAAGCGGATGAGCGTGCTGACGTCAGAGGCGGTGGTGCTGCGTACGTGGCCGGTGCAGGAGGCCGACCTGATTGTCAGCTTGCTTACGCGCGACTACGGGCGGGTGAAGGGCGTGGCGAAGGCGGCGCTGAAGAGCCGGAAGCGGTTCGGGGGTGCTCTGGAGCCGATGACGGTGGCAAGGGCATGGTTTGCGGAGAGGCCACGGCAGGAACTGGTGCGGCTGGACCAACTGGAGATTGTGCAGTCGCCGCTTTCGAGGCCGGTGGACCATGCGCGGATAGCGGTGCTGAGCCTCTATGCGGAGGTGCTGGACGAGGCGCTGCCGGAGCACGATCCGCAGGAGACGGTCTTTCGGCTGGTGCTGTCGGTGCTGGAAGAGACGACTGTAGCCGAGTCAGAGACGGTGCAGCCGTGGATGGCGCTGACGTACTTCCTGCTATGGATGACGCGGCTGATGGGGCTGTTGCCGGACATAGGGCACTGCACGGCGTGTGGGGAGCCATTGGCATTGCATGCGGCGGGCGCGCTTCGCGCCGGGGGGACTTTGCAGGGTGGTGATGCAGAGTGGCCGGGGGCGTATTTTCACTCGTTTGC
>Ga0181520_10010183_pt1 | contig 12685 bp, 11 predicted proteins | sample PEATcosm2014_Bin_29_FD_132451 | JGI IMG/M metagenome (GOLD analysis project Ga0181520, IMG submission 132451) | Peatland microbial communities from MTU Mesocosm Facility, Houghton, MI, USA - PEATcosm2014_Bin02_30_metaG | ecosystem: Environmental > Terrestrial > Soil > Wetlands > Peat | place...
ATCCAGTTTCTCCTTGAAGTGTGCTTGGCGGCTCACCTCTCGGAGTCTCTGGATGGACTCCAGAAAATGTCAAACTTCTACTGCCTCCCCGGCAGAGCCGGGGGAACTCCCGGTTGCATTAGGTTGCGAGCACACCGTTGGGAACTGTTCTTTCGTCTTAGCTATACTTTCGCTGACACTGAAAGGCGTGATCGATGCGTGTTTATCTTTCGACCCTCACGTTTGCTGCTTTGCTTCCATGTTCGCTGTTTGGCCAGGGATTCATTCTGCCACCGGTTGCGTCCGGTCCGACCGGGACGGTGGTTGGCCATGTTGTGTGCGCCGATACCCACCTGCCCGCTCGGCTTGCCTCGGTAAAACTGATGCCAGTGCCAACACCTCCCGACGCAGTCAAAGACTATGGAGTGAACGGGCCGAAGCCAGTAAGTACGGGTCGAGGTACCGGGCAGACGCAGTTGGATGGGTCGTTCACATTCACCGGCGTGACGCCTGGCAATTACTACGTGATAGCGCAGTTGGCGGGTTATCTCTCGCCAGAGCTGGAGTTTACGCCCAGCGATTGGAGCCATCCCACTGAGGAGGCAGTGCAACGCATGGCGCAAGTGCTAACTCCAGTTACGGTGCTTGCAAACTACAGCTCGCGTGTCGATATTTCGTTAATCAAGGGTGGGCTGATCTCTGGGACGGTACATTACGAAGATGGGATGCCATTGTCCAACTCGGAGGTGGATCTGCTGCGGCACGACCCGAAGGGCAAGGTGAATGACTATTACCCAGTGCTGATGGCCGCAGGAACGGCCCATACAGACGACCAGGGCGGTTACCGTATTGCCGGGCTTCCGGAGGGTGAGTACAAGCTCTATGCCAAGCTTAGGGTTAATGAACCTCCGCCGGACCCGGCCTGGTTTCAGGGGAGGGTCGTCAGCGTCAACGACCTCATTGCGGCTTCCAGCCAGTGGAGCGAGCTCACTATCTACTTTGACCATGGTTTTCGCCAAGCCGACAGCAGGAGCGTGAAGCTGGGGAGCGGTGAGGTCTCAGGCGGGGACGACATCGAGATTCGACTTTCAAAATTACACAGCATCTCGGGGACGGTGCTGGATGCGGAAACGGGGAACGCCGTCAACTCGGCTACGGTGAGGATGCTATGGATCGCAGACGACCCGGACAGCAGCCCTACCCAGATAGACGTGATGAACGTCGGCGAGGATGGCTCGTTCCACTTTGGCCTCGTGCCGGAGGGGGCCTACAAGCTAACGGTGACCCGCGCGAAGGCCGTTATGCACCAACCGGCGTTGGTACCGCCTCCTCCGAATGCGAACGGCTACATGCAACCGGTGCAGGATACCGCCCCGGTCGACAAGACAAGCCGCGAGTATAGCGACGCATCGCAGTCACTCACAGTCACTAACGACATGAGCGGTGTAACGGTAAAGCTAATAGCGAAGCCGGTGGCTGCAGCGGCACAGTAGCCCTGCCGCCCCTACTTGTGCCAGTGGGTGGGCCAGTTGAGGTAGCGGGTGGCGGCTTCGTGGATGGCGGCGGCGGAGGTGGAGAAGCTGGCGGCGATGTAGTGCTCGAAGCCGTTCTCGTAGATGTAGCGAAGGAGCTGCTGCAGGTTTGGGATCCCAAGTTCCCGATCCGCGCGTCTCAGCATCCAAATAGAGAAGCACTGTGAGTTGGCGATCGATGCCTTCGTGATGGCCTCCTCTCCGAAGCCCGCCAAGGAACAATTGACATTCTTCAACACCTCGATGGCGGCGCTGGCGATGGAACTGTCCACGATGCATGATCGGCAGGTGGTGGACCGCACCGGGTTGACAGGCAAGTACGATTTTGCGGTGCCGCGCGTCCGGCGGGAGTTGTCGGACGAGGCAGAGAGTGGTGCGGCTTCTGACCCCAACCCAAACCCATTTATTTGGGACGTGTCCGAGGCTGGGCTGGAGCTGCGACCGGACAAAGCCCCGCAGCCGATGCTGGTGATCGACCACATCGAGAAGCCGACAGCAAACTGAGGGCTGCCCACTGGCAACTTACATCTGCACCGGGAACGAATCTGGGCAACGGTGCGTATAGCTGCGCATGGGCGTTCTGCGGATGGCAATACCGAGCGCGGGCATGATTCCCCGTCCCATGCGGGCGGAGCGGCACACAGGCCTTGCAGGCGGTACACTTCTGCCATTGGCCGAAGCAACTCCGCAGCGAATGGGGCGGGGCACGAACCGGGACTCAACCCGGCCAAGGTACGAGGCAAGCTTGCAGCGCACGCCGGAACAGGAAGCCGCGCAGGAGGCACTCAGCAGGCTGGTTCGCCAGTGCAGAACGGGCGATCCGCAGGCGTGGCAGCAGCTTGTCGTATCGCAGCACAGACGGATCTATGCGATCTGCTACCGGTTTACCGGGTCGGCGAGCGACGCCGAAGACCTGACGCAGGATGTCTTCCTGAAGCTTTACCGCAATCTGGCGAGCTTCGACGTGGAACGGGGTAGCTTTCAGACGTGGATCACGACGCTGGCGCGCAACCTGCTGGTGGACCACTTCCGGCGAACGCGGCTGGAGCGGGCCAGTGACTCGCTGGACGTGGGCTACACGGGCGAGGAGGACGGCGCGACGCTGGCCGACCGGCTGGCCGACCCGCATCCAACTCCAGAGGTGCACGCGTCAGGGATGGAACTGAAGGTGCGAATTCAGCAGGCGCTGGCGCAACTGTCGCCGGAGCTGCGCGAGGCGGTGATCCTGCGCGACCTGGAAGATATGGACTACAAGGAGATTGCGCAGGTGCTGCGCATCCCCGAAGGAACGGTGAAGAGCCGGATCAGCCGGGGACGCGGGGAACTTGCGAGGCTGTTGCAACGTATAGAAGGGCAGGTGGTATAAGTGGCAGACGAGAGACAGATCGGCAGCCCGAAGGTTTTGCGGTTCGGGGACAAGACAGCCGGCAACCTGGCGGGCGACGCGGTGCAATGCGCGCAGTGCGAAGCAATGCTGGCCGATGCGCTGGATGGAGCGCTGACCGCGGACATACAGGAGTGCTTCGATGCGCATGTGACCGAGTGCGGGCTGTGCAGCCAGATGCTGGCCGACGCACGACGCGGGGCAGCCTGGCTGGAGATGCTACGCACGCCCCGGCCCGAGCCTCCGGTGACGCTGCTGCAACAGATTCTGGCGGCGACCAGCGGGGCGCAGGGAACTATACCTGTAGGCCGTACGGTTACGGGCGGAATGGAACAGGCCGGATTTGCGGGAGCAATGCATGGACGGATGGTCGGCATAGCTGCGGTGACGCCGGGCATCGCGCCGGGAACGGGTGCGAGTTACGGCAACGTGCTTCCGTTCCGCCAGCGCGCAGCCGCTGCGCTGCGCACAAGCTGGTTGGGACAGATTGCATTGCAGCCGCGCTATGCCATGACCGCCGCGATGGCATTCTTCTCCATCGCACTGACCATGAACCTGACGGGAGTCCATCCTCTGTTGCTGCGTGCGAACGACCTGCGGCCAAGCGCCCTGAACCGCAACATCGCAGATGCGCGCGCTCGCGCAGTGCGGTATTACGAAGGGCTGCGCGTGGTTTACGAGCTGGAATCGCGGGTGCATGATTTTGAAGGCGCCACCGAGAATGACTTGCCCGCCGGAAGCCAGATCTCGCCGTCCAATCCAAACCAGCCTGCTGTACAGTCTCCCTCCGCGCAGCCCGGTTCGGGGGGCCGGAAGGACGGTACTCCAGCAGATCGCAGCCAGCCTGAGCGCAAGCGGCCCTCCGGCAACCCCGGCACCAGCCGTCGCGAAGAACTCGGCCCAAGCCGTCGCCTCATCGGCGCCGGTCGCAGCAGCAAGAGCTTCGGCAACCCCATCCAGGAACCTAGAGAAAGGGTGATGGCATGAATTGCGCAAACCATCCCGATCGAGAACGCTCCGCCTTCTGCCAGAACTGCGGCAAGCCGGTATGCGGCGAATGCGTCCGCAACGTTGGCAGTTCCACTTTCTGCGAACCCTGCATGACAACGCGCGCGGGGGCGACTGCTCCGCCAAGCAGCTTTCCGTATCCCGGCTATCCATACCCTGGCAATCCGCAGCCTGGTCCGGTCGGCTATCCTCCGGCTGTGCCGCCGGCCAGCACGGGCGAACCAAGCCCCGGCCTGGCCGCGCTGCTTGGATTCATTCCCGGTGTGGGCGCGATGTACAACGGGCAGTACGCCAAGGGGATTGTTCATCTGATTGTCTTCGCGGTGCTGGTCTCGCTAACCAGCGATGTAAACCTTATCTTCCTACTCTTTGTCTTCGGGTGGGAGTTCTATATGGCCATCGAGGCGCACCACACGGCCTGCGCGCGGCGCGATGGAACTCCACTGCCCAATCCATTTGGGTTGAACGACCTCTCGGAGCGGCTTGGCTTCGGCAAGGCTTGGCCTGGCAGCACGCCGAATGCAACGCCCACGAACGCTATGCCATATACACCGCCTGCCAGCCCTGCACCGGATGCAAGGCCAGCGGTTGGTGGTGACACCTTCTTTCATCAAGCAGCAGATGGAAGCCAGACATACTCTGCTCCGAGCGTCCCTCCGGTTTCTCCTGTGCCACCAATGGCTGCACCCTGCGATATACCCGTACCCTACTATCGCCGCTTCCCTTCCGGAGCGGTATGGTTGATTCTTCTCGGCGTGTTCTTTCTGGTCGGCGACACGGGCTTCTTCCACATCTTTCATCATCCTGTATTCTGGCCGGTCTTTCTGATCGCCGTCGGCGTCTGGGTCTTCGTGCATAAGATGATCGTCACCGGCCCCGGCCTGGAGAATGACGGGACAGAGTTCTATCGGTGGCGCTTCGCGCGCGCCGTGCGCAGCTCATTCTGGGTGGTTCTGGTGGGCGTACTCTGGCTGCTCGATGTGTTGGGCATCCTCTCTTGGAGCCGCAGTTGGCCGCTCTACCTCATTGCCTGGGGTGTGATGCTCTTGTTCAAGCGGACCCTGTACAGCGGATATGGCATTGCCGGCACTGGATCCGGCGGCAATGGCGCCAGCCCCGGTGCATCGGGCAGCGCGCCGGCTTCCGGCAGCGAGGCTTTGGCCAGCGAAGCTTCGCACGACGCCAGCGGCAGCGATTCCGGCAACAGTGTGCACAATGATCCGGAAGGAAGGTAGAACATGGCGAACTATCCACCACCACCGCCTCCTTCTCCCGGTTACGATCCACGCGATCAGCGGCGATTCCAACGCGACCAGTTTCGCGCCCAGATGCGCGCGCAGCGGGACGCGATCCGTGCTCAGCGCGACCAGATCCGTTTCCAAATGCTAGGCCTTCGCCGCGGCTCGGTGCTGGGACCCATCCTGCTGATTGCCATCGGCATCCTCTTTCTCATGATGGAGACAGGGAGGCTGGATCGCCAATTGTTCTGGGACTGGTATGGGCACTGGTGGCCTCTCCTGCTGGTAGTGGCCGGCGTGGTGCTGCTGGCCGAGTGGATGTTCGACCAGTTCCACATGCGCGATCCACAGCGAGCACCCTACCGGCGCACTCTGGGTGCCGGTGTCTTCTTGTTGCTGGTGATCCTGGGGACCGCAGGCTACGTTGACAACAACGTCCACGGCTTTCCATCCGGTCGCAGTAGGTTGTTTCCCGGCTGGCACGTTGACCCAGACTCCTTCGACGAGATCTTCGGCGACAAGCACGAAAGCGACCAGACGCTCGACCTCGCCATCCCATCGGGCAGCTCAGTTTCCGTGGTTGACCCACGCGGCGATGTAACCATCGATGGCACCAGCGACGACGGACGAGTCCATATCGCGGAACACAAGCAGGTGTACGCCTACTCCGATACAGATGCCAATCGCAAGGCGCAGCAGCTGAGTCCGACCGTGGCCGGCGAAGGCGCGGCGATCTCCATCAACATGGCGGCAATCGAAGGCGCGCGGAGCGATGTGGTCATTACGGTGCCCGCTGCGGCGGCTATCAGCATCAACGCCAACCGCGGCGACATCCACGTCGCCTCTATCAAGGCAGCCGTGACTGCGATTGCGAACCACGGCGATATTGACCTCTCCGCCATCACCGGCGCAGCCACCGCGCACATCAACAGCGGCAGCTCGTCGCTCACGGCGCACAGCATGGGCTCCGGCGTTGCCATCGAGGGACATGCGCAGGACGTTACGCTGACCGATATAGCCGGCCCAGTCACTCTCTCCGGCGAGTTCTTCGGGACGCACTTGGAGCACATCCGCGGAGCGATCCACTACCACACCAGCCGCACCGACTTCCAGGTGGCCCGGCTGGACGGCGAAGCAGATATCAGTCCGCGCTCCGACTTCACAGCCGAACAGGCGGTGGGGCCGCTGGTGCTGACCACCAGCAACCACAACATCAACCTGGAGCGCATCGCCGGTGATATTGCCGTGACCGACCATAATGGGACCATTGAACTGACCGCGGCGCCACCCATCGGGACAATTACGCTGGAAGATCGCACGGGGTCGGTCCGGGTTACCCTGCCCGAAAAGGCCAATTTTGCGATTCAAGCCGACGCCACGAATGGCAACATCGACACCAACCTAAATCTCCCGACCCAGGCAGGACCTCAGAATGACGGGCGCCGCACCACTCTCACCGGCTCTTCCAACGGAGGCGGTCCAGAGGTCCGTATCACGACCAGCAACGGCGACATCTCCATCGACAAGGGCCCGGTGCTGCCACTGCCTCCGCTGCCACCCACTCCGCCCAAAGTTACCCTAGCTCCAGCCGCACCGTCCCATGCGCCGCGCGCCCCAAAGAGTCCGGACGAGCCGTAGGCGAAGCTACTGCGTTGCGTGGATGCCGGCGAGGAACTCTGCAACGGCGGCGAGGGACTGCGTAGTCCCAGCGGTCTGGTTGTGGCCGACCCCGGGAAGGCTGACGAATTTCTTCTGGCTGGAGGAGCTGGCGGCAAAGACCTCGCGTCCCTGATGGATGGGGACCAGAGTGTCTGCCTCGCCGTGCAGCATGAGCAGAGGCGCGGTGGAGCGCGCGATGTTACCCACCTCGTCGAATGCTTCGACCGCATCAAGCGCGGGGATGAGCGCGGCTGCTGTATCGGCGGGCAGGCCCTGGGCGTGGGTGTAGACGGGAAGCTCTTCGACGGCGCTGGCGATGGTGCCTGCCAGGATGAGTCCGGCGACCTTGCGCTGGGAGGCTACATATGTTGCCATGGCGGTCCCCAGCGAGAAGCCGTAGACGATGACGGGACGGCGTGGGTTGGAGGCGGCGAGCGAGTCGTAGAGGCGCAGCGCGTCCTGACGGAAGGCCATCACGTCGGGAGAGCCTGCGGAGAAGCCGATGCCTCGGTAGTCGTAGACGCAAATCTCGGCGCCGGTCTGGACCAGTTGACGATAGAACGGGTCGGAGCGATCGACGGTCATGCCGTTGCCGTTGAAGAAGAGGATGATGGGAGCGTTGGGGTTGGCGGAGGGATACTCCCAACCGCGCAGGGTGGCGTCCGGAATGGGGGTGCTTAGCAGGACGCGTGTCGCACTTCCGGTCCAGTCGGCCAATGGCGCGGAGGGCGGCGGCTGGGGAATGAGGAAGTTGGCGGGGATGGGACGCTGTGTCGACTGAGCAAAACTGTAGCTGGAGACCAGGAGGAGGGCGGCGAAAATTCTGCGCATAGAACAAGGCTACCGGGCACGGAGGCCCGGTGCAAGACTTTCGGATATCGCATTCTTACTAATCGGATGAATCACTCCATTCCGTGTGGTTGTGTATATCAGTTGGATGCATTTACGTTCGGTTCCCCGCCATAAATTTTGGGCTGTGAGCTAAGGTGTCAAACGTTGATGCGTGTGGGGCGGGGATGGGGCGGTCTGGCTCCAGGTTTGAGGGCCTCCCCAGGCGCGGGTTGCGGTGAGATCGACGTGGATGGGAACAGTGGCGGGCTTTACGGGTTGGGTAGAGCTCTCAGCGGGCGTGGTGGGTTGCAGGAGCTGTCGAAGGCCGTCGCCGAGTTGCGGGACGGCGTCGCCAAGGGCGAGGAGGCGATCGAGCAGCACGGGACCTGTGAGGTGGAGGGTGTAACCGGAGACATCGAGGCGTCCATCGAGAACCGCAGACTGCTTGCCTCCCAGGGGCAGTGAGATTGGGGTGAGATCGAAACCGGCGGACTGCGCGGGCGGCGTGGGGCCGCGTTGGTGGGGCGAGCGAGCGGCAAGTAGAGTGGAGCGGAGTAGGAGAGCGCCCAGCGGAATGGCTTTGGGGCCGAGGGCTGAGAGCTGCAGCGATTCGTGGGAGAACTCCAGTTCGCCGGTGAGGATAGAATGCTGTGGAATTGATGCCGGTGTATTCCTCATGGACCGGGTCGAGGAGGAGGCACGCGGCTGTGGTTCTGCTGCCCAGACAAGATTTCCGGCAAGAGTTCCAGGACCGGTGAATCCGCTGGGGGGGTGTGGGGTGGCGACACCGAGCCAGTCGAAGAACGTATCCGCGGGCAGAGATGGGAGGTCGAGGGTGGCGGAGGCCATGTTGGGCTGTAGAACGTCGGGGATGTTGGCGGTGAGGACGAGTAGTTTGGGATCGGAAGAGTCAGACGGCGGCCAATGGCACTGGATGTCCGTGAAGGCGTGGAAGGTGTCGTGGGCAATGGCATGGCAGTCGGCGTCGACCGAGAGGAGATGCGGGGGAACGAAGTCGGCGCGGCGGCCGTTGTTGAGCTGAATCTGGGCTGCGATGTTGTTTTGGCCGAGGGTGCCAAGCAGGTTGACACTGAGGGCGAGCTCTCCGCGCAGGCCGACGTCGCGTGCGGCCAGCAAACGGCTAAGACCACCGAACTCGGCGTCCTGCCAGGAGCCGTGCAGATCGATGGGGAGGTTTGCCAGCGAGTCGGCGGAGGCACCGGCAGGGCCTAGGCTGGCCTCGACGCGTACGGTGCCAGTGTCGGCTGGGCTGGTGTCGGTGCGTACGGGGTGGGCCTCCAGGCGGAGGCGCCACTGGTGCGGCTGAGGCAGCCACAGGGCGAAGTCCGCGTCGGTCAGTGAGAACGGGGTCTTCTCCTGGTCGAGCTTGAAATTGAGGCGCGCGCCGCTGGCCTCGATATAGGGAAGATGGGGGGTGTAGACGGCGCTAGGCTGCTGTGCGTACGGGGCGACTGCCTGTGTGCGCGAGGCCTGTAGAAGAAGGCCTCCGATGTTCCACTGGCCGTCCGCACTGAGGACCAGATTGACGCTGGGCTCGGTTAGCGAGATGCGCGAGAACTCGACATGGCTGCCCCAGAGCGAACGGATGCGGAGGTTGGCATGAACCTGGCTGGCGCGAAGGATTGGCTCGGAGCCGAAGGCGGGATCCTCGTCGACGACAAAATTTTGCAGGGTAAAGCCGGGAACAGGCAGCAGGTTGAGGGTGATCTGGTCGAAGTGGGCGGGGCGGCCGAGCGAGGCGCTGATGTTGCGCGCAACGCGGCGCTGCAGCCGGCTGACATTGAGGAGGGGAGGCAGGAGAACCAGCAGCAGGAGCGCGACGAGGGCGATGAAGAGGGTGATGAGGCGGCGGTTGGTAGCAGCGAAGGAGGACTCGGCGGCGGAGAGATCGCGATTGGGATTCGACTCTTGCATGGACTATTGCAGGATACGGCCACGGTGAGCGGACGAACAGGGGAAGTTGCGCGGGGAGGCGATTCTTTGTTGCGGAACCGGTGTGTTGCTCCCGCAGTGAGTTGCGGAATTATTTGTGCCTGGCTGCCGGTGCTGTCATGGTTTGCGCGATGGCGGCGCGGAGAATGGGGACGAGTTGAGTGGGGTCTTTCAGTTCTTCGGTACCGCAGACGAGCTGGTAGTTATTGCGGGTAACGACAACGATGGTGGGTGTGTGGGTGACATTGAGGCGTTTGCCGAGATCGAGATCGGCCTGGACCTTGGCATTGAGCGTGCCCGTAGGGTCGATGACGAAGGGCAGCTTCTGTCCATGCTTCTGGAACCAGCGTTGGACGTATTGATGGAGATCATCCTTGCCGGCGATCGCCTCCTGGCCGTGAAATATATCGGTGCGAAATTGGTCGGCCAGCTTGGGACTCACCTTGTCTTCCAGGTAGCGCGCATAGACGGCCCCCTCAAAGGTCCAGATGTGACCGGGGATGGGAAAGTCGTGGCGCATGAGCGGGACGTGGAACTGCTCCACGGCTTGAAGCTCGATGGGATGAGCGTAAGCGCAGCCTGGACAGCCAAGGTCCTCGAAGACGATGATGGCGACCTTGCTGCCGGTGGGCGGACGCAGGATGGTGGTGTCGCGAAAGTCGTCGTGCATGGCACGGCCGATGAACTGGGCGCGCATGGGTGGAGCGATGAGGCTGATTCCGAGTAGAACAAACGAAATGCGGTACAACCAGCGCATTGACTTCTCCGGAGAAGTTAATTGGCCTGGGCTTCGTGAATCCCGATCATTTTATAGCGGGGCTGCGGAAGTTCTCAGGATGCCCTCGGCGGCAAAAGCCGCGTTGACAATTGACGGATTGCGGCGGGACGAAAGTCCCGCCCTTTCAAGACGCAGACTCGTACAAATAATTCTAGCGGACGATGTGGAAGGTGCGACCCCAGCGGGTCTCTGAGATGAAGTGGGTAAGGATGTGGCCCATGAAGGCCATGCGGTCGGAGAATTCGGTTTTATTGATCTGGTCTGCGGGGGTAAGAAAGGACCAGTACACGAAGAGCGGGCGGCCGACGATGTTCTCGCGCGGGACGAATCCCCAGAAGCGGCCATCGAGCGACTGAGTGCGGTTGTCGCCCATGGCGAAGACAGCGCCGGGGGGAACGACGAGGTCGCCGTCCACAACGTGGTTGGGCAGGTCGAGTGCCCACAGGGAGGCGTTGTTCTGGCTGGCAGCCTGCTCGATGCCCTCGAGGTCGGCGGGGAAGTCGTCGCGGTAAGGGATGTAGGCGTCACTGGGATCGCCGTCGTCGCGGGGCATGGCGGCGTAGGGCTCGTTTTGGGCGACTCCGTTGAGGTAGACAATGCCGTCGCGCAGGTGGATACGGTCGCCGGGAATGCCGATGCAGCGCTTAACCAGATAGAGGTCGGGAGTTTCGGGGTGGGGCTTGAGAAAGACGATGACGTCGCCGCGGCGGACTTCGCGGTAGTGGACGAAGGGCGCCCAGAGAGATGGAGGCGCGAGCGAGATGCGGTCCACCAGAACATGATCGCCGATGAGCAACGTCCTCTCCATGGAGGCGGAGGGAATCTCGAAGTTCTGGAAGATGAAGGTCATGACAAAGAGGCCGACGGCGAGCACGGTGCAGATGGAGGAGAGCGACTCGAGGGCGGTCTCGTGGTCTTCGTGCTGCGGGGCCAGAGTTGATGTGCTTGCGGCGGTAATGGGGGCGGTCTTATCGTCGGGGGTGGTGGCTGTACTGTCAGTCAAGATTCGGTCTCCGCTCTCGGCGTAGGGTGCAAGAGATAGTGTATCGCTTTGGGCGGGTTGGGTGGCGAAGTGGGATGCCGCGGGATCGCGCTGCACATCATCCATTACAATTTCGCATGGATTTACATGACGATGAGGATTAACCCGTCGACGGTGGATGGGCTGTCCGATCATAGTTGGAGCTATGAAGACATCGTGGGGCTGGTCGGATGAGTATTGCTGTCACAAGAAAGCCTGAGAGGATAGTTGGCATGAATACATGGTGGGGTCGGATGTTGATCGGCACTAGCGCCGCCTTAATATGTGCAATCAGTGGGTTAGTTGTCATAACGAACTTCAATCACGATCTGTTTGTAGCATTGCCCTGCATACCTATTTGCTTAGCCTCATTTTGGGTTTACTTTCGAGCCCGTCTCCGCGCGATGGATGAGAATTCCCAAAAATCAAACTGACCCGCTACCTATTTGCTAGCCGGCTTGCACATTACAGCGAAGTACGCTATTGTTAATAGGCAAGAGAAGTACTGCTTCGCACCTCGGCATCGGTTGGGTGGTCTGGCTTCAATAAGACTGCAAACCGCAGGGTGGTTCGGTCGGGATAATTGAGAGACCGTGAACTGCTTGCTAAGGGACGACGGAGCGCAGTCCAAGTGTTTGATCGCGGTTGATGCCGGCAACAAGGGCAGACCGGACAGCAAACCCAAGCCACTGCAAGGAAATCGATGTTCAGGGGAATTTGCGCCTGAACGGAGACATAGGAGCTGAGTGCTCCGCGTCCGCATAACGGACGTTCGGTTATTTTTACTTTTGCGCTGCGCGAACAGAGGGAATTTTCCCGTTACTGCAAGTCGTTGTTTCAAAATAGCTTGGGGGCGATTAGGGCCGTCGATACAAGACGGTTTACAGGCTATCAGGCACAAGGAACCAAGTTTTACACAGGTATAAACCTGATTTACCTTGACGTGCCAACTGATTTTGGATAACCTCAAAAGGTTCGCGCAAAACGTCACCCGCTTCTGAGTGACTCTCGAAAGTCCGGCAAGACGGCGGATGCGTCTGGCAAATATCTCAAGCAGGATGTGAGGTTTAGGCTGGACGGGCAACAGGATCGAGGGTTGGCCTTCGGGCCTCGGCAAGCCTTAGACGATCGACACAGCGCCATCAAGTTCGAGGACACGCCCTGACTTCGGTTGGGTTCGTCCTTGATCCAAAGCTGCCCGCTCAGGCGGAAGCAGTTCGGATCTTTGACAACATAGTTGAACGTGCCAGTCGTGAGATGATGCAGAATTTGGTTTAGTCATTCTCACTAGTTATAACCACC
>Ga0181520_10010185_pt1 | contig 12682 bp, 9 predicted proteins | sample PEATcosm2014_Bin_29_FD_132451 | JGI IMG/M metagenome (GOLD analysis project Ga0181520, IMG submission 132451) | Peatland microbial communities from MTU Mesocosm Facility, Houghton, MI, USA - PEATcosm2014_Bin02_30_metaG | ecosystem: Environmental > Terrestrial > Soil > Wetlands > Peat | place...
GCCGCCCGTCCTGCGGACGGGGAGGTCCTTGTGCGGCGGGAATCCCGGACGCTGAAGCGTCCGGCTGAGGGTCCCCGCCTGCGGCGGGGCCGGGCGTCCTGCGGACGCGACGGCACGGATAACAACCATGCCTGATGTGGTCTATTCAGCCACTGTCAAGCCACACACACATTGAGGAAGAGCCCATCGGAAGGGAGGAACGGCGGCATTGACCACGAAGACTCGAAGACACGAGGTAAGGCCAACTGCGATGCCGTCGCCGTTCCTCGTGTCTTCGAGTCTTCGTGGTCAGCCGTCTGTCTTCCGGCATCCAACCTTTCGGAGGCCCCACATGCTTTCCAGTCGTGACATAGTCCTTCGCGCCTACCAACAGGGCCTGATGGTCCCTGCGTTCAACATCCCCTACCTCCCGATGATGGAGCCGGTCATCCGCGCCGTCATTGACGAAAACTGCGCCGCATTTGTCATGGTCGCGCGGCCGGAGTGGGTGAAGTTCGAATCGAAAAGCCCCACGGCCATCGCCGAGGAGTTCGACAAATGGGACGACCCCGACCACGTTCGCCTGCACCTCGACCATGTCCCCGTCATCGACGAGGACGGCTTGCAGGTGGACTACGTGCCGATCTTCCAGGAGGCCATCGACGTCGGCTTCCACTCGGTGATGATCGACGCCTCGCGCCTGGACCTCGACGGCAACATCGCCGCGACGCGGCAGATCGTCGAAATGGCGCACGAGGCAGGCATCGCGTGCGAGGCGGAACTGGGCGCGGTTCTGGGCCACGAGGCCGGGCCGCTGCCTGACTACGAGGAGCTGTTCCGCTCCGGCACCGGGTTCACTGATGTCGCACAGGCCGAGCGCTTCGTGCGCGAGACCGATTGCGACTGGCTGTCGGTCGCCATCGGCAGTGTCCACGGCGCGATTTCCGGGGCGGCCAAGAGTCAGAAGAAGGTCGAGGCGCGCCTGAATCTGGAGCGCCTCGAGCGCCTGCGCGACGCGACGGGCATCCCCCTCGTCCTGCACGGGGGCTCGGGTGTCAAGCAAGACGCCGTCCTCGCCGCGATCCAGCGCGGCATCGCGAAGGTGAACGTGGCGACTGAGATTCGCCAGGCCTACGAGGGCGCTCTCGCCGCAGGCGATGTGACTTCCGCCCAGCAGGCGGTCTATGACCGAACGCGCTGGATCATCCGCGACTACTACCATCTCACCGACTCCGCCGAGCGCCTCATGGCAAGCGACGGCCTCGGGCCGGATGACATCACCGCGTAGGAGACCCAAGGCCCATGCACCTTTCGGCCGCCCACAGGGATGCCGTCGATCGCCGTCGGCGGATCGTCGTCCAGTACGACGCCTACAGCAACCTCGGCGGCGACTTCGACGCGTGGCTCGACTACCGGTTCCGGTATGTGGATGAGCCGGGCAGCCAGATCGACGCGCTCTGGTGGGACATCGGCGGCGGGCAATGGGCGACCTATCCGAGCACGATCATCCCCTCGACCGAGCACCCCGGCCTTGTCGAGTGGTGGGAGCAGGGCATCGACTGGGTCCAGTCGCTGGTCGATGCGACCCGCAAGCGCGGCCTGGAGGTCTTCTGGAACCACCGGGTGAGCGAGGTGGACATCCCGCGCAACGGCGACGGCCTCGAGATGCAGGACCTGCATCCACTCAAGGCGGCGCATCCGGACTGGGTTACGAAGACCTGGTGGTGGCAGGGGCTATGGGACTACTCAGTAGCCGAGTTGCGCGAGTTTCAGGTCTCGGTGATCCGCGAGCTTCAGGAGAAGTACCGCTTTGACGGCTTCCAGATCGACTTCGCGCGCCACGTTCCGTGTCTGCCGGTGGGCAGGCAGTGGGAGCTTCGCGATCACGTCACTGAGTTCGTCCGCATGGTCCGCGAAATGCTGCTCGACCTGGAGCGCGCGCAGGGACAGCCGATCCTGCTGGCGGTGCGGGTGCCGGGAGACATCCAGGGGTGTCGCGTCGATGGATTCGATGTCGAAGCGTGGGCGCGCGAGGACCTCGTCGATATCTTCACGCTTGGCAGCCGGACGATGGACATCGACCTGCCCGCATACCGAAGGATCGTGGCGGGGCACAACATCAAGCTGCAGCCGTGCCTCGACGATCATCACGCCACCGATGCCTACCAGTACCCCTCCATCGAGTTCTTCCGCGGCGTGTTCGGCAACTGGTGGGACCTGGGCGCGGACAGTGTGATGACCTTCAACTGGTCGAACGCGCCCGCCGAGGACTGTCGGCGCATCGGCGCATTGCCCGGCCCCGAGTCACAGCGACAGGCGTATCACGAGATCGGCGCGCCGGAGACGCTGGCGGGCAGGGACAAGACGTTCGCGGTGGAGCGACGCGGGGGCTATCCGTGGGCCGAGGGGTACTTCAACCGGAACGACACGGCGCCGCTGCCGGCGATCCTCGCCAATAACGGCGCCGCGATGATGCTTCCTGTCCGGTGCTGCGACCCGGTCGATGCGCGGGCCGACCAGGTAAAGGACGTCCGCCTCCGGGTTATCCTATTCGGAGCGCGCGACGGCGACGAGTTCGCGGCGGAGTTCAACGGCGAGCCGCTCCAGCTTCTCGAGCGCGATGCCGACTGGAAGGACGCCCAGGTCTTCTCGCCCGCCCCGCAGCCGCCGTCCGGCGGGGCCGACTTCTGGCAGGTGAACCCCGATCAACGACTGCTCCGTCTGGATTTCGCCGTCCCGCCGACGCTGTGCCACCACGGTGGGAACCGCGCCGGCGTCAGCATCACCCACCGCATTCCCTACCTCGTAGACCCGCAGATCGTGCTGGAGAAGCTGGAGCTGCACGTTCGGTACGGGCCGGCGTAATCGGCGGGCCGAGCTGGGCGGGGTGGGGCCGTGCGGAGGGGCCGGACTACGAGCGCAGCGAAGTATCCGGCCCTGCCGTTCACCCCGCGGGACGGCTGGGGCCGGATACAGTTGGCGGCTTGCAGCCGCCCAGAGCGCCGAGACGACTGGCGCTCTCGTAGTCCGGCCCCTCCTTGGACGGCGTCTGGCCCTAACTTAGCGCGTATAGGGGCCGGGGTGAGGTCACGCCTCCACTCCCACCATGTCCGGGTTCCCCGGCCCGATGTGTTTGAGCATCACGATCGGGTCGGTCTTCGACAGGTTGTGGATCTTCACCCCAGCTTTCGCGGCGGTCTCGCTCACGAAGTATTCGTCGTGGGTGAGCTGCCCGAAGCGGATCATGGTCGGGGTCTCGATGTCCCACACGCCCATCGTGCCGTGGCCCTGCATCATAATCATTCCGTAAGCCGCAGCATCGGTGATCGTCACGGTCGCGCCCGGAAGGACGGTCAATTCCTTCGCGCTGTAGGCGTCTGACCTATAGCAGATCCACTTCTCGCTATACCCTTCGGCCTGCATCTCGGCCTCGGGCCGCACGGGTACCGGGCGCATGAAGCGGTGCTTCGCGAACTCGGGATCGACGTTTTTCTCCCAGTCGAGGACGGCCATCAGGTGATCGAAGTCGCCGACCTTCTCCGGCGGCGTGTTCTTCCACAGGAGTTCCTCGGGGATGATCTGGTGGTTCACCAGCGACTGGTACATGGCGAACACGTCGGAGGCCTTCTGCGGCTCGTAGGTGCACATACTCGCGGGCGCGTGCAGCACACCCGGCGGCACGTCCCAGCCGGTGCCCGGCTCGATCCGATACGCGCGCGACAGGTTGGTGAGCTTGTTGTCGCCCTTCGTGAAGTTCACGAGGCACTCCCGAACCTGTTCCGGCGTGGTGCCCGGCTCCAGTCCGAAGAACGTGTACGGGAAGTCGGCCCCGTAGTTGTTCACCTGCGGCGGGAAGTAGTACGATTCGGGCTTGCCCATCTGTCCGGTGAGCGCCGCGTGCTCGTCCTGATGGTGGACATGGTGCGGCAGCGGGCCCTTGTTGTCGAAGAACTTGGAGTACATCGGCCAGCAGGCATACTCGTTCCACAGCCGGCCGCCGATAAGCGCGCCCTTCAACTCGCTGACGGCGTCGATGAGGCGCACCTGCTTCGTCTCCGCGCCGTCCTCGAACACGACGAAGCTGAGGCCCTCATTCGGGCTGGTGAGCGGCCCGTTGTCGGCGGGGGTGGTGGATGAGAACCATCGCTCGTCGATGCCGCCGCGATTCCCGCCGAGCGCGTAGTAGTCGTCCGGGTGCAGCTTGATGCGCCGTCCCGGAACACAAAACGACCGGGGCACCCAGGCGGGGGCAAGGCGCAATATGCCCTGTCCTTGGTCGAGTGCGGCGTGGATGATACTGGTAGCGGTCATGTGGAACCCTCCTTGGGGTCAAGCGGATAGCAAACAAGTGAGTGTGTCGAGCCGATAGGTCACAGCCCGAGTGCCGCCTTCACGTCCTCCCAGGGGATCGTTCGCTGGTTGTTCGGGTCACTCTGGCGCCGCTCGACCTCCGCAATGAGAGCCGCGTCGACTTCAGGCTCCTCCGCGAACTGGCAGTCGTAGATGGCACCCGCGATGGCGCTGCGGAGCGCCGCCAGGCTTCTCGCGCGAGCGTGGCAGCCGGGCAGGTCATCGACCGTGCCGATCCACCAGGGCCTGTCGCGCTTGACTGCGACTACGAACTCATTGCCCTCGACGGTGACTGTCCCCCTATTCATCGTGCTTGTTCAATCTCCTGCGGCGGTGATGCCGGGATGTGTGGCTATGCCTCGATCTCCCGCAATAGCCTCTCCGCTTCCTCGTAAGCGGGCTTGTAGTAGTGCGGCGGGCCATCGCAGAGAGCGCGCTCCATCGCCATCTCCGCGTGCTCCCGTGCCCCCTCCCTATCACCGTCATCCAGGGCCAGTCGAGCGAGGAAGTTGCGGATGTCGGCCTGGCACAGGCGGTACTCGCAACGTTCGGCGATGAGGAGGGCTTCGGTGGCGTGCTCATGGGCTTCCCGTGAGTTGCCCTTGAGGCGATGCCAGTGCGCCCAGGAGAGGAGGATGTCGGGCTCAAGCTCGACCAAGTTGATACGACGACAGCGCGTGAGAGCATCGGTGAGGTGAACGCCGGCCTGGGCAAGATACTCATCAGCGCGATTGGGCTGATCGGCGGCCAGCGCTACCAGCGCCGCGCCCCAGAGCCACTCGGCGCGAACGTAGTCCGGCTCGAAGGGGTGGCGAGCCCTCGCGGTCTTGTCGGCCAGCTCTCGCGCACGTCGAGCTGCGACAATAGCGGCACTGGCTTGGCCCTTCAGGAGGGCGAACAGTGCTTGGTGGGCCGTCCCTATGGACTCGGCCTGCACTTGGCCAAGCCTGCGGAACCATGCGAGTGCGTTGCTCAGCTTACCGGCGGACTCGGCGAAGGAGCCTTCGTAAGTGAGGAGCCGCCCCAATTCCGCATGACCGACGGCTTCCCTGGGGTCATCGGCTGCGTGCCACAGCTCAATGCTGCGGTGTAGGTTGCCTCCGGCGGCGTCGAACTGGCCTAGGACCGTCTGTTGGTGCGCGATGTTGCTCAGTCGAACGGCGAGGTCGCCCTTGTCTCTTGTCTCCCCGTGGATACCGCCGCCCATCTCGAACAGCGACACCGCCCGGCGTGGCTGTCCGGAGGCGCTGTATGAGTTCGCCAACGCGTTCAGCATCCAGGCTTGGTCGTGCTCGCTCCTCAGTCGGGGCTGTTGGTCGTCGCCGTCGGGGAAAAGGGCCATCTTGAGTTCCATGTCCGTTTCGTAGGCGCCCAGGTGATAATAGAGCGCCTCGGTGAGGCGGTCGCGATACAACTTGAGTGCCTCGTCGTATAGCCCGGCGTGGACAGTGTGGTGGTAAAGCTCTATGGTAGGGGCCAGATCTTGAAGGCTCCGCACCTTCCTCAATTCGGGCGCAGGGGCGGTGGAAAAGTGATCTCGCAGACGGTCGTGCGCTTTTCGTTTGTAGTGTAGCGGTAGTGCTTCATAGGCATACCGACGTACTACCGGATGTAGGTCATAGCGACCCCGCGCGCTGTCGACCAGAAGCAGCCCTCGATCAATAAGCTCCTCCAGTGCTGCCTCGAAGTCGGACTCTCGGCGCTTGTCGCGAAAGACCGCGAGGGTCTCGTAGGGCGCAGGCCCGCGGAGGGCCGCGATCCGGCACAGCAGGCCGAACGTCCACGGTTCCAGCGCGCCGCAGGCGACCTGCAGAATGTGGTGCTGCTCCTTGCCGACGAGTTCGGGCACGATGGGGTAGCGTCCCGCGGCCCGGACGTCACCTGGTGTCTTCTTGTCTCTGATGATGAAGCGGCTAAGCAGACGCAGTGACAGGGGGTGATACCTATACGCCCGACAGGCCTCGTCGATCTCGGATCGTCCGCCGATGACGCCCTGGGCGAGCATGAACGCCGCGGCATCATCGGGGGCCAAACCCTCCGGCGCGTACCGGCGGCAGCCAGCAAGCCCATCCAGGTCCTTCGGGAGGTGTCGCGTTGTCAGCAGCACGCTGCTCGTCAGTGGCATAGACGCGGCGTGGCGTAGGAAGACCGCCGCATTGGGGTCGGTGCAAGTGCGAAAATCGCCATGCGCGTTCTCTTCGGCCGCATCGTCCTGGTACGCGGCATTGAGAGTGGCATACCCGCGCAGTTCCCGCTCAAAGCCGTCTAGTACCAGCAGCAGCCGACGTTGCTGCAGCAACTCCAGGAGCTTGTCCACCTTGTCGCGGGTGGAGGGTATTGCCCTCACGTCGACCGTGTCCTGACCTGCGTAGGCGAGTGCGCGGTCAATAAACGATACGAACTGCCCTTCACGCTCGTAGAACGACCACCACAGGACGCCTTCGGGGCGGGCGTCTTCTGGTACACGGCAGGCGTCGCAGACCTCGGGTGGGTCCTGCGACACGCCGGGCAGGGGAAATCCGAGCACATCGCGCTGCATCCACGCCCAAGTCAGAGACGATTTCCCCATGCCACCGATGGCAATGAGGGCGAGCAGGGGACGATTGTCGTTTGCGAGCCACCCGGTCAGCATCTGCCGCTCGTGAACGCGGCCCGTGAAGTTCTCCTGGAGTGGATGCGGGTGGGCAAAGCAAGGCTGTGAAGGAAGGAAGGGCAGCACGGAAGGCGGCTTGGTGTAGTCAGATGCCTGCGCAAGGCGTAGGTCCAGGGGAAGCCCGAGCGCGCAGAGCGACACCCAGCGCTCCTTATATATCCTAAGCTGCTCGGCATTATACTGGGTGCGAAGCCGATGTATCTTGTCGTGGCAGGTGCCACAAACAGCCATCAGGTTGTCTTCGGTGTCGGGCCCCTTCTCATTGACGGGCACGATGTGGTGCATGTCCGTGAGATCATGGTGCTCCGGGCAAAGGCAGCATCGGTGCATGGCGTCCACGAGTAGCTTATCGCGCAGCGCCTTAGGGATGTCTTTCCGATCACTCATGATCTGTCACCCGTGCCTTACCAGCCCTCACATGGAAACGACGCTCGCAAAACCCTATGCTAAGGCATCTACCCGTACTTCACCTCAAACATCGCCAGCGTCCCGATACCCTTCACCTCGAAGCTCAGAACCCCCTCTGTCTCGGTGTACGGGCGCTCTTCTCCGCCCGGCAGTGCCCTCAAGCCTACGCACTTCATCTCCCCCAGGCGCACCCGCACCGTTGCCTCGCAGGGGACGCAGTCGTCGTCCTCGCGCAGGGCCACGAGGCTGATGTTCATGCAGCGGGCGTCCGGTTTGTCGAAGACCGTCAGCTCCACGAAGCGCGGCGCGTCGGCTTCAACCGGCGCCGGTCCGCCGAGCAACCGCCGGACGATGTGCTCGATCATCACGCGGTTCGTCAGCGCGCTCTCGGCCTCGATGGCACCGGCAGCGTAGCATGCCCGGCCTTTGCCGAAGCTCGCGAAGCATAGCGCCGGATCGGTCCCGGTCGGGCCGGGCGGGTTGCTGTGGATGCTGGCGAAGGACTCGCGCAGCACCGTCCCGGCGTCGGCGGGATAGTACGGCAGCGTGACCGTCGCTGCCACCTGCGCGGAGGTCGCTCGCACCCGGAACTGCCCGCCGGTGTGGATCACCTGGGCTTGCGGCGCAATGACCGCGGCGAGGCCCTCGTCCTGCACCGTGAGGAACGACAGGCCCGTCGCGCCCCTATCGACATACGAGACCCCGAACACGTCCGCCAGCCCGAAGTCCGCGCGCGGCGAGCCGTCCTCGGCGACGAGGCTCGTGTACCCGCTGGCGTAGATCGCGCCGCCGTTCGCCACGTACTCGCGCAATGCGGCGATCTCGGCGTCGGACATGATGAGCACGTTCGGCACGATGACGACCCGATAGCGGCCAAGCCGGTCGAGCGTCGCCGGGGTCACCACTGCGAACGGGATGTGCGCCTCCTGCAGGGCCTTCGCCGCGCCCATCACCGCATTCATGTGCGGCATCCCGCCCGAGAGGCCCATGTTGCTCGCCTGCTGCTTCTGGCCGCTCATCGGCACGCCGTTCTCGGCGAAGTCGAACCGCGATTCCGGGCTGACGTAGATCGCCACATCGGCGCACATGTCCCCGCCGAGATACGGCTCATACGGGGCCATGTCGGCGAAGATCGCGCCGATTCGCTCGTACACGCCACGGTTCAGCGTGCCCTCGGGGTCGATGGCGTCGATGAACATGAAGGCGCTTGCGTGGGCCGGGGCCAGCGCCGCCTGCGTCGCCATGCGCACCGGCGTCTTCATCGTCACATGGTCCCAAAGATGCACACAGCGCGAGGTGTGGAACTCGAATGGTTTGCGCGTGCTGATCGCTTCGAAGATCTTGCACACGAGACTTTGCTGGATCGCCGGGCCGTAGAAATCGCCGCTGCAGTAGTCGCAGTGTTCGGTGAGATAGTACGGCATCGCGAGGCCCCAGCCGTGCAGCACCGGGCTCATCTGGTGGGTGACGGTCATCGAGGGCCGCGTGCGCCGGACCGCCGCGGTGAGAAGCCCCGCCAGCTCGGCCATCCAGCGCTCCCGCGCCCGCTGGAAGGCCATCCACGTCGGATCGTTCCAGTCGACGACCTCGGGCAGCGCCGCGCCGGCTTCCGCGCGAAACCGCTTGCGGCAGTAGTCGCAGTAGCACACGTGCGGCCAGAAGAGCATGTCGAAGAAGATGCCGTCAAAGGGATACAGGCCGCATAGTTCTTCCGTCTGCGCGACTGCAAAGTCGCGATATGGCGAGTTCGGGCAGCACACGCCGTAGCGGTTGTGCTCGTACACGCCCTCGCCGTCGATGGGCTGAATGCGCCAATCGGGTTCCTGCAGGAAGATCGCGTTGTTGTAGACCGCACTGTGGTAGGCGACCACGGCGACATCGCGCTCGTGGCAGCGCTCGACGACCCGGCCCACGAAATCCTTGCCCTGCAGCGCGGCATGGACCGGCCCGACCTTCGACGGGTACAGCGCATACCCGACGTGTGAGTTGGTATACAGCATCGTCTCGGTGATGTTGCCGCTGAGGATCGTGTCGGCGTACTCGTCCGCGTCGAGCTTCGCCAGGAAGGCCGGGTTCCAGTCAGGGATGTGCATGTCCACGAGGACACGCCGGAAACAGCGCTTGTACCAGTCGTTGAGCATGGGGGGACTCCAGGTTATAGGTTTTGGGAACGGCAAGGCTCAAGAGCTGCGGCTCCGCGTGGGGCGGGCGTCTCGCCCGCCAATGCCGTGTTCGTCGCTCGAGCTGTCACGCAGGTTCGGGCGCTCTGGGGCGATGGGAACGGCCCCACTCCGCCCGCTTGAGTCGCCTGCCGCGACTATAGGGCACCTCTCCGGTGACGGGAGGGGGACGGCTAACGGCTGGCGGGCGAGACGCCCGCCCCACGCGTAGGTCTGCTAGGAGGTCGGGCCAGGGGTAGGCGCCTTTCCGCCCTACCACATCCCCCGGATGAACTCGCACGCCTTCTTCGCCAGGCCGGCCTCGTCGGAGGACAGCATGTCGCGCCAGATGCTCGTCGCCGCGGCGATCTCCGGCAACGCCCGCCCGAAGGCTTCCACTGTCAGCCAGCCGTCGTAGCCGATGTCCTTCACCGCCGCGAAGGTCGCCGGCCAGTCGATGTGCCCCTCGCCGGGCGTGCTGCGGTCGTTCTCGGAGATGTGCACATGCACAATGCGCTTGCCCGTCGCCCGGATCGCGGCGGCGGGGTTCTTCTCCTCGATGTTCGCGTGGAAGGTGTCGAACATGAGCCGCACGTTCGGGCAGGCGACCTCATCGACGAACCGCGACGCATCGGCCCAGCAGGTGAGGAAGTAGGTCTCGAAGCGATTGAGCGGCTCAAGGCACAGCATCACCCCGGCCTGCTGCGCGTACTCCCCGGCGGCCCGCATCGATTCGATGCCCCACTGCCACTCCTGCGCCGTCGGCCCGCGCCCGACGAGCCGCCCGCAGGGCGAATACAGCGGCCCGACGAGGTGCGTTGCGCCGAGGGCGACGCTGGAGTCGATGCAGGCCTTGAGATGGTCGCCCCCGGCTTGGCGAACCCCGGCGTCCTCGGAGATCGGATTGGCCTCCTCGGGGACGACGACGCAGGACGTGCGCCCCATGCCCAGATCGTCGAGCTTGGCGGCGAGGGCCTGCCACGGAGAGCACTCCGGGTCGAACATAGGGAACTCGACCCCGTCATACCCCCACGTCTTGATGTCATCCAGCAAACCGAAGTGCTCTTCGGTGACGGCAGCGGTCCACAGCAGTGCGTTTATGCCGACTTTCATGGGGTTCTCCTTCGCAGATTCGGGGTGATGCAAGGGGAGTAGGGCTGCCGATAGTCACTCCTGCTCCCGCTTCTTAAGTGTCAGAATGTCTTCCTCGAGATCCTCAACGTCGTAGTGAACCGTGATCTCGCGAGCCGCCAGAAGATGCCGGAACTCGCGCTGGCTGAGTCCGGCGAGATGGCTGGCCTGTCCAAGAGTCAGCTTGTCGCGCGCGAACAGGGCGATCGCCAGTTCCTGCCTGATGTCGTTTTCAGTCATCTGCGTTGCCCGCAGCACATCATCGGGTACAGTAATGGTCATGTTTCGTCACCTCCGCCAGGGCGAAACGGCCGCCGTCGGCAACTCACCCCACACCAAGATCATCGCGCCTTGGCCGCCGGGATACAAGGGCTGCTTCGGCGACCAGGGCCGTCGGCAACACGACGTTCATGCCGACTTTCATCACTGACCTCCAGCCTGTTGTATGCCTGCATTGCGTCGCGGGCCGCTGCCCTGCTTTCGCCGGAACACCAACCACCAGCCTGTCGCCCGAACGACATCCACCTCGCTCGCGGCGTTGACCTCGATGTGCACCTCGCGCGTTTCGCCGGGGGCGAGATCGGCGATCAGCGCCGGTCCCCAGCCGTGCCAATGCCTCTGCACACGGGTGCTGCCTGTGATACGCACGTTGCGGTGGTTCGCGAACCAAGTCGACGTCGTGCACACACCGTCAGCCGGCCGCCGGGCAAGCGACCCGTCCTCGGCCATCATGGCGTGAACGTCATCACTGAAGGCCATGACGAACTCCATCGGCTGTGAGGTGTGGTTCGTCGCGGTGGCGGTCATCTCGGCCGCGCCAAAGTCGTACCGGACTGAGCCAGCCTCGCTGGACGCGACGGCGGAATCATCGGCCGCCCGCTCGACCTTCGGCAGGTCAAGCTGCTCTCCCTGGCAGAGGAACGCGCCGCGCACAGGTCCGCGTCTGGTCAGCCGCAGGAAGTTGCGCCTGCCCACTATCAGATGAGTCAGGCACCCGTCCACGGCGACTTCCGCAGTGTAGTTCGCCTGCCGGAAACGCAGGGCCGTCGGCTCCGGCAGCGGTTCGGAACCCCTCGGCCACGGACCCGGCCTCCCCGGCGACACGAACCTCGTGATGAGGGACGGAACATAGACGCCGAACACGAGCCACATAGAGAAATACAACACGATCCATCTGGCGGCTGCCCCCACGGTTGTGGGCCTTGCCGCGCATACTGCAAGCGCGGCGAAGAGGAGCGCCAAGGCCAAGCTCGCGCAGGCTTCCGGCGAGGTGACTGCCAGACGCCTCGCAGCGCCATCATGTAGCCGCAGCACCGGGTACACCAAACTGATGACATACCACACGCTGATCGCCGATGCCAGGATGACCCAGAAGTAGAGCTGTCCGTCCATCGCATGTCCCCCTTACCCGATTATCACGCCGGCATTTCCTCACGCCCAGGTATCTGCTCGACAGTCCCTGCACGTCGCGGCCCGCTGCCTCGCCTTCGCCGGAATACCAGCCACCAGCCCATCGCCCGGAGGGCATCCACCTCGCTGGCCCCGCCGGGCTCGATGCGCACCTCGCGCGTCTCACCGGGGGCGAGGTCGGTGACGAGCAGCGGCCCTCCGTAGCGCCAGCCCCCGCGCAGGCGCGTTGTACCTGTGATACGCACATTGCGGTGCATCGCGAACCAGGTCGATGCCGCGCACGGACCGTCAGTCGGATGCCTGACGAGCGACCCGTCCTCAGCCATCATGGCATGGACGCCGCGGTTGATGGCCATGATGAACTCGATCGGCGCCCAGCCGTGGTTCTTCACCGTGACGTTCACGCCGGTCGTGCTGAACTCGTACTGAACCGATGCGGTCCAGGTGGATGCGGCGACGACATCCTCAGAGGGTGCGACTAGATTCCGTGGTGGTTTTGACGTTTCAGGCTGCTTTGGCCGCTTGGTTGATGGCTTGGTAGTCTTGGTTGAGCACACGGCAGCGTAGTGCCAAGATGGCGTCCGCTCCCGTA
>Ga0181520_10010186_pt1 | contig 12682 bp, 11 predicted proteins | sample PEATcosm2014_Bin_29_FD_132451 | JGI IMG/M metagenome (GOLD analysis project Ga0181520, IMG submission 132451) | Peatland microbial communities from MTU Mesocosm Facility, Houghton, MI, USA - PEATcosm2014_Bin02_30_metaG | ecosystem: Environmental > Terrestrial > Soil > Wetlands > Peat | place...
GAAATTAACGGCGGTCGAGCAGGCTTTCAAATCTAAGGTGGAAGCTAAATGGCCCGATCGATCTGTAATCTCTTGGAGATACGCAGCCCCAAATCTCAAGCGAGTTCCGCTGCCAATTTTAGCGGCAAAGGAAACAGGCCGGCTCACGATTCGCACCGATGCAATTGTGAAGAAAATCACGGTCGATCCAAACACCGGCAAGGCAACAGGCGCAGAGTTTATTGATCGATTGACGAAGAAATCAGAGACTGTTTCAGCAAATGTCGTCGTCCTTTGCGCGTCGACGATCGAATCAATACGGCTACTCCTCAACTCAGCTTCTCCCAAGCACCCAAACGGCTTGGCTAACTCTTCAGGCCTTCTTGGCCGCTATTTTATGGATCAGTGCCCAAGTCAGATTTACGGTTCAGTGCCGGGCGTGAATGGGTGGGAACTTGATGACTCAGCGCCACAGGATCCATTCTACGGAGCTGCCGGCGGAGTCTATATTCCTCGGTTCCAAAATCTCGACAACGTCACAAATCCAAAATTCAAGAGAGGTTTTGCAGTCCAGGGAGCCATTGGGCGGGGCTATATTCCTGATGACCAGCCGGCCGTATTTGGTCTTATGGGCTTCGGCGAAACCCTTCCTTACTATGACAACCGCATTACCCTCAGCCCCTGGCGGAAAGATGCCTGGGGCATTCCTGTTCCACATATCAAGTGTTCCTTGACCCAAAACGAACACGAGTTGATGCAAGAACAGACGAGATCAATCTGAGAGATGGTCGAATCCTGCGGTTATAAGATTGCGTTTTCGGGCTCGGCTCTCGGACTCGATAATGAGAAAGAGGCTTTCGCCGAAGCTGATTGGTTCAGCAGGTTTATGTTCCGCAAATCTTTCAAGAAGAGCATGGCGGTTGGAGCGGCGATTCACGAATGCGGCGGCGTTCGAATGGGAGTTGATCCCGCCAAGTCAATTCTTAACTCGCACAACCAGTGCTGGGATGTGAAGAACCTATTCGTGACCGATGGAAGCTGTTTTCCTTCCAGTGGAACGGTAGGCCCGGCGCTCACAATCATGGCCCTTACTTCGCGGGCGTGCGAGTACATCGCGCGGGAGTATAAGACTGGCGCACTTTAGTTTCTGGTCTTGGCTTTGGTAAAGCTTTAGGACCACCACGCGCTGGCTGTCACCTCTGGTGCGCAAAGCAGGCGCTCTCGTATGAGCTCCAGATCTTCAGTGGTAAAGCGATCGCTTTGAATCGCGCGGACATTAGCGCACAGGTGGTCTACTTGCATCATTGAGAACACCAGCGCATGAATGCCCGAACCGTTCAAGGCCGCTCCGAAGATAGCATCAATTATTGTTTCCCAGTCCGCATCGCGCAGCTTCTCGCGAAGCTCCACTGGTACAGTCTCATCGGAAGAGATTGCCTCGAGAGTGGCCTGCACTCGCGTGATGCGCTGTTCGTCGCCAAATGGATGATTGCCAATCAGAAACAGCCCGCGCCGGTTGTGCCGCGGAATTGCGGCTACCACAGGATCAAAAGGATTGGCGCCAAACTGCATCGCGGTCAGCGTCGCCGGACCGTTACCCAGGCCCTCAGCGATTACGTTTGGGTCAGCGTACAGACCCACGCGCCGCACTTTGCCTGCTTGCACCAGCCTGTCGAGCGCCTCCATCAGGTCTCGTTGGTATAGCGCATCTGCTGTAGCCTCATGCAAAAAAAGCACATCGACGTAATCGGTCTGGAGTTGCCGTAAGCTACTCTCAAGCGACGCTCGCAAACCTTCTACTGTGAATTCCGGAAACGGAACTTCAATGGTGACGGCATCGGCGAACAGATTGCGAAACCTTGGCATTTTCCGGGCAGCGCGCACAACGGGAACCGCAACACGCTCCACCGCGCTCAGCTTCTGCGGACTTATGCCAAACTTCGTCGTTATGGTGGCCTGTGCGCGTTTGCCGTGAAGGAACTCGCCCAGCACCGCCTCCGCTTCGCCAAATCCGTAGCTCCGGGCCGTATCGTACAGCGTGATTCCCAAGTCCCAGGCAGCGTTCATTGCGCGTAGCGAGTCACTGCGACCCACGCGCCCCAGCACTGATCCGCAACCGAATCCCAGTACCGACGTCCGTATCTCCCCGCATATGCACTGCCGCATAGGTTCTATTCTATCGCTCATTTACGTTAGTCAACCACTTTCGAGCTAGTTGCATAGGTTGTTCACAGTACTTTCGAGGGCATGAAATGCGATTCCAATTCAGGTAAAATCCTGGTCAGGGTCGCATTGTGCCTTCCGTACGCGGCCGAAGCGCTAGAAGGGAAAACGCACCATGAGCCCCTTGAAGGTTCTGCTGATTGTTTACGCATTTCCGCCTGCCGGAGGCGTTGGAGTTCTACGCGCCGCAAGTCTGGCGCGCTACTTCCCCGCCGAAGGAATTCGCCTTGATGTGCTCACCACTCGCAATCCAGCTTCCGTAGGCTTTGATCCCTCGCTTCTCCGGGATATTCCAGCCGAAGTTAAGATTCATCGAACCATCACCCTCGATCTGCCTTTCGGAATCAAAAAACGGATCAAGCGGCTGATCACTGGCTCAAAGCCGCCCGACAGTAACGCAGCAAGCACCACCAAGACCGGCAAACCCAATCTCCTCAAAAGAGTTCTTCAGGACCTTCTCCTGCCTGACCCGCAAATTACGTGGGCTCCCGTGCTCACCCGCGCCGCGCGCCGCATCGTGCGGGAGCGGAAAATCGATGTCGTCGTCATCACCGGGGCGCCATTCTCCAGCTTTCTTCAGGCGGAACGTCTCCGCAAGGAATTTCCAAACCTTGGAATCGTGTTGGATTTTCGCGACGAATGGCTTATTTCTCAGTTTGAATTCGGGAGCTTCCAGTTCAGCCGCAGCGAACATGCCCGCGATTTCGCGGTTGCGGCAGAAGCCAGCGCCGTGGCAAATGCAACCGCAATTGTCACCGTGAATGAAGCCGCGCGCGAAGTGATGCGCGAACGGTATCCGCAGAAACCTGCAGAGAATTTCCATCTCATTTCCAATGGATTCGATGCGACAAGAGTCGTCCGTACCACTCCATCTGCAACCCCTCGTCCCGACGGCAAAATCATCGTAACCCACATCGGTTCGCTCTACGCGGCCACAGACCCCACTGCGCTGATTGAAGCGCTGCAATCGCTTCCACCCGAGATAAAATCAAGAGTCGTTCTTCGCTTTATTGGCCATATCGATGAACCTCGTTACCGCGAAGCCCTCCTGCAACTGGGCGACATGGTCTCCTTGAGAGGGTACCTGCCGCAGCGTGAAGCGCTGACATTGATGAGCGAAACCGATTACGTCCTCATGATTGCTCACGATCGCTTCAACATTCCGGGCAAATTCTACGATTACATTGGCTCGGGCAAGCCCATCCTCGGTTGCCTCAATCCAATCGGGGATACGCGCCGGCTGCTCGAGGAGATGCGAGCTGGATGGTGGGCGGGCAATCACGATGTCGAAGGCATCCGACAGCTCTTCATCGACGCTGCGGCTCGCGCCGATTCGTTGAGCAGAGAGTTTCAACCCGATGTCGAGAAGATCGCGCAGTACGAGCGCAAGGTTCTCGCGAAGCGTTATGCCGCGCTACTACACTCGATTGCCGGCAAAGAGCAGGAGCGCGAATCACAAGCGCCAGTTGTTCAGCAGGTAGGAGCGTAAGAAGAGTCATGCTCAAGATTGCTGTTGTCACTGCGCATTTTCCCAGTTCGGCGCAACCCACGCATGGCAAGCCCGCATATGAGACTCTGCGCGTCCTATCCAGAAACTCAGATGTGCAGGTCTTTTATCCCCACGCCGTTTACCCATCGCTGCTCAAGCCACGGAGTCGCATTTACGAGGGATTCGATCCTTCCTACAGTCTGCCAGGGGTTAAGGCTGGCTATTACGCCTATCCTGCTTTGCCCTTTGTTTCTCGGCCGTTCAATGGATGGATGGTCGCTCGTGTCCTGCTGCCGCATATTCGCAGCTTCGCGCCTGATCTCATCTTCAGCTACTTTCTTTACCCAGATGGATATGCGGCTCTCAAAATAGGCAGAGAGCTCGGCGTTCCGGTCGTCGCCATGGGGGTTGGTTCCGATGTCCACAACATTCGCGACCGGTTCTCGGCGATGCACACGCGTACCTTGCTGCGCGAAGCTGATTATCTGGCCGCGATCAGCGGCGACCTCCGCACGAGAATGATTGCCATGGGTGCCCCGGCGGAGAAGACGCGCGCGGTTGTCAGCGGCTGCGACGTCTCCGTCTTCTATCCGGCAGACCGTATGAAGGCGCGGCAGAAGCTCGGCATCCCTCCGGCGGCGGAGGCCATCGTTTACGTGGGGCGAATGGACGTGAAAAAAGGCCTGCGTGAATTGGTAGAGGCCGCGGTATCGCTCCATCCTCTTCGTCCTGACATGCATGTGTATATGATCGGCGAAGGGGCTGATAGGCCTCTGATAGAAGGCGCCATTATGGCCGGCAATGCGGCCAGCTACATCCACGCATTGCACGAGTGCGCCTTCGACGATGTTGCGGTTTGGATGGCGGCATCCGATCTGGTTACCCTGCCAAGTTACATGGAAGGCTGCCCCAATGTGGTGCTTGAGGCGCTCGCCTGCGGCCGGCCGGTGGTCGCTACAAATGTGGGCGGCATTCCCGAGATTCTCAATGACGAGTGCGGATGCCTCGTGCCTCCGCGCGATCCATCTATGCTGGCGCAAGCTCTCGCATCCGTGCTCGACAGAATCTGGGACGCCAAGGCCATCTCAGCGCACGAAAGCCGAAGCTGGGAGGCGGTCGCGGCAGATTTATCCGAGATATTTGATTTGCTCGTATCCAAGCCTCTGGAACTCAAAGTATGAGGACACTCCACATAGCTGGTGTTTGGCTCAGCCGCTTGCTCGCGACCATCGGACTCATCGTCGTAGTGGTGATGGCCACGCCTATCGTCTCGTGGTGGGCGCATGCCTACGCCGGTTCAATTGATCGGCCCACAGGCGATGTGCTTATCTTTCTCAGCGCTTCAGCCGACGACAGGGGCGGCATATCCTACTCTTCTTACTGGCGTGCGCGCGAGGCGATCGTCGGTTGGCAAACAGGCGGCTTCAAGAAGATTGTGGTCAGCGGCGGCGGAGGCCCGGGCATCCTCAACTTTCTGCTCGCTGAAGGCGTTCCCCGCGATGCCATCGTAGCCGAGTGGCAATCCAAAAGTACACGCGAAAACGGAATCGAGACTGCCCGCCTGATCCAAGGCATGCCCGGCAAGAAGGTTCTGCTCACCAGCGACTTTCATATGTACCGGGCAATTCGCGTATTTCAAAAGCTTGGCATTGAAGTAACGCCCATGGCGATTCCGGATGTGCTTCACTCCACAGAGCATTGGAATGGCCGATTCGGTGCCTTTGAAACCATGGTGGTTGAATCCGTAAAGATCGTCTACTATGCCGCACGCGGCTGGATTTAGGTTGGTTTTCCGGCGTAGTATCATGTGTCATGCTTCCACGGAGGAAACATAACAGCTTATAGAAGCTATTCGTGAGTTGCGAACCTTGGCATCGCCGCCCTAACCCATGCTTCATTGAGAAGGAAAAGACAGTGAGCCTGAAGATAGCGATTGTTGGATGCGGCAAAATTGCAGACGCGCACGTCGAGGAGATCCGGAAAATTCCCTCGGTTCAACTTTGCGCAGTCTGCGACCTGGAACCGATCATGGCGGAGCAATTAGCCGTTCGTTACTCCGTCCCTCAATGGTACAGCGATGTTGCCAAAATGCTGGACGTGGAAAAGCCCGATGTCCTGCACATCACCACTCCTCCACAATCTCATCTATCGCTTACGCGGCAGGCTGTCGCGGCGGGCTGTCATGTTTTCCTAGAAAAGCCCGTCGCGCTTCACCACAGCGATGCTGAAGCTATCATCAAGACCGCGGTCGATGCAGGCCGAAAGCTTACGGTGAATTACTGGCCCAGGTTCGAGGCGCCGGCGCTCGAGTTGCGCCGCTTGTTTGAAACAGGGGTACTGGGCAACCCCGTTCATGTCGAAAGCTCAATCGGTTATGACCTGGGAGGCGAATTCGGATTGGCATTGCAGCGAGACCCCGACCACTGGGTGCACAAGCTTCCCGGCAAGTTATTCCAGAATGTACTTGATCACGTGATCAATAAAATCACGCCATTTGTGGACGACGACCACCCTTTCATCGAGGCTATCGCGTGGCGCGGTGAAGCCGGCCCAGGCGTCACAACCGGCAATGAACTTCTCGACGAACTTCGCGTCGTCATACGGGGCGCGCAGACAAGCGCCTATGCAACGTTCAGCGCCCATGCCCGCCCAGTCGGGCAGACTCTGCGTGTATACGGAACAAAGAACACAGCCTTTGTCGACTTCAACGCGCGTACTGTCGTTCTTGAGCGCAAACAAACATTTCCGTCCGCTCTGGGCCGATTATTTCCGCCTTTCCTGGTCGCGAAAGATTATCTGCGGCAAGGAATGAAGAACGTAAGCCGCTTCTCGCATGCGCGCTTCCATTTCTTCGATGGCATGCGCCGGCTGTTGGCTGAGTTCTATATCTGCATTGAGAAAGACTCTCCGCCGCCGATATCCTACGAAGAAATTCTGCAGGTGTCGGCGATGATGGAGCGAATCTTTGAGCAGGTTTATCCGGAGGTGCGCGCTTGAAAGTTCTTGTCACTGGCGCCGGCGGTTTCCTCGGAGTGCATGTTGTTACACGCCTGCTCGCTAACGGCTATACCGACATCCGTTGCTTTCTTCGCGATCGCGGCAAAGCTGAACGGCTCCTTGCGCTCCAGGAATCTTATCCCGGTGCGCAACTGGAGATGTGCTACGGAAATCTGCGTTCAAAATCCGACTGCGCCAGAGCCGTGGCAGATGTTTCCCTGGTCTTTCATCTGGCCGCGGGATTGAAAGGCGCGCCGGCAGAGATGTTTGCGGACTCGGTGGTTGTCTCCCGCAACTTGCTTGAGGCTCTGGAAGCGCGTCAAGGTATTTCGATGGAACAGACTCGGGTGGTTATTGTCAGTTCCTTCGGCGTGTATGGAGTGGTGCCGCTGGGACGAGGTGCGCGCGTCGACGAAACCACGCCTCTCGAAAATCATCCTGAATTGCGTGACCCTTACTCCCATTCCAAGCTGCGGCAAGAGCAATTGTTCTGGGAGTATCAGAAGAAGGACGGCTTTGAGCTCGTTGTCTTGCGTCCAGGCGTGATTTACGGGCCGGGCGGCGGAGCCTTCTCCACACGGGTAGGTTTGCAAATTGGTCCGGTATTTTTCCACCTGGGTGGAAGCAACCTGCTGCCGTTAACCTTTGTTGCAAACTGTGCGGAGGCGATTGTGGTGGCGGGCAGCCATTCGGATTCTGCCGGTCAGGTCTACAACGTGCACGACGACGATTTGCCAACCGCATCCCAATATCTGCGCGAATACAAGAGGCGAGTCAAACGGATACGGTCGATTTGGCTGCCATATTTCGCAACCAGGATGTTGGCCCGGTGCTTGCAGGCATATCATCGCCGTTCACTGGGCCAGTTGCCCGGAATCCTGACGCTCTACAAGGTTGCCGCGGCATGGGGCGGGAACAAATTCGACAACGCGAAGCTGCACGCACTGGGATGGCGACCATTGGTCTCAACGCCGGATGCGATGGCGCAGACCTTCGAGTATTTTCGGAAGCAAAAGGCGAAGCAGTAACAACCGCTCCAACTCAGCACTCAGATAAATTCAGCCGCTCGCTAAACGACCCGCTCGACCAGCAGAACCTGCTCGTCGTTGTCGACCTCTCGGAACTTGACTTCGATAATCTCGCGGCTGCTGGTGGGCACATGCTTGCCAATGTAAGTTGCCTCAATGGGCAGTTCGCGGTGGCCGCGATCGATGAGTACAGCCAGTTGCACGCGGCGCGGACGGCCGTGATCGAAAAGCGCATCAAGCGCGGCGCGGACCGTGCGACCGGTATAGAGCACGTCGTCGCAGATGACCACATCGCGGCCCTCGATGTCGATGCCGATAGCTCCGGGCGTTACCACAGGCCGAATGTCCGCAGTGGTTAAATCGTCGCGGTAAAACTGGATATCGAGCACGCCGGTAGCGACGGGACGCTTCTCGATTCCGGAGATCAGTTTGCCCAGCCGCTCTGCCAGCGGAACTCCGCGACGCTTGATGCCGACCAGGGCCAGGTCTTGACTGCCATTACTCTTTTCAACAATCTCGTGGGCCAGGCGCACCAGCGTGCGCTCGACCTCCGAGGCGGACATCAGCCTGCCTTTGATGCGCAGGGACGGTATGCTTTCAGCTTCGCTCATTGGTCTTCTCGTGCCTGGCTGTCGCAGCCAGCCTCTCGCAGGATGATACGAGGGTTTGGCCTTGCGAGCAAGTTTTGGAAAAATTGAAGGGGATCCAAATGGCCTCAACAAGGCAACCAAAATCCCCGCTTATACTTCCGGTTGGCGTGTGCGTCCCATCAGTCGCGCACCCAGCGCGCCTCCCGCTGTCGCAAAGATGATCAAAGCAATAACTAAAAAAATCATGATGCCGATGATCACGCCGCCGCGCCCGTCAGGAGAATTCAAAACTGCTTTATAGGCGAGAATCGTCGGCGCATCAATCCCAGAGGCCGCCCACTGTTGGCCGATTTTTTCGATCATCTGGCCCTGCCAGAAGTCGTCAATTAATTTGCCCTGATGGAAGAAGCGCATTGCAAAAAGCCAGACGCCCATGGTCGCCGCTGCTGCCCACGCTCCCAGCAATCCAGTGACAAGGCCGATGCGTGCTCCCGCTCCGATGGTGATCCAAGCAGGCCGCTGGCTGCGCATATAAATTGCAACTGCCCAGGCGCCCGCCACAGCCATCCACACAAAACCCAAAAGGCCCAGCGCCGAAAGTCCAAAGGACAGCACACCTGCGGGAATCGCAAGCAAAAGTGCAGCGCGCAGAGCCGGCTTCCAATCCACACTGCTTGCATCCCGCACTGCTTCGTCCCAGCGCGCCGGCTGAGTCTGTCCCACCGGCTGGTCAGTCCCATACACCAGTTGCGGCATGCCGCAGTTGGGACAGTAGCAGTTCTCGGCCTCGACGGCCTGGTGACAGCGGTTGCAAGTGATTTCCATACATCTACGAGCCTATAGCATTTCGCCGCGGCGTGGGTGAAGCAATAACGCAAGCTTCCGGCAAATGCTGCTCCGGTTCGCATCTCTTCCGATCTGCGAAAAGACCGGAACCTTAAGGTCTGCTGGGTGCTACAGACGAAAGCTTTGCTGCCACAATTGCGTCTGCTGCGGCAACCACCTCTTCCAATGTCAAATTGGTCGAGTCCAGCAAAACGGCATCGGAGGCTGGCTTAAGTGGCGAATCGGCGCGGTTGCGATCCCGCTCGTCGCGGGCGCGCAAGTCGCGAATTACTTCTTCTGCCTGAACGGCGGGCTTGGGCCCAAGTTGATCGAACCGGCGCAGGCCTCGCACCTCGGGCGCGGCATCCAGAAAGATTTTCACATCCGCCTGAGGAAAGACCACAGTGCCGATGTCGCGTCCCTCCATGACCACGCCGCCCCTGGCGCCCATCTCCTGCTGCATGCGGACCATCCATGAACGAATGGCTGGCCACACGCTGACTTGGGACGCGGCGTCAGTGACCATTTGATTGCGGATGAGGCCGGTCACATCCTCGCCGTCGAGCAGGACACGGTTTCCGTCTTCGCCCGGTTCAAGACGAATGGTAGTTTCTTTGGCCAGGCTTTCGAGTCCAGCGCTTTCATCCAGGGGAAGGCCAGCGCGCAGCGCTTTGAAAGCAAACGCGCGGTACATGGCTCCTGTCTCCAGGTTCAGCAGGCCAAAATGCCGGGCCAGATGGCGCGCCACGGTACTCTTGCCGGCCCCGGCTGGGCCGTCGATTGCGACAATGACCTTGTTGGCCTGTTCCGAAAAACGCAGCGAGCTGTCAGTCATCCGCGCTTTTTCGCCCCTTGCTTGGGCCGTGCGGGAAAGCCAAATCTCTTGCTGCCAGCGCGCGCGCCGGCGGCAATCGCAGGCTTCCGGTTACTACTTGCGTGAGCAGGCCGGGCAGCGGGCCGGGAATCCTTCCGCAGCGCGCTGCCGGTGCGAGAAGTTGCGCCGGGCTTTGCGGCAGATTTGGCCGAGTGCGTGCCGAAAGCCGCCGGGCGAGCAGTTGCCTTGCCGTTTCCGCTACTGGAACCGTTGCCGGCATGAGAGCCATTGTGCTTGCCGTTGGAGGGTGCGGCCGGCTTTGGACTCCAACGAGCGCCAGAAGCGGGCCGTGCAGGACGGCTGCTGGAGGACGACTGCGCTGGCTTGCGATCACGTACGTGTGCCGCCGGGCGGCTGAAATGCGGCCGTGCAGAGGCGGCTTTTCCGCCTACCACCGGTTTGCGTGTTGTCTGCGTGCGGGGCGCGTGAGCTTCAACGGGCCTGTGCGGAGTTGTCAGTGAAGGCTCAGCCGGTTTTGTCACGGCAGGCTCCGGAACCTCGTCATCGGCGCGCATAAAGTATGCGGAAGCCGGTATTGAGGCACTGGCGTAGATTGTGGGTGCGGTGGCGAACTCCGGCAACGTGCCGGCAACATAGAAATGAGGCGCGTGTCCGAGCGAGATGGTATGAACCTGGCGTGTAGCTACCAGGCCGCGCAACACTTCGCGCACCTTGCTGCGAGCCGTGAGAGGAGCAAGGAACAGCTCGACCTCTTCCATGCTGGCGGCGATCACCGCTTGCAGATAGATGGAGGCAAGCACTGAGATTGCAGTCACTTGAGAGGTAGACGCGCCTTCGGCAATAGCCTTCTGGAAGCGCGTACGGAGCAGTTGCCATTGGGCAGACTGGCCAGGAGCGGAGACGATCGGAATAATGCGAAGCTGTTGCCAGAGCTCGGTGATGGCGCGCAGAACTGCGCCTTCCGTCACTTCCCGTCCCAGCACGCGGGTGAGTTTCCCAATTGTGGTGTCGCCCGTCTCCAGCAGTTTGTAAGCCTGGATTGCGAGCTGAGATACCTGGCGCGAACCGGTCAGTTGCGGGCTCCGGCGCCAGTCGCGATCTCCGCGCAAGGCATAAACGTAAGGCAGAACCCAGCTGGCCACGACAAAGTCGGGCGCCTCGCCGGGCAATCCGAGCAGGTTCAGCCGCACAGCCACGCCGTCTAACTCCAGCCGTACCAACAACTCTTCGGCCAGGGCAACGTGTTCGCGGGCGGGAGTAGCGTCTCGTTTGCCGGCTACAGCCTCAACAAACGATGGCGCAATCGATGTAGAAAACTGCCGCTTGGGCAGGAAGAGACATAACCCGGTCTCCTCAATCCACGTCCGGGCATCCTCCAGGGTGAGTGTCCCATGTCCGTCCAAGCGCATCCTTTCGGCGCGCGATGCTTCCAATTGTTCCGATGTCAAAGAAAAACCTCGCTTCCAGGCAGGCGTTAGCGCCGGGCAGCCCCGTCCCCTAAGAGGAGGGCTACCACCTTCCACCTGCTTTCAAATCCGATGGAAGGCCCGCTGGATCTCCTTCCAAGAATACAGCAAAGCGATTGGACGTCCATGGGGGCAACTGGTCGGATGACTCGTTTTCGCCAGTTCCAACAGTAACCATTCCATTCTTACCGGGTCAAGCGGCGTGTTGACCTTGATGGCGGCGTGACACGCTATCGAAGCTGCAATGCGCGTGCGCAGCGCCGTAAGATCATGATTCTGCGTTGGTTCATCTGAATCGGCGCTGGATTGCTCGATTACCTCGGCTAACATCCGCTCCAGGGCCGCTCCTTCGAGTCCAATCGGCGCCGCTTTCACGGCAAGTGTTTGAGGGCCAAATGGTTCCACCTCGAAGCCGTTGCGTTCCAGCTCCTCGGCAATGCTCGCGAATACCACCATCTGGGATGCCTTTAGTTCCACGAGCATGGGCATTAGTAACCTCTGACGCATTACCTGTTCAACTTGACGATCTCTTAAAATTTTCTCGAAAAGCACTCTTTCATGTGCCACATGTTGGTCAATAATCCACAGACCGTCGTCCCCGGTAGCCAGAATGAACGACTCGCGCAACTGCCCCAGAGGCCTTAGCGTACCCAGGTGGTTTAAATTGGCCGCAGCCTGCTCGGCTTCGATAAGTGCCGTTTCTGCTGCGGGATTTGTGCCGGATCCATCGCCCAGCACTCCCTCGCCAGGCTTTCCCGAACAATCGCCGGCGGGTGGGAGGCTGAGTGGCTGAAACAGCGCTGCCGCAGCCTCGCCCCACGCTTTCTGATCGCCCCAGCCGTCTGTTTGGAAACTCTGCGCGGTAAAAGGCAGCTTGTCGGGAACGGGTGGGGGCAAGTGCGGCGTCAGCGTAAAGGCTTCAGCATCAGCCCCTGCGGCCTGATACGCTGCCGAATCAGAATCAGGTTGTGCAGGAATCCGCAGCGAATCCGGTGAACCGGGAAAGGGCGAAGCGGCTGGCGGCATCAGCGACGGACTGGCTGCTGGCGCAGAATCCAGCGCGGCCAGGAAACCAGCAGCGGGCCTCGCTTTGATCAGCGCCGTCCTCAAACTGTCGCGGACAAAGTCGTGAATCAAACTCTGCTGGCGAAAACGCACCTCGGTCTTGGCGGGATGGACGTTCACATCCACCTCCTCGGGCGGCATCTCCAGAAAAAGCAGCACCACCGGAAAGCTGGTGGGCGGAATCA
>Ga0181520_10010187_pt1 | contig 12681 bp, 16 predicted proteins | sample PEATcosm2014_Bin_29_FD_132451 | JGI IMG/M metagenome (GOLD analysis project Ga0181520, IMG submission 132451) | Peatland microbial communities from MTU Mesocosm Facility, Houghton, MI, USA - PEATcosm2014_Bin02_30_metaG | ecosystem: Environmental > Terrestrial > Soil > Wetlands > Peat | place...
AAAGCATCTGATTTCTTTCCGGTCGCTCTCCGTGAGCTGCGCCCACGATTTCTTTTTTTCATATCCTCATTGTCGCATGTTTTTTCGGCGGCCGACTGTCCTAATTCAAAAGAGAAATCGGGAAGAACTGAATATCGGGGATCTCTCCTTGAGAATTAGTTATTTTTATCCAGATCGGAACATAGGTTGTGGTTTGAATGAAAATAACTAATTCAATAATAATGATTTGCTTAAGGAGAAAAAAGAAATGAAAAAAAGAACGGTCTACAACTGGTTGATAACTTTCCAGTTTATGTTCCTTGTGTCCATAGTCCTTCTGGGGCTAGGGATCGTATTCCATCATGTGGACATGGCAATAGGGACGATGATTTTCATGGCATCAGCAATGTTCCTCTTTGCGATTCTCTCCATAATTTCCGGAAGAAAGATAGGGAAGATTCGGAAAAAAATGGAGGATTTCCAATTTCACTTTGATAATTTAAATCCCACTCTATATTACGAGGGAATTGCGGATGAAGTGAGAGAGGCTCTTCTTGAAGCCAAGAATACCGCAGACGAAGCGCACGCGAAAGGGATATCCGGTGCCATGACTATATTCCACACCATGAAAGATCTCGCTAAATATTGGGGATTCAATACCGATCTTGGCGGGCGATAGAATCTCGTGCTAAGCCTCTGATACTCACGATCCGCGGTAGATCAGGGCAGGTTCGAAGACAGCGGTGCGGTTCATGGCGGGTACGGCTATGAAACCAAAGGCACAGACCTATACTCCCGGATGACTGCATCTGGGAAAGAATAGCAAACAGTGTAGATCCATGATGCGCGGTACGGCATCATGGGATTGAATAATGACAGACCCCGGGCTATGCATAGCATGCCCGGTTTTTTATACAGAATTTTTAGAATAAGGGGCGTTTGTTAATATCGTTCGAACATCGTTGATGCGGACCAGGAACATGAGAAAGGGACGTGGTCTGCGTTGAAAAAATCGGTGATCCGCGCTAAACTCTCGGTATGGTTGAAAAGGCGTCTATTACCAAACATGAACTGGAACATCTCGCGAAACTTGCGCGTATCAAGCTCGATCCCAAAGAGGAAGATAAGCTGATCAAGGATCTTGATAGTATCCTCGGCTATTTCAAAGAACTCCAGGAGCTTGATACTGCGGATATCGTGCCCATGACGGGCGGCACCGATTTGCATAACGTTTTTCGTGAGGACGCCGAACGCGAAAATACCAACCGTAGCGCCGGCGTTGAAGCGTTTCCGGAAAGTAAAGATGGGTTTTTAAAGGTCCCACCGGTGTTTGAATAGAGTTGTCATTCCGAGCTTTGCGAGGAATCTTGAGATCCTTCGCTAGGCTCAGGATGACGGATTAAATCTATGGAGCCGCTACACGATTTAACTATTAAGAAATTCCACGAGGGGCTTCTCTCCGAGGAATTTTCTGCGCTCGAGGTTACGCAGGCATATTTCGCCCGCATCAAAGAAAAGGATTCTGAGATCGGTGCCTATCTCAGTCTGGCGGAAAAATCGGCATTACGCGAAGCAGAAGCGGCCGACCTCGCTGTGGCAAAAGACGAGCCAATCGACGATCTTGCCGGCGTTCCGCTTGCTGTCAAGGACTGCATTCTCGTGAAAGATCTTCCCGCAACCGCAGCTTCTAAAATTCTGGAACATTATATTGCGAGCTATGATGCGACGGCAATTAAAAAACTGAGGGCCGCAGGGGCGGTGTTTCTCGGCAAGACCAATATGGATGAGTTTGCGATGGGGGGGTCAACGGAAAACTCCGCCTTCAAGATTACACGGAACCCACATGATCTCGAACGCGTTCCGGGTGGTTCGTCGGGAGGGTCCGCAGCTGCAATCGCGGCGCACCTTGCGGTCGCAGCTTTGGGTTCCGACACGGGCGGATCCATTCGAGAACCGGCGTCTTTCTGCGGCGTGGTCGGCCTGAAACCAACCTATGGTGCAGTATCACGCTCCGGACTCATGGCCATGACCTCCAGTTTGGATCAGATCGGTCCTATCGCAAAAACCGTCGAGGATGCTGCAATTATTTTTAAAACGATCTCAGGGCAGGACCCTCTTGATGCGACAAGCGTTGCGGCACCCTATGGCGAAAGCCTCACGCATCCCGACCTTCAAAAAATACGGGAATTTACCGTGGGCATCCCCGACGAATATTTCATAGAAGGGATATCACCCGAAGTCAGTCGAGCAGTCGAGTCTGCTATGGAAAAAATCAAGGGGCTTGGCTTACGGCTCAAAAAAATCTCTCTTCCCCATACGCGCTATGCGCTTTCGACGTACTACATCATTGTTCCCGCAGAAGTGAGTTCTAACCTCGCCCGATTCGACGGCATCCGCTACGGTGGAACCATGGCCCCCACGGAACGCGCGAAAACAAACTTGAGCGATCTCTATCTGAAAACCCGCGGTGAAGGATTCGGGGCCGAAGCGAAACGACGCATCATTCTTGGAACCTACGTTCTTTCGTCGGGATATTACGACGCCTACTATGAAAAAGCCCAGCGCGTACGCCAGCTTATTGCAGACGACTTTAAACAGGCATTCGAGAGCGTCGACGTCATTCTCACACCCGTCGTTCCCACGCCGGCATTTAAAATCGGTGAAAGAACGGCTGATCCACTCACGATGTATCTCTCTGACATCTTTACCATTCCCGTGAACCTCGCCGGCCTACCGGGAATTTCGATTCCAACCAAGAAGAACCTGGCGCCACATGAATTGCCAATCAATTTTCAGCTCATCGGAAAGAAATGGCACGAAGCGGACATTCTGGGCATCGGGCAGTTCTATGAAAAGATCGATTAACACAAAATCAAAAACATGGGCGCTTCCTTTACTCAAACTCTCCAAGCTATAACCGCAACGACGACCTACGCCATAGGCCGCCTCGGCAAAACGGCAATTTCCCTATATAACGTCAGCCTTTTGCCGCTCGAAATATTCTCAGCTCTTGTGGTTATCGTTCTCATCGTGGCAACGGTCGTCATCATTATCAAGACGGGCTGGTTCTCGCTTCACGTAAATCACGTGCGCAACGTGGTTCTGAAAACCGACATGTCGAAAAAGGAGGCTCAGAAAGCCTGGGCCGCGGTCCAAAAACATTTTTTTGCCGGCGACGCAAACGATCTCAAAATGGCGGTCATGGCGGCGGATAATATTTTGAACGATGCCCTGCGATACGCCGGAGTCCGTGGCGGCAATCTCGGCGACCGACTCAAAAATATCAAACGCGATCAGATCCCAAACCTCGACGACATCTGGGCCGCGCATAAATTGCGGAACGAGATCGCTCATGAAATAAATTTTTCACTGAAACGTGACTCTGCGGAGCGTGCACTCGAAACGTATCATGCTGCCCTTAAGAATTTAGGCGTTTTCGACGAATGAGAAGCTGTAAAAAAAATCCCCCGCCATCGCGGAGGATTTTTTAGAGATGGGTTCTGGCTAAATCTAGGGCGTCGCCGGCGTGCTTGATGCGGGTGTCGTCGTTGCCACCGGAGGCAACGTGGTCGGTGTACCATTCACGCCGCTTACCGTTATGTTCGGCGTTCCCGGAATATAAGTTCCCGAAAGTTGGACTGTGGTGCCAAGAAGCGGCTGCAATGCGGCGGCGACTCCCTTATCTGTAGAATTCTTTACGTACACTTTCACTCCGTACGGCGTGGTGATAATGTAGGTGTTTTTTCCGAGGCCGGCAGAAAGCACGCCACTCACCGAAACCTGGGTCGACGTTGCCGGCGTCGGCATCCCGACCGGAGGCGTGAAGAATGAAAGATTTGTCGTAAGGTCCTGATTCGCTGCCGTCGCCGATGCAACCTCCGCCGCAAGGGTCGTGTTTGAGGCATTGAGCGCCTGGATCTGCGACGCGGAACTTTGCGCAAGACTCTGCGTCCCGCTACCCTGAGCTTGAAGTTGGCTATCCAGGCTGCTGTTTTTCAAAAAAAGATATCCCGAAAGAGCGCCAAGAAGGATGATGAGCACAATAGCCAGAACACCCAGCAGTCCGATACCTTTCTTTTTTTGCATCACTCCTGCCGTGAACGAAGAATTCCCCATGGCAAACGGCTTCATCGCGGCCTGTCCTGCACTCATCGTTCCCGAGGAAATGATCTTCGGTGCGGTTCCGGCCGGAGGCATACTGGAAGCCGGCGCGACCGTAGAAACCAGATCGCTCACCCGAACCGTCTGCGGCTCGGGACTTTTAACCTGGCTCGCGGCGGTTCCCGGCATTGAGAAAGAAACAAGCTTTGGCGATGCTGTGGCCGTCGGAGTTGGCCCTGCTGTCTTCTGTGCGGCGGCTGGCTGCAGAACGGCAGAAGAAGACGCCGTATTCCCTTCCACCTTTTTCAGCGTATCCTCCACATCGAGCGGTGCCCAGCCGACGCCCGTGAGCGCCGCCTTGATCGTGTCGCGCGCAATACCGAGTTTGAGCTGAGACGAAACATATTCAACAAGCTGATCCTGTACCATGAAATTTTTATTATTTTATTAAAATTGAAAAGCGACTTTTTCTTTATTCTTATATTGTACCTCATTCATGCAAAATCAACATACAAGTAATGCACAGGGGTTAAATAATTCCTCGCACTCCGAACTTCTCCTGGCATCGAAAACGACCCGGCTAAAGTTGAAAATCCTTCACCGCTCGCCTATAATGGGATTCGTTCATGCGCGGGTGGCGAAACTGGCAGACGCACTACCTTGAGGTGGTAGCGCCCGTAAGGGCTTGCAGGTTCAAATCCTGTCCCGCGCACGCTGATTTTCGATCAAGTTTTATTTACCCAATCTGGTTCTAAAGCACCTACCATGGACTTGAAATATAAAGAATTGGTCCCCGTAATCATTCAGCGACTAAAAGCGGCACACGATCCAAAACGGGCTAAAATAAGAGCCCTGTTTTTTAAAACAGAACATCAGTTTTTTGAGAGACATATTCGCAATAAAACCGTGTTGATTGCTGGATCGGGATTGGGTGATGATTCTTTTGAACTGGCTCGATACAATAAACGTGTCGTGGGAGTAGAACTACTAAAAGACTTAATTGTTCTTTCGAGAAAAAGACTCAAAAAAAGACCTGGTCTCAAAAATCTTTCATTTGTGAATGACGATTTTATGAATTTGGAATTTTCAAAACACACCTTTGATGTGGTCGTGCTCAATATGGGCACCATCGGTGATTTTAAAAATAAGAAAAAGATTCTAAAAGAATTGTTGCGCGTCGGGAAAATAGTCTATTTTGATTTTTACCCTCCCACCTTAGCCGGCTTGAAAAAGAGAAAGGAAATGCATAAGGAGGAATTGTGGCAGGGTGTCCGCATAAAAAACAACGCCGTGATAAGCGGTGATGGCTTATATTCCGTTTCTATCTCCAAGGAGGAAATCACCAAAATGGTTAAATCTATCGGAGCAAAGATAAGATATTATAAACTTTGTGATTTTGCGGTAATGGCTGAGGTTGCAAAATAAGTTCTAACATCGTCCCATCCCGCGCACGAAGATCAGAAACACCGGACTGATTCCGATGTTTTTTGCTAAGATAAACGTATGGTGGATATTAGTTTTGGCATTGCCATTGTTGCGATCACCGCTTTCAGCTACCTCAGTAATTTTTTGAACTGGCGGTATTTGAATTATGGGATCACGCGCTTGTTATATTATCTCGGAGCCTTCGTGCACGAGACGTCGCACGCAATACTCTGCGTTCTTACCGGAGCAAAAATAGAAAGGTTTACCGTCTTTTCGACACAGCCTCAGGTTGTGCATCGAAAATCCAAGCTCCCGATCCTCGGGGAAGTTTTAATTTCCATCGCGCCCATTGCCGGAGGACTGCTGTTCCTTTTTCTCGTGAACCGCTATCTCCTGGGAAATTATTTCGTCGCGCCGCAATTTTCCGGCAAGAACAGCTGGCAAAGCATTTTCATCGAACCCTTAAAACTGTTGTCGCAGGTCAATCTTCTCCAATGGCAAAGCTGGCTCATGATATTCCTCTCGTTCAACGCCGGTGCGATGCTCGGTCCGTCGACGCGAGACCTGAAAAACATCTGGCCCGCGCTCATTCTTCTCTTATTTATAAAATCCCCGCTCCTCGTCGGCGTCTGCCTCGCCGCGCTCAGTCTGATATTCGTTAATATCATCCTACAAACCATTGCCGCTTTATTTTTGAAAATAGCGGCTCTGCTTTGAAGCCTATGCAAAGATGAGAACGGCGGACGCAACAGTCGTTGTCCAAAGACCATCCTTATGTCCCTGTGCCGATTGGGTGATGTTCGTTGTTTTGAATATCTTACCTGAAGATTTATAAACCTGTTCCCTCTCGTCCCATGCGGCATCCGAATCAAATTCCAAACCAAGCGTCGAGGCGAGCATGGTAGCCGCCAGATCCTCGGCATATTCTCCCGCCTTTTCTTCGGTTTCCCCAAAAGAATGATGCTCGGAAAGATAGCCGTACTGATCGGGATCGGCAGGTTGGGCAAGGCCGATCGACGAAACAATTAATCGATTCGGCTCATTGGTCGCATTTCTTGCCATCACACAGAAAACAACCTGCCCAGGACTCATAAGTTTTTTGCCCTCTTCCTTGGACACCCTTTTACAATTGGGCGGGAAGATCGAGCTGACCTGCACCAGATTATATTCAGCGATGCCAGCGTCCCGCAGAGCCATCTCAAATGACTGTAAATATTCTTTATGCCGCCCGACACCCTTGGTAAAAAACATTTTCTTTGGAATTAGATTTTGCATGAAGATAATTGTATGACATTTTTGAAAAAACGGCTTGTGGAAAAGTCCCGGCAATCTTATTGCGCAAAAAAAATGAGCATCAAAAAAACGATGCCTCATTATTTTGGTTTCCGAACTTGTCCAGCAACTTTTCGTTCAGTGATAATCTGCCTTTCTGTCTCGTATTTTCCGGGCTTCCTCAACCGCGCGCTCAGGAGAATAACTCCCATTTTCCAATTGCGCCAAAATATTATTAAGCTCATCGAATTCGGAGTCATTACCGCCCATCACGGAAATCTCTGAACGAATCTCCTCAATAACACTCTTGGCATTTCCCGTGTCAACATTCCCCTCTGTTGGTGGTATTTTTAATTTGTCCATCATGACTCCCCCATAATAACATCCGTGGTTCATCTGTGTCTATCCTTCTCCCGTATGCCAAATTATGGCTGTACCGAGATGATCATCGTGTATTGGATCGTGCTCGAGTTCGCCTCGAAGGTAAAGAGGGGCTTGTAAGTTCCCGCCATGGCAAACGCGTGAGTAAGAAAATCATTCTCGTTCGTGCCGGTGGCATATAAGGTCTGATGTTCCTCGGTGCCATCCTCCCAATTCGCATAAACATCAATCTTTCCAGTGTTCTGCTCTGAAAAAAGTGATTCGTCCATGACGAGGTTGATGGGCTGCCCGACTTTCACGACAGGTCCCATGAATACAGAGATCGCACCGCCGTTATTCTGATACCAAGAACCTCCACCGCTTGTACCGTTTACCGTGGCGTTATCGTTTGCCGTCGTGCCGGTCGCGATACCAAGAAAATTTTCGCCATCGCTCACTGCCCCTTCAAATATGTTATCGATGGTATTTTTCGCCGCATTTGCAGTGCTCGTTTCGACGTTCGTGAGTGCCGCCGTAGTGCCGGATGCGGCATCATTGAATGTTTGCTCCGCTTGCGCCATGACGTCATTCGTCACATTGGTGATCATATTGGACGACACCGTGGAAGTGCCGGCAACAACGCCGAGACGTGCTGAAACATTCCGGGCAGAAGGTGAGGTACTTCCTGAAAAAACGTACGAGTGCCCAGAGCCGAAGAACCACCACGCACCCCACCCCAAAAGCGCAATCACCAAAATGACCAAAAACGTTTTCATCGTTTCATTATATCCAATTTATCGATTTCTGCATTTGAAACCTATCTTATAAATACTTCCGGCCGCGAGCTGGCGGTATTTGCGAGATAGATTGTAGAATAGATTGCGTGATATCATAAGAGGGACTTAAAATCAGAAACTCTATGCCCTCCGAACTGGCGCTCTATATTACGCATTACGGCTACTTCGCCATCTTCTCGCTCATCTTCCTGCAGGAGCTTGGAGTGCCGAATCCCGTACCGAACGAATTCATTCTTCTCTTCGCCGGCTACTTGTCATGGCTTGGGACGTTGTCATTCCCGCTGGTTATCCTCGTCGGCGTATCGGCCGACTTTATCGGCACGAGCGTTCTCTACGCGATTTTTTACCTCTTTGGACACGTTATCGAAAAGAAAAAGCCCCGCTGGCTGAAATTTGCCGAACCGAAGATAGAAAAATTGCGCGCCTTGCTCACCAAGCGCGGACGCTGGGGCATCTTCATTGGGCGATTGATACCGTACGCCAGAGGGTATGCGTCGGTGGTTGCCGGTTTTTTGGACGTACCGCCTCAGACGTTCTTGCCGATGGTATTTCTTTCGGCGGTCCTCTGGAGCGGCGGCTACGTCGTCCTGGGACACATACTCGGGCGAACTTGGGAAAGCTTCTTGATGAAGGTTGGCGGGATCCAAGGGCTTCTGATCATGGTGTTGGTCCTAGCGATGATCTTCTATTTCACGAGCCTCCATAAAAAAGGAAAGCACACGTTGGGAGAGAATGACCACCATGAATAAACCAGGAACGATTCGCATAGCCTATTTCATCGGGACCCTCAGAAAAGAAGACGGCGTGGCGCAGGTCCTCTTGGCATTAGCCCGCGAGGCAAAGAAAAAAGGCTTTCCCTGTGTCATCGTTACCGGCTGGGTGGAAGATATGTCGGTCGTGCCGGTGCCCGTCATAACCATACCCTCGGTCGTTTTCCCGCTTTACCGCGATTATCGATTGCCCCTGCCGGGAATGCGCGGCTTCGAAAAAGAACTGGACGATTTCCGGCCCGATATCATCCACGTCCACAGTCCGGACACGAGTGCCTGGGCCGCAATCGCATACGCAAAAAAAACAGGAATACCGGTCATTACTACCCACCACACGGATTTCGCCCGTTACCTTTCCTACTATCACATCGGGTTCGCGGAACCCTTCCTTTGGTTCCTGCTCCATGAGGTATACGATCGATCGGATAGGGTGACCACTCCGTCGCCCGCAACAACCAATGACCTGCTTGAACACGGAGTCAAGAACGTTATCACGATAGGATGGGGCGTCGACACAGCAAGATTCGATCCGTCGTTTCGCTCCGAAGAATGGCGCAAGAGCGTTTTGCCAAGCGGGGCGCCTTTTGTCATTCTCTGCGTCTGCCGCCTCACTTGGGAGAAGGACTTGAAAACATTGGCTGCAACGTACACACTGCTCCGGCAACGCAGCCGTAATCCGTTTGCCATGGTAATCGCGGGCGACGGACCGGCGCGCGGCGAAATAGAAAAAATGATGCCGGGAGCGATATTTTTGGGCCACATCGAAAAAACGGACCTCTCGCGTGTTTATGCGTCCTCCGACATTCTGCTCTTCCCTTCAAGCACGGAGACATTCGGCAATGTCACGGCCGAAGCCATGGTTTCAGGAGCTGTCCCGGTCGTGGCGAACGCCGGAGGTTCTCAATCGCTCGTTCAAGACGGCAAGAATGGTTTTCTGGCAGCACCTCGAGATGCGGAAGATTTTTATCAAAAGACTTCTCGCCTGATGGACAATCCCCAACTGCTGGATAAGATAAAGAAAGAGGCGTTGAAATTGCGGGATCAGGTTTCTTGGGAACACGTGTTCTCGCGCTTCATTGATGAATATTCCGCGTTACTGAAATCGAATGGCAGTGACCACTCTGCATAGCAGAAACTCATGAAAATCGTTACCTATAACTGTTTCGGCATACCCGTGCTTACGCCACACCTCGACTCAAGACTGAAAAGCCTCGCCGGCGAATTGGAAACTCTGCAACCGGACATCGTTTTCCTTCAGGAACTATTTTTTTTTCGCCATAAAAAGATCTTGTCCGATGGCCTCAAAAGTTTTCCGCATCACTATCTGCCATCGAACGGCTTTCTGAAAATGGGAGGGGGGTTGTGTTGTTTTTCGAAATCCCCGCTGGAACGCCCCGCATTCAAAAAATTCTCCTTGAGCGGGCGGTGGTCTGACCACAGTTTTTCCGACAAACTCGCAGAGAAGGGCTTTATGAAAATAATTTCCGAGGGGCGATGTTTTTACAACGTTCATCTTACCTGCGATTACGACGACGATCCGAGGCCAGGAAGTACCTACTACCCGCTGCAGAAAAGCCAACTCGACGAACTCGCGGCCAGCCTCAATGAGATCCCTCCCGATATGCCCACTTTTATCATCGGGGATTTCAATATCCCCTCCTCCGCAAAACTATTCACCGATTTCCTGAGCGCAACCAATTTCACAGACCTCACTGCTTCAAAAGACCCATCGGTAATCGGGCTTCCCGGAAGCATCATCGGAAGACGCCCCCGGAGGCAAAAAATAGACTATATCCTGTTTCGAGGATCGCCTGTACCCACGTCGGCGTGGAAATATATTTTCAGAACACCTCAATGGTCGGATCATCTCGGAATCTTGATGCATGTTGATTGACGCGCTCGCAACAAATCTTTTCCCTGGCCAACAAAACGTTGAAAATGTTTCTGCTGCATTCTTGAAATGACCAAAATTTTGCTATACTGAGTACGTCATGATTGATCCAGAACTGAAAAATAATCTGAAGAAGATCGAGAATGAACTGTCGCACATGGACAAGGTCTCAAACGGGACGTGGCGCACTCTGTGGCGTGGCTGTGTCTACGGAGCAGGATATGTCATCGGCGTTATCGTCATCATCGTGGTCGCCGATTGGGTCTTGAATGTCATCGGTGTCATCCCCGCCATCAGCCACCAAGTCGCGGAATTTCGCACGGCTCTGCAGAATATCGGCGGGACAGTTAAGTAGGGGGGGTTGGTAGTTCGGGACAATATCACGAAAGACGCCAGAACTATAAATATCTAAACGCTTGAATGCCTAATATTAAAAAATTTGTTGTCCGGTGCCGAGGAATTATTTTATACAACAACAAGCTGCTTGTCGTCAGGCATCCGAGTGACGTGAGTTACGCGGCGCTGCCTGGCGGACACTTGGAGTGGGGAGAAGATATAAAAGATTGTCTCCGCAGGGAGATTATTGAAGAGCTCGGAGTCGAACCGAAGATCGGGAGGTTGCTATACGTTAATAGCTTCGTAAACCAAGAAGACGTCCACTCGGTTGAATTTTTCTTTGAAGTCACGAATGGTATCGATTATGAAGAATGCGAAAAACGTGCACGAACCCATGCGCACGAACTCGCTGAAATTTCTTGGGCCAGCCCCGCCGACAACGTACAGATCCGTCCGGAACAATTAGCCAGGGACTTTAAAGAAGGGAGTATCTTATCCACCGCGGTTCGATATATTTCATAGTGACGTGTCTGCGATCCCCGATTCCTCAAAGAAAACAGCGTAAAGTAGTAATCTTTTTCTCCTCATTTCCGTTGTGGTGTTGAATACGGAAAAAACTTGACAGAGATGCATATTTAATGGTAGAACTTGCGCCAGAGTTGGACGTTAAGTAACAATCCAATTATTTCTTAACAATTTAATCAAAGAAAGGTAGGCGTGCTATGGCAGACGCTCGCGATCGTGATCTTGTGCTTGCACCAGGAACTTTTGCTTATATCCTTGACAACACCAAGGGTCACGTTAATGTCATCGTCGGTCCCAACAAAACAAGTTTGTCGGCAACCGATATCCCTGTACTATGGGACGAAAACCATAGAACTTATAGAGAATGCGATGTCTTGAAAAATGCAATTCAATCTTTTTCAAGTGCCGCAGAGGGATTCTATATCGTTCTCACAAATCCATCACAATCAGAAAAGGACCCTTTCCCTAAAACTGGAACCTCCAGTCTTTCAACAGACCTGTATATGGGTCGGAAAATTAATATTCCCGGTCCGATAAGTTTTCCGTTATGGCCATGCCAAACGGCAAAAGTAATTGAAGGACATCATCTACACTCTAATCAATATCTCATTGTTAGAATCTATAATGATGAGGAGGCGAATAGCAACATAGCGAAAGCGGTCATCAAGAAACAGATAGCGAACACCACAAAGGGTGACGGTGGTGAAAAAAATGAAGATAGCGGTATCGACTCAATAAAGGAGAAAGAAAAAGAAATCGACAAGCCGAATTTTATAATGGGTCAGTTGATCATTGTAAGCGGTACGGAGGTTGCCTTCTATATTCCTCCAACAGGTATTGAGGTCATCCCTGATGGAAACGGTTCCTACGTCCGTGATGCTGTAACGTTAGAACGTCTTGAGTACTGCATACTCCTCGACGAAGACGGCAACAAACGTTACGTCCAAGGTCCAGCAGTTGTTTTCCCTTCACCAACAGAACAATTTGTGGAACAAGATGGACTCCGTAAATTCCGCGCCATCGAACTTAACGAAATCAGCGGTCTCTACATAAAAGTAATAGCCGATTATGAAGATGGTGGAAAAGAATATGAAGCCGGCGAAGAATGACCTGGACCCGGTATTTTAGACACAAAGGTCGAGACAAAATATACTTTGTGTCATGAGCAAGAAAACACATAAGATTCCCTCGGACGTAAAGGCGGACATCCTCCGCCGCGTGAAGG
>Ga0181520_10010188_pt1 | contig 12681 bp, 9 predicted proteins | sample PEATcosm2014_Bin_29_FD_132451 | JGI IMG/M metagenome (GOLD analysis project Ga0181520, IMG submission 132451) | Peatland microbial communities from MTU Mesocosm Facility, Houghton, MI, USA - PEATcosm2014_Bin02_30_metaG | ecosystem: Environmental > Terrestrial > Soil > Wetlands > Peat | place...
ACCGGCCTGGGCTTTGGCAAAGAAGACTGGGCGCGGCAGACGGATGAGTTCAGCGGCGGCTGGCAGATGCGCATTGCGCTGGCCAAGCTGCTGCTGGCCAAGCCGAACCTGTTGCTGCTGGACGAGCCGACCAATCATCTGGACCTGGAGACGCGCAACTGGCTGGAAGATTATCTGAAGAGCTACCCCTTCGGCTATATTCTGATCTCCCACGATCGGTATTTTCTGGATGTAACGATCGATCGAACGGTCGAGATTTGGAATAAACGGCTGAATATCTATCAGGGAAACTATACAAAATATCTCAGTCAAAAGGACGAGCGGCGCACGCAGCTTCAGGCGGCTTATACCAATCAGCGGCAGCAGATTGAGCATCTGGAGGCCTTCATCAACCGCTTCCGCGCGCAGGCCACCAAGGCAAAGCAGGTGCAGAGCCGCATCAAGGAACTGGAAAAGATCGAGCGCATCGAGATTCCCGAAGAAGAGCCGGTGATCCACTTCAAGTTTCCTCAGCCGCCGCCTTCGGGGCGCATGGTGGTTGAGGCGGAGGGGCTGTCCAAGAGTTACGGGACGAAGTTGGTGCTGGACAAAGTGCGCTTCGGCATTGAGCGCGGCGACCGCGTGGCGCTGGTGGGGGTGAACGGCGCGGGCAAGTCCACGCTGATCAAACTATTGATCGGGGAAGAAGCGCCCACCGGCGGCCAGATCAAGCTGGGCCACAACGTCCTCAGCGAATACTTTGCGCAGGATCAGTACAAGGTGCTGGACCCCGATGCGCGGATGCTGGACGACATCAGTCGCGCCGCGCTGAAGGTGCCGGAGAGCGAACTGCGCTCGCTGCTGGGCTGCTTTCTCTTCCGCGGCGATGATGTTTTCAAGCCGCTGGGCGTGCTCTCCGGCGGCGAGCGCAACCGTTTCGCGCTGGCGCGGATTCTGGTTTCGCCGTCGAATTTTCTGCTGCTCGACGAGCCGACCAACCACCTGGATATGCGCGCCAAGGATGTGCTGCTGGAGGCGATTGCGGCCTTCAGCGGGACCGTGGTCTTTGTCTCGCATGACCGCTACTTCATTGACCGGTTGGCTACACGCGTCCTGGAAGTGGAGGGCGGCACGGTCACCAGCCACGAGGGCAACTACGAGGATTATCTGCGCTGGAAAGAGGGGCAGGCTGTTCTGTGTCAGGGCACGACTTCAGTCGTGCCGAAAAGCGGCCTAAACGACGGGGCTTTAGCCCCTGTGATTCCGTCAGCCACCAATGCCGAAATCTCCACCGAAACTACCAACAACCGCCCGCGCCGCCTGAATCCCATCAAGCTGAAGCAGATGGAGGAGCGCTGCGTTTTTCTGGAAGAAGAGATTCCGCGCATCGAGGCCGCTATCGCCCACACCGAAGAGCAGCTAGGCGTCTACGTCAGCGCCGCCGAGACGCAGCGACTGACCACGCTGGCCGAGGAGTTGCGCGCGCAGTTGGAAACCTTTACCGCCGAGTGGGAAGAGCTGATGATGCAATTGGACGGCGGCTAGACTATTTGTACGATGGAATACCATTTGCAGGAATTTTAATGTTAATCATAGTCGAGATTATGAACTGGATTTAGACTACGCACTATGAACTTCCGCACTGCCTTTCTTTTCGCAGCAATTCTCTCTGTGCCGATAGCCTCCTCTGCACAACCACCCTCACTTAAATTTGTGAAACAAATTGGTGTAGGTTGGCAGACAGATCTTTGGAAGATCCAAAAATGGGGTTGGATGAGCTTTGTTGCTTTCAAATCCGATGGAACCATGATCGCATCGGATGCATCGACCGCGCCTGACGACGTCTCCGGCAATCTGACATTATGGAGCATTCCTGAGGGACGTTTGATCAAGAAGTTTTCTTTTCCTGCCGTGGCCATTTCAAATGATTGGAAGTATTACGCAAACCTTCATGGTGTAGGCGAAGTGGAAACAGGTAGATCGCTGATCTCGGTGGTGGACAATGTTTATCCGATCTTTGCTTTTACCCCGGATAGCCGCTATGTCGCCGAGTCATTACCGGGCAAAGACATTCATCATCCTCACATTCGCATCATCGAACTTTCCAGTGGCAAGCAAGTGAGTGCATTTGGAGGGTACAGGGTATTCTCGATTGCAATCAGCCCGGACGGTATGACCTTGGCAGCGGGTCATTGGAATGTTGTTACGCTTTGGAATAGGATGACCGGTAGACAGGTGGCTGTACTCAAGGGATTGAATCGATATGTAGACTCATTAGCCTTCAGCAAAGATGGAAAGCTGCTTGCAGCAGGCAATGATCTCGGTGATCTCCAGATTTGGGATATACAGCATCAAGTCAAGCTTCAATCGATCCATATAGATGGTCAATATGTTTCAGAGCCGGCCTTCAGCCCCGAAGGAAAGTCAGTGGCTGTGGGTATCTACGGCACAGGAACCGTGTTCCTGATCGATGTTGTCAGTGGAAAAATTCTTGACCATCAACAAGTGTCAGATATTGGTTGCGGATCAGTCGCTTTCAGTCCCGATGGCAGCTTTCTGATTACTCCATCTACGGGAGGTCTCATCAAGTGGCCTTACGATAGAGGCGGAACGATTCGAGTTTTCAAAGTCAATGCTCCTTGATTATTTGAAAAGATGGAAAACTCAAAAGCAACCGCAGGTCCTTCGACTACGTTGGGCGCAAAGTACGCGCCCAACTTCGCTCAGGATGACAGAGTTTTTGTGATCGAAAGAATAAAGACCATTTGTAGAGCCACTTGCAAAATTGTCTTCGGTTAACTGATAAGCGTCAGGGTACGACTTTAGTCGTGCCAAAAAATGACCCAAACGGATTCCGGCTTTAGCCGCTGCGGAACTGCGAGCGATTGAAAACAAATAGGCGCAGGGGCTAAAGCCCAACATATTTTTGCTTAACTAGCGGCACGACTGAAGTCGTGCCCTGACGCTTATTGCACTCTCAATGGAATTTTGCAAGTCGCTCTGTATATGAAGATTTAGACTCAAATTATTGGAGTTGCATTGCCCCAACCGCGTACAACCCGCAAAGCAGCCAGGCGCCCCGGCCGCCGCGCGCCCGTGCGGAAGCGCCGTTTGGGCTGGCGCGGCTGGCTGATTCTTTCGTCGGTCTTGTTGATCCTTGCGCTCTTCGTCTGCGGAGCCATTGCCCGGATGCTGGCGCCCACTTCGAACACGGCGCTCACTCGCTTTGACGCGATCATTGTGCTGGGCAATCCGGCGGATAGTGACGGCAACCCTACGCCGGAGCAACAGGCGCGCGTCACCGAGGGGGTTCATGAGTACGAGCGTGGCGTTGCGCCTCGGCTGATCCTGACCGGTGGCGCGGCGCACAATCAGTTCGTGGAGGCGCGGGTGATGGCCCGCACCGCCGAGGCGCAGGGGATTCCGGCGGCGGCGATCTTTGTGGAGCCGGAGGCGCGGGATACGATTCAAAATGCTTGTTACTCCGAACGGATCATGAAGGCGCACGGCTGGCGCTCGGCGGAGGTGGTTTCTCGCCCGAGCCATCTGCCCCGCGCGGCGATGATCTTTGGTGAGCTGCCTCTGGAGTGGCGCATCCACGCCGCGCCGCCGCTTGAGCCTGAGTCTCCGGCTTACCAATGGGCTGCCTCCACCGTCGAAGACCTGAAGGCTGTGCGCTACCTGATCTGGGCGCGATGGACGGAGCGGTGTGAGCCGTAAAAAGAAAGGAAACAGGGAACAGGGAACAGGGATCAGGGATCAGTGGTTGGGGTAACCCCTAAGATTGGGTCCGCCGCGCATTGTCCCTCCTTGGTATCGTCCTGTAAGCTGAAAATGATGCGTCTTTCTGTAAGTACTTCCGCTGCTCTTGCCGCCCTGGCCGTTTTGGCTTTGGCTCTTGCCCCGCGCGCTCAGGCGCAAAGCACCGCCGCGACTCTGTCTACCAGTGGCAACTATATTGCCATCGATCCGCTGGCCAAGGTGCGCTACGACAACCGTTACGATCTCTCGCTGGGCTTTGCCTACGGCCACATCCACGCCGGGCCGGTGGCCCAGCAAGGAGCCAATCTGGGCGGGCTTGATCTCTCCGCCTCTTACTGGATCAGCAAGCATTGGGCCGCCGAGGGCAACGGCCGTTACTACCTGGGAACGAGCGGCGTGGCAAATGTGTATCCGCACACGATTAAAGGCCCCTTCGTCAGCGAACAGTTCTTTGCGGTTGGCCCGGAGTGGCTGGGTCCGCACAACAAACACGGCGATATCATCCTCCATGTGCTGGGGGGCGGAGCGCATTTTCTCTCCCATGATTGGCCGGAGACGCCGGCCCAAGTCGGCTTTTTCTACAATCAGATTGCCCCAGCCGTGGTCTTTGGCGGTCACATTGACCTGAACCGCTCCGAGCACTGGGTCTTCCGCATGTCACCGGACGCGCTGTATACCCGTTACAGCTACAGCGGTTTCACGACCGTTCCTCCGACAGCCAACCCGCACAACAACTGGAATGCGGCTTTTTCGGTTGGCGTGGAATACAAGTTCAGCAAGAAGCGGTAAGCGACTTGGATTCCCACCCTAACCGCAAGAACAAAGAGGCGGCGAGGGTGGGGCACTCAATTTTCGCACCCAAACGGCAACCTTCCCATTCCGGAGCATCCATCGATGAAGATTTATCGGCGGCGGCTTCGGATTTCTCTTTTTAGGCGGTTCTCTTCAGTAAATTGAAGATGGCTGCATCCTATCGCGGCTTGTGGTATTCTCCAGCTTCAGCGATTCCATAATTGCTGTGTCTTTGGAATATGCTGGAGTGGAGAGCGGCGCTGGTCTGCCTTGGGCAGGCCGGTTCCGAGCCAGATTACGCACCAAGGCAGGGTTCAATCGCTATGAGAGACACATTGGGAGTTTTGCTGGCAGGCGGGGCGGGAGAGCGCCTCTTCCCCCTTACGCGAGATCGCGCCAAGCCGGCCGTGCCCTTCGGCGGGCACTATCGCATCATCGACATCACGCTTTCCAACTGCATCAACTCCGGCCTGCGCAAGGTTTTCATCCTGACGCAGTACAAGGCGCTCTCGCTGAACCGGCACATCCGCGAAGGCTGGACGGGCATTGTGGCGCAGGAACTGGGCGAGTTTGTTGAATTGCTGCCGCCCATGCAGCGCACCGGCGCCAATTGGTATATGGGCACCGCCGACGCGGTTTACCAGAATATCTACTCGATCGGCAGCGAGCAGCCCAAGTACATGATCATCCTCCAGGGCGACGCCATCTACAAGATGGACTACAGCCGGATGCTGGAGTATCACAAGGAGAGCAATGCCGAGGTCACGCTGGCCACTCTGCCCATTGCGCCGGATGAAACAAAGCGCTTCGGAGTGGTTGAGGTAGCCAAGAGCGGAGAGATTCGCGGCTTCCAGGAAAAGCCCGTCACCACCAGCTTCCGCTCGCCCTTCAATCCGGGATCAGTGGACGCTTCGATGGGCATTTACATCTTCAACACGGAAGTGCTGCTGAAGGCGTTGATTGCAGACGCCGAGGATCCCAACTCGAAGCACGACTTCGGCCATGACATTTTGCCCAATATGCTGGGCAAGAAGAAGATGATGGCCTACAACTTTGTGGACGAGAACAAGCAGCAGGCACTCTACTGGCGGGACGTGGGTACGCTGGATTCCTACTACGACGCCAACATGGACCTTTGCTCGGTTTCGCCGGTCTTTAACCTTTATGACAAGAACTGGCCGATCCGCACCCGCGTCCGCCAATATCCTCCGGCCAAGTTCGTCTTTGGTGAGCCGGGCCGCTCCGGCATGGCGGTCAACTCGGTCATCACGGCCGGCGTCATCATCTCCGGCGCGTCGGTGGCCAACTGCGTCGTTTCGCAGGATGTGCGCGTCAACTCGTATTCAACGGTGGATGCCAGCATCATCTTCTCGCACGTAAACATTGGCCGCCATTGCCGAATTCGGCGCGCCATCATCGACCGTCACGTACATATTCCGGAGGGAACCATCATTGGCTTCGATCCGGTTGAGGACAAGCGCCGCTACTTTGTTACGCCCTCAGGGCTGACGATCGTTACCCGCGACGCCTCGCTCTTCGAGAATCCGGTCGAGCCGGAGTTCTCACAACCTTATTAGCACTTTCATTGGGATGTGAATCAGGGCGTTCCAATTAATTCTGGGACGCCCTTTCTGCTTGTCTGGTAGGAAAGAAAATATATTTCTCAATTTAATGGCATCCGGTTTATATTCAGCGTTACTATGTATGCGTAACCCCCCATCGATGGTTCTGTGTTCCCCAACATGGGATTGTCAGATAACTGCCTCACCGCTTTGCTGGATAACCACTCGGTAGCTGACGACCCAGTTGGTGCCGAAGGCCAGCCTTCACCCCCAGTGTATTAAGGAGAGTCTAATGAAAAGAACGTGTAACAGCTACGCGATGATCGCTGTTGCGATTCTTATCGCACTTCCCGCTGCCATCGCTTCTGCCCAGGTCACGCTGCCGGAACTCACCAAAGCCCAGTTGGCGAGTTTGGACAAGAGCGAACGCAATCAGTACAAGGACTGCGCATCTCCCAAGAAGTCCGCGCAGGCCGCAGGTGTAGCCTGTGCCGCTGTGGCGGACGCGGTGCAAGGAAAGCTGGGCGATGCGACAACTGCAAACGCGGTCCGGCAAAGGGCTTGCGATTTGGGCAACGATAGCGGCTGCATGAGTTATGGCAAGGTGTTGGCAGCATCCGGAGATATTGATTCAGCGCGCAGAATCTGGAACTCTCCCGCTTGCAGCAACTCCAACGGGTGCAAGGAGCTGCTCTTCGACAGCTACGCGAATAGTCAGCCGCCGGACTTGGCAAGGGCTGAACAATATGGTCTGCCGTTGTGCGAGCAGTTCGACGAGGATCAAGTCTGCAAGCGGCTGGTTGCGCTGGGTTCCAACATCGACTACCAGGCAATTCAAGTAAATCGGCGGCAGAAGAAGATCGCGGAACTGAATGATGCCATCAACGCCAGCGATTCGAATATCGTTGCGGACAATGAGGCGGTTGTGCTGGCTCAGGCTAACGCCGACCGGTGCAGCGGCTGGGCTTGCTTGTTAGCCAAAGGCGTGTTGGTGGCCGCTCAGGCTGCGGCAAACAAAGAACAGGCCAATAATGCCTCCATGCGTATGCAGCGTGACCAACTGATGGCGCAGCAATAGCGGCGGGTGCGCAGGCCTAGCCATCTCCAGCTCAGTAAGCAACGGGTGCCCCAGGTCCCGCTTTCGGGACCTGGGATCACTGTGCTACACCTGAATCATGTCTGCTCCAAAACTCACAACCGAAATGATTGCCCTGTTGAAGCGCTTCCGCGAACTGGCCGGGATTGCGTCTGACCGCGATGCGTTGGAAAAAGGCATCGTCACGGCCATCGCCGCCGAGCTGCCTTACTACCATTGGACCGGCTTCTATTGGCTCGATCCCTCCGATGCGGAGACGCTGGTTGTGGGCGCCTATGTGGGCGACCCTACGCCGCACGTGCGCATTCCCGTTACGCAAGGAATCTGCGGCGCGGCAGTGGCCTCCGGTGAGACGGTGGTGGTGGACGACGTACACGCCGACCCGCGCTATCTCTCCTGCTCAATCCAAACAAAATCCGAGATCGTTGTTCCCATCACCGTGCACGGCAAGGTCATCGGCGAGATCGACATTGACAGCCACATTCCTGCCGCCTTCTCGGCGAGCGACCGCATCTTCCTGGAAGAAGTGGCGCTCATTGTCGGTATGTTTTTAGAGAAGCACGCGGGCGAGGATGCACGGCATTGAAGATTTTTTAGAGATAATTTGGTTCGTAATTCCTTTGGATTCCCACCCATTCCGCAACAAAACGCGGAATGGGTGGGGCACGGAAGTCCATCGCCACCTGTAAATGAAGCTAAGAATACCGCAGCCAGCGTATGATCTCCGGCAGCGTGGCGCGCTTGCCATACATCAGGATGCCCACGCGATAAAGCCGCGAAGAGAACCACAGCACGCCCCAGATGCTCAGTAAGAGCAAGCCAACGGAAACCGCAATCTGCCAAAGCGGAACCACGGCCATGCCCATGCGGGGGAGCATTGTGTAGGGAGAAGTCAATGGGCAGAGTGTGGTGGCTATGCTCCAGGCGGAGTTTGGATCTCTGACCATCACTCCGAGCATACCCATTGCCGTGTAAAGCGGGATAATCGCCACCCACATGAACTTCTGCAAGTCGCTGGCGGTTTCGCAGGTGGCGGCAAGGCCGGAAAAAATGGCGCTGAAGAGAGCGAATCCCAGCACAAAATAGATAGGAAAGAAGATGCCCTCAAGCCAGGAGAAATGAATAGAGAGATCACCGGTAAGCAGTTCAGCGGCCAGTGACGTACCCATAAAGACGGATGCTCCCGCCAACCAGATGGCGATCTGCGTAATGCCGACTCCCCCCACGCCGAGGAGTTTGCCGGTAAGAAGATCGCTGGGCTTGGCTACGGCAAGCATTACCTCGAAGATGCGGGAGGTCTTCTCTTCAATAATCGCGCGCGCCATATCCAGCCCGTAAAGAATGATGGGAATGGAGAGCACGAGCAGCATAATGGTCGCCTTGATGACGACGGCGCTCCCGTTGTTCTTGCCAATCTTTCCGTCCTTGTCCAGTTGCAATGCATCAATGGAAACCTTGGCAAGAATGGTATCGGCCTCGGACTGACTCATCCCCTTGGCGATCATGCGTTCGTTGATGACCCCGCGATTCAAGGCATTCTGCAGGCCACCGTAGACGGAGACATCGGCGACCGATAGAGAGGTGATGGTGGCCGTGATCTTATTGGGATCAGAGGAGTCGATGGCCAGAACGCCGTCAATGGCCTTGGCGCGTACCTGAGCTTTCAACGCTTCTCGCTGCTGGGCGCTGGCCGGCGCGGTTACGTCCACTTTGTATTGAGCCCATGTGTCGTCCAGCATCTGCTGGCGCACCTGGTTGGCGAGCGAGGCGTCCTCGGCCACAATGGCGATGTGCTTGCCCGTATTGGCCTTATGGCCCATGTAGTTGGTAAAGACCATCAGCGCGGCAACCAACAATGGCAGGGCAACGGTGGAGATTTTGAAGGCGCGGCCTCTGATCTGCTCCAGATACTCGCGCTTGGCGACAAGAAGGATATTACGCATTGGCCTTGCCTCCCACGGTCTCGATAAAAATCTCTTCCAGCGACGGCTCGACCAGCTCGAAGCGATAGATTGTGGCGCCCGCGGCGGCTTCGTGCAGCAGCTTCTGCGCGTCGCCATGCGGTTTCAGCTTGATCTCGGCGTGGCCAGAGAAGTTCCGGGCCTCGGCAATCTCGTCGCTGGTCAAAAAGGCGGAGCTGCCCTCGAACTCGACAATCACCCGGTTGCGCTCGTAGCGCTTCTTGATCTCGCGCAAGTTGCCGCTCAGCACTGCTTCACCGTTATTAATCAAGCAGATCGAGTCGCATAGCTTCTCCACCTGTTCCATGCGATGCGTGGAAAAGACAATCGCCTTGCCCTGGCTTTTGAGTTCCAGCAGCGTTCGCTCCACCAACACGGCATTCACCGGATCAAGTCCGCTGAAGGGCTCATCCATCACAATCAGCCCCGGCGAGTGCAGCAGTGTGGAGATGAATTGAATCTTTTGCTGCATACCCTTGGAGAGCTCTTCGGTCTTCTTTCCAAGCGTCTCGGCAATCTCCATCCGCTTGGCCCAGGCGGTTGCCTGCTTCTCGGCCTCTTCGGCGCTCAGCCCGTGCAGGCCGCCAAAAAAAACCAACTGGTCCAAAACCTTCATCTTTTTATACAGACCGCGCTCCTCGGGCAGGTAACCGACCCGCTCCAGGCTCTGGCGCTCGAATGGCTTGTCAAAAAGACGAATGTGGCCTGAATCGGGCATGGTAATACCCATCATCATGCGAATCGAACTGGTTTTGCCGGCGCCGTTTGGGCCCAGCAAACCGAAGATTTGGCCGGCTTCAATCGAAAGACTCAGATTGTTGACGGCTACCTTGCTCTCATAGGCCTTGGTGACCGCCTCGAGTTGGACAACTGGCATGGTTTCTCCCGTTGGAATATCAGCAATTTGGATGCGCCCAGATTCCAGGCCTCGGCTTGCGCCAGCCTGCATGCAGTCTACCAAAGGCGCGCCGGACAGTTCCTTGGCAATCAATACGTTTGTTAAATCTAATCGGTTCCCGCCTCTTTGGAAAAGGGTGCATCCGCAATTTAGCGATTGCGGATGACTCTGTACTCTATTGACAGAGGGATGAGCATCGGTTACTTTTGGGTTTACCAACACCTCCGGAGTGCGTTGAATTGCAACAGAAGTTTAACCAATGGATCGGCAAATGATGGGGACTAAAGAATTTGCGCGCCACCGGTTGCCGGGGGAAGCTTTCGAACAAGAAATAATGATAGCCTGAATAACAATGCACAGTTTTGATTTCTTAAAGACCGAACCTATCCACGGGCCAGCACGGCGGCCGCAGACCATTGATGAACTCGACGTGCGTCAAGGCGTTCTTGAGGATCTGGCATTAAAGATTCTTTATCTAGCGGGCTCGCTCTCCGTTCATCAGCTTTCAGAAAAGACTCGCCTCAGCTTCGAGGTAGCCAAAGAGATATCCTTCCGCCTGCGCAGCGAACTGCTTTGCCAGGTTACGGGTATGAACGGCCAAATTCCTCAGATTGCCATCACTTCTGAGGGGCGCTCGCGGGCGGCCGATCTGCTCAGCCAGAACCACTACACGGGCCCCGCGCCAGTCGCTCTGGAGAGTTACGTCGAGCAGACGCGGAAGCAGAGCGTCCAAAAGGGTGAGGTGCATGCGGAGGATGTCAAGCGGGCCTTTGCTCATCTGGTGATCGATCCCACTCTGCTGCGGCAGTTTGGAACCGCGCTCAACTCCGGCAGTTCGGTCTTTCTCTACGGCCCTCCAGGGACGGGAAAGACCACGGTGGCCGAGACGCTCTCCAAGGTGATTGCAGAGGATGCGGTCTGGATTCCTTATGCGGTGGAAGTGGATGGTGAGATCATCACCCTCTACGACCACTCGATTCACAAACGTATGGCTGAGTCAGAACCCGATGACTGCGACGCGCGCTGGGTGCTTTGCCAGCGCCCCGCAGTGCTGGTAGGCGGCGAACTGACGGCCGAGATGCTGGATTTGCAATACAATCCAACCACCAAGTTCTACGTTGGCCCGGCACAGATGAAGGCCAACAACGGCGTGCTGATCATCGACGACTTTGGCCGCCAGCGCCTGCGCCCAGAGGACCTGCTGAACCGCTGGGTGGTTCCACTGGATCGCCGCATCGACTTCCTTACTCTGGCCGGCGGTAAAAAGCTGGAGATTCCCTTCGAGATGCTGGTCGTCTTTGCCTCCAATATGGACCCGGCGGAGCTGGTGGATGCATGCTTCCTGCGCCGCATTCAAACCAAGATCAAGATTGACGGTGTTTCCGACGCGCAGTTCGCTGAGATTCTGCGCCGCGTGGCACATGAAAACCATGTCGGGATCGACCCCGCGGTCTCCCAGGATTTGATCGACTTCATTCGCCAAGTATTGAAGCTTGAGCTGCGCCAGTGCTATCCCAGGGACATTGTGAATCAGGTTCTCTGGGCAGCCCGTTACGAAGGCAAAAAGCCATTCCTGAACCATGCCTCCATGGCCCAGGCCGTCGAGGCTTACTTCCTAGCCAAGCATTGAGATGTCTTCAAGCAGGGGAGATTTCCGCCAGCGCATAACTGGTGCTTCTTCCACCCTCGCGGCTGCGGAGGAGTATACCGGCTTCAATCAGCGCAAGAATGTCGCGCGCGGCGGTATCTTGCGAGCATTTGGCCAGCTTGGCCCACTTCGAAGTGGTCAGGCTGCCTTCAAAGCCGTCCAGCAGTTGCATCAACACGAGTCGCTGCCGCTCATTCAGAGGCACGGTGGCCACGGATTCCCAAGAGCGCGACCGGGCCAGCACGCCGGAGAGTGCGGTCTGCGCACCCTGCATCGCGCGGCCAAGGCAGGCAAGAAACCAGTCCATCCAGGCTGTTGCGTCCATGGTTCCCCGCTGCGCCTGTTCCAGACGCTGATAGTATTCAGCGCGCTCAACGCGGATCTGCGCCGACATACTGTAAAACCGCTGCGAAGAATCCTCTGAGCGGGCCAGGGCCATGTCCGCGATGGCGCGGGCGATGCGGCCGTTTCCATCTTCAAACGGATGAATCGTCACAAACCACAGGTGGCCCAGCGCGGCTTTCACCACCCAGTCTTCGCCCGCCGCGTTGAACCACTCCAGGAAGGCTTGCATCTCGTAGCCGACGCGCGCGGCCTCCGGCGCTTCATAGTGAACCCGCTCGCGGCCCACAGGCCCGGAGACCACCTGCATAGAAGTTGTTCGCCAGCTGCCGGTTTCGATCCGCTTCATCCCGCTGCGGCCCGAAGGAAAAAGCGAAGCGTGCCAGGCGAAGAGGCGCTCGGCGGTCAGAGGCTGGAGGTGATTACGCGTGGCGTCCAGCATCATCTCCACCACGCCCTCCACATCGCGGTCTACTGCTTGCAAGCCGCCGGTCTCCATACCCATGCGCCGCGCAATCGAGGAGCGGACCATCTCCAGATCAAGCCGCTCGCCCTCGATCTCACTGGTTTTCAGTACGTCCGCCGTCAGCGTATCCAGGACGGCATTCTGGCGCAGAGGAAAGCCCAGGCTCTCCATCCGC
>Ga0181520_10010189_pt1 | contig 12680 bp, 9 predicted proteins | sample PEATcosm2014_Bin_29_FD_132451 | JGI IMG/M metagenome (GOLD analysis project Ga0181520, IMG submission 132451) | Peatland microbial communities from MTU Mesocosm Facility, Houghton, MI, USA - PEATcosm2014_Bin02_30_metaG | ecosystem: Environmental > Terrestrial > Soil > Wetlands > Peat | place...
AATCGGTTTTCATGGGTTCTACCTCTACCTCCTTAAGAATCGTACCCCTTCCACCTCAATGCTGGCTCAATCCGATGAAATTCCCGTCAACTGGGCAATTTCCGACAGCGTGTATGGCGAGTGCGGCGCATGGATGAACACCAATCAGGACATTATCACACTCATCGTGTGTAGACGCATAGTGGTCAGCCTCCGAGCATGGAGATGTGGCCCCACGCACTGTTAAGTCTCGGTTTGGCACCAGGTTGCGGCAACTCCGCGACGAGCGGGGCTATTCCCAGGAAGAACTGGCCGAGCGCGCTGGTTTGCACCGCAACTACGTCGGCGGCGTCGAGCGCGGCGAACGGAACGTCGCCTTGGAGAACATTGTGAAGCTGGCAAAAGCACTGGCTGTAAAGCCCGGCGAATTGTTCACGGATTTCTGTTGAGGCCTCTTGCTATGTACCCCCCTGCAAATGCAGTGTTTTTTGTTTCGCAGCAGCTGCTACCCCGGTGCCAATGTAAAGTTAATGCAGCCTATGCCGTACTGTAGTCAGATACTCGAACCAGGGGAGATCGCGCACTTCCCGCTCATAGGTCTCTATGATCGCGCCCACCAGTTGATTGATTCCGGGTTTGCGCCACACTCAAAGCTTCAGCCGCTTGGCCCGCTCATCGATCTTCGCCCAGTACACCAAATATCCATGCCAGCCCAGCACCATCGTCCAGTCGTTCTCCTTCATGAAGCCGAGTGAACCCGGACGGACGGAATCTCAAAACCTCGCAAAACGAACCTTTTCCCATATTCTCGCGCTGGGCCATTTATCCATACAATCCCCACTACCAGTCAGAGTATTTGGTGCCGTCCAACGCCACGCCATTCGACTTTGTATGCACGTCAAAAACGCTTTGCCCGCCATAGGAGTCCGATGTAGGATCGTCCTGCATGGAGTGGAAACCCCAATCGGCCTTGCCCGTCATGGGGTCCACCGGAATTCGGCGCAGAAACTTTACCTTCTTGCCTTGAATGTCCACTCCGTTTACCAACGTCTCAAGGTCCGGCGGATAACCCTGGCTATCCACTTTGATTTGAAAGGCGTTGCGGTCAGCGGCGTCCTTATAACGGTCGATGGCATAGCGCATCTCCCAAAGGTCACGGCGGAGCACACGCTCTCGCTCACGTTTCACCTGAAACACTACGACTGGCGCAGCAGCCGATGCAAGAATGGCCAAAATCGCAACGGTGACGATCAACTCGACCAGCGTTAGCCCCTGCTCCCGTTTGGGCCGCATCCGAATTGAAGGCTTTACGTTCAACAACCTTGCCCCCCTTTGTATTGTGAATGCTGCCCGCTCACTCCGGGTTGGTATCCCCATTTGGATGCGTTCACGCCCACAGAGCACTGCTATACAGAATAGACTCACAGCCAGCCCGCCGGATGGAATATGGCTCTGCTGCTTTGCCAGACGGTGTTATTGGTATTTCTGCAGAAACGTGCATGGGCTGGCTTGCCAGAATTCTCCAAAAACTCATTTGACAAAATGAGCGAGACCTGCTGTAGTTTTGTTTGTTGTCCAAGTTGATCTTTGACACGGAGATACGCCATGAAACTCCCCCGCTTTTCACGTCTTTTCATTCTCTTCGCCGGAGTCTTGCTGTTTGCATTGTCAACGACAGTCGCTTTTGCCCAAGGGCAGGAGGATGTCCCGCAAGGAGTCAGTGCTGGAAATGTGCTCGGGCAGTTGTCCGCAGCCTTCTCCGGCGGCAAGGTCGTTCAGAAAGTTCAGCTATCCGGCAATGCGACTTGGCATGCAGGAAGCCTGGAGGACACAGGTACCGTCACTTTGACCGCCTCCTCTGACGGTTCGTCGCAGATGCAACTTGCTCTTGATACTACAGGCCAGAAAACCGAAACCCAGGCTGGCGTAGGAACACATGCAAACTGCCATTGGGCCGGTGCTGATGGCATTGCCCACGAAGTTCATTCTGGTAGTTGTTGGAGGCCAGCGGTCTGGTTTCTGCCTGCTTTTTCCCTTCAGCCTTCCCTGCAGCCAAGTAATCATGTGGTTATAGATCTTGGCACTGAAACTATTGGCTCTAACGTAAATGTTCATCGCCATCTGCAAAGCCACCTCGCGCTAATTGGCGCTTCAGATGCACTAAAAGCAGACGCTGCAAGACTGAGCAAGACCGACATTAGCTTGGACCCCGTATCCTTTTTGCCTGCGGTGTTTGCGTACACAACCAGACCAGACAATGGCGCTCCGGTTACGATTGCGATTGAGGTTCACTACTCGGATTACCGAACAGTCAATGGTGTGCAAGTCCCATTCCTCATCCAGCGATATGTGAACGGCTCTCTTCAGTTAGAGATTAGCGTCAGTTCCGCACAGATCAATTAACTCGTGGCAGAAAACACAAGGAAGGAACCGATAAACATGCTATTACGCAAAGTTGTCTGTGCATTTACTCTCCTCGCTGCCACATCTGCGGTCATGGGGCAGGTCGCAACCGGAAACTACACGTTTGGGACATTTGACAATAAGGGCATCGATACGATTAATGTCGGCAATCTGAATGTTGATCTGAGCATTCCTGTGCTGAATAAGGCTGGCAGGGGAATGCCATTCTACTATAATCTGCGTTATGATAGCTCGGTTTGGTCTCCGGCGACCGTAAGCGGGGCCACGGTCTGGACCCCGACGCAGGCGTTTGGATGGCACGGCGATACAGAGGTAGAAACCGGCTATGTCAGCTATAGTACAGAATACTTTACCTTCACAGATCCAGACGGTGAAGATTTTACTGAAACAATTCACGATAACTTTACCTATCATGACCCATTTGGAGTCCAGCACTGGTTTGAGACAAGTACCGTCAATATGTACTGCTGGGGAACGCTTCAACCAGCGTATTGTACTGAGCAGTATCCTTCCTTTACTGAATCAGCGATTGATGGTTCTGGATACACTCTCACAGTTTCCAATTATACGACCTCGGCGATAACCGGGGCTACGGGAAAGCAATTTGCAGTATCATCTACGTCTAGCGGTGCAGCGACAGATACCGACAGCAATGGCAATCAGATTTCTGTTAACAGCAGCGGACAGTTTACCGACACTTTAGGCGATGTTGTATTGAGCGTTTCCGGTAATGCGCCGAATCCGGTTACGTTTATGTATACAAATCCAAAGGGAACATCGTCCAACTATAAAATGAATTATGAGTTATATACGGTTAAAACCGACTTCGGCGTGAGCGGGGTTACAGAGTACGGACCTTTGAGTAATTCTTTGGTCAGTAGTATTACACTTCCAGACGGAAGTAGTTACTCGTTTACTTACGAGGAGACGCCGGGAAGTTGCACACCTGTATCTGGAACATACTCATCCAATTGCGTGACCGGAAGGATCGCTTCCGTAACGCTCCCTACAGGCGGGACCATTAACTATTCATATAGTGGAGGAAATAACGGCATAGAGAGCGATGGCAGTACAGCAGGTCTAACTCGAACTCTCAGTACCGGTGGCAGTTGGAAATACTCGAGGGCGCTTGTCTCAGGCACTCCTGGGCCTGGGTCTACATGGACTACAACTGTTGTTGATCCCAGCAATAACAATACTTTAGTTAACTTTACAGAAGATCGCAACGCGACTCCACCGACGTACAATTTCTATGAAACTCAGCGAAAAGCATACCAAGGGAGCGCCTCGTCAGGCAGTCTTCTATCTTCGTCCGTCCACTGCTATAACGGTAACTATCAGAGTTGCTCTACAGCCACCGTCAGCTCGCCAATTACCAAAACAGATGCCTATGCTCAGCTTCCCAGCGGCTTAACTCGTTTGTCGGAAACAACATACAACACATATGGCCTTGTCACCGACTATAAGGAATATGGCTACGGTGTTGTCTTGAATGCTGCTCCTTCCTCAACATATCTCGTTCGTGAAACGGCCATAAGCTATGATCCACCTTCAAATGGCATTGCTACAATGGTTAAGTCTAAAACTATAATGGACTGGAGTAGTGGAAGCGCAGTGACACTCGCTTCATCTAGCTACGCCTATGATGGAGCCACAGTCACGGCAACGAGCGGAACGCCGCAGCATATTGCGATAAGCGGCGCAAGGGGAAATGTGACACAAGTGACGACCTCGACCAGCAGTACTGCGTCGCTCACTGCGTCCTACACCTACTACGACACAGGAAATCTGAATGTCGCGACCGCAGTAAATGGGGCGCAGACAACCTATATTTACGGTTCTGGTTCTTGTGGAAATAGCTTTGCTACGTCTGTAAATGGGCCTTTAGGACTATCGAACTCGGCAGTTTGGAACTGCACAGGTGGGGTTACCACTTCGGCAACGGATCCAAACAAAAACAGCGTCACAACGAATTATGCAGATCCAGAGTTCTGGAGACCAACCAGTATTGTCGATCAGCTTAGCAATGATTCGACGATCAGTTTTTCTGGTCACGCTGCTGTTGAGACCTCGCTAGCCAACTTTAATAATGGAAAGTCTGTTCTTGATTCACGGACAACCGTAGATGGCTTCGGACGAACTGTCTTCAGTCAACTTTTACAAGGGCCAAATGCGACGACCTACGATACCAAAGAAGTTGATTACAATAATCTTGGCCAACCCTACCGAACCACAATGGCTTACAGCGCTGCGGCGAGTCCTTCTTCTTCGAATACAACGGCTCCAGCCACAATAACGACATATGATGCACTTGGCCGAGTGCTTACTAGAACGGATGCCACCGGCGGCAAGGTGACATATACCTACACGAATAATGACATCCTACAAGCGGTCACTGGTACTCAATCATTTAAGAAGCAGTTTGAATACGATGGCCTTGGACGCTTGATGTCGGTCTGTGAGATCTCTACTACTCTGGCCGGAGTTGGAAAGTGCGGCCAGTCCACTTCACAGACAGGTTACTGGACGAAGTATTCCTACGATGCCCTCGGTCATCTTCTCACTGTCACACAAAATGCACAGGCAGCTACCACAAACCAGCAAACGCGGACGTATACATATGACTGGCTTGGCCGCATGACATCTGAGAAGAACCCTGAGACGGGGAACAATGGGACACAGGGAACAATAGTATACACTTACGATTCGGTCTCGTCTTGTGGAGGAAGCAGTTACACATACTTCGGAAATCTTGTGCAAAGAAAAGACAACGGCGGAAACGTGACATGCTATGCATACGATGCTTTAAACCGCCCGACAAAGGCAGGCAATAGCAGCATTGCTAATACGACTTTGCGTGAGTTCGTATATGACTCGGAAACCTCCTACCCAACTGGAGTGAGCATTGCCAATGGCATGACCCATATGGTGGAGGCGAAGACGATCAACACATCTTCACCCACCGTAACCGTGACCGACGAATTCTTCAGCTATTCGGCGCGTGGCGAACTGACAGATGCTTATGAGTCAACACCCCATTCAGGCGGCTTTTTTCACACGACGGCTGCGTACTGGGCAACCGGGGCGCTCAAGACTTTGAGCGGCATCCCTGGTGTGCCTGTACTCAACTATGGAGCAAGTGGAGCAGGTCTGGACGGGGAGGGGCGGTACACACAGGTCACTGCCGCATCCGGGACCAATCCCATAACCAATGTCACATATTCAACCAGCAGCACAACCAACTACTTGGGAGCACTTACAGGCGTAACATTTGGTTCCGGCGACGGGGATAGTTTCACCTACGACCCAAACTCCGGGCGCATGAAATCCTACAACTTCTCAGTAAATAGCCAAAACGATACCGGCACCCTCTCCTGGAACTCAAACGGAACACTTGGAGGTATGGTCATAAATGACCAAATCACCGGGACTTCCGACAGCCAGACTTGCACCTACGGTTATGATGACCTACGGCGCGTTTCATCAGTGAACTGCGGAACGCTTTGGGGGCAGAATTTCACTTACGATGCCTTCGGCAATATAAGTAAGAGCGTGCCAAGTGGCTCTTCTGGCGGGTCGTTCTTACCTGGTTATTACACTACCCCGCCAACCAATCAGTTTTTGTCGCTGCCTGGCATTACCCCAAAGTACGACGCGAATGGAAACCTACTGACCGACAATCTGAACACCTATACATGGGATCCCAACTGGGGGAAGATGCTAACCGTCAGCACTGGCTCGACGACGGTGACTGTTCTCTACGACGCGATGGGGCGAATGGTTGAGAACAATGCGGGCGGATCGTATCAGGCATTTGTGTATGGACCAACCGGATCGAAGCTGGCGATCACAAACGGACGAACATTGGTCAAGGCCTTCATTGCTCTGCCTGGCGGAGTGAAAGCGATCTACAACTCGACTGGATTGGCATATTATCGTCACTCCGACTGGTTGGGCAGTTCGCGACTAACTTCAACGGCGTCACGGACACTTTACTCAAGCACAGCCTACTCGCCTTTCGGCGAGCAGTACAGCAAGACAGGAGTGGCTGATGCTTCGTTTACTGGTCAGGACCAGGATACAGTTCCGAGCCTCTACGACTTCCCGGCGCGTCGTTATAGCCCTAGTCAGGGTCGCTGGATCTCGCCTGATCCATTAGGCATAGGCGCGGTAACCATGTCGAAACCGCAGAGCTGGAATCGTTATGCATACGCTCTCAATAACCCCCTCACACTGATTGACTCAATGGGTTTGTCTGTGCGTCGCGCCCACTCCATGGATCTTATGGACGGTGATGACGATGATGATGACGATGACGGTGGTGGTGGTGGAGGTGGTGGCGGTGGAGACGATGACGATGACGACGACAGCGGAACCCCACCTCCTCCTGTCAACAACAATGACTGTTTGTTTATTTCCGCTGGTATCAATACGAGCCCTGACAATAGCGGCGGAATTGCATTGGATGACTTCGCTAACAACTATCCAGGCGATAACACAGATGTAGCTATGCCTTATGGCCCAGGAAAGATCAGTGGCGCTCTTAGTGTGTTTTCACAGGCGCTGTTTGGGCCAAATCAGGCAACTAATAACTTCGCTGCTAGCCTTGCAGCTGTAACAGCAAGCAATTCGAACGTGACGCTCGTATTGTTTAGCGGCTCGGCAGAAGCATTTAACACTGCATTGTCAAATGGCATGATAAGTCAGTCAGAGTTGAACTCGATTTCACAGATCATCTATTTGTCGCCAGGATCACCAGGCGGATTTGGTAATCCACAATCCGAGGACGATAGTGGAAACTATTCACCGATTCCGACCGCAACTTACGTTGGGCAAGGGTTGGTTGATGGGCTGGTCACGGGTAGCAACATCAATGGTATGCCAGATGCGACAACGATCGATGGATGCGGCCATAGTGTCACCTGCGAACTTGGTGCGACAGACAGTACCGACGGGAATCCTGTCATTGGCGAGCTTCCTGCTCAATCCGACTGCGCAGATACCGATGTGTTGGATCCAGAGGTTAACGACTAGGGTGAGATCCAGCTAAAAGCGTCAAGATGCTATGTCAACGGGCTGTCGTAGTTGCAGGAGATGCTCAATTGAAGATGTATGGCTTGCTTTGCATTGTGATTCTCGTGGTGGCATTCGCTGTAGCGTCAACCGCTCAGGACGTGCCGCCACGGCCAATTTATACCATTGACCTTTCGTCCCTTGTACCGCAAGATACTACTTCCTTTCAAGGAACAGTCGCATTTCTTGGAAATCAAACTCTGGCGGTCAGTATTTGCGGCAAAGTCGGATGTAATCTCGCAACATTCGACTATGCAGATGGAAAGATCCGCCAGATCGCTCAGGTACATGAGGTGGAGCATAGTCGTTCGATTCTTCGTGCTAGTGACGGCGGCGTCCTTTTGACCGCGGTCCGAAGAGGCAAAGAAAACGGGGTAGTTCATTTCAGCAGCGACTTGCGCTCCTCCCAGTGGACCCCAACAGTTCCCGGTGTTTCAACGGCGGGTGAGAAGATACCGAATGGCAATGGCCGTTTGCTGGCGCACTCTGCCATTGCAGCGGCATACCTTGATCAGGGAATTGTCCGCATTCAGGGAATGGATGGAAGGCTCTTGGGGTCATTTGTGGCAGGGATTCCATCAGATAAGTTCATTCCCGCCGCTCTGTTTTTAGGGTCTGATCGTCTATGGTTTCAACGAAGTGGAACTCCCGAGATACGCGATTTCAATGGAAAAGTTCTACTTAAGCTAGACAAGCCAGATGGCTGGGGGGGCAGAATGGGGAAGTCCGATGATGGAACCCGCCTGATGTATGATCGCTATACAAGGCATGTCGGGCTGGCACAGACGATCATGGAAGGCGCTCTCGTCTTGCCGACTATGGGAATGTCAACAGATGGGGATGTTCCGAATGGAGAGATGGTTAGCGTAATCGACACAGAGAGCGGAAAGCGTTGCTTTGAGTGGAATGGGAAAGAGAAGTTGCTGCCCATAGGTGGCTATCATGCTGACATCGATCCGTCTGGTCGACTTGTAGCCATTATGACCCAAGGATCTCTCGCCATTTATAGATTGCCAGACAGCTGTAGTGGAAGAGAATAAGGCGTGATTCGAGTATATGACAGGTCTACAAATGCTACCTTTGGCGAAACCAGCTATCAATAAGGAGACTCCTCATGCGACTTAGTGTGGCTCTCGGATATGTTTTACTCGCTCTTTCACTCTGTCCTATCTCCATCTGTGCCCAGACTCCGAGTAAGTTGGCTGAGGGTACTTATGGTGGCTCCGAAAGCCTAACACAAAAGGCAGCGGGATCGCATTGGGAGATGGTGAAGAACTTGGATGGTAGTTTCATAGTGGAAATCACTAAGAGTGGAGAGCGAAATCAGGGCAGGATCGTTGAGAAATTCGGATTCACCGGCACATGGAAACCTATTTTGTACTCTGTTGAGATGCATTCAAGAGACTCTGCTCAACCGTCTATGAGTCTCGAATGTAGTTTTCTTGCCGATGCAATTTCCTGCGATGCTCTTCACAAAGGGAAACTGTCTAAAAGTTCGCTGCGTATCGCAGGACCGAAGGTTTTCTTGCCTCCGGGGTTCATGACTGATATGTTCTGGATGATGGCAACAGTGTGCGCCCAAGCTGAGCGCACTCCGGGCAAGATAACCAATGTTGCAGAGGTCTCGGTTGCAGACGATCCCGATGACTCCGTGCTTAAACTCGAAGTTGCGGAGTCTCTTCCTGTCGCGTATGTTGGGCAGGAGGATTTGAAAACTGCGCTGGGGACGACTCGCGCTAATAAGTTCCGAATCAAAGATATGACGGTCTGGACGGCGGACTCGGGTTTGCTTCTTGCACTCACTTCTGAAGGCTCAGACAATGGGAAACGATTTGGGTTATCTTCCCTGAACGACGTAACGCACAGGCTTCTGTCAACCCCAATCCAAAGATAAAGCATGAGTATGTCAGAATTGTGAGAGTTAGAGCGTTTTCCCTATTTCTGTAGACTGCAGATGCAGTGTTTGAACCAGGCGGATGCGTTTTCCGGGGTGATCTGCGGGAGCAGTTTGGTTATGGCTTGGTCGAGGGCTTCTTTGGTTCTGGCCTTGGCTGCGCGGAGCAGAGCTTTGAGCTTTGACCAAGCCTTTTCGATGGGATTCAAGTCCGGCGAGTAGGGCGGAAGATAGAGCAGAGTTGCACCGCATTTCTCAATTCGTTCGACCACTCCATCGACCTTGTGCGAACTCAAGTTATCCATCACCACCACGTCGCCCGCACGCAGTTGCGGACACACGCAGTGATCCAGATAGGCGAGGAATATATCGCCATCCGTGGCCTCTTCAATGGTCATTGCGGCGATCATGCCGCGGGTGCTGAGAGCACCCAGTATGGTCAGCATCTTCCAGCGACTGTCGGGCGTTGGTTCACAGATGCGAGCACCGCCTGACGAGCGCGCGTAGAGTCGCGTCAAAATGCTCTAGTAGTGGTATGTGGGAGATTTGTGTCAGCGTTAGTCACGCGCCTCTGCGCTATTTTCAATGAACCGCTGGTAGCGAAGCCAGGCACAAAGCGCGTGTTGAACGAAGTCTATACGAACCTCCGATGAAGACCGATGTCCAGGAATGATTGTTCCGAGCATACCGCCTGCCTCTGGGCCGAACGTGATCTGTGCGCGTAGCAAAAAGGCGATCCCACGACCGACTTCGGCCTCGATATTGGACCGGAGTTCGCCTTTCGGTAGAAACTCCAAGGCTGCCAGAAGTCCCTCGATGCGAGTTGCAGCCGGAGCTGTTCGTCCATCAGGATCGAAAGCGCCATCCAAGCCAACGACGCGTGAGCCTCTAATCTGCTCGTGTAGAATCGAATTGCAGATTTGAATGGCGTGCTGCACCAGCTCCTCACGTGAGGCACCACATGGGGTTCTTTCACAATACGGAAGCAGTTTAGCTGTCGCGATGAGAGCCCAATGGTCAGCGGGGACAGTTGAGAGTCCAGCCCGACTCTTGGCGAGATAGGATAGCGCTTTACCTGCGGCTATAAGCCACACGCCGGAGTGGTCCGCCTCATACAGCGCAATAAACCCAAGCGCGGCCTCACCGGGGTAATACAGGCTATTCCACTTTAATACAGGCCCGTTTTTCGCACTGTACTTGTGGATGAAGCTACCATCATCCCTCTGTAGAAATCGTGCAAAGCGTCCAAGAGCTTGCAATTGCTTTATCGTCTGCGACTTTGGTCTCGCCTGATGCACGGCGGACAACGCAACCAAGCCGAGCCCTGTGCCGCCCAATTCGGCATAGTCATCTGAAGAGAAATCACCATTCGTCAGCGGTTTCGACCAAACAACTTCTTGTCCTGGCTGCACGCCCGGCCCAATGTAGTTCTGTCTCAGGAATGCGGCTGCTCGAACCATCGCGGCGACTGCCTGCGGATCCTGGTGAGAGTGATTAAGCATCGCCAGCGCGTAGATGGCACCTTCATGCCGGATGATGTCATACGTAGGACTCTCGTGATCAGAGCCTAATTTCACTTTATAAACGAACTTTCCATCTGGACCGCAGGCCCGCTCCATATATGTCGCCGAAAGCGCAATAGCTTGGCTGACCTGGGCAGGCGTCGGCATTGAAATCAATTGACCATCTTTGCTGTGGCTTCCAACAGTTTGGGCGTTTGCTATGCGGCCGACTATTTGTAGCCCAAACACCATGCACAAGAAAAATCGTCCAAAAGGCATAGAGAAACGGTCCATGCGATCTCGCCTATCCTGTACGGTTGGCACTACATCAAGCTGTTCGATCATGGCGGTATTTAGCGCTATCTCCTTCGTTGATACTGGAAGAAATCTCCCCGTAGTCAAAATTGTAGTTCCCATAATACTGTCTACACACATGGGTTCGCTACTCCGGCGTGGCCACTTTGACCATCTGATTTGGCCCACCAGGGTAGTAATAGTCGGGCTGATCCCACACGATCAGCCCTTTGGCCCGCTAGGTAAATTTGGCAGCAAATTGGCAGCAAATAGCGCCAATTGTGCCGTTTTTGCCGGTTATGCCGGCTTGTATGTACTGTTCCGTCTATAATTTGCGTTTTCACGCCCACCATGGCATGGAAGAGGTCATCGGTTCGATCCCGATCAGGTCCACCATAGAATCAACAACTTAGCGGATCGGCAAGAAAAACGCAATACGCTAAAGATACGTTGGTTCTCAAGCAGCGTTTTCCTTGGCATTCCGCGAACGGTCCAGAAGAACATCGACCACCCGGCTTTGAGCCTCCCGCTTGGCTGGCGTCAGAGCCTTTGTGTAGATGTTCATCGTCGTCGTGATGTTGGCGTGGCGCATCAATTCCTGAACCACTTTGACATCCTCCCCGTTGGCTTTGAGCAGCGTGGAGTAGGTGTGCCTGAAGGTGTGGAAGCCCACCCATTTCGGAATCCCAGCCCGCTTTGCGGCGGGTTGCAGAAAACGATCCAAGAGAGTGTCCGCCCAAGGCGGCATCCTGCCCTGGACCTTCTCGCTGGCGAAAACCCAATCTTCCGGTTCCGCATAGGCGGTTTCCTGCTTCCAGGCCAACAACTCCCCGGCAGTCAGTTCGTCGATGGGTACCGGTCTACGGGATGTCTCGGTTTTGCACTTTCCAACGATGCCATCTACGACTGACCGGGTGACTTCCATCTGCAACGCTTTCCAGTCGATGTCCTTCCACTTGAGGCCCAGAACTTCGCTGATCCGAAGCCCCGTCGTCGCCGCCACGATGCCAATGACGCGCATCTTATGTGGCAACTCCAGAATGAGCGCCCGGAACTCTGCCGCTTCCAGAGGTTCCGTCACCCGCATCCGCTTGGTGCTCTGACGGACTGCAAACATGGGGTTCTCTCCATCGTTGAGCCAGCCGTACCGGATCGCGTGCTGAAAGACTTCGCTCATGACGCCCTTGATCTTCGCCTTGGTTCCGTTGGACAGATCGTCGATGGAACCGAGCCACCGCTCTACTGTCACTGCCTTTATCTCCCGAAACGGTTGGCTACCCCAGCGGGGAACGATTCTCGTCTTCAGGTAGACGCCGTAGGTCTGCTTTGTTTGGCGTACCTTCCGTTCGGATTCTTTTTCCAGATCCAGTTCGATCATCCGATAATGTTCCACCAACTGCTCGAATGTTTCCGGCTGGCCTTCCGGGCGGAATGTGTGATGGTTGATATCGAGGCGCAGTGTCGACACAGCCTTCCATGCTGCTGTTTCCGTGGAATACTGCGTGACTGGGCCA
>Ga0181520_10010191_pt1 | contig 12677 bp, 9 predicted proteins | sample PEATcosm2014_Bin_29_FD_132451 | JGI IMG/M metagenome (GOLD analysis project Ga0181520, IMG submission 132451) | Peatland microbial communities from MTU Mesocosm Facility, Houghton, MI, USA - PEATcosm2014_Bin02_30_metaG | ecosystem: Environmental > Terrestrial > Soil > Wetlands > Peat | place...
CTTTTTGATCCTGCGGCGCGATGTCGATGCTCAAAGGTGGACGACCCATACCTTCGAGTATGCGCCAAAACAATTCTACATAAAAATGGTCTTTACCAATTCTTCAAGCGGTCAAAGACCTAGCGCCACCAGGTCGAGATTCCAGTCGGCCCACGTAGCGGATCGATTCACGAGCAGACGGAAGGCTTTCACCTGCGCTTCCGACCATTCGTCGCACAGGATCACCGGGACGTCGGCGATTCCGAGTTTCTGCGCGGCCTTCAGGCGCAGATGGCCGTCAACGACTGAACCGTCGCTACGGGCCAAAACAGGGATTTTGAAACCGAACTCTTGAATGGAAGCCGCCATCCGCTCTACTGCGTGATCGTTTTTCCGCGGATTGCGACTGTAAGGAACAAACTTAACGACGGGCCACGTGGGAATTTCCACGGCCGTCCTCCTAGGGGGGTAAAGCAAACGTGAGAAAACTGGAACATCCGGGAACCGGACGCCGCAGGTTAAAGTGCGCGGACCACTCCAAGCCCTACTTTACCACCCGAAACCTAATCTGTTCCAACCGGAAAGGCGTCGGGTGCCAGTCGCCTGTCGAAAAGCCTATTCTTTTCAGTCCCGAGCTGACCCTTTTGGTGTACTTTGCGCTCCTTTGGCTCTCCTTTGGTTTCGGTCACCGTATAACGGTTGGGGGCCAAGTTAATATAGCCAGGCACGCAACCTCTTGGAGTTGCAGCGCTTAGATAGGGCGACTCGCTTGGCTCGGCGACGGGGAGTCCGCAAGCGGTCTCTCTAACCCTCATGTTTTGTGTTGCGTATGGGGCGGTAAAAACGGCAAATACCCGTGTTCCGGAGACGGCCTCGGAGACGCTTTTCTATTGGGTCAGGTTCTTGAGGAGCCACACCGCGCCTCGCGCTAAATACGCCTCTTTCCCTCTCTGAGACAATGCCGTTTGGGTAACGCTCGCGGACGCGTTCGACTTCCAGTGGGCGCCGGGATCTACCGCTGCAGCTTGACGACCTGCTCGGGCGTGAGGTTGTGACGGTTACGGCGCAGCAGTGAAGTGCCGATCCCTCGACGGCCCGCGATATCCGGATGCTCATCCAGCAGTTACGGCGGCTTGATCGGGCACTACCGCCCGGCGACCGATTTGCCTCAATACACGAACACGGCGTACGATGTAGCTGGAAGAGTGGTGACGACCACCCTCCACGCGGGCGTTCAGCGAGGATACGCGCAAGACGATCCTGGCGGCCATCGAGAGGACCGCGCGCGGCATAGCGATTGCGGGTGGTGAACGAGAACGAAGCGGCGCCGGTTACATACAACGATTCGAAGCTGGCTGTGCGCCTGAAGCCGGCTTTGGTGGCGGCCCTGGGGGTCCCCAATGTGCTCGACGGCCGCCCGGAAATGGTGAGCGAGGATTTCGGCCTGTTCGGCCTGGACAACCGGCAGATTCCCGTCTTCATGTTTCGCCTGGGAGCGGCGGAACTCGCGCGCTTGCGGGAGAGCCAGCGAACCGGAAAGCCGTTGCCCTCCTTGCACTCGAGCCTGTTCTACCCGGATACGGAAACGGCCATCCGAGCCGGGGTGATCGCCACGACGGCCGCAGCGCTCGAATTACTGCGAAAATAGCGTGTCACCCGATGCGGGTCACGATATGAAAACGGCGTCTTTGGTGCGACCATCGACTTCAGCAGTTTCGGTGTCTGTCATAACGATGGCGGCAAGTGTCTGCCTGAAATCTCGAAAAGGAAGACTTTACTGAAAAGGAATTCTATGAAAGCCTCTCTCACTCATTCTTCATCGGCTCTTCTGGCCGTCCTGATCGCCGCCGCCGCGATCGGCGCTCCCCACCCGGGCGTCCTAGCCGACTATAAGGGAGTTCCCTACCATGACACCCGCTACCCAGGCGGCGCGCAAAAGATTCCCGGGAAGGTGCTCTGCGCTTACTACGATTTGGGCGGGGAGGGAGTCGCTTACCATGACTCCGACGCAACCAACAAGGGCAGCGGCGTGCTGAACCCGGCCGATGGGACCTACCTGCATGAATTCCGGATGCACGAAGGCGTGGATACGTCCTACACCAAGTTCAACCTGGACCCGCAGATCGACGACAATACCTTTGAGCAGGTCAAGCCCCCGGCGGATCTGCTCTATGTGGGCTGGACCGAGCCCGGCGAGTGGTTCAACGTCTCAGTTGACGTAGCCGCGGCGGGCGATTACTCCGCCGATCTCCTCTATACCTCCAACCGCGGCGGAACCATCTCCGTGGATGTAAACGGCGAGCCTGCCACAGGCCCACTCACCATCCCCACGACCTACAACGCCGCCGATCCGATCGCCTGGCGCCAGTGGCATCACTGGAATATCGCGCATGGCATCGCCAAACTCCACCTGAGGGCCGGCCGAAGCGTTCTCACCATCCATATCCTCACCGAGGGACAGATGAACCTGGCTGTCTTTGATTTTAAAAGGGTGAACTGAGAAAAGATCCAGCGCCGGACGACCAGGTCCGGCGCTGGCTAAGTGCTTCCCGCGGTGCCCCGGCCGTTACGCGAAGATTTCCTGCGCCCGGCTCAGGCGGTGGGCCACATGGACTCCGTTCGGACACTGCACCGTGCATTCGGAGCACGAGCCGCAGCGAACCGCGGTTACTTCGGCCGGCAGCATCTGGAACTGTTCGCGCCCTAAGCCGAATTCGCCGTAGCCATCGGCATACATGAGGAACCGCAACATATCCGAGACGGGCAGCCCTTTGGGGCACTGGCCGTTGCAGCTTCCGCACATGCGGCAATAGAGGGGTTTGATCGCCTCGAGCCGCATGGCCAGCAGCTTGCCGTCGGCGGGAGTGAAAGGCGAGCTCATGGCCTCGATATTCTGATCGAGCTGATCGGTGTCCACGATGCTCGGGATCAAGTTATCGATATTCTTGTTCCTCATCACCCACTTCAGCGCCGCCAACGGCGCGCCTGCACGCGTCAGCTTGTTGAGCTTCTCCGGGTCCACCTTGTAGAATGGCGTGGGCCTCACGCCGCCGGCCATGACCTTCATGGCGACCAATCCCACTCCGGCTTGGCGAGCCGTCGCCAGCAGCGGCTCGATGACGGGATCCATGGTGAAGTTGTAGCTGATCAGAAAAACATCGAAATGGTTCAACTTGAGCATGGCCGGGATCATCTCGGCGTGCCCGCTGTGAAAACTCACTCCGGCGAAGCGGATCTTTCCGGCCTGCTTGGCCACGTTCTGAGCCTCGATAAGGTCGTCGGTGACCATGTCCGGCGTGCTCCGGCTGTGGAGATGCCAAACGTCCAGGTGGTCGGTCTGTAACTCTGCCAGGCTCTTATCCAGATCCGCCAGCGCCGACTTCCCATCCTTGGCGACTGTCTTGCTGCTAATGTAAACCTTATTGGGATAGTTCTTGAGGGCCGCCCCAACCATGCGCTCGTTGTTGCCGTCCTGGTAGACGCGGGCGGTGTCGAAGTAGTTGATGCCGATATCGGCCGCGCGCTCGACCACGCTCTGGTCCGAAGTTACCATGCAACCCATGGAGACGCGGGTGATTTTCATGCCCGTCTTTCCCAGGGTCCCGTAGGTGAACTTGGGTGCCGTTTGGGGCGCGCGCCCCTTTGCGGCGAGTGCTTGAGCGGGCGAGCCGCCCTCGGAATTCGCTGAAGCCAGTGCCGGGAGCGCCAGGCTGGTTCCTAAAAAGCTACGGCGAGACGGCGCGTTCATCGAGTAAGCCTCCATTTGGGACAATCAGGTCTGATTTAACACTGATATTGTACCTTATTCGCCGTTTCTTTTCGGAACGCGGTCTGTGCTTTCCTCAGCTAACAGCAGAATCTATGTGGTAGCCGAAAGTCACCGGCGGCTCCCCCGTCCGCGGGAGCGCCGGCTGAGTACATGTAGATAATGCGGTCTGAAAGTGTTAATGCAAAGTGTCAATTATTACACACAGTATTTCTGGCGGTGAGTCCCCTTTCACCGCCACTCTCTGAGTGCAGGCCCCGAACCTAACCCCGGGGCCTTTAGGTTTGCATCAGTGCTCCTGCCGGACTTACCGCCGTGGACTCGAGCCACGTAAGCTCTCCAGCGCTGATTCGCGGCGCGCGTATACCTCTGATTGGCGACGCTGTAGCGCGATACTCCCGTCGTCCACGACCAACCACCGTGCCGCCGCTCGGGCGGCGCGCACGGCCAGCCGGCCGCGGAAGCCGCGCGCGTACGAAGGCCGCATCCGCGGGTCGCGGCGCGACGTGCTGAGATTGAAACCGGCGAACGCCGCGATCAGCGCACGCGAGGTTGGCGCACCCCCCGGCGCCGCTGGGCTTCCACGTGGCCGGTGCGCCAGCGCTCGCGCGCAGGAGCGCGTCTTGGCGAACTGCCGGCCGGAAGGCCGCGGCGCTGACCGCGGGAAGCGTGGACGGTGACCTCGCCGGGGCGAATCTGAACGGCCGCTCGGGCAGCACGAACGTCCGCGGGCCGCCGAGGCGCGCTGCACCTACCGCGCGACGGCCGCATTTGCGGGATGCGGCGCATCCGCGGCGCCTGCCGCGAGGCCCGCGCGCAGGAGCGCGTCTTCGCGCGATTGATTCGCTCGCCGTTCCGCCCGCGATCGCGAAGCTCCCGCTCGGGCGGCGCGCACGGCGGCCGGCCGCGGAAGCCGGCAGCGCGCCTGTAACCGTCGCGTTCGCGCGCGGACGGCACGTACAGCGGCCAGCCCGGACGGCACGTCTCTGCTCTCGCGCGCTACATGTCGGCTGGCGCCCGGCGATGAGACCATGCGACGGAGGACAAGGCACGAGCGCCGAACTGCTGAGATAGCGCGTGCTCTTCGCACCAGGTTCGGCACGCCGGCGTGGATGGAGATTAGGCGGAAGCCCGCGGCTCCCGTCACCAAGGGACGGATTGATTTCCGCAAGGTAGTAGCAATTATCAACGCGACTGGCGGGCCTCGGCCCAACGGTACTATTTGCACCAGTACCGTGATAGGGTCGATCATGGTCGCATCTAGCCCTGTGGACAGGTAGAATTGAACACCGGAACCCACTTGGCACTCCGAGCCAAGAATGAGGTCGAATGCTAAAGAACCTGGGGCCCGCCATGCTTGCCGCTGGATTTCTGCTGATCAATCCGAAAAGCCACCAGCTCATTGCGGAATCGATCGTGGCTGCCGGAACACGCTTGAACACTTGGATACCTCATCCCTGGATACTGATGATCGCGCCCATAGCATTTGCCCTATTACTTCTGGCTTGGCCCGTAGTGCCAAAGACAACGATCCGCCGGTTACTCTAGATCCGCCGGTGGCACCACTTCGCTCCCAAAGCTGAACCCTGCCCCATGATCGCGTTGCGCCGTCTTCTCGGCGACGTGGTGCGCACGCGACCTAGCGCCGGGGAATTCGCGGGCAACGTGTGGCCTTCGCGGTTCCCACTAGGCAGCTTCGAACCAGTGTACGAGTCGCCGACCACTCGCCCAAAGCGCACGAACCTTTACTTTAGGAGGTACACGACCGTGGTCTCGGTGTCGGCCGGATCTCCGTATATCTCCCACGAGTGGCCAGCGGACTCTCTGCGGTTCGCCGCCATCCATTCTCCGATGGCGTCGTGCGCCTCGTTCAGGCGGGTGTGGGGGCCGCGGTGGATCGCGACGGCAGCTTCGCCCGCCGGCGTTACGGTCGCGTACACCTCGCCGGCAGTTTCAAATGTGCGCGTGACCTCGACACCGAAGTCGCACAGTATCGGCGCGCCCGGCTGGGCGGGGTGGTGGAAGAGAAAAATGTTGTGGCCGTCGGTCCACAGGCCTGGCTGGCTGCGAATGAAGGGCCAGACCTTCCCTAGGGCCGGTCCCCACGCCGCGCCCACCGTGCCCGGTGGGACTTCGCGCCGCATCGCGGCCAAATTGCGAGGGTGAACGTTTTGTACGTTGACGGAGACTGGCATTGGCGATCACTCCTGGAGTCCGTCCCATGACCAGCGCGGAATGGTCAGACCGTCAGGCACATCATCAGCGGGCCGGTGATAGCGGGCCATGGTTGTCGTGGTCGCCCAAGCGAAGTAGTCGTGCAGCACTTGTCGCAGCGCAGAGTCGTCGGCCAGTGCGACGTCAGCCAGAGCCTGGTCGAAGCAAGCGATCGCGCGGCGATCCATCTCGTCGTGCACCCCGTTACCGCTATGGATCTCCTGACGACGGTGGTCTCGTCGCCATATGACTCGGGATACATGCTAGGCCCACCGAGTGCCTCGGCCCAATACGCGGCAAGACGCTCCACATGCTGGGGATGGAAACCGTGGCTGAACGCATGGCTGACGACTTCGTCCAACACGCGACTCGTCCACGGTCGATATACCGCGCGACCGCGAGGAAGCCTGCAAAACGATGGCTGTCTTGTTAACTCAATTCGTCGCCGGCACTTGCGTTCGCGTTGCTGGCGCCGGTCGCGATGTTGCGCCGGGGTGCCGCGTGGATGCAGTGACTCTTGCTGACTGCAGTTGTGGTAACGTTGATTCGCGGCGATTACGAATGATCAACCGAGCAGTGATCCAGACTTCAAGTCACAATCGCTGAAAAAGGGAGCGGGCATGGGAGACAAGGGTGGCAAGAAAGACAAGGAAAAGAACAAGCAACAGCAGTTGACGAAACAGAAACAAGGGGAGCAGAAGAAGCACGACAACGCCCCCGCCAAGAAGCCTTTAGCAGGAACAGCGTAAAGCCGATTCGTGGACGCGGCGAACGGGCCTGATTAGCCGATTCGCGGCTCAAGGTCCTGCAACTGCGGGAGCATGACCGCATTCGCCTCAGGGCAATTCTATGGCGGGTCGGTCCTCGGCAACCGCGCGGTGCTTACGGATTCAACTCGACGTACAGTCGCGATGTCGTACATAAGCTCTGTCCAGATTGCTCCTGGATAACGCGCCGCTCGGAAACTGGGCCACGGGGCCGTAAAACGCCCGACGGCGCTCAAAGCCCACGCAACCCCGCGGCGTCCGCCGGGCTTCCGCAACCGGAGCGCCAGTACCGTCGCGTTCGCGCGCAGAGAGCGTCTTCGCGATCTGTCGGCCGGAAAGCCGCGGCGCTGGCGCGCCGTTGGCGACCTGGACAGCCTGCCGCTCGGGCGGCACGAACGGCGGCACGGCCGCGGAAGCCGGCGCGCCGCCCGCACACTGCGCCGTGCGCACGACGGCTGGTAGCGGGCCGCGGCGCGCGCACCATCTCAGGCGCACTCTCGCGAGTTGACGTCTTAGCCGTGCATTCCCAAGAACTCGCGCGGCTTGTTTCCGGTAACCCATCCGGGATTGGCGGCTCCAAGTTCCGGTTGGCCGACCACATGGGTGGCATCAATCAACGCTGCGCACCCAGTCGGGGGCCATCCGGCGGATGCTACCTCGGGGTAAGGTAAAGAGAATGATGGGCCCACCGCGGGGAACGAGAACTCTGAGCCGAAGCGCGATGATTCTGCGAATCTCCACAGTCGCTTTGCTGTGCGTTCCAATTGCTACCTGGGCTTTGGCCAAGCCCATACGGGTGCTTGCGCCTTCACTCGCGGGTGTGTCCTGCATCACCGACGCGATTTGCACCGATGTGCCGTCCCGGGGCCGTGAAGCCAGGGATCTGTACGACGAAGCCGTTCGGTTCATTGAGCTGAAGGTCGGCCCAATCGACTCTCCGCCTCGACGCGTAGTGTTTTGCCAATCGGAGGTTTGTGCTCAGTCCTTCGGGATTGGGCGATCTTCTGCAAACACCCTGCCCTTTGGCATTGTATACGGCCCTCGTGCATGGATCCCTACTATGTCCGACACGAATTGATTCATCATCTCCAGTTCGAACACCTTGGCAGGCAAACCATTCCACATCGATGGCAATGAACGACCTCGTTCAGCTCCGCGCCGATCGCAGCCAGGCCCTGGCGAACCTGCCAGCGGCCGCCGGGCTGCTCCTGTGGAATCAGATCACCGAGACATCTCCCTCCCTCGTCGCGCACGGGGCTGGCAAACGTCGGGCACGCCAGGTTGTCGTAATTCAACAGGACGTATGCCGCCGTCTTCATTCCTGCCGATCGGGCGCCCGCCAGTTGCGAAGAGGCGAATTCGTTTCGGCTGCGTCCGCCCCACGATTGAGCGATGAGGAACTTCTGACTTCTCGCCTTCAGACGGCTCCAGACATGGTCGGAGATTGGTCCGGTATAGAAGTCAACATCGACGCCGAAGCCCGTGCTCGCGAAAACGGCGGCTGGGAAGAGGCACAAAAGGCAAAACACACGCCGCATATGGCCGTATTCTATCGCGCTTTGAAGACCAGTCAATTGTTTCCGGCGAATCAGCTCTCGTAGTGAATCTATTGAATTGTAACGTCGTGGAACTACGCGACGGTTGAAGTCGCATCGGATTTCACCGTCGGCCACTTAGGGACCGGAAACCATGTCGGAGCTTGGCAGGCAGAGACGCCAAGGTCCGGGTGGGCGCGACTCTTCCCAGCCAGTATTTTCTTGATGTCTCCACCGCCCCCGAGGTAAGGTCCAAATGGCTACCGATATTGCCCATTATGACTGCTGAAATGTCTGATTTGATTGTTCTTCCGCAAACGAGCCAATGGTACAACCTTTGCCCGCTGTCTGGGCAATTTTGCCTTCTGAACGAGTTTCCTTACGACTTCCCGGCACGCACTCGGCGCCATGCAGGCGCCGAATTGGTGAATGCTGCTGGCGACGGCACTCGCGGTTCGACTAAGCTGGAGGAAGCGCCGCTTCCACCGACGCCAAGTGGTTCCCTATGGACACCCATCCAGCGCTCGATCGCTACATCAGCCTCAAACTGGCGGCATTGGGCCAATTCGCGCCCCATAGTGCCGCGGACTCCTACTTCCTCCAACTCGCTGGACCGCTTCTCCGAAATATCCACCAGAAAGATCAACTGCTGCCCAATCTTCTCTGCCCGGTGGATGCACGCCTCCAAGGCTTTCTCGATCGTTATCTCAAGGGTATTAGTCCCGAGGGAGCGCCACGCCTTCCCTCCCGTACCCTAACCCTCGATCTGCCGGGGATGGCGCGCGCCCTCTCGTTTCCGCCGGGCGTCGAGCACATTCACTCGCCTTATCTCGATTCGTACCGCGTGGCGCAAGGCGTCCTGCACAATCCCAAAAGCGACCGCCGCACCACGCAAGGAGTCTTCCATATCGCGGAAGGTGGTCTGCCCATCCCCGCAGATAAGATTGCCGTTCCCACTTCGGTTTTCGCGACCCTGCTTAAAAAAGCGCTGCATCCTCCGGAAGACGTGCTGGCTCTGCCGTGTACCGCCGCCGAACCTGGAGCGGCGGGCTTGTTCGTTTCTCTTCTGTTCCGGCCCGTGGTGTGCCCCGCTACCGGCGAGACGCCGGAGAGAAGCATGGAGATTCGCTTTTTCGCTCCAGGAACTCTGGTGAGCAACCTGGATTTCGTGGAGTGCCTCTTCGGCAACGGCGGCGATCCGTACCTGCCGGAAAATGACGCAGCTCTCGACGTGCTGCATTGGACTGGCCATTCCGGCGGCGTCATTCTGGCCCCCCACCTTGTCTCGGTATCCAAAAGAGAGTTAGGCCTGCCACACACCGGCCAGGCGACCGAGAGGCAGAAGCGTGACGGCATGTGCTGGAGCGAGCCGGATGAACTCTATAACGGAGGGAAGGCCTTCAAGATCGCCTGCCGGGACGCGTCCGGCGTCATGGTGACCATTCTCGCCGACAATTACTTCGGATATTGCAAGAAGGAAGTCAAAACCCAAATCAGTTTCGCCGCGAATCTGTCCGGGCTGTGCGAAGAAGAGCACGCCGGCGGCGCCATCGCGTTCCCCAGTTATATTCTCGGCCAGGATTTCATAGCCGGTCGGACGATTCCCCTGAAGCCGGCCACGTTTGAAGCCGCCATGAGCCTGCTGGGCAGCCGCGCCGAAGTCCAACCGGATAGATATGCAGTGGACCGGCGCTTCGCCAACATCATTTACGTACCCGAATCCTCCACGTTCAGTGTCCGCGACGGGACGGTCTGTTGGGAATGGCGGGGCCAGCGACGGCAGATCCCTCTGCGCGTTGAAGAGGTGTACGTGCTTCCTTCGGGGTACCGGGTCCGCTTGGAAAAACAGTTTTCCGGGACGGCCTGGCGGCTGATCGGCACCCGCTCGGATGGAACCCTCTGTCACAAGCCTTCCACGGTTTCGGGAGGCGGCAAGAGCGAGATCTCCAAGTCCCTGGCCGACCTGGTATTGAAGGGCCCGGTCTTCGTCAAAGATTACAGCAGCGATATGGACCAGGTGGCCGCCGTACTCGACAGAGACTACGCGTGCGTCTTTCGGGACAGGGTGCCCAACCACCGCTCGCGCCGGCCCGTCCTCAGCATCGAGCGGTCACTCGGTTCGGTCATCAAGCTGCTGACCGCCTCCGCCGATTACACGGACGAACACAATCAGTTCGTGCGGGACCTACCCCAAACCATCCGGCAGCTTGTATTCACCGTGAAGCGCTACTACCGCCCCGAATGGGGAGTTTCTTGGCGTGAGCACTTTACCGTGGACCGCATCAACGGCTTCCTAGGCCATGAGCTGAAGTTCGACGGCCAGAGGCTGGTGAGCAATTACCTGCGCGTGGGGTACGACCCCGACGGCTCCTGGCGCATTTACAAGCTGCGGCCGGATTTCTATCCGGCCGACAAGGTGCAGGTAGAGGACGATATCACCGCGTCGGTGACGCTGCCGCGCGCGGCCCTTCCGCATCCCGACGAGGAATATGGCAACCCCAGCGTCAAACTGGTGGTCAACTGCGAAACCATGCTGTTCCAGCGGCCGGACGAGGCGGTCCATCGCGGGGCGGACCAGCAAGCCGAGGCCGATATCGCCAGCCCAGACACATTCCTCTCCAACTTCGAGCCGCTCACGCGCGAAGATGCGCGGCGCCTGGTCGATCACGTGGTGGAATTTGACCGCTACAGTCAGCCGATGAAGCAGCTCATTTCGAAGTTCGTCTCCGCGCAACACGGCGACTACGTGGTATCTTCGGCGCACCCGCGCCTGGTGGACGGAAAACCATCGAAGAACCCGCGGTATCTTCAGAGGAGGCCGGACCTGGTGCAGGCCCGCGAAACTTATCTGGCCGGAATCACGGCGCGCCTCGACCGCAACATTCCCGAGGGCCAGGATGTGTTCTTTCCGGTCAATGCCGTTCTTCCCGGCCGCCGCAATAATCCGCCCGAACCCAAGCTCGGCATCGCTCCCCTAGCGGTTTACAATCCAATCCACTACCAGGAAACGCCCGAGTTGTTCATGGAGTTCATCTCCAGCCTGACTGGCAAGTCGCCTTCCACAACCGGATTCGGCAGCGAAGGAGCGCTCACCAAAGGGCCGTTCAATGCCTTGCCACCGGTCATCGACGTGAACAATGCTCTGGTTTCCATGATCCTTACGGAGTATGCGGCCGTCACCACCTCGGCCGGCTATGTGGGCCCGCATTATCGAGTGGACCACGACATCAGCATGCTGGTGCCGGAGATCTGGTGCAGGATGAGGGTGGAAGAACGCGCGCCCCGGTTTCTGATCGAAAACGGCTACCTGGAAAAGGTGGAAGATTTCCGGCTGGACGGCCGCAAGGTACTGGCCAGCCGCCTGGGCTACCGGGTCACGTCGCGGTTCTCCGACGTCTTTCTGGGGCGCATTTTCGAAACTCCGGACTCAGTCTTTCCGGAGGAGCTGTTGCGTCCGGAGAAACAGGACCTGGCCATGTTCGCCGCCGGGGTGGATGACATCGTGGCAAGTCAGAGGCGCGTGGCCCTGTCCTATTTCGAAGATGGCAGCGTGGAGCATGCCTGCCCGCCGCTGCGGGCGTTGCTCGAGATCATGGCCCATGGCAGCTACCAGGGGATGACACTGGAAGATCCGCGCCTGCGAGCGCAATTCACTCGGGAAGCGGTCCTGTCTAGCGACTGGTATGCTCAGCGTCTCTGTGCCCGGCAGCGCAAAGAAGCCGAGTTGTGGCAGTGCCACTTGCTGGCGTTGGAGCAATTCCGCACTTCGGGGTTGGAAATCCCGCCACAACTCGATTTGGAAGCCCGCATGAAGGTCGCCAGGGATACGCTGACATGGGTCAACTCGCCGGACTACGTGACTAGACTCGTGGGCACTATCGGCGCGGATCCGCTATTTCTTAACCCCAGAAGCTGAGCTCGCGCCAGCAGCAGATTTGGGAGCGGGTGGTAGATGTGTGCCCGGCCCAGCGGGAGGATAGGTGGCGACATCAGCCCTTCCCACCGGCGATGGCGTTCACCTCGAAGCTGCGGTTCCGAGCGCATCCGTCGGCCAACTGCAGGTGGCCCTGGGCGCTACTGGTGGGTTAACCAGAACCGGACCCTCCGGCAGGAGCAAGCCGGGGGTCACCTGTGGTCGCCGAAGTGGTCCACGTACAGCGACGGGGACGGCTGCCGCAGCGTGATGCGGCGCGGCAGTGTTTTCCGTGCGAGCAGAGACTGGCCGCGCAGGTCACCACCTTCCAGCCAAGGCGGGTCGAATACTTCGAGGTGCCACGGCTGGCGGGGCCGCATCAGATCATAGAAGCGCGGAATCCTGGCGTCGCCACGAGCATGATCGTGATGGGTGTCAACCGCGACACGGCGCCTTCCATGGCGGCTGCTGGCTATTGAATTGTGATCTGGACAGGGTTTGCA
>Ga0181520_10010192_pt1 | contig 12677 bp, 21 predicted proteins | sample PEATcosm2014_Bin_29_FD_132451 | JGI IMG/M metagenome (GOLD analysis project Ga0181520, IMG submission 132451) | Peatland microbial communities from MTU Mesocosm Facility, Houghton, MI, USA - PEATcosm2014_Bin02_30_metaG | ecosystem: Environmental > Terrestrial > Soil > Wetlands > Peat | place...
CGTGACCTTCGTAGCTTCATGCGTCAGTCGATTCCTTCACGAAAAGTCGATCCCCGGTCCTTCTTGTCTACTTTTTGCTTTGAAATCACGGCCGCCGTATCTGTCGTGAGAAAAGCAGGTTAATATTTACTATTCTCTCAAACATATTCATTATCCTCCTTGTTAGTGATAATTATGAAAAATCGAAATAGTGCATCTATTACAAGACTTGAAATCAATTATTTTTTGCCAAATTATCTTAATTTTCTACCTGATAATAACATTTTTTGCGGGTCAGGACGGTGCGCAAACATTAAATTAACCGCCCAGAAAATCCCTGCACCTAACGATCGCCTGTCCGCTACGTTGCGCGAGCTTAGAAGAGCGAACCCTAGCTGTTTTGAGGACAAACCGCGGCATGCTTGTTAGATGCTGGTTTCCTCTTGCATATAATAAAAAGCGCCCGAGCCAAGGATGACGAGGGCGCTTCATCCTATCTACTATTTTCATAACTACTTGATTGGATTTATATTAATCATGCTTAAATTAATATTTCTATTTGAAAATACATCTTTTTGTATCACCTTCTTTATATCGATATTTAACTCAGGGAAAAGTTTTAACTCCAAATTTGACAACTCATTTGTAGATAAAAAAGAACCTGCGGTTACGTAAAATGTATCCTCTGTATTGGGTTGTCTATATATTTCTATTCTTTGCTGCGGAAATTTATTCGCCCAAATTAAAGCACTGTTTTTTGCGGAGTCTAGTCTAGCGATATGCATTTTTCTAGTACTATAAAATTATTTTTTGGTGGCGCTTCTCTACCCAAAGCACCTTGTAGTACTTGGGTAAATGCGTTGTCTTTTTCTAGTTGTAATAATTTTGGCGTTAAATCAATATTATTGTCTTGAGCATATAATACTAATGCGGTCCTTGGAATAATCAACGAAATACTCTTATTTTCAGGATTTGTAAATCCATTTACCAATGAGGCTAATAATGCAGGTGCGGCAATACCCAACTCAAATATTTTTAGTTTATTATTTTCATTATGTAAATTGGCAATTATTGCACCTAAAGCAAACAAAACAAGTGTTCTAATTAAAAATCCCACAATTTTATAAATATTGAAATTAGAAATCCATGATTGCAAATCCATAGTTATTAACATAATTAGAACCGGACAAATACCGCCTAATCCTCCCCATAACACTTTTTGTCTTGATGTCATGATATCCTCCTTTGAATACCTTTTTTTTACAAGGATGCAACATAATGATGCTTACTTTTTTTTACACCATTGATGGCGCAAAATACTATAGGGATACCATGGTGAAACCTGCGCCTAACGGTCGGCAACCTACGACTATATGGCGAGCATAAGCGAGCCAAAATGTGGGCGCAGCAGAGTGAACGAATGCGACCGGAGGAAGGCCGGATAAGCACCGTTGGATTACCCCATCTAAAACATTTTTCTTCCTTCGCGCCGAACGCCCGGAGGGTGAGGTGCGAAAAAACTTAGTAATTTCCTACCTACTTTAAATATATTTAGAATTCTTCGTCTTCAAATCTATTAGGGATAAAATATAATTGCTTTTCGTTTATATTAATTGTTTTTCCATAATTTATTGCTGCCTTCCATGTATTTTTATCAACTGTAACATTAAATATTTTTTCTTTGAACACTATAATAATTCCATTATCCCTATAAAAATGAGCATAAAATTCTTGTTTCAAGAATAATATTTTTCTTGCCATATTTTCTTGAATTTTATTAATAATACTATCTATTTCACTTTTCTTTACTTCTACTTTATATATTGTAATTATTCCAAATAATGATTTTTTCTTTCCTATAACATTCCAATTTGATATTAGTGATTTATTTTTTTAGCTAATATTGATAATAATTCCATGATATATTTGGTTATTAATATAGATATCATTTCTTAACATATGTAATCCTTTCCTTTAAATGATTTTCCTCTTTAATCTAGTATAAAAACTTTGCCCGTGGGGCGGAGCCCCGGGCGTGCTCCAAACTAATGCCTGGGCGTAATCTTGTGCCTAACGGTCCCTACCTGCGAGGTTTGGGCGAGCGTAGACGAGCCTAAATCTAGCCGAAGTGGTGCGATCGAATGCGAGCGCAGCGAAGCCAGACGAGCCACAGGGTTCCAAAACGAGGAGCGCGGGTGGGCGTGTTAGGCGCTGGATTGGTTAACCATTTACACTTTTCTTTCTTTGCGCCGAACGCTTGGAGGGCGAGGGCTCAAAGTTCCTAACATTCCCTCACTTCCTAATATTCCAAAACTCCTGTATGCATTGTTATTTTCCATCCATCATTGCATTTTGAATAAACCTTACATACTCTGCCTTTCCATTCCATTACTGAATGATCAGTTCTATTTTCCCATTTTGTATTGATATCAACAACTGCAAATGCTCCATCTTTTTCTTTTGATAATTCAATTTTTCGAATTGTTCGTTCATTAATGACTAATTCATTTTCCTTGAATAATATTTCCCATCCTTTTTTCCACCTTTGATAATTATATTTTCCTTGTATAATTTCCCACTTTATTGGATCATGGTCACTATTCGTCTTTGGCCAAGGCCAAACCATTTCTCTATGAAATAATTCTAATAATGATTCTACATCCTGCTCATCCCAGGCTTTAGTTTCTTTATTAACCATATTTTTAATTTCTTCATATTCATCTTTCATAATTAGCTCCTTCGCCGACGGGCGGAGCCCAGGCGCGCCTAAAAACAACCGTGGGTAATCAATCTTGCGCCTAACGGTAGAAGCCTGCGACGTTGCGGCGAGCATAGGCGAGCCGCAATGTGGTTGAGCGGAGTGTACGAATGCGAGCGGAGCAAAATCCGAGGGCCCAAGGGATTTCAAAGCACGAGCGCGGGCTGTAGGTTAGGTGCTGGTTTTTGCCCCGATCCTACACTTTTCTTCCTTTGCGGCGAACGCCCGGAGGGCGAGGCGAGAAGTCTATTCATTATTATTACAAAATATTATTAGAATTAATAAATTTTGGAGTTTTATTTATTTCTCCTTTTTCATAATTCTCAATTATTTCTTTATCAATTAAATCTTCATACATTTCTTTGATAGAATGCTTTATCAATGTTGATTTATCTTCTTCATATACTGAAGACAAATAGTCCATTATTTTCTCTTCCTCGGTATTTAGCCTTACAGATATTACTGCCATTTCTTGTAAACGTCCTCCCTCTTATCCAATGCGACTACATAGATGTTTTCATTTTCTATGTAGAATATTGCCCTATACTTCCCTTTCCGTAATCTATAATAATTTCTTTCTTTTGATTCCTTTAATTTTTTAATGTCAAATAGGCTTAGATCCTTCGTTAAATCAATAGATGAAAACGCGTTATTAATATGAATGAATATCTCCTTTGGAATTTGCCCTTTTCTAATTCTCTTAACTATATCTTCTAGATACTTAATCATGTATACATTGTACTACAGTATTTAGCAAAAATCAAGCCTTTCCCCCAATTTATTATTTCTACCTATATTATATAATTACAGCGCCCGACGGCCGGAGGCCCGGGCGTATCCTAGATAAATGCTCGGGGCAAAAACTTGCGCCTAACGTTCACCTGTATGCGACGTTTTGGCGAGCGCATGCGAGCCAAAATGTGGCCGCCGCGGAGTGAGCGAATGCGAGCGGATCAAGGCCCGAGCCGCGCAAAGGATTTAAGCGGCGCAGCGCCATGCAGGGTGTTAGCTGCTGGTTTTCCATGGCCCCTACTCAAACAAATCGCCTAAGTAACGATGGCGAAGGCGATTCTTAACAAACGTCTTCTATTATATGATATTCTTTAATCTTAACAAACAAAACGCCGATATCGATGAAATATCTTTTATCTCATTTTTTACAATCATTTTTTCAACTTCATTTATTGTAAATTTCCTTGAAATAAGCCCTTGTTCCTCATTTTCCAATTCGATTTTACCTTGTTTCATATTTGTTGCTAGATATACATTAAAACCTTGGGTTGAATATCCATATGCTTGATATAAGTAGCCTATATTTTCTAAATAATTTGCGATCAGGCCAGTTTCTTCCTTAAGTTCTGATTTTGCTAATTCCAATTTATCAATTTCTCTTTCTTCCCATGAACCCTGCGGAAATTCCCAATATCTTTTTTCAACTGGATATCGATATTGTTCTACCAAATATAAATATTCATTTTCTTTTGGAACAATCAATGCATAATCAACTTTTTGAACAACACCATATATTCCTAATGTTCCATCTGCTCTTTTTATTTCATCTTCTCGAACACTCATCCATTTATTTTTATATACAACTCGTGATGCGATAGTTTCAATTTCTTTTTCCATCCGCATAAATTTCCTTCCACTAGTATGAACATATGTTTTATGCGCCATGGATGGCGCATGATCCTATAAAACTATAGGGCCAAGGGAAACTTGCAGCTAACGGTCCCTACCTGCGAGGTTTGGGCGAGCATTGGCGAGCCCAAATCTGGCTGAAGCGAGCGAATGTGAGCGGAGCGGAGCCCGACGAGCCACAGGATTCCAAGGCGAGGAGCGCGGGTGGGCGTGTTAGCTGCTTTATGGGCCTTTTCATAAATCGCTCGAGCCAAGGATGGCGAGAGCGAGATCCTCATTATTAACCATCTCATAGAATAGTACTATTTTCATTTCATTATTACTAATATTATTCCAATTCAAAAAATATTATTCTGCTGGAATACTATTTTGATAAAGCTCTTCAGGATCCATATCAATTCCATTGGCCCATTCGATTGAATCAAATGCTATATGAACTGTCTTAAAGATATTTTCATTCCGAAGTTTTCTGAATACTCCTAGATCAAGATATTCTTTCATTCTAAATATTTTTCTTTCTCCATTTTCAAAAGTTAATAATAATCTATAATCTTCTTGTGGCTTTACATCAATTACAGAAAAGTACATATTATCTCACCTCAATGGATCAATCGAATATGGATTCTCGCCATTACTAGCTAGTTCCCAATCAGCCAATAATTCATCCTTATGGAGTTCTACCCATGCAATAATCAATTTAATTTGTTTCCCTGGTAAATTTCCTTCAACCATTTCACCTGTATTGATATTGAATATTCCTTTGTATTCTTGATAATAAGCATGAAAATGAGGAGGATTATGCTCTTTCTTTCCAAGAAACATGCGGATAAGAATCCCATAGAACATTGATATAGTTGGCATTAATAAACTTTACAGCATTTTATGAATTTTTTCTATCGACATTTGCAGTAAGCCTGATTATGTATTTTTATATACTGTATTGTTTTGAGCGCCAAGGATGACGCTCAATCCTTTATCATTATAAGCCCAAGACCATATTGCAGCTAACGGTTGCCACCTACAACGTTGCCCGAGGCCAACCGGGCCGAGGGCAATGTGGGTGAGGCGCGCGGCGCAGAGCGCCGAACCCCGAGCCCCCAAAGGATGTAAAGGGCGATGCGTGGGTGGGCGTGTTAGCCAAAGTTTAAATCGTCTTATTAGCTATTGCGCGCCGACAGCCGGAGGCCCGACGCGGTCATTGAATAATATTACGCAACCTATTTACATATTTTTCTGCCCAACTCTCTACATTCTTCCGCCATTTTTCCATTTGGTCCTTTCCTTTCGATCGTTTGACCACCCACTATTCCCTCTATTTTCATTTCCATGTATTTCGCTATATCCTTAAATGTATTTATAGCATTAATTGCACCGGATTCATAAATATCAGTATCAGCAAAAGTTAAAATTAATCCTATTCTTTTGCTTTTTAGCATATTGTATTCTTTATCCGATCCGATTGATGAATAGAAAGCTCTATCAAAAAACGCTTTTGTTAAAGAGTTGAAGCCGAAAAAATAAATAGGACATGCTATTAATATTGAATCGCTATCTCTCACTAGTCTAATTAATTCTACTAAATCATCTTTTAATATGCATTCCTTTTTATCATTCTTTCTACATCCATTGCAGCCAGTACAATGTAGTATCGGATTCAATGCACTTAGCCTAATTTGTGTCAATTCAGGTTTGCCATTTTTCATTGACTCAATAGCGAATCCTAATGATTTCTCTGAATTTCCATTTTTTCTTGCGCTTCCTAATATTGTTACGACTTTCATGAATTTTATCTCCCCTTTCCGCGAATGCGCCCGACGGCCGGAGCCCCGGGCGCTCTTAAACCAAAATAATGCGATTCAAATTTCGGCTAACGGATCCTGCCTGCGAGGTTTGGGCGAGCATGGGCGAGCCCAAATCTGGCTGAAGCGGAGCGAGCGAATGCGAGCGCAGCGAAGCCCGGCGAGCCCAAGGATTCCAAGGCGAGGAGCGCGGGTGGACATGTTAGGTGCTGGTTTTTATCCCGCTTTTACACATTTTTCATTTCGCGCCGAACGCCCGGAGGCGAGGCGCGAAATCCAACCATTCCCCGATATCATATTATATTTCAATATTATATATGATATTAATACCGATTGACATACCTCATTTATATAATTATTATATACTTATGAAATACATCCATTTTGATTGGGATGAATCCAAAAATAAATTGAACATTTCCAAACATAAAATTTCATTTGAGGAAGCAAAAACTGTTTTTTATGATCCGCATGCACGTATTATTAATGATCCCGAACATTCAATTGATGAAGATCGCTTTATTCTACTTGGACTTAGTAAAAACCTAAATTTATTGCTTGTGTGTCATTGTTATCGATCTTCGGATGAAATTATCAGAATTATCTCTGCTCGTAAGGCAACAAAACTTGAATCTTCCCAATATGGAGGTCCTTATGAAAACTGAATATGATTTTACTAATTCTAAGCCAAATCCTTATCTTAAAAAATTAAAAAAACAAATAACTATCCGTCTTGATATTGAGACAATAGACTATTTTAAAATGGTTTCTGAAGAAACAGGCATACCATATCAGAATCTAATAAACCTTTATTTGATGGAATGTGCTTCAAAACATAAAAAGCCAGATTTTGCCTGGAAATAATTCATCTTTATAAATGCGCCCGACGGCCAGAGGCCCGGGCGCGCCTACAAACTTATGTCGGGATAAAAACTTGTACCTAACGGTATAGGCCTGCGAGGTTTGGGCGAGCAAAGGCGAGCCCAAATCTGGCCGAAGTGGAGCGAGCGAATGCGAGCGGAACGAGGCCCGAGCCCCCACAGGATTCCAAGGGGCGAAGCGCGGGCAGGGTGTTAGGCGATGGATTGGCGCCATTATACACGGTTTTTCCTTCTCGCCGAACGCCTGGCGGGCGAGGCGAGAAGATATTATTATAAATATTTCTCTCTTATATAATTTGATGTATACTCCATTATTCTTTGCAAATATTTACCGATAATAATAATTTTATCATCTAATTGTATAACAATTTGTACTGCAATATAATAATTATGATTGAAATATTTTGAATAATATTTCACAAAATCTTTTAATCCACAATCATTAATATTTATTTTACTATTTCCAATATCTTTCTTGTGTTTTATAATAAATTCAATGAAATCACTTCTAATTATTTCTAATTCATTTAACATTTCCTTCGATATCTCAATTTCGACCAAGCAGTCATTAAATTTTTTATCTGTAAGATCTAATAAGTTATTTATTGACTCTTCAATATTTTTATAAATGCTATGCATTACAGTAACTTGTTTTATCGTATTTTTTTCAAAAATCATCATTTCAATATAAGTCATCATATCTAGAATAGTAAAGAACCAAAATCCAATTGTATTATAAATGTATTCAATTGCTGTCCATTGGTTTTCTTTCGCATCTCTTATAACAGAATTGATTTCACTAAGCGTTTCTATCATTTTGATCCTATTATTATTGAACCGTCTGTTTATTGTATGTCTGTTGATTATCGTTTTAACATATAAAAAAACATTAGTTCTTTCATTTAGTAACACTGGTATATTCTCCATTTTAAACCTTTCGCGCCCGACGGGCGGAGCCCCGGGCGCTCTTTAATCCACAATTTGGCAATTTGTATAGCAGCTAACGGTTGCCACCTACGAGGTTTGGGCGAGCATAGGCGAGCCCAAATCTGGCTGAAACGGAGCGAGCGGATGCGAGCTAGCGAAGCACGACGAGCCCAAGGATTCCAAAGCGAGGAGCGCGGGTGGGCGTGTTATATGAAGTTGCGCCAATCTTTATCGCCTGAGCCACGGATATCGATGGCAATTCATTTATTCTTATCTATATACAGAATCATGATCACCGATATTTAATAATACAATTTCTTCCTTCTCAATATAGAAATCCATTGTTATTCTATATGAAATATTTATGGATATTGAATAAACTTCTTTACCATTCAGATTTATTTTATGCAATCGTAAAGATGGATGAAATGGATTTAATTCTACCAACTTCAAAATTTTAATGTATTGATTCTTCAATTCCGGATGTTTACTTAGAAATTTTTTAGCTTTTTCTTCGTATGATGAAGTATAGATAACACTAAACATTCTCTAATCTCTTAGTATGATCCTTAACGGATCCTTTTTTGAATTTCCCATTTTTAATATCAAGCTCAGATTCTATAATTGCGGCTTCAAGTTCATATTCTCTGAGTTTATTATATTCTTCCATTGTCATCACAACGTATTTTTGTTTCCCCCTTACAGTAATGATTGCTTCAAATCCATTTGATGTAACATCATCTATAGCAGTAATTCCTTTTACCTTTAGGTCATTAGCTGTAATTTCATTACCCATACTCATCCTCCGTATTTTTAATAATACTATTCAGAACACTGTTTGTCAATCTAATTACAATGTGTTACACAATATGAAAATACTATCGCGCGCCAGGACGGCGCGCGCCATATACATGCTTGGCGCAATTTCATATAACGGTTGCCACCTACGACGTTGCCCGAGGCCAACCGGGCCGAGGGCAATGTGGGTGAGGCGCGCGGCCCAGCGCGCCGAATCCCCGAGCCCCCCCCAAAGGATATAAAGGGCGATGCGTGGGTGGGCGTGTTAGCTGCTGTATAGTGTTGGATCTATTAGAATATCGTTCGAGCCAAGGATGGCGAGGGCGATTATGTCAATTTTCATTCTAATCTAAATACCTATACTTCCTTGATAAAGTTCTTCAGGATCAAGATCAATCCTATTTGCCCATTCAATAGAATCAAATGAGATGTGCACTGATTTGAAGATATTTTCATTTTTAAGTTCCTTGAATATACCTAAATCTAAGTATCCACTCATTTCAAATATCCTTTTTTCGCCATTTTCAAATGTTAACAATAGTCTGAAGTCTTCTTGTGGCTTAACATCTATAACCGATAAATACATATCTCTCACCTCAATGGATCAATAGAATATGGACGTTCACCATTATTAGCTAATTCCCAATCTGCTAGTAATTCGTCTTTATGAAGTTCTGCCCAAGCAATTATCAATTTTATCTGTTTTCCAAGTATATTCCCTTCAACCATTTCACAAGAATTAATATTGAATATACCCTTATATTCTTGATAATACGCATGAAAATGAGACGGATTATGTTCCTTCTTGCCAAGAAACATGCCAATCAGAATTCCATAAAACATTGAAATAGTTGGCATGATACTATTCTACTATAGATGCTTCTTTTTTTCTAGATTCATACATAATAACATTACTCGACTATTTCTATATACTATAGATGGCGCTCAAACCTTCTTTAACACAGGCCCAAGACCATATTGCGCCTAACGGTCCCTACCTGCGAGGTTTGGGCGAGCATAGGCGAGCCCAAATCTGGCCGAAGTGGAGCGAGCGCATGCGAGCAGAACGAGGCCCGAGCTCCCAAAGGATTTCAAGGGGCGATGCGCGGGTAGGTTGTTAGGCGCTGATTTGCTTGCCACTTAAAATCCATGCGCCATAGATGGCGTTTTTACCGAATGTCCTTATATTTAATAATAAAATCTCTAGGTTTCATTATCACTGGTTTCTTAATTTCTATATCCTCAAAATCCTTATCACCGGTCAATAATATATCTGAGTTTGATAATATTGCCGATATAAGAATTGGTAGATCATTTTGATCCCTAATTTTTGGATATTTCGAATAATCTATCTTTTGTGGAATATCTACAATATCGTACGTTAATTCATTCATAAATTTTTTGATACTCCCTATTTTTTCGGGGAATTTATTTCTAAAAACTTCCTCAAGTTCTTCAATAGTATATTGGCAGATAACTAGACAATGTTCTTTCAGAATAATTGAAAAAGCTTCTGCAACTTTCGATTTTGGGAATAGAATTGCAGAAACAATGATATTTGTATCAACAAAAACTCTCATTACTACTAATTTTTTCTAATTTTTCGTGTCTTCTTAATATAATCTGAAACATCACTTGGATCACGAAAACCTATTTTTTTAGCTTTTCCTTTCATCTCATCCTGAATCTCAGATAAAGCAACAAAAGATGAATTTTGAAAGTATATTTTCCCATCTTCTTCATAAAAAATGACTTTATCACCTTGTTTCAGATTTAATTTTTTTCTAATTTCTTGTGGTATAGTTATTTGCCCTTTGGATGTTATCTTTGCAAGTTCCATAGATACCTCCTTACCATCCTTACTCTCCTTACATAATACAATATCTGCATCTCTTTATCAAGTTTTTTTTCTTCGCCCGCGCAAGGATGCGCGGGCGTCTTAACAAATACTGTGCAGGTAAATTTTCGCCTAACGGAACCTGCCTGCGAGGTTTGGGCGAGCATGGGCGAGCCAAAATCTGGCTGAAGTGGAGTGAGCGAATGCGAGCGGAACGAGGCCCGAGCCCCACAGGATTCCAAGGGGCGAAGCGCGGGTAGGGTGTTATATGTGACGTACCCATTTTCTGTCTTTTTCAACCCATTACTGTGCCGAACGCCCGGAGGGCGAGGCGCAGAAATACCTATGCTCATAACATACTTTTTGTACATTCTAATAGTAATTCTTTAATGCACGCAGATTTTGACAGCCTAAGTAAATATTTAATTGAATTTAGAATGTCTTCAGGTTGTATCATTTCATCATCTTTCAATGGAGTTCCAGCGTCTTTAGCCATTTCAGTTTTTACCCAACCAGGGCAAATGGCAGTCACCTTAATATTAAACGATGCTAATTCTCTATATAATGACTCACTCAATCCAACCAGAGCAAATTTTGATGCACTATATAAGCCACCATTAGAAAAACCATATCGACCAGCCCTTGATGAAATATTGAAAATATATCCATCTCTTTGCTTTTTCATCTTTTTTACAACTTCTTGTAAGATTAGATATGGTGAAATTACATTTACATCAAATATTTTCAATACATTTTCTTCGCTTTCCTCTAGACTTCCATCTAGCCATAAACCGGCACAATTGACCAAAACTGAAATATTCCTTTCATTGGTTTTCTCTTTTAAATCTTGTTTTAGTTCCCTATGATTTGTTATATCAACAGAAATGCAAATTGGTTCAGAAGTGTTCTTTAGCGATTTTATTTCATTTGCGATGCTTTGAAGTCTATTTTGATTGCGTGCAATTAGAACGGTCTGATAACCATCTGTTGCTAAACCTTTCGCAATACATGCACCTATTCCTTGACTTGCTCCGGTAATTATCGCAAGACCTTTGTCCGACATGTCTTCTCCTTTGGCAGTTATGACTAAACCTTATTTTAGCAATTCATGTGTGAGCCCGACGGCCGGAGGCCCGGGCGAACTGTATATTATCGATAGCAGAAAATATGGTATGTCATATAACGGTCGCTGCCTACGACGTAGCCCGAGGCCAACCGGGCCGAGGGCAATGTGGGTGAGGCGCGCGCTGCAGCGCGCCGAAACCCCGAGCCCCCAAAGGATATAAAGGGCGATGCGTGGGTGGGCGTGTTAGGTGCTGGTTTTTGCCCCGATCCTACACTTTTCTTCCTTCGCGCCGAACGCCCGGAGGGCGAGGCGCGAAGTCTATTCATTATTCTTTCAAAATATCATTAGAATTAATAAACTTTGGAGTTTTTTTTATTTCTCCTTTTTCATATACCTCAATTATTTCTTTATCAATTAAATCCTCATACATTTCTTTAATAGAATGCTTTATCAATGTTGATTTATCTTCTTCATATACTGAAGATAAATAGTCCATTATTTTCTCTTCCTCAGTATTTAGCCTTACAGATATTACTGCCATTTCTTGTAAACGTCCTCCCTCTTATCCAATGCGACTACATAGATGTTTTCATTCTCTATGTAGAATATTGCCCTATACTTCCCTTTTCGTAATCTATAATAATTTCGTTTTTTTGATTCCTTTAATTTTTTAATGTCAAATAGGTTTAGATCCCTCGTTAAATCAATAGATGAAAACGCGTTATTAATATGAATGAATATCTCTTTTGGAATTTGCCCTTTTCTAATTCTCTTAACTATATCTTCTAAATACTTGATCATGTTTACATTGTACTACAGTATTTATCCAATATCAAGTCTTTTCTTCAACTTATTATTTCTTTCCATATTACTCACCCGGCAACTGAACAGCGCATAGCAGCATAACTGATCACCGGATCCTTGAAGTATTCTTTGATCCGCTTTGGATTATCTTTCAGCATTGCCATATGTTCTGACGCTGCCTTACTGA
>Ga0181520_10010193_pt1 | contig 12676 bp, 6 predicted proteins | sample PEATcosm2014_Bin_29_FD_132451 | JGI IMG/M metagenome (GOLD analysis project Ga0181520, IMG submission 132451) | Peatland microbial communities from MTU Mesocosm Facility, Houghton, MI, USA - PEATcosm2014_Bin02_30_metaG | ecosystem: Environmental > Terrestrial > Soil > Wetlands > Peat | place...
ATGGGCGACCAACCGTGCGCGATGGAGTTTGTAAGTTGGCCGGCTTCGACCGCGGCCGGTGAATCCCAACCGCGGTAGCGGCCCAAAAACGACTCGCGCTGGGTGTCAAAGCCCACTCCCGGTTCGGAGCTGGCAAAGTATGCAAAGTGGTTACGGCGCTCGCGATACTCGGTCTTGTGATAAATGACCCCGTCTTCCACCTCGACTTCGCCCACGCTGAAGTTGCGCTGAAAGTTGGTGGCGTCGTCCTGTGCGTCCCACAGGCAGAACTCAATGCTGGCAAAAGCGGAGATCCGCGCAGGGGTCGAGCGCCGGTTGGTCACGGTGAGCTGCCATATCTCGAGGTTCTCGCCAAGTGGAACAAAATAGCGGGTTTGCGCCTCAATTTCATGGCTGGTCGAAGCGATCGTCGTATAGCCCATGCCGTGACGGCAGGAGTAGTTTTCAACCGCTTGGCGAGTCGGTTGCCAGGAGGGCGACCAAAACTGGCCTGATTCATCGTCGCGCAGATAGATATAGCGCCCGCCGAAGTCCAGAGGGACGTTGTTGTAGCGGTATCTCGTGAGTCGGCGCAAGCGCGCATCGCGATAGAACGAATAACCGCCGGCGGTATTGGAAATGATGCCGAAATACGCCTCGCAGCCCAGGTAGTTGATCCAGGGAAGCGGGGTGTCGGGCTGGGTGATCACATACTCTCGATTTGCGTCGTCAAAATATCCGAATTTCATTGCAGTGTGTCTCCCTGGGCCTCGGACCCTGCCGGGCATCGATCGTCAAAAAATCGGCTCAAACGTTTTTTCAAAGCGTTTTCATGATACTTTGGTTGTCGAGTTGAGATTGTACTTTATGCGGCGCTCAAGTGAAAACCCTTGGCCTCATAAGGCACAAAAAGTTTTCCGGGGCAGGACAATGAAGGCTTCCGTGAACCTTCGCGGGAGGTGCTTGCCTAAAATCGACCTCTATGCCGCATGGAAGCAACGATGTTGCAGATCGTTTGAAGACCGCTTGGGCATTTGGGAGTTGACAGCAGCAGGACGGAGTTTTTACGGTTGCTTGATTTTCGGGTGCAGGCTTCCGGACACTTGACCGGCTGAATTCGCGGGGAGTTGTATGGGCGCATGGAACCCCGTCTGGACCCTGCCGGCGAACGAGGTAGCCAGTCAGTGATCGGCCGGAATACGACATCCAGCCTTCTGTGAGGCAGATAGTTCAAATGCCGCCCGCGAAGATTGAGAGGACAAGATGCAGCTTCATTTTCTGGATATGGCCATCATTGGGGCCTATCTGCTGAGCACTGTATTCATCGGATACTGGGTCTCAAAGCGCGCTTCGCAGAGCATGCAGAACTATTTTCTGGGGGGCAATGCGCTTCCCTGGTATGTGCTGGGCATCTCCAACGCGTCGGGAATGTTCGACATCAGCGGCACCATGCTGCTGGTTTACTGGATGTTTATCTACGGGCTCAAGAGCGTGTGGATTCCCTGGCTGTGGCCGACCTTCAACCAGGTTTTCCTGATGGTCTACCTTTCGTCGTGGTTGCGCCGCTCCAACGTGATGACCGGCGCGGAGTGGATCAAGACTCGCTTCGGCACCGGGCGTGGCGCGCAACTGTCCCATCTGATCGTGGTGGTTTACGCCTTTGTGAGCATCATCGGGTTCTTTACCTACGGCTTCAAGGGCATCGGCAAGTTTGCCGCCACGTTCTTGCCATGGAACCTTTCGCCCAATGTTTATGCGTTGATCCTGATCGCCATCACGGCCATCTACGTCATCAAGGGCGGCATGATCAGCGTGGTGATCACGGAGGTGGTTCAGTTCTGCGTCCTGTCGATCGCCTCCTTTGCGGTGGGCATTATCGCCATCATGAAAGTCTCTCCTGACACGCTGCGCAGGGTGGTGCCGGCCGGGTGGGACAACATCTTCTTTGGCTGGCACTTGAATCTGGATTGGTCCACTTTGCTGCCCTCGGCGAGCGGCAAAATCGCTCAGGACGGCTATGGGTTGTTTGGCTTCTTTGTGATGATGCTGCTGTTCAAGGGCGTGCTGGTCTCGGCTGCTGGTCCGGCGCCCAATTACGATATGCAGCGCGTGCTCTCGTCGAAGAATCCGCGCGAAGCATCGATGATGAGCGCCTGGGTCAACCTGGTGCTCACCTTCCCGCGCTACTTTCTCATCATCGGACTCACGGTGCTGGCGGCCGCATTCTTCAGCGACAACATTCGCGCCATGGGGCCGAATATGGACTTCGAAATGGTGTTGCCGTTGGCGCTCGGCCGGTTCGTTCCGGTTGGATTGCTTGGCTTCCTGATCGCCGGCCTGCTGGCCGCCTTCATGTCCAACTTTGCCTCCACGGTGAATGCCGCTCCCCCGTACTTTGTCAACGACATCTACAAGCGCTTCATCAATCCCCATGCGCAACCCAAGACCTACGTCCGGCTCAGCTACCTGGCCTCGTTTGCGGTCGTGGTCCTGGGCGTCCTGATTGGCTGGAACATTACCAGCGTGAACTCGGTGGTGTTGTGGATTGTCTCCGGCTTGTGGGGCGGTTACACGGCATCGAACGTCCTCAAATGGTACTGGTGGCGCTTCAACGGCTACGGCTACTTCTGGGGCATGGTCACCGGCATCGGCTCGGCGCTGCTGATGCCAACCATTCTCGACCACACCATCGACGTGCCGGGATTGCTTGGCCGCCATCCGGTCAATTTCGATGTTTCGATCGTTTTCCCGTTGGTGCTGATCTTTTCCCTCACCGGTTGCCTGCTCGGCACCCTGCTGACCAAGGCGGAAGACGATGCGGTGCTGAAGGACTTCTACCGCCGCGTGCGGCCGTGGGGGTTCTGGGGACCGGTGCTCAAGAAGGTATTGGCCGAGGAACCGGGCTTTGAACGCAACCGCGACTTTTGGCGGGATATGTTCAACATTGTGGTGGGCATTGTGTGGCAGATCGGCCTGGTGGCGCTGCCCTTGTACATCGTGATCCAGCAATATGAACACGCTGCCATGACGTTGGGGATCATTCTTGGAACTTCGGCGATTCTCAAACTTACATGGTTCAACCATCTGGCCGAGCGCGAGATCAACACGGATTTGGCCGCCGCCGCAGGCCAGCAGGAATAGTTTCCCTATCGCATCATGGGCGGCTGTCTTCGGCGCAGACAGCCGCCCGGTTTTTTGCTCGGGCCCCGCGAAACTCTTCCCAACACTCAGCCGTCAAGCGAGGAAGCAGTGCCAACCCGTGGTCTTGGGGATGCAGGGAAGTGGGTGTTCCGCGGGGGAAAAGAGTTAGCGTTGCAGCCAAGGGTCGGGCAACGTGCGTTCGGCAATTTCAGATGATTTATCTAGGATATGCCATTTAGTTACAGGTTTCTTCTCCCCTATTCGCGGGGTTTGTGTTCCCGCGCGTGAGCAGCGAGATGGGGGGCAAACAAGGCGCCCAAAAAGAAATCTTGACAACCGGTCCGAGTTGGGGTTTTAATGTGTCGGACTCGGCATGAGGCTGTTTTGCCTCATTCTACTTAAACGTTTGAGCGCACAAGTCAAACGTTTGAGCCAAACTTCGGGATACGCAGAATATGACCGAGTCCTCCTCTTTCTTCGTAGCGCCGGAACGAATGATTCGGCGCCGGAGCAAGGGCCGAGCAAAGCAGGCCAGAGGATGGGCCGCGGCCAGCCTTTACGGTTTACCGCAAGCCTGATACCTGATAGATGGGAAGATGACAAACTTTGAAGGCACACGGTAGTAAATAGGAGGAAACATGAACGCGAGAACTCAATCGCCCATAGATTGCGCAGGCCAGTGCAAGAAATCTCTTTTCCAAGTTGGTCTGCTGACAATCCTGCTGCTGACGTTGGTGTTCGGTCCCAGGCAACTAAACGCTCAGTTATCCACGGCTGACATCCTTGGAACCGTTACCGATGTCACGGGAGCTGTGATTCCCAAAGCCAGCGTGACACTGCTGAACCTGGGAACCCGCGACCAGCGCGTCGACGTCTCCAACGAGACCGGCGATTTTCAATTCACTCTGGTTCCTGCCGGCCACTACTCCGTGACGGTGAAGGCCCCTGGGTTCAAGACTTCGACCACTGCCGATCTGGCTGTTGAGGCAGGCGATCGCGCCCGCGCCGACGTCCATCTCATCACGGGCGGAGGTTCGGAGACCGTGGTTGTGGAAGCCACGACGCCTTTGTTGCAGGCCGACAACGCAACGGTCAGCTCGACGGTCACGGAAGAGTCCGTGCAGGATTTGCCGTTGAACGGGCGCAACTTTGTCCAACTGGTACAACTTGTGCCTGGAGCCAACGAAGGCCCCGGCAACGGACTGACCAGCGGCGGCCGCCCGGATGATCGCCGCACCACCAACGGATTCTCGGTGAACGGCCAAGACGACATTCTGAACAACTACATTGTGGACGGCATCGACGATAACGAGCGCATCATCGGCACGATCGGCGTCAAGCCCTCCATCGAAGGCATTCAGGAGATCACGGTTCAGACCAACAGCTACGCTCCCGAAGCGGGGCGCACGGCTGGTGGCGTTATCAACCTGGTGACCAAGACGGGAACCAACAAATTCCACGGGTCGGCGTACGAGTTTCTCCGCAACGACAAGCTCGACGGCCGCGATTTCTTCTTTACCGCCGCACAAGGCAAAAAGCCGGAGTTGCGCCAGAACCAGTTTGGCGGCAGCGTCGGCGGCCCCATCTTCCACAACAAGACCTTTTTCTTTGGCGACTATGAAGCGCTTCGTCTGGTAAAAGGCATGAATCCCTATAACAGCTCGGTGCCCAATGTTGCAGAATACACTGCGATCAACGCAGTCCCACTCGCGACCGCATCCTCGACGACAATTGCAAGTGTCTTCCCGGCTCTTTTCCCTGCCGGCAACTACTGCCACGGCAGCCTGACCGTTCTGTGCAGCACCAACGGCATTCCCGCAACCCAGGTAGTTGATCCCATCACGCTGAATTACCTGAAGCTGTATCCATTGCCCAACCTGGGCACGGGTACTTATGAGACCGCCCCGAACAAGACGCAGTTCGGCCACACAGCCGACGCTCGCGTCGACCACACCATCAACCAGAACAACCGCATCTTCTTCCGCTTCAACTACAACAAAGTGAGCGGCCAAATCCCGGCGCCGATAGGGGCGGGCGCGAATCCGAAAGCAACAGGGGCTTTGGCGACGATCGTCCCGACCGGAAACTATTGGGACTATACCGGTCCGGCGACCGACAAGGCGTATCAGTATGCCCTGGGATACACGCACATCTTCTCGCAGAATCTGGTGATGGATCTGCGCGCGGCCTATACCCGCGTGAACAACTTCTCGCAGCCCAACAACTACAACACGAACGCCGATCAGACCTTCGGTCTTCCCGCGAATGGTTCGTTGACCACGGCCCTTACGCCTACCGGCGTTGGCCATTGGACATTCAGCCCCCTGGGCGATGGCGCGTATGTCCCGCTGCAGGACATCGACAACACTTACCAATACTCGGGCACGGTCAGCTACGCGCTCCGCAACCACAACATGAAGCTGGGCGCGGGCTTGATTCGCCGCCAGGCGCGGAACCTGCAGAGCGCGTTCCCGTTTGGCGATTTTGAGTTCGGCCTTGCCACCGATACCACGAACGACCAGATTCTCGCCTCCACACTGGCTGGAGCCTTCGACTCCACCAGTTACAACGCGGATTACGGAGCTGGCGGAGTGGTGAATACGCCGGACTACCGCACCTGGGAGCCGAGCTTTTTCCTCCAGGACAACTGGAAGGTCAGCCCCAAGCTGACCGTAACCTACGGCCTTCGCTACGACGTGTACACGCCGTTCACGGAAGCGCATAACAAACTCTCGAACTTCGACTTCAACACGGCGGTCGCGGCCACATCCTCGACGGCTGCGGGAAATGCCTTGCAGGTTGCGGGTATCAACGGCGTTTCGTCCTCGGCTGGAATTCAGACCGACCACGCCGGCTTCGGACCGCGCATCGGCTTCTCCTACTCCCTTCGTCCCACCACGGTCCTCCGCGGCGGTTACGGAATCAGCTACTTCCCCGGCAACTACACCGCCAATGCCGATCTGAAGAATGCTCCGTTCACCACCAGCTACGGACCCAGCTGCGTCTCCGATCTGGCGGCGGCGTTTTACGCCAATGCAAATTCCACCGCCACGCAGAATCCAGCCTGCAGCACCGTAGCGGGCTATACCGCGGCCACTTACCAAACAGCCTTCGATAAAGGACTTCCGACGCCTGCTGGACAAACCATCCATAGCGCGGCTCTGGGCGCGATGTTCGCGGAAGACCCCAAGCTGAAGACATCCATGATTCAGCAGTTCAACCTGCAGGTGGAACACCAGTTTGGACCGAACGTGCTCACCATTGGTTATGTGGGCAATGCCGGCCAGCATCTGCCCGAGCTCTTCAACGACATCAACGTGCCCACGCCCGCCCAGGTTCTTGCTTCCAAGAGCACGGGATATAACGCGCCGCGGCCGCTGAATGCGACTCTGCCGAATGTTGGTCAGATCAAGTGGCTGGCCAGCGGAGGCGTTTCCAACTACAACGGCCTGCAGACTTCTTTCCAGCGCCGCTTCTCCAAGGGCCTGGCCTTTGATGCCAACTACACCTGGGGCCACGCCCTGAGCGACATCGTTGGCTTCTCTCAAGAGGGCTATCAGGGATGGGGCGATGCCGACCCGACTCAGGTCCGCAAGATTGAGTACGGCAATGCGGAAAACGACATCCGCAGCCGCTTTGCTCTTTCCATCGACTACGAACTACCCTTCAAGAACCATCAAGGGCCGGAAAAGTACGCGCTTGACGGCTGGGAAGTCAACTCGATTGTCGCCTGGCAAACCGGCAAGCCCACCTCGATCACCAACACCGGCGGCAGCTATAACGACGTGGCGAATCCGCTCTACGGCGGTGGCAGCGACCGTCCCAACCAGATCGGTAATCCCTTCCAGGCTGGAAACTTTGCGGCGAATCCAGGCTGCGTAGGCCCGACCAGTCTCAAGCACGGTGGCAATGGCTATTGGTTCAACCCTTGCGCCTTCATGCGTCAGGCCGAGGGCACGGTCGGCAACACGGCTCGCAACTCCATCTATGGACCGCACTTCCGTCATATCGATCTGTCTCTGTTCAAGGACTTCCCCATCGTCGATGGGGTGAAGGTGCAGTTCCGGGCAGAGGCATTCAACATCACCAACACGCCCAATTTCTACTTGAACAACAACGTCAACGACGGCAGCGCCGGAGCGTTGCTGGGTGACTCCAGCTTCGGGATGCTCAATGAGAGCGACCCGAACAACGTCCCGCGGCAACTGCAGTTTGCCTTGAAGTTGCAATTCTAACCAGCAGCATCAACTGAAATGCCCAGCAAAATGCCGGTCCGGCGATTGCAACAGAGCCGGACCGGCATTCTATTTTGTACCCAAGACCGCGCCGCCCCTCTCCAGCAGCGGCGCAGAGGTGTCCGAATCAAAAGCCCGAGGTAGCGGGCAGCAGAATGTGGCCAGTCGTCTTCTTCGCCCAGGCAAGAAGTAGCCTTCTCCGTTGAATGGGGTGTTACAACAGATGTATATGATCAAGCAGACCAAATCAGGATCCGAGCCTGGGGCCGACAAGCCGGTGGGCCTGCGCACGCTGGGCGAGTACCTGAGCCTGTCGCCGGCGACCATCTCTCTGGTGCTGAACAATGCTCCGGGCGTGCGCGCCATTCCCCAGGAAACCCGGGACCGGGTCATTGCGGCGGCGGCCAAGTTCGATTATCGGCCCAGTTTCTACGCGCGCTCGCTGCGCAAGAAGCAGACTTTTTCGATCGGTGTCTTGATTCCCGACCTGAATGATAACTACGTGGCCCAGGTGCTGACCGGGATGGAGGAGTTCCTGGTTGAGGAAGGCTATTTTTACCTGACCGCGAGCCACCGCCGCAAGCCGGACCTGATTGAGGAGTATCCGCGCCTCCTGATGGACCGGTGCGTGGAGGGGTTTATCCTGGTCGACACGGTGCTCGAGCACCGGATGAAGTTGCCGGTAGTAGCCGTCGCGGGACATCGCGAGATCGAGGGTGTCACCAACGTAGTGCTCGATCAGCGTCGCGCGGCGGAGTTGGCTCTGCGTCATCTTTATCAGTTGGGGCACCGCAAGATTGCGTTCATGCGCGGCGGCAGCCACAGCTCCGACGCCGATGAGCGCTGGGAATGCCTCATGGCGGTAGCCCGGGAGCTGAAACTGGAGACAACCGAGAAGTGGGCGGTGCAAATCCAAACCCGGATCTCCACGCCAGAGATGGGTTTTTGGCCGGCCAATGAACTGGTGGCGCGCGGCGTGGATTTCACCGCCCTGGTTTGCTACAACGATCTGGCGGCCATCGGTGCAATCAAGGCCTTTATGGACCATGGTTTGCGCGTCCCCGAGGATGTTTCGGTGATGGGTTTTGACGACATTATGGGCGCTTCCTACCACAATCCAAGCCTGACGACCATTCGACAGCCGCTGCAGCATATGGGAACCGTGGCAGCCCGCATTCTGCTGGAACGGATTCGCGGCCAAGCGTCCTTCCCGGATATGGTGCCCATTCTTCCGGAGTTGGTGATTCGCGAATCCACCTGCCTGCCTCGTGCTCGGCTCCGCTTGAAGCAAACCGGACCTGGCAGAAAACCAGCCCCGTAGGGCGCAGGGTCAGGGGTTTGAGTGTTGCTGGCGAGGTCGCCGATGGGTGCTCCCTCTTCTTGCAGTCAGGATTGAGCGGTTTGGCCCTGAACCGCGGATCGGAGGGGAATATTGCCCTCTATCCTCACCATGCGCAAAAGACGCAAGACAGATCGCAGCGTAGTCCATGCTTTTCCCAGCTCTTTTAGGGGCGGCCCGTGGAGATCTAAAATCCGCATTTATAATTTAATCTAGGAGTTACAGAAATGGCGTTGCCCCTGCCATAAATTCTCCGGCGCGCATCCCGCGCTCGACCCAGTGAGCACTATTGACCGGTTTTTTGCGCTCGTCTATGCGAAGCTGAAGCGAATACCGCTTCAGCTTCGCTCAAGCCTTCCATCGGGTCAGTTGTTCGCTGCTTAGCAAAGGCTCGATCACCGCGGATGAGCCTGCTCGGATTGTGGCATTCCCACTGTCAAGACCAGCTTTTCCGGAGACAACACCATGAAGCGTGCCAAGAATGGTCGTCCTCCGCTACCATCCGAGTCTGCCGAACTTGCTGCTTCGCGCAGCTGATTCAACTCCTGACAAGCGCAGGAACGCTGTCCTCCAGAATGGAGCGATTGGTAACAATGGAATACTCGAAATTGAAATCGCTGCTCCGCCAGATGATTTTGGTTCCCATGGGGACTACGGCTGCTCTTGCGATCCTGCTTTTGTGGGAAACCTTTGACTTGAATAAATCCCTGCAGTCGGTTGACCATACGGACCGGGTTCTCGACCAGTCCGGGCAGTTGCTCATGTTGTTAGTCGATATGGAATCCGGTACGCGCGGATACATCGCCACCGGAGACGAGAGCTTTCTTCAACCCTACCTGGAGGGTACGAGGAGACTCGAACCTGAATACCAAGCCTTGTATGGAATGGTGGACGTCAATCTTTCCGAGGAGCGGCAGCAGCTGAGGGATCTTCATGCCGGTTATCTGGCGTGGGAAGGGTACGCCAGTCAGATTGTCGCCCAGCGCCGTGCGGGAAAGGCCGACCCCACTCTCTATGAGAACCAGCAAGGAAAACTCCGCATGGATCTTCTTCGCAGGCAGATCCTGGAGTTTCAAAACGCGGAGGCCAAGCTGCGCCTCGAGCGCGTTCAAGCCGCTCACCTGCGTTGGGTCATGATGGTGGGCAGCTTTCTTGGCCTGGGCTTGGGAGTGGGCGTATTCATGGCGCTGTTCACGCGCTTCAACGTGGAGAAGATGGGCACCAAGCTCTTGCAGAGCGAGGAGCGTTGGACCGCGACCCTGGGCAGCATCGGCGAGGCGGTAATCGCCACCGACAGCGAGGCTCGCGTTACCTTCCTCAACCTGATCGCCGCCTCTCTCACCGGATGGTCTTCGGAGGAGGCTTTAGGTCAGCCGATCGGCAAAGTGCTCAATCTCATCAATGAGAAGTCCGGAATGAGCACGGATAATGAAGTGCTCCGCGTCCTCAAAGAGAAGCAAGTGTTAACGGTAGCCAATCACGTGGGCCTCATTACCAGGGATGGCCGCGAAATCTCCGTGGAGCACAGCGCCGCGCCCATTCTGGCCGGTGGAGGGAAAGTGATCGGTGTGGTGCTGGTGTTTCGCGATGTTGCGGCGCGACGCCAGGAGCAGATCGAGATCGCGGAGCAGGCTGCCCTGCTGGAGTTGACGCAAGACTCGGTGTTTGTGATCGACATGCAGGGAACCGTGCTCTTTTGGAGCCGCGGGGCGGAGGCGATGCTGGGCTATTCCAAGACTCAGGCCGCCGGCGCAATCTCCCACGACCTACTCCATAGCGAATTTCCGCAACCGCTGTCAGAGATACAAGCCGAACTGATGAGCGTGGGCCACTGGGAGGGCGACCTCATTGCTACCGCTCAGGACGGCAGGCGCATTGTGATGGCCAGCCGCTGGGCCTCGCAATGGACCAAACGCGACCAGGCGCCCCGTGTGCTGGTGATCAACAGCGACATTACGGAACGCAAGCGCGGAGAAGAGTCGCTGATCCTGCAAAGAGAGCAACTGCGGGCCCTGGCGGAGCGCCTGCAATTGGTGCGCGAAGAGGATCGCAAGCAGGTAGCCCGCGAGCTGCACGATCAGATCGGCCAGATTCTGACCGCGATCAAATTGGATATGACGTGGATGACGCGCCATCTGCCGGAGTCGGCAGGCGATGTTCTCGCCCGGCTGAAGGAATCGATTCAGCTGATCGGCGAAGGCGTCAAGGCGGTGCGCACCATCTGCAGCGGGCTGCGTCCCGGCGTTTTGGACGACCTGGGATTGGCAGCCGCCATTGAATGGGGGGCAAACGACTTTGCCGCGCGTAATGGCATCTCCTGCAAGGTCACTGTCCCGCCGGTTGATTTGCACTTGGATGGGGACCGGGCCACCGCGACCTTCCGCATCTTCCAGGAGTGCCTGACCAACATTATCCGGCACGCGCAGGCCAAGTCCGTGCGCATTGCCCTGTACCAGGAAGAGGAGAGCATCCTTCTGATCGTGGAAGACGACGGAATAGGCTTTCATGAATCGGGCTTTTCCAACTCTCTTGGATCCCTGGGACTTCTAGGCATGAAAGAACGTGCGCAATTCTGCGGAGGCGACGTGCGGATCGCCACTTCCCCCGGCAACGGAACGACGGTCACGGTCCGCGTTCCTGTGGATATTCCCCGCGCCGAGAGGTGCGAACCATGCGCATCCTGATTGCGGATGACCATGCGGTTGTTCGCCGCGGCCTGAAAGAGATTTTGGCGGATGCTCTTCCCGGCGTGGAGTTCAATGAAGCGGGCAACGGGGATGAGGTGATGAGCCACCTGGGAAAGACCTCCATCAGCCTGCTGGTGTTGGACATCAGCCTGCCTGGGCGCAGTGGGATGGACGTGTTGGTCGAAGTTAAGCACACTTATCCGCGCATGCCGGTCATCATGCTGAGTTGCCAGCCAGAGGAGCAATATGCGGTTCGCTGCCTGCGCGCTGGAGCGGCGGCCTATATCAATAAAGAGAGCGCTCCCGAAGAGTTGGTCATCGCCACCAAGAAGATCCTGAGCGGGGGGCGCTACGTCAGCTCCAGCCTTGCCGAGAAGCTGATCGCCAATCTGGATGATTCCTCTGGCAAGGCCTCGCATGAGCAGCTCTCGGACCGGGAATTCGAAGTCATGAAGATGATTGTCGCGGGCGTTCCGTTGACGGAGATAGGCGACCGGCTCCATGTCAGTGTTAAGACCATCAGCACCTATCGCGCCCGCATCATGGAAAAGATGCAGATGAAGAGCAACCCCGAACTCACCCGCTACGCCATGACTCACAAGCTGATCGAATAGGATTGCCCCGCCGTCCTCGGCGCAAATTGGAAAATAATCTGCTTCCCCTTTCATGAATTCTTGCCGCCGGATCGTGCCACCCGTGTAGGACTATTCCTACAGAAGTATCGGCATACGCTGATAGAAATGGTCCTTTGCCCCTTGTATATTTGATTTAGGCCGAAGCAACAGGCCGACGAGCGGGCACAACGATGAATATCCTGATAACCGACGATCATCCCAATGTGCGGCGCGGCCTGCGAGATCTGCTGATCGATTCATTTTCTGGAGCTGAATTCTTCGAAGCCTGCAATGGGGACGAAGTCTTTGCCCAACTGCTCCTACTGTGCCCCGACTTGATCCTGCTCGACATCAATATGCCAGGGCGCAGTGGTTTTGAAGTGCTGAAAGACATAAGGAAAAGTTACCCCCTTCTTCCCGTGATTATGGTGAGCGTTCAGCCTGAGAGTCAGTATGCGCTGCGCTGCCTGCAGGCTGGCGCAACAGCTTTTATCAACAAGAACAGCGCCTCGGAAGAATTGGTTCCGGCAATCAATAAGATTTTTGAGAATGCGGCAAGGCATTATTGATCCGGCCCTGAAGTATTGCTACGCAGCGGCATAGTAGACATCTTTCTGTCCGAAGTAGCTTTGGACACGATCTGGCTGTTTCTGGATGCTGCGCAGGGCGCCGATGGCGGTA
>Ga0181520_10010194_pt1 | contig 12674 bp, 17 predicted proteins | sample PEATcosm2014_Bin_29_FD_132451 | JGI IMG/M metagenome (GOLD analysis project Ga0181520, IMG submission 132451) | Peatland microbial communities from MTU Mesocosm Facility, Houghton, MI, USA - PEATcosm2014_Bin02_30_metaG | ecosystem: Environmental > Terrestrial > Soil > Wetlands > Peat | place...
AAAAGAGCAATTGTATTTTTTACGGCTTGGGAAAACCTATCCAAAAAATCTTTTAGTGATTTTGAATTTGATAAATCTTCTTTGTAGTCGCTGAATTTAATTATGTTGGCGTATGGGGGGTGCAATATTGCAAACTGAAAATTCTTTTTATTTTTCTTTGTTAACAAAGCTTCTATTTTAGAGAACGTTGCCTTATCTGTGCTGTCTCCTGTTATAAGTTCTGTAAAAAAATCTTTATTATCAACTTTATTTTCTATTTGTTTAATCAATTCAGGCTGTATATCTACCCCGATAAAATTTCTGCCCAAGCTCTCCGCTTCATAAGCAGTAGTTCCGCTTCCTACAAATGGGTCAAAAACTACATCGCCTTTTTTGGAATATCTTAAAATAAGTTGGTGCGGAATTTGTGGCACAAAGTTGCCGTGATAAAAACCGCTATGCTTGCCGCTTTTGTCCCTTTCAGGGATTAACCACAGGCTGTCTGTCCAAACTTCCGATTCTTTCCAATTTTCCAAGTCCAAATCATTAAAGTTTGGCATAGGTAGCTGCCTTTGGTCTATTAAACTATGATATGACTAAAATATAGCAGATTTTGGTCTTTCCATAAAGTCTCGCCGCTTGAAAATACCTTTATACTGAACTAAACTATTATTACCATGCTAAACACCTTCAAATTCGCCGAACTCCTCAAAGAAGCCCCTCACGGCCCACGCGCTTTTAATCTAAAAATTTTAACTTTGGATAAATTAAAGAGAGCAGGTTTTGATGGAGAGGACATAGCGGCTCTGGTGCAAAAATTTTCAGAGCAGGGTATTATCATAAAGTTTGTTTTTAAGCCGTTGCGCGTAAACCCAAAAATTCAGGCTTTCGGTTTTCAAATTAACCCTGTAAAGCTGCAAGCCTTTTTAACCCCGCCTGCTCCGCCGCTAGTTGTAGCTGAAACCAGCAACACCCTTTACGATAAAATCCGCCCCTACTGTGAAATCACCAAAGGCTGGGGCTATCTGAAATTCAGCCCCAAAAGCCAGCCCATTAAGATAGGTAAACCCAACAGCCAGACCTTTCGGCTCCTGCAATCCCTAACCGAACCCTTTGGCATTGCCAAGAGCGTGGAATCAGTATTTGAAGCTATCAGGGAAAATGTTAAGGTTAAGAATAAATCAGGGGTATACACCGGCTACACCGATAAAGGGCAGAAGCTAAAGCTCCTAAGCTACGCCATTAAGGAACTGCAAAAAGACAATAAGCTCCAGGGCAAACTGGAATTCAAATTTGATGAATTAAAGAAGCGCGTCTGGCTGGACTACACTGGCTAGACAAGAGGACAGCAGAGTGTAATTGACCACTTTCCCCTAATTCTCTTTCCCTGCCAAATCCCAGCAAAACCCTTTTGTTACAACCAGTTCAGTAAACTCCCTCCATGACCCTCCCACGATTTCCGTGAGAGGTTGTTTTATGATTACCTTAAGATATTTAATTTAAAAATTATGACAACACCAAGCAAATTCCCGCCCGACCTTATCCAAAGACTGCAAAAATATCTCCTTGAAACCCATGGAGCAACAATCACCGAGGCAGAAGCTGACCTGTATCTGGACAGTCTGGGTTCACTGTTCCTTGCTGTCTATCGTGGCCGCCTTAAACCAACGCCAGGTCTGCCTGGCTCCCAAAACGGACAGACAGGTTAAATCCCTTAGGGCCCCATAGACGGGGCGCCGCAGGCGCCCGTCTATGTTTACTTGAACTAAGCAACAACTTATCTACTTAACCTCCTTAATCCCCTTAATCTTAAAGACTATTTTCTTAATACCTAACTAAAATGTCTCTTAATCCTAACATCCAACCTTCCCCAACCTTTACCGACAGCCGCCTGGAGCTGGCCGGGGACATTTTGCATTTCAGCAAATACTCCAGAACTTTCTCCGTGGGCAAACGCCCCTTTAGGAAACCCTCCAAACCCAGGCAAAAGGGCGGCCAGTCCGTCTTCCGCGGCATTACCGTCAACCGGGCCAGGAAAAAGGTTGTTACCACGGTCAACAGCAATGTCAGGCAATGGCCGGATGAGAACGGCAAGACTGAACCCTTAGTCTTTTTAACCTTAACCTATGACGACAAACTTAATGGCGATAAGCCTATGATGGATGTAGCCCAGGGCAACAAGGACATTAGGGCTTTTATTCTAAGGCTGAACAACAAGGTTACGGGAGATAACAAGAAGCGGCATTACCTCAAATACACCTGGGTGACGGAATTCCAGCGACGGGGAGCCGTGCATTACCATTTAGCCTTTTACAACCTGCCCTTTATCTGGTGGAAAGACTTACAAACCCTCTGGGGCCACGGCTTTATCTGGATTACGGCTGAACAAGATGTTAAGGGACAATCCCTGGGACACTACCTGTCCAAGTATATGGCCAAAGACTTGGCCGACCCTAGGCTCTGGGAATTCCCAAACTATGGCATGAGCCGGAACCTGAAAAAATCCTTAAAACTCTACAACACCGAACTGGCTGACACCCTTACCAAAAACCTGCCCATAGAAACCCTCATCAAGCGGGAAGAGAATATCAGAACCTCCCACCTTGGCCTCTGCGACCGCCTGACCTTTGACCTGAAGAACTATCCTGAACTTAAAGCCATTATTACCAAAACTATTAAAAACCAACCCAAGCCATGACTCCGGAAGACTACCAAAAAACCATTGATGAGTTCTTAAACCGCAACCGCCACTGGATAACCCAAGAGGCAGAAGCCCTTTACCTTAATCACAACCAGGGTTCCTTTGCCATTGCCAAATGCAAGTGCGACATTTGCAGATACATCCGCCACCTGCGGCAACCCTGGTATCCCTGTCCCTTTAAAGATTGCCTCCACTGCCGCCTTGATTCAAAGTTCAGAATGAATCCTGTTAATTCTACCCCCAAAGCCCTGCTCTCTGAAGCCAAAGGCCAAGCTCCTGACAACTGGAAATTTAACCGGCTCCAGGGGCTGACCGATGACGAGCGGGAGTGTTTGGAAGACTTAAAAGATTATGACTAACCCTGAATTAAAATTTATCCTCTGGACGTTCTTCCTTATTTGCTTAGCAATTATCCTTAGCAACCAGTCAAGACGACCATAAAAAAATTGTATTTTTGTTTTTGTTTGGGTTTTAAATTTTCTCTTGTTTTGGTATTTTCTGCTTGACCACTATCAGCCATCCAATCCGTTTGTTAATACCAGCCTTGTCTTCCACTCTGTCGCGTCTTTCCATCAGAATATTTATCTGTTCCTGTAAGCAGTAGCGGATAGTATTGGCTTCCATTTTATTAAGCTCCATTTTTTAATCACCCCTTTCTTTTTAATTACTTATTATGGACTAAATGGAATTTTCGCAGTTTTGGGTGTCAAGGGAATTAAAACGAATTTATGGCCTACGGCAAATAATTTTGTTTTACCCTTGATAGCCCAAAAACGAAAATTATAATTTTAAGGCCATAAGTAATAAAATCCTATGTTATCAATTCAAGAATGCAAAAAACATCTGGCAGGCCTGGACTTGACAGACGAACAAGTTGAGGAAATTCGCAATTCCCTGTATTTTATAATTACCAATATTCTTGATAATGATTATGAAAAACAATATGAAAATCCCAAACCAAACTGAATACCAAAAAGCTTTAATCTACTGCCGTGTTTCATCAGGCCAACAGGTTTCCGAGGGAAGCGGTTTAGATAGCCAAGAGCATAGGTGCATAGCTTACGCCCAGGCTAAAGGCTTAGAGGTTGTAAAAATTTTTCGTGATGAGGGTATTTCGGGCGGATTGTTTGAACGCCCAGCAATGAAAGAAGTCCTAAAGTATTTAGACAAAAATAACTCTGAAAAATTTGTTGTTATTTTTGATGATATAAAAAGATTTGCCAGAGATATAGAAGTCCACTTAAAACTGAAAAAAGAGTTTGGCTCAAGACTGGCCAAACTGGAATGCTTAAATTTTAAGTTTGAAGAAACGCCAGAGGGTATTTTCGTTGAAAATATTATTGCCGCCACTTCACAGCTTGAGCGGGAACAAAACCGCCGCCAAGTTATGCAAAAACAAAAAGCCCGACTGGAATTAGGCTACTGGGCCTTTCACGCTCCGCCTGGATTAAAATTCCAAAGAAAAAACGGTGAGGGTAATATTTTAACCCCTGACGGTTTATTCTCAACTATTTACAAACAGGCCATAGAAAAATTCAGGGATTTTGAACTTAACACCATTGAAGCCGTTAGGCAGTTTATTTTGGAGCAGTATAAACAAAAAGGCATTAAGAAAAGTCTTAGCGCGGACGCAACCAAAACAATTTTAACCAATCCGCTTTATGCCGGCTACTTGGAATTTAAAAATTGGGATGTTGAATTAAGAAAAGCCAAACACAAAGGATTTATTTCTTACGAAACTTTGCAGGCCGTTGAGAAACGGCTCCAAGTCAGGCTTAAACCGCAAATACGCCAAGACTTAAACTCGGAGTTTCCTTTAAGAAATTACCTGCTGTGTCCAAGCTGTCGCCACGCTATGACCGCAAGCTGGCACAAGGGCAAGATGGGAACCCGCTACCCGCATTACTGGTGCAAATTTCCCATTTGTCCAAATAAAAATAAAACTGTATTCCGAGATACTGTCCACGAAGAATTTGAAGAAGTCCTGGTAGACTTAACCCCTGAACCTCAAATTTTAAACTTAGCCGAGGCAATACTGCTTGATGTGTGGCAAAAGAGGCAGAGAGGGGAAATTGGCAACCAAGAGGCAATTTTAAATCAAATCAGCCAACTAAACGAAAAGGCTAATAATCTTACAAAGCGTATTTCCGCAACTTCCAGCCAAACGCTTATAACTCATTACGAAACAGAGTTGGAAAGTTTGCTCAAACAAAAAACCGCCGTTGAATCGGCGGGTAATGTTCAGATGTATAAAACCCAGGATTTTCCTAAAGCTTTGAAGCTGGTTTTTGATTATTTAAAAAATCCGGTGGAACACTGGCAAAGCCCTGTGTTTATAAGGCAGAGAACGCTATTGAACGTATACTTTAACCACGGTCTGCTATACAGTAAATATACAGGTTTTGGAACACCGAAAATTCCGCTTGTACTAGAGGTTTTAACCTCTCCAAATGCCTCAAAAAACACTATGGTGGAGATGCCGGGAGTTAAACCCGGGTCCAGAACGAATTCATCTGACAATTGTTCACAAGATTAGTCAGCTCAAAGGCTTTGATGACAAGAGCTGACCAGATATCACCAAAGTTGATTTACAAGTCTTAGGCTTCTCGGCGCAAATCAAACCGAGAAGCAGCGGCCTCTAATGAACCCGCTGGTCTTAAAAGAAGGCGCTTTTAAGGGCGGGGCTCTAGCTTAATAAATTAAGCGAAAGCAAGCGCGGGAGTGGCAAAGGCGTTAACCAATGCTTCCTTTACTTTAGAAAATGCGTTAGCATTTATGGTGCCTGGCCAGTTTTGCGAGATGGCTTGGGCGTGCTCGTCTTGCATATTGCGAGATGTTAAAGTCCTGTCAAAATCCGTCATCCCCACGTGCAAAAAGCATTTTAACATTTAAACATATAAACATCAAGGGAAAAAAGAAAAGCCGATAGAGCGGTTTCCGGCGAAGGTTTGCCGGGAACGTTTATCGACTTTTAAAGAAGGCGGTCGCCGCAGGTTTTGGTTCATTCGCCCATGCGGATGAATTGCTGAGACCTTTCTATCACCACGCGGGGGCCGAAGTAGGCCAGAGCGAAGAATCCCGCAACCATGAAACAAAGAATTGCTTTTGAGAGGTCTTTTGCCGCCCACTCGTGCATGGTGCGGGCGATATCGGTATTAGGCTGTCGTTTAGCGTGGTAGAACGCAAACAACGCGAGGCCGATGAAAGCGAGACCAGTGACTCCCGCCACAATCATCAAACAGATCTGTAAGATAGCCATCTGCTTATTTTCCTCCGATTGAAATTTCTGCTGTTTTCGTATTTTAACATCCCCGAATTCATAAGTAAATAGCGCGTAGTTTTTTAAAATGTTATTCTTGCCGGAGGCTAAAACTTAATTAAATGCCCGTTTAAATTGGGAATTTTAAAATCATGACAGGCCATTGACACAGCGCCCAACATCTGTCATACTTATAAGGCAAAAAATATATATAGAAAAGTCGTCGAATTTCACAAATATATTCACACAGCGCTAATTTTTTAATAAAAAGTTATTGCTGAAAAATTTGCAACTTTATTATCTAACTATACAAATCTATGACCGGTGTAATTAAGAAAAAGATTGACAAAGGCTTTGGTTTTATTACCGTAGAAGGACAGGAAAAAGACCTGTTTTTCCACAGCAAGTCTTTGGTCGGCGTTACTTTTGACGAGATCCAGGAAGGCGACAAAGTCACCTTTGAAGTGGAAGATTCTCCAAAAGGCCCGAACGCTGTCAACGTACAGCGCGCTTAATTTAAGCTAAAAAATCCCTTCCGGGTTTCCCGGAAGGGATTTTTTGTGTGTCATTGCGAGTGCATCCGAAGCAATCTTATTTAAGGTCAGGGAAAAGATTGCCGCATCGTCCCTCAGATGCATTCGGGACTCCTCGCAATGACACAAGCTGTCCTATTTCAACAAGCTTTTTAAATTAGCGATTTTTCCGTCCGTAATATCCCACTCGTAAATATCCGCGTTGGCAATGTCTTTGTCCGTATCCAGTCCTCTATAAATTCTGGGAATATCCGGGAAATGGAAAAGAAGCAAACGGATAACCCCGTTGTGCGTAATAATCCCCACGTTCTGTTTGTCGTGGTTTTCAATAATATCCAAAATCGCGCTTATGGACCGCTGTCTGACGTCCTCCACGCTTTCCCCGCCAAAGGGGCGGTAATCATAACTTTGCATGGCTTCCATTTCTTTGTTGTCCGGTAAAATTTTATCCCATTCCTCGTGGGTCTTGCCGCTTAAACTGCCAAAGTCCCGTTCGCGCAGGCGGAAGTCGTGATAAACGGGGATAGGCTCGTTTAAACTTTTATTAATAAGGGCGGCGGTTTCTTCGGCCCTTAAAAGGTAAGAGGTAAACAACACGTCCAAATCTAAAGCCGTAATGATTTTGGAAATTTTTTGGATTTGCAAAATTCCCTGGGTGTCCAGGTAATCGTCAATTTGCACGCCCTGCCTGACTTTCTTTTTATTGCTTATGGTTTCGCCGTGGCGGATAAAAAATAGGGTGGTTTGGCTGCGAATTTTCATATTTGTGTGTAGTTTCCCCTCCTGCAGGGGAGGGGTCAGGGGAGGGTAATTCAGTTTAGTAATGAGAATTTACCTGCTTTTTTTCGATGAGCTTTTTTTAGCAACCGGTTTTTTTGCCCCTAATTTGGAAATGTCTTTGGTAATCTTTTCCCAATGCCCCTTAAGTTCTTTGCCAAAAGCTTCCAGCTCTTTGGGATCAATATTTTTGGCTTGTTTGTACTTGGCTAAAACTTCCGTTGCCGCCTGGTCGTAAGCCTGTTTGCTCACAGCCTTCATATTTTTGATTTTTATCAGCATTTCGGCTTTTGCTTTTTCACTCCAGCCGGAAAGTTTTTTTAGGCGCTTTTTGCCTTCCTTTCCGCCAAAATAGTTTTTGGCCGCGATTGCGGCAACCCCGGCCGCCAGTGCTGCCAGCCCGAGTCCTCCGGCGATTTTGCTTGAAGATGATTTTTTGTTCATATAATCTCCTTCTATGCTTCTACGAAATACGAAATACGAAAGTTACGAAATACGAAAATCTGCATAATTTCGTATTTGGTTTTTTTCGTATTTCGTAGAGGCTTATTTTTTGCTCTTATTGCGTAAATTATTAAAAAAACTCCAAAGATATTTTAACTTTATACCTTTTCCTTTTACGTTTTCGCGCAAATCGGAAAGGTCCTGGGAAATCAAATCGGCCTCGCTTTTGGCTTTTTGGGAAATGTATTTGATGTCGCGCGAAATTTTGATTATGTAAATAATCAGCGCCGCCAATAGCAAAGTCAAAATTACGACCGCTATGGTGGTAACGTAAAAGAACACATCCATTTTGTAAAATTCAGTCATATAAAGTCCTTATATACTTCTACTAAATACTAAAATATACGAAAGGTACTAAATACTAAACTTAAATTCCGTTTCGTATTTCGTACATTTAGTAACCTTTAGTATTTAGTAGAGTGCTTGTATTATATCACGTTTTTCCGTATTTGCTAAATAATTCTTCCAAAATGCTTTGGTAGTTTTGGCGGATAGTTTCGTCGTGTCCGACTTCCAAGACCTCGTCGTTTATGTCCGTGGCCGCCGTGGTCCAGTTGTAAGAGCCGCTGGCGTAGGCTTTATCCGTGACCAAAGCCTTCATATGCATTATTCCCTGGTGATCCTGTTCATAAACCGGAATGCCGTCGGCCCGAAGCGCATCTATTAATTCCTTTTGCCCCGGAGCCTGGCTGTATTGGTCGCGGTCGGTAATGCCGACAACCTTCAGCCCGCGGTATTTTGCGCCGAGCAGAGCCTGCTCAATATCCTGCCGGGTAAAAGTGTAAACCGCGAAGTAAACAAATTTGTCGGCGTCTTTTATCTGATTAATAATTTCCTCGTTAAGCGGATGGTCTTGGTTATAGTAGACGCTGATTTCGTGAGCCGGTTCGTAGCGGCGGGTGTAATATATTTGTCCTAATAGCCCTATCAGTCCTACTATAATAAGAAGATAGATTATATCTTTTTTGTATTTCATATTTGGCCGAAATTAAGAAATAGAGAAATCGGGAAATTCTGGGGCGTTCCCTTAATTTCCAAATTTCCTTATTTCTTTTATTATTTCCCTTTTCTGAATATATTCCCGTTTATCCGTTTTCTTCCTCGCCTTTCCCAATCCGATTCTGATTTTTAGCAGTCCGCGGTTTCCCTGGAAAATGTCCAAAGGAATTATTACCAAGCCCTTTTCTTTGCCCAAAAGTTTATTGATTTCCGATTTATTCAGCAGTAACTGTCTGGTTTTGGTCGGCAGATATTTTTCGTCCGGCGCGTATTTGTAAGGACCAATATGGCAATTTATCAGGCTCGCGCCATGCGCCGAAACCGTAACATAGCTGCCTGTCAGCGAAACATTGCCGCCTTTTACCGATTTTACTTCCGCCCCGGTCAACACCAAACCGGCATTAAAGCTTTCCTTAATGTCGTAATCAAACCTCGCGCGTTTGTTATCGGCAAAAATCTTCATACATAATACATAATTGAATAATAGCATAACTATGAGTATTAATTAAGCGAACAATCTGATATAATCCTGTTATGGCGGAAACAGTCAGCAGCGCCGTAGAGGTTGATTATTGTCCGACCTGCAAGGTGCGGACTGACCTTAGGGATGATGGGTCGTGTACCCGTTGTGGTAGGAAACCGACCGACCCCCCGGTTTGTTTCGGGGAAAGCACAGAAGGAGGAGTAGAGTAGGCAACTCGCCGCGCTGACACCAGCGCGGCTTTATTTTAATGAAACATTTTGTAATGGTGGCTATTTGTGTTATAATAGTATGGAATTTATGCCAAGTGAAACATCCAAAAACTTTATCAGCCACCTTTTGGCTTCGGCTTTGTCCAAGCTCAAGTTGACTTCAAGTTTAGAGGCTATTGATATTATTGTGCCGCCTAATCCCGATTTTGGAGATTATTCCAGCAACGCCGCCTTGATAATCGCTAAAAAGATAAAAATCAGCCCCAAGGAAGTTGCCGATAAAATCATCGCGGAGATAAAAAATATAGATTTAGAAGGAAAGCTGGAATCGGTGGAAGAAAAGGGCGGGTTTATAAATTTTAAGCTTTCACAAAAATTTTTACAGGATAATTTGGCTAAAATAAATGAGCAACGGGATTTGTACGGATGCTCTTTATTTGGCGATGGCAAAACCGTCATCGTGGAATATTTTCAAAACAACGTGGCCAAGCCGCCGCACGTTGGCCACTTACGGTCTGCGGTCATCGGGGATTGTCTGCTTCGCGTCCTAAAATCGCAAGGCTACAAAACTATCAGCGATACGCATATTGGCGACTGGGGCGTCCAGTTTGGAATTTTGCTTTATGCTTTTAAAACGCTGAAGCCCGATATGGATGTTTTGGGAAAAGATCCAATTAATGAATTAAACAAATTATATGTGGATATGTCGGCGCAAATTGAACAGAAGCCCGAACTTCGGGGTTTAGCCAAAGCCGAATTTAAAAAACTGGAAGACGGCGACGAACAAAACCGCAAGCTGTGGCAGTGGTTTGTGGACGAGTCGCTTAAGGATTTTGAAAGTTATCGCGTGCTTTTAGATGTCTTGCCTTTTGACTACAACCTCGGCGAAAGTTTTTACGAAAAGCATATGCCGGAAGTTTTGGCCGAGTTTGAGGAAAAAAAGTTAATCAGCAAAGGCGAGACAGGGGAACTATTTATCGATTTGGAAAAATTCGGTTTGGGCAGGTGTATTTTGGTAAAAAGCGACGGCGCGACCACATATCATCTGCGCGACTTTGCCACTTATATTTATCGGAAGCAAAAGTTTGATTTCTACAAAAATTTATATATAGTGGACAACCGGCAGTCGCATCATTTTAAGCAGTTGTTTAAGGCTTTGGAATTGGCCGGTTATCCGGCTGAACGCGATAGTGCCCACATCGAGTTGGGTTTTATGAGCCTGCCCGAAGGCGCGATTTCCACGCGTAAAGGCAATGCCATCAGCTTAAAAAATTTAATTGATGAAGCTCAAAAACGCGCGGAAAAAATTATAGAGGAAAAAAATCCGGATTTGGAAAATAAAACATCGGTCGCAAATAAAGTGGCTTTAGCCGCCATTAAATATTTTGACCTTTCCCATAATCGCAAAACTGAAATCATCTTCACCTGGGACAAGGCTTTGTCGTTTGAAGGAAATACTGGCCCGTATTTGCAGTACACTCACGCACGAATTTTTGGGATTTTGCGTAAAATAAATACCACCCCGTCCCCGACCTCCGTCGGGTCCACCCCTCCTAAGCAAGGAGGGGAAACTCCGTGGTTATCCGCAAAAGTGCGGAGCCTCTCCTCCTTTTCTAAGGAGGAGTACCCCGCGATAGCGGGGGGAGGTGGTTGGAGTGAGCAAGAATCCGCTGTCCTCCGCAAGCTTGTCCAGTTTCCAGAGGTTTTAAATCAAGTTGCCGCCGACTATCTGCCCAACATATTGTGCAATTATTTGTTTGAGCTGTCACAATCGTTTAACTCTTTTTATCAGGAAGTCCCGGTCTTGCAGGAAACCGATGAGCAAAAACGGACGTTTCGTTTAAATTTAATAACCGCCACGGCGCAAGTCCTAAAAAATGGCCTATATTTGTTAGGGATTGATGCCCCTGAGGAAATGTAGTATGGAATATTTGTCCAAAATTAAGAAATTTGTCGATGCCTCGTTCGTTAATGCCGGAGATACTTACGATTTAAAACATTTTGAGCGCACTGTTTATTGGTTGCTACAACTAAAATCGGATGCCGATGAAGCATTGCAGGTGGCGGCTTATGGCCATGATATAGAGCGAGCATTTCGGGAAAGGAATTATAACAAAATATCCCAAAACGAGCAGGGATTTATCAGTAGAGAGCATCTAAGCCACCACCAGGAAACCGGGGCGCAAATAATTGCCGATTTTTTAACAAAACAGGGTGCGCCTGGGAGCTTTGTATCAAAAGTCAAAAACTTAATTGAACATCATGAAATTGGCGGAAATGATAAAGATAATTTACTAAAAGATGCCGATAGTTTAAGTTATTTTGAGAACCAAATCGACAAATTTATTAAAAACAAAGTTGCCGAAGCAGGCAAGTCAAAAGTAAAACAAAAATTTGATTGGATGTTTGACAGGATAACATCAGAAAAGGCAAAACAAATTGCAAAACCAATGTATGAAAATGCTATTAAGAGATTAGGATAATAATTATATGCCTGAAGAAAAACCGCAAACATCATCAACCCCCAACTTTAACAACCTGGAAAAGGATGTTTTAAAGTTTTGGGAGGAGAATAAAATTTTTGAAAAGTCTTTAGAACAGACCAAAGATGGAGAGCCGTATATTTTTTACGATGGGCCGCCTTTTGCCACGGGCTTGCCGCATTATGGGAGCATTTTGCCGAGCGTTATCAAAGATGCCATTCCCCGTTATCAAACAATGAAAGGCCGTTATGTGCGCAGGCGCTGGGGCTGGGATTGCCACGGTTTGCCTATAGAAAATATGGTGGAACAGCAGTTGAGGATTTCCGGCAAAAAACAAATAGAAGAATTGGGCGTGGACAAATTCAACGAAGCCTGTCGGCAGAGCGTTTTAAGGTATGCCGATGAATGGGGAAAAACCATCAAACGGATTGCGCGCTGGGTAGATTTTGACAATTCCTATAAAACAATGGATACGTCTTACCAGGAATCGGTCTGGTGGGCGCTCAAGCAGATTTGGGAAAAAGGCTTAATTTACGAAGACCGCAAAGTTCTTTTGTATTGCTCGCGCTGTGAGACCCCGATATCAAACTTTGAAGTGGCGATGGATAATTCTTACCGCGACATAACCGAGGAATCGGTTTATTCTAAATTTAAATTACCCAAAGGCCAGAGAATTGTAAACGATTTGACCAACGACAAAACCTACGCGCTGGCCTGGACCACCACGCCGTGGACTTTGCCGGCTA
>Ga0181520_10010198_pt1 | contig 12669 bp, 6 predicted proteins | sample PEATcosm2014_Bin_29_FD_132451 | JGI IMG/M metagenome (GOLD analysis project Ga0181520, IMG submission 132451) | Peatland microbial communities from MTU Mesocosm Facility, Houghton, MI, USA - PEATcosm2014_Bin02_30_metaG | ecosystem: Environmental > Terrestrial > Soil > Wetlands > Peat | place...
AGGCGGCAGCGGTCCACGCGCACCACGCCGCCCGGCACCGTGATCTCGGCCAGGTCGATCAGGTACCCTACGCCATTGTTCGGCGGCTTGCGCAGGATCAGTTGCCGGTAGAGCACTCCATTGCGCCCGCCGTTAAAAAGAATGCTCTGCGAAGTCACGTACACGCCGCTCTTCGCTGCCGTGTTATCCACGGTGCGCCCCGTCAGGTAGAAATTGATGTCCACACCGCGCAGATCGCGCGGGTCCAGGCTGCGAAAACTGTACTCCTGCGATGTGCCGCCCTTGGGGTTGTGGTTCTCCCAGGGGAAATGCGTATTGAACACCAGCTTGGAATAGTTGTGATCGTCGTCGTACACCTTGCCGGAAACGATCTCCGAACTCCCGCTCGAGCCATGGTTGACGAGAACAATCCCCGGCTTTTCCAGAACCGTTCTCTTTGATTCCCTGCCCAGCGTCTCCCACATGCCGTCGTTCTCTTTGGCCGTCCAGAAAGGCGCGTCTTCCGGCAACGCCAGGGCGATGAAGGGCAGAAACATGATGAACGGGCTGGCGGGGCAACTGTAGCTCTGGATCGCGAACTCCCGATGCCCGTAAAAGCCCAGGCTGGGGATGTCGTTTTGGTAAAAGTCTTCCCGCCCGGTGAACTGCAGGATCGATCCGGAGCACAAGCGCCGCGCCCATCCGGGATCGAACGGCGGTTTGGTCTCGAGCAGGAAGGACGCCGGGAAGCCGCCTGAAATCCAGGAACGATAGCAGATGCTTCTCGCCCACATGTTGATGGAGCCGTCGCGCCCGAAAAAGTTGGCGTAAGTTTGAAACAGCTCTGCGAAACTCCTTTCCAGCACCGAGGCGATTTCCGGATAATGCTCACGTCCGAATGCCTGGCTCCAGATGGTGCCGTAGACCACAAAAAGACTGATCGTGTAGTAGTTGTAGCTTTGCTCCAGATACCATCCGTTGCCGGCATGGTACGACGTGATCCACATCAGGTGGCTCTTGAGCAGTTCGTCGTCAATGGCGTAGCCGTGCTTCTTCAGGAAAGAAAGCGCGCAAATATTAAAAAGCCGCCAGTTGTTCTGCGTAGTCCGGTGATGCGCCCACTTGGAAATGGTCACGGCCATCTCATCCCGTTGCTGTTGGGTCAAATGCGGCCACAGCACATCGGGCATCAGCAGCAGCGTCTTCGTCAATCCGCCGAACTCGCACGTGAACTGGTAGGTCGCGTCGGGAAGATCTTCAGGTAGCGGCAGACTGTTTGCGTGTCCCGGCGTCAACGCGTTGTAAAAGTGGAGGCAATAGTAATCCCGCAGTTTGATGTCGCCGATTGAGATTTCTGGATCCACGTGGATCAGCGGCGCAGCAAGGTTGAACGTCCGCTCCAGAGCCTCGAACTCGAACGAGCGAACCCGCCATTCCGGGTCATTCGGCTGCGGATAGGATTTGCCCGGCACCAGAGGGAAGACGATCGGCTGGTCAAAAGACTTCACGTGCCGGAAGGCCCGCCCCAGAACGTATTGAGCGCATTCGATATAGTGCTGCCTGGTCATTCCCGTCAGCGGGCTCAGGTCCAGGTCCGGATTATTGACGACAAAAGCGTCCTGCGCGAGATTTGGGTGGGCGGCAATGGCTGAGATACTCATATTTTGTTTGTATCTCGAATTATATCAGATTTCGCGCTTGGAATTCACGAAGAGGCTGTATTTCGCTGTGATCATTGCACTTATCCACCCAAAAAAATTCGCGGCTTCCAGGAGCGAGCAGCGCGAACCGTCAGCCAGAGACCTAAAGCTCAACCGCCGGAATCTTCACTTTTCTTCCCTCGGCGCAGGAGGTGTAAATGCTTCGTACCAGTTGCAGTGCGCGATAGCCATCAATGCCAGACGACTCCGGCGCGCGGCCGGCCCGGCACGCCTCGCCAAAGTTGGCCAATTGCCGTTCAAAAGGGGTCAAAGAAATCGCCATCGGATCCGACGCGCCCGACTTGGCCTCGAGCGCAACCGGCGCCGGTTCGCCCGTAGCCTGCCCTGAGCTCGCCGAAGGGTCGTCGCGCACATCCCACGTGGTCAACTGGTCGCCGGTCACAATCGCGCTTCCCTTGGTGCCGTGGATCTCGATTCGCTCCGAATAGCCCGGCCACAGTGCGGTCGCAGCCTGAATCACGCCCAGCGCTCCCGACGCGTAGTGCATCACCGCGCACACCAGGTCTTCTGACTCGATTTTGTGAATGGCGCCCAGACGCCAGTAACCAAACACCTCGTCGACCGCGCCCATCAGATACAACAGCACGTCCGCCTGGTGGATGGCCTGGCTGATCAGCGCACCCCCGCCCTCGCCTGCCCAGCTTCCCTTCACCGGACGCGCGTAATACTCGTCGGTGCGGTACCACTTCACGTAGGCGTCGGCTTGCAAGATCGTTCCCAGCCGCCCCGCGGCCAGCGCGCGCTTCAGAAACAGCGTGGAATCGTCAAAGCGGTGCTGGCTCACCACGCCCAGTTGAATACCCGCCGCTCGCGCCACTGCAATCATGGGCGCAGCGGTCTCCAGGTCCACGGCCATCGGCTTCTGCACCAGCACGTGCTTGCCGTATTTCGCGCCCAGCTCCACCGCGGCCAGCCGGTAGCCGGGAAAGGTGCTCAGATCGAGAAAATCTACGTCCGCGCGCTGACTCAGTTGTTCCGGCTTGGTCACATACTCGGCGCCCCACGCCTCAGCAAACTTCCGCCCTTTTTCCTCGGTGCGGTCGGTGCACGCCGTGATCCTGTAACCGATGTTCTTGTAAGCCTGTGCGTGCTTCCAGGCAATGGCGCCTGTGCCGATGACTCCCACATTCATGGTTGCTTTTCTCCCGTATGAACTCCGACACGTATCATACGTGCCCCCGCGGACCTCTAGGCGGGCACGGGCTCTGCCTTGGGAAGCGCGCCCCTCCGTACCGGCTGCGGCGCGAAGTCGGCTTGCCCGAAGAGCACCTTGTGCAGCACCAGGGCTGCGGCGCCGCGCAGGCGCGCGGCATCGCCATCCATGGCCGCCACCACGCGGGGCGTGTGCGGCGTAATCGACCTGGCAATCAGCTGGCTCTCCAGCAGCGGGCGGATGCGCGGCCAAAGCGCCGTGCAGTCGCCCACAATAATGATCACCTCGGGAGCCAGGCCCGCAGCCAGCATGGTCAACCCCCGCGCCAGGCAGGCCATCATTTTATCGATGGAGCGCAGCGCGCGCAGATCGCCCGCCAGGGCCAGGTCCAGCAGTTCCTGAAAGTTGGTAAGCGTGGTTTCCGGCGCCAGTTCCTGGTAGTAGCGCAGCCCCGCGCGGTTGGATGCAAAAACCTCCCAGCAGCCTGCATTGCCGCAGCCGCACACGGGCCCTGTCTCCTCCAGCATCATGTGGCCGAACTCGCCTGCCATGTCGTCCCGGCCCCGCACCACGCTCCCGTCCACCAGCATTCCCGTGCCGATGCCTTCCGACACTGAAACCACCAGCATGTTGGAGGCGTCGTAGAAGTTTCCGAACCAGCGCTCCGAGAACAGGCAGGCATTGGCGGCGTTCTCCATCTCGATCGGGGTTTCCAGAACCCTCTGCAGCTCTTCATGCAGATCGATCTGGCCCCAGGGCACGTTGGGCGAGAACACCAGGCGATGCGTCTTCTGGTCCACGCGGCCTGAAACGCTCACTCCCAGCCCCTGGAAGACTCGCTCCCCGAAGGCTGCCTTCAGCGCATGCGCCGCCTGGGCGATCCGCGCAATGGCCGTCCTGGCCTCATCGGCTGTAGAGCCGGCCTTGATCTCGTAGGGGACGGAGTCCCGGCCCAGGAGCTTGCCGTTAATATCCACGACCGCCAGGTTGGCCCTTCCCGGCCGCAGATCGATGGCCAGCATCACGTGCCGGTCGTTGAGTGTCACATTGGTAGGCCGCCGCCCGCGCGGCAACCGGCCCAACGTTCCCGGCAAGACCCATCCCTCATCGATAAGCTGGCCGATGATCACCGAAACTGTGCTGGGCTGCAGCCCGGTCAGCCGCGCCAGGTCGGCCCGGCTCACGGGCTGGTGCAGATGGATGGCGTGCAGAAGAATGTCGCGGTTGATCTCGCGCGCGGTTTCGCTGGAGGCCACGGCGCGGCGGGGTCGGGTTGGCTTGTCTGTCACGCGCATGATCGTCGGCCTTCTATCTCGCTTGATCCTCTGAAATCGCACGTTTCCAAAAGTGCTGGGTTCGATGCCGCTCGCGCCGCCGCGTCTTGCCGGTGCGCGATCTTCCGCAAGCTCCTCAGCAACCAATATATCGGGCGGGGCAGGTGTTTCGCTGCGCTTCCTGAGACTCCCTCAGGCCGCAGGAATTCGCGTAAAAACAATTGCGGCAGCTCCCGGAGGAGCTGCCGCATTGTTGTTCTGAGGAAAGGTTAGAAGATGAGGCGTCCACCAAACTGCAGCGCGCGCGCACCCTGTGATTGAGAGTAGCCCGGGCCATAGCTGGTGATCAGTCCAAACGTGCCGTAGTTGCCCGCGGCAATGTTCGCGGCCGTCGGAACCGTCGTGTTGGGGTTGTTGAGGAATGGGTGGTTAAACAGGTTGAAGGCCTCAAAGCGAACCTGGAAGTCGGCTTCGCGCCAGACGTGGAACGACTTGAAGAGGCTCGAATTGAACTGCGAGTTTCCCGGTCCGCGGAACTTGTCGCGGCTGGTATTGGGCAGCACCACCGCGGAGGCCGACTCCGTTGGGCTCGAAAATGTCGCCGGGTTGAACCAGGGTTTGCCGCCCGAAACCGCCGTGTTGCCGAACGTCCTGTTATGCCCGCTCTCCTGTTGATAAGAGCCAGTCAGTTGGGCGAACGTGTTGCCAAAGCCGGGGGTAAACCCGCCGATGGTGTTGCTGTTCGCGTTGATTGAGAACGGGAAGCCGCTGTAATGGCTGAATTGCCCATTCAGCTGCCAGCCGCCGACGATTTCACTCGCCAGGTTGTGGCTGTTCATCCATTTCTGGCCGGTGCCGAAGGGCAGCGTGTAAACCGCCCACACCTGCAGGTTGTGCTTTTCGTCGTACCCCGCCAACGCGCGGTTGAAGCTGAACATCGTCGGGTAGTTGAATGCTGTGCCGCCCGATCCCGATCCCGCGCCGTTGTCTTCGAAGTCGATGGCATGCGAGAAGGTGTAGACCACGCCCAGGGAGGCGTTCTTGCCCGCATTGCGCGTCAACTGCGACTGCAAAGCGCCGTACTCGGAACTGAACGCGGGAAAGTTTATGGTGATGCCGCCGGTGTTATAGCAGGTACCCTGCGCGGTGCCCGTAGTTCCAGCGGGGCAGGGCGCTCCAATGTTGATGGTTTCATTGGCGTTGAAGCTGCACGGACCTGTATAGCCAGAAGTGGAACTGAACGTCCCGGCAGGCGTGCAGGGTGAAGAGGAGGATGGGAAGTTCGCCGCGTTGAGATAGTTGCTGCCGGCCGGCTGGCGGACGAAGTGGTCACCTACATAGGCGACATTGGCCACAAAGTCCCACGGAAGCGTCCGCTGCACAACCAGGTTCCAGCTTTCGATGTACCCGCGGCGGAAGTTCTGTGGGAGCGTGTTGGTTGATCCTGCAACGGGAAGCCCTACGAACCCGGAAGAATAGTTGGGCGCCACCTTGGCCGTTTTCGGGATGCCGTAGGTAAGATTCATGGGCGCGTTGTTGTTTGCCGGGTCAACCGCCATGGTGAAGTTCCCGGTTCCCTGGTAGTTGGGCGCCAGGTCCTCAGGGTACGAGTCGCGCAGGAATCGCATGCTGTCAGGGTCGGTGGTCAGACCCATGCCGGTGCGGATCACCGTCTTGTCGTTCAGGCGGTAAGCAACGCCTAATCGGGGCACGATCTGTCCCCAGCCGGCGCCAATACCAGCGCTGCGCGGGTTGCCATTCTCGCCGCCGACTTCGACATTGGCGCTTATGGGCAATCCCGGAATGAGAACGGATGCGCCGGTGCGATCGCGGTACGGGGCCGGATAAATCTCATAGCGGATGCCGTAGGTCAGCGTCAGCTTGGGATTAACCTGCCACGTATCCTGCGCATAAACGCCATCTTCTGACCAGCGCAGGGAGTTGGGATTGAAGACCTGCGATGGGTCGCCAATTGCGTTGCCGGTGCCATTGTTGGGCAGGCCCAGCTGCAAGTCGGCGAGCGAGTTATAACCCGTTTCGCCGCAGGAAGCGGTTGTCGCCGTGATGGTATTGCCGCAGGTCATGCCGCCTGAGAAATAGAAGCCGCCGCGCGGAACGTTGGGCTGGCCGCCGCTGGTGGGCTGGAAGTGATTCAGGTCGAAGTGATAGTAGGTGTAACCGACTTTGACTGCGTGATGCCCATGCAGCCAGCTCAGGTTCACGTCGCCTGTGAACTGGTTGTCGCGGAATTCGAAGGGGTTGGATCCGTTGTCGTTTCCGATACCGGTAAACGTGGAGAGATAGAATCCCGGCTCGCCAACATAGTTCAGGCCCGCCCCACCTCCTTGATTCGTACCCGGAATCTTCAGTGTGTTGACCCCGTAGTCGCCCAGCGCCACGTCAAGCGTCGACTGCGCGAAAGTCAAGAGGCGAGTAAAGCCGAAGTCGGCGTCGATCACCAGGTTGGCGTTGATGATGTGACTCATGCCCAACCCGGCGTTCTGTCCGCGGCCTCCGACATCGCCCGGCTGGCCGCCGTCTGCTGTGGGGCCGCCCGCGCAGGCATTGCTGCCTGTGCACGGTGTATCACCCAGGATCTGCGGATCGATGAGCGAGTAGGGCGTCACGCCGTACTTCCCGAAGATTTGCGTGTTCTCGTTGGGAATAAACGTAATCTTCGTGTCCGAGCCGTTGCGGCTGTACGCGACGGTGGCAATTCCTTGGTAATCGTTCGCCATTGATTGCGCAAGCAACCCAGAGCTCGGTGTGGCGATCGTTTTAGAGATCGCCAGAAGATCCTGCATCATGATCCCGCCAGCGAGCGAGATTCTCGCTGCCGGAATGGTGTTGACGTTGCTTCCCGTCTCGCCATACTCAGAGGTGAAAGAGGGCCGGCACTGGTATTGCAAATATCCGTTGGTGTACGAAGTATTCGGGCTCGGACAGAGTGTGGGGTTGACCTGGCCCTGCCAACCCGGAGCCACCGGCTGCGGATCGTAGAGTGTTTGGACTCCAGCTGCCTCGGAGAAATTACCGGCGTTCATCAGAGCGTCAGGAACGGTTGTCAAGGCCGCCCCCAACTGACGCCGCGTGATGCGGTCGAAATTGGTGAAGAAGAAAAGCTTCTTCTTGCCGGTGAGGATTTTGGGAATGTAGACCGGCCCACCGATGTTTCCGCCGTATTCTTGATAGATGTTCTTGGGAACTGAGCCCGTAGGGTTGAGCGCGCTGACCAACGATGGCTGCGTGGCCGTGTACGATCTCGCGCTCAGCGCGGCATCCTGGTAGTACCACCAGCCGCCGCCATGGAAGTCGTGGCCGCCGCTCTTGGTGGTGACGCGGATGGAAGCGCCTCCAGCCTGGCCCTGCTCGGCATTGAAGTCGTCCGTAGTGACGGTGACGCTTTCGATGGCGTCGGCCGGCGTCACATACGCGATGAGGTAAGGCAGCCAGCCGTAATAGTCGATGGCGCCGTCAATGCGTGTGGTGTTGCCGTTATACGAGTTGCCGTTCACATTTACGGCCATGGCGCGCGACGGGTTGCCGCCAATCGAGTTCTTTTCCTGCACATCTGCGGCGCCCGGAATCAGCGTATAGAGCGACTCGTAGTTGCGGCCCTGCGACGAAGTGATGGGCAGTTGCGCCAGTTCCGTCTGATTGATATCGCTGTCTACTTCAGCTGTTTCGGTCTGCAGTTCCGGAGCTGCCTCAGTGACCGTAACCTGCGTCGACACGCTTGCAGGTTGCAGAGTAAGGTCGATGCGCACCTGGCTGTTGACTCCTATCTGAATATCCTTTTGCGCTAAGCCCCCGAAGTTTCCTGCCCGCGCAATGGAAAGCGAGTAGGTGCCGGGCAGTACGTCGAGAAAGTTATAGGTGCCGGCGCCGTTCGTTTTATCGGTGCGCTGTTCGCCCGTTGCCATGTTGGTAATGGTCACTGGAATACTCGGAATCACGGCGCCGGTCTTATCGGTGACCGTCCCTGTCAGCGATCCATATAAGACTTGTGCATTTGCGGCGCTGCTCGCAAGCAACATCGCCGATAACGCGATCACCATCATCAGAACTCTGATCGCGTATTGCTGGACTCGAAATTCGCCCTTTGGCCTACCTGACATACCCACCTCCAAAAGAATGTTGTTGTTGCCGACAGCTTTGTCGGACCTCACGTCCCCTGCAAAGCCACACTGCCTCCACAAACCAACATCCGCAAGCCCGCACGACGGTTCGATACACACCGGACCCTGCCTTTGTTGGCGATGCGAACTATATGAGCGATTGCGGACCATTGTCAAGACAAAAAAACGATTTAATTGCTAGAAAAACCGATTTATCTCCTCTGTGCAACCGGCCCGGCCCGCCTGATCCCCGCGACCAAGCTGCAATCCACAGATTCTGTTGATTTTAAGTTTTTGGAGAAGACAAGTGAATCGCTTTACTAAACTCTTATCTCTATGCATTCTTGCCGCTTTGGCCGATGATTTTAGAGAACATATCAACCCCAGACTTCTCTCACCTCTCTTCACGCGCGCGGCCGGCATGGCAATTCTTCGTGTGCCGAAAATGGTGTCGAGCCCGCGCAGTTTTCATCCCGCCGCCATCGAATCCCTGCCCCCGCCCGCTACACTTTTCTCTGGGAGTTGCTCAACAATCACATGCGCGCTACCGTTCGAATTCTCCTCTTCGCCCTGGCTTCTTTCCCACTCTTTCCGCTGGCTGCGGCACAGTCCCCTGCCGCCCCGGCCGCAAGCCGCGATGCCGATCTGCAACTGGTCGTCGTGCTCAGCCGCCACGGCGTCCGCTCGCCCACTGCGAACACCGCGTCGCAAGCTCAGTACGCCGCTGCACCCTGGCCCACATGGGATGTGCCTCCGGGTTATCTCACTGCGCACGGCTATCAATTAATGAAGCTCTTCGGAGCCTGGGATCGAACCCAATTCGCGAGCCAGAATCTCTTTGCTCCCGCAGGCTGCGCCGACGCCGCCCGCGTCTCCATCGTTGCTGACAGCGACCAGCGCACGCGCGAAACCGGCAAAGCCCTCGCCGAAGGCATGTTTCCCGGCTGCACCATCGCGGTCGACGCGCAGCCAGAGGACACGAACGATCCGCTCTTCCGGCCCATCCAGGCCGGCGCCGTTCATCCCGACACGGCTTTGGCTACCGCGGCCGTCTTCGGCCGCATCGGCGGCAATCCCGCCAACCTCACCGATCTGTATCGCTCCCAACTCACGCTGCTCGACCCTGTCCTGGCCGGTTGCGGCCACGCGCCCGCCGATGCCAGGCGCACCTCGATCTTCGCTATTCCCGCCTCGCTCGCGCCCGGCTCCGGCGACAATTCCGCCGCCCTGGCCGGCCCCGTCACCACCGCCGGCAGCATCTCTGAAAATCTGCTCCTCGAATATACGCAGGGCATGAGCCAGGCCGATACCGGCTGGGGCTGCCTCGATGGCGCAACCCTGCGCACCATCTTGCAGCTCAGCGCTGCGAACTGGGACTATGGCAAGCGCACGCCCTCGGTCGCGCATATGTTTTCCTCTACGCTCCTCGACCGCATCCTGAAAACCATGCAGCAAAGTGTGAACGGCGGGGCCGCCACCGCCGCGGCCGTTCCCGGCGCGCTCGGCAAGCCCGGCGACCGCCTCGTGATCCTGGTCGGCCACGACACCAACATCGTTACCGTGGCCGGCGCACTTCACATCGATTGGATTATTGACGGCCGCGCCGACGCCACGCCTCCCGGCGGCGCATTGCTCTTCGAGCTCTGGCGTCCGCGCGATGGCGGCAAGCCCTTCGTGCGCCTCGAATACACGGCGCAAACCCTGGAGCAGATGCGCAACGCGGAGACGCTCACACCTGCCAATCCGCCCGCCCTCGCGCCCATCTTTATTCCCGGCTGCAGCCGTCAGGACCTTTCCTGCACCTGGGAAGGATTCTCCGCGGCCATGCGCGCGGCCACCGATCCCGCCTACGTCGCCGCGCCGACCGATAGCCGCTAACCTGCAATTCTCGCGCGCGGCGAGAACTTGTAGCGCCGGTCTCCAGACCGGCTGTAGCGGGGGTCTCCAGACCCCCGCCATGGATCGCACGCGCGTTTGAAACTCGGACAGGGACGCTAGGTGCCCCCGGTCCCTCGCACTTGGGGACCAGGGAACCATGCCGCGCGCGCATCTTCCCCATTCAGAGCCGCACCCCCGGGCGCTATCATCGTGATGCACGATTTTTGAGCCTCAATCCAGCAGCTAAATTCGAGGAATGCACATGAAAGCCGTCTTGAAACTTGCAGCATTGGGTTTGCTTTTGCCGGCCGCGGTCCTCCCGCTTGCCGCGCAGCATGATTACTTCAGCAACTGGCCCGCGGGTCGCTCTCCGCAGGAGGTCGGCAAGGCGCTGTCCGAGCACTTCGTCACCAGCCCGCACCAGCACAGCCCGGGCACCATCTTTTATGGCGAAGTCGGCACCTGGTACGGCGCGCTCACCTTCGCCCAGCTCACGCACGACACCGATTTGCGCGACAAGCTCATCAAGAAATTCGAGCCCCTGATGCCCGGCGGCGCCGAAGAGGCGCTGGTCCCCAAACGCGACCACGTCGACGACGCCATCTTCGGCGTCGTGCCTCTCGAAATCTCCATCCAGATCAAGGACAAGAAGTATCTCGACTACGGGCTCACTTTTGCTGACAAGCAGTGGGTCGATCCCCAGCCCGACGGCCTCTCGCATGAGACGCGCTACTGGATCGACGACATGTACATGCTCACCATCCTGCAGCTCGAGGCTTATCGCGCTACCGGCGACAAGAAGTATCTCGACCGCGACGCCAACGAAATGGTGTCCTATCTCGACAAGTTGCAGCAGCCCAACGGCCTCTTCTACCACGCGCCCGATGTGCCCTTTTTCTGGGGCCGCGGCGACGGTTGGGTAGCCGCCGGCATGACGGAAATGCTGCGTGACCTGCCTGCCGATCATCCGCAGCGCGCGCGCATCATGGCCGGATACAAGCTGATGATGGCCGCCCTGCTCAAATATCAGGCCTCCGACGGCATGTGGCGCCAGTTGATCGATCACGATGAAGCGTGGGAAGAGTCGTCCAGTACCGGCATGTTCACCTTCGCGCTCATCACGGGCGTCAAGAACGGCTGGCTCGACGGGCCCACCTACGGCCCCGCCGCGCGCAAAGCCTGGATCGCCCTGACCGGCACGATCGACCAGAACAACGACGTGACCAGCATCTGCGAGGGCACAAACAAATTCAACAGCCTGGATTATTATTTGCTTCGCAAGCGCCGAACCGGCGACTTCCACGGCCAGGAACCGATTCTCTGGGCTGCGTCGGAACTGCTGCGATAGGCTGCAATTGTTGGAGTGATGCTCGATGCCCAACTCAAATGATTTGGTGGGAGAATTCGAGGTCCACTCACCCGATGGCATCCGAAAAGCGCTTGCAGCCGGAGTCAGCCCGACCGCGTCGATCGATGGCAAACGGCCGATCGACATCTTGATTGAGATGTACCTTCGCAGCTCCCGATTCGCCGAGTGTTTGCAGGTGATGTTGGATGCTGGTGCAACAGTCGGCGAACCGTTGCTTCAATCGATCCTTCTCGACGATGATTCGAGGCTGCGCGAACTCTTGCGGCAATCAAACGCATTTCTGCAGCAGAAATTGAGCCTCCTGTGCGCCTTTACATCTTGCCGGGGAGTATCGCCACTGCACATTTGCGCCGAATTCAATTCGACCCGTTGTGCCCGCGTCCTGCTGGAAAACGGCGCTGACGTAAATGCCCGCGCGGATCTGGACGCAAATGGTTCAGGCGGACAAACGCCCATCTTCCACACAGTCAACAGCATCTTCAACTACTGCCGGCCGATGATGGAGATTCTCATGGACGCGGGGGCCGACTTGGACATTCGGGCGAAGTCGCTTGTATGGGGAGAGTCCATGAGTTGGGAGACGGTGGTCTATGACATCACTCCCATTTCTTACGCGCAGTGCGGACTTTATCGGCAGTTTCACCGGCGCGAGGAGGACGTTTACAGCAACATCGACTCACTTTATCGCAAGCGTTACGGCAACGAACCACCACGTCGTAATGTGGCCAACAAATATCTCATGAGCGGACATTAACTAGAGCGCGCTTCATAAACCCGCTCTGTATCAGGGCACGACTTCAGTCGTGCCGAAAAGGGCCAAATAAGACAAGGGGTTTTAACCCCTGAGGGATGGCAACCCCGATACGGCGGCCATTGATGAAACACGCTTGAAGCATCGTGGTGCCCCAGGTCTCAAAAGCGAGACCTGGGGCACCCAAAAGTTGTTGTCCTCTGATCTCTAGTCCCTTAGTCCCTAGTCCCTTAGTCCCTTAGTCCCTAGTCCCTGCTCTAATCCAGCCTCGTCAAATACGCATCGCCTTCCACCGGCTTCACCTGCCGCGCAATGTATACGGCCATGGCGCGGTCGTCGCCCTGCGGCCGGATGCGCACCCAAAAGCTGTTCTCGCCTGGAAACTCGATCACGTTCGCGTCCGGATAAAGCTCGAGCAGTTGCGCC
>Ga0181520_10010199_pt1 | contig 12666 bp, 12 predicted proteins | sample PEATcosm2014_Bin_29_FD_132451 | JGI IMG/M metagenome (GOLD analysis project Ga0181520, IMG submission 132451) | Peatland microbial communities from MTU Mesocosm Facility, Houghton, MI, USA - PEATcosm2014_Bin02_30_metaG | ecosystem: Environmental > Terrestrial > Soil > Wetlands > Peat | place...
ATCAAACACCAAGGAATTGCTGGTGTTTTCCGCTTTCACCGGAATTAAACCGGACAGCCGTGGGCTTGACCCGGGAATCCACGTGGGTGGCCGGGTCAAGAGCAAGGCCACGACGTTGACGCGTGCTCCAGTTTGATCGCGAAATGCTCTAGACCGTGATGACTTTAGGTGTCATCACGCTAATGGATTCCGATGTTGATGCCCGGCAAATAGACGCCGACTCCGCCTCCGTAGACGACCGGCGGCGGTGCGTAATAAGGCGAGCCGTAAACGACCGGTGGCGGCGCGCCCCATCCCCCGCCCCAGCCACCACGGCGGTAATCGCCATGGCCGTACCCGCCACGGTGATCGCCGCGATGATCCCTGGCGCTGGCCGGGGCAACAAACGTCCCCAGCACCAACAAGGCCGTGATGGCAACGCCGGCGGCAAGTTTCGCCGACAGGTGGCGTTTCGGTTTGGTATTGATGATACAGGTCATGGTGACCTCCTCTGGTGAGCACAGTGCGACGTCGTCAAACGCCGCTTCTGGCCCGATTAACCGTGCGTTGCGTGGGCCTTGTGACCAAAGTTCTGGAAGACCTGGTCGGCGAGCTTCTTCTGCGCGTCGGGGAACGAGGCGTAGAGCGTGGTGAAGGACGAAATCAGGTTTTTCAGGCCATCGACATGCGCCTGGGCGAAGGCCTCATAGCCCTTCAAGTCGTCCACCGCGGTTCGGCTTTCCGGGGCCTGGGCGGTCTTTTCGGCGACCAGCTTTTGCATGGCGTCGGCATTTTCGTGCATCGCCGTCGCGACGCCGGACCAATTCGTCTCCTGGTCCGCGGTGATTTTCAGTTCCTTGTGAAGGGCGAGAATCCGCTGATCGACCGTCTCCTCCTTGCTGGTGGAGATCTGCTTGATGGCGGTGTGATGCGCCGACGGCGACGGTTGGACCGGTGGTGCCGCGGTGGCGGTGTCGGCGAAGGCCGCGGTCAGCGGGGTGGCGAGAAACGTGGCACCCATTAGCGTGGCGAGGGCAACCGAACGAACGGCCGGCGCGTAACCGGCGATCCGACGAGAGAAATCTGACATGGGAGAGTCCCTTTCTGGGCGCTGGCAAAGCGCGATTCATCGGCGCTTTGCCGATTGTGAACGGTTCGACGAAGACTTTACAGGTTAATGCAGAAAGAGCGGACAGTCAGCTATCGGTAAATACTCATACCGACAATTGATAGAATTGGTTCGTAATTACTGCGTATTGTGGTCAGGTGAATAAATGAACGTAAATTGAGTTTGTGTTATTATTTATCGTTGCCGCAAAGTCGGTGTGCCGGCACGTCAGCACACCGCGTGGATTGGCAAATGAACTTAAGTTAATTCTGATACGTCGTGGTGGTCGTCGAAGACGACGATGGCGGCTGCGCTGGCACCTGGGTGGTCGTCTGATCGGTCGTGGTGACCGTCCTGGTCGCCTGTGGCGAACTGCCACAGCTCGCCACCAGAGCGGTAGTGGTCAGGAGCGCGGCGACGGTCAGGAACCGGCGGCACTTTGTCAAACTGGTCATGGCATAACTCCATTTTCATGAGGAACCCGGGAAGACTGTCTTAAGTTGGATCCGGGTAAGCGACCCGCCTGAACAGACCGGGCACCAAATGCCCGGACGTCGACGTTGATGCGGTGCCACCTGGCGGTAGATCGCTCCGGAGAGCGCGCAGTGGTCAATCAACAATCAGGTCGGATAACTGATCAACTGGACCTTAGGCCTTGGCCAAGCGGGAACGGTAGACTCGGAAACTACGCAGTCGCTTGGCGCGGCCTCGGCCGGTCGCGAGGTGATGACGATCTTATGGAGACCGCGCCACAAACCATCGATCACGACGCTGTCGAGGTGAGGGCGCATTGAATGGCTCCGGCGAGGTCCGGTTCATGGAATGGCTTGTGCAGAGCAACAGCGTCTGGCTTGAGCGCCCGAATCTTTGACAGATCGCCGCTCATATACAGGTACGGGATCGGTTCTGAGCGGCGGATCGTCTCGACCGCCGAGACGCCGTTTCCCTCACTCAACCCGATGTCGACGATCATCAAATCCGGTACGCAACGCGCCGCGGCAGCCACTGCATCGGTTTGGGTGCCCTCGATGGCGCAGACGTCGTGGCCCATCTCTTCAAGCAATTCGGCGAGCAGGAGGCCAACAATGGTGTCGTCCTCGACCACGAGGATGCGGAGAGATCTCATAGCGAGGGTCGACAATCGGCGCACCACGTCAGAATGTTAAGTTTGATGTCCAACGAGCGCCATCCTGACGCAGTGGGGCCGTGTCGGCCGTCGATACACATGGTTGGCTCTCCATTTTTTTTGCTTGGGCATTGGGTCCTATCCTAATACGCAATGGGCCGCCGACGCAGATTCGGAATCTACTTACTTTGTCATTAATCGATCACAGAGGAGTCGACGGAGACGGTGTGCACGCCGTCTCCGGATTGGCCGCTAAGTAGTTTCCGATCCTCCCTTTTTCGGGTCGTAGCCGGGTATGGTCACAACGGTTGGGTTGGCATGAATTTGTCCGCCCCAATACGCGTCAGGCGAACCGCCAGGCGCCGGCTTCATGCGGAAAGACAATCAAATGCAATCAACCGATACCGTCATCGCCGTCTTCCCCGACCATACCAGCGCGGAAGCAGCCGTGAAAAAACTGAACGCCGGCGGCTTCCAGATGAAGAATCTCAGCGTCGTCGGCAAGGGATACCATACGGATGAGAAGGTGATCGGTTTTTACAACGTGGGCGATCGGATCAAGTTCTGGGGCACAAGGGGCGCTTTCTGGGGTGGCCTCTGGGGCTTGTTCTTCGGCGGCTTGTTCATGACCATTCCCCTCGTCGGGCACGTCGTCGTGTTGGGCTATCTGGCCGCCGCGGTGATCTCCGGCGTCGAAAGCGCCGTCACGGTTGGTGGGCTGAGCGCGCTGGGCGCGGCGCTCTATTGCATCGGCGTGCCGAAGGACAGCGTGATCCGGTATGAGACCGCCTTGAAGGCCGACAGCTTCCTGGTCACGGCGCACGGCACGGCGGACGAAATCGCCCAGGCCAAAGCGATCCTCAGCACGAGCAACCCGACACAACTCGACGTGCATGGCGGAATGGCCGCGCCCACGCCGGCCGATCGACAGGTCGAGCACGCGGTCGGCTGAACGCCGCCCACCGGAACCCAGGAGGCTGTCATGTCTGACGAAAATCGTCTGCAACAAGCCGTTCTGGCGGAACTTTGCCGGGATCCCGGCCTGGCACGGAAAGGGCGATGGCAGTTAGACGGCATTCGTTGGTCCCAACGGATTTCGATCAAGCCGAAGACCCGTGCTCCGTCCGCCGGCGATGGCACGTTGAGCGCCTTGTATAGCGCGTGGCTGCTGAAATTGAAAAGAGTCGTTGTCACTTCGGAGAGTGGAAAGGCTTGGCTGTTCACCTGTAGCGGGTCGGAAGCGGCGTCTCATCGACCACATAAGTCGGATGTGACATGACCGCCGCCGAAATTGGCCTGACCAGCGATGAGGCCGGCAGCCGATTGAAGACATTTGGTCCAAATGCCATGCCGGACGTCTCGATGCACCCGGTGCGCATGGCGGTTGAAAAATTCTGGGCCCCCGTTCCGTGGATGCTCGAAACGGCAATCGTCCTTGAACTGGTGCTCGGCAAAGAGGTCGAAGCCGCGATCATCGCCGCTCTTCTGCTGTTCAATGCCGGCCTTGGACTGGTCCAGGAGGGACGCGCCCAGGCGACCCTGGCGGCGCTGAAATCGCGGCTGGCCCTCACCGCGTCGGTGCTGCGCGACGGAAAATGGGCGAATGTGGCGGCCACCCTGCTGGTCCCCGGCGACGTGATCAAGCTTTCGCTCGGCGCCGTGGTCGCTGCGGATGTGCACCTGACGAGCGGAAACATCCTGCTCGACCAATCCATGTTGACCGGCGAGTCGGTTCCCATCGAAACTGGCCCGGGCCTGGAAACCTTCGCCGGAGCATTGGTCCGGCGCGGCGAGGCGGTGGCCGAGGTGACGGCGACCGGCACGCAGACCAAGTTCGGCCGCACCGCCGAACTTGTCCGCACCGCCCACGTCGTCAGCACGCAGCAGAAGACGGTGCTGCGGGTCGTGCGCAATCTCGCCGCCTTCAACGGCGTCGTCATCGCGTTTCTGGTGGCCTACACCGCCTTTCTCGGAATGCCGCTGGCCGAGATCATTCCCCTTGTTCTGACCGCGGTGCTCGCCTCGATTCCGGTTGCCCTTCCGGCCACCTTCACCCTGGCCGCGGCGCTCGGCGCGCGGGCCCTGGCCAAGCAAAATGTCTTGCCGACCCGCCTGTCGGCGGTGGACGAAGCGGCATCGATGGACGTCCTGTGTGTCGACAAGACCGGCACCCTGACCTGCAATGCATTGACCGTGGCGGAGGTTCACCCGATGCCCGGCTTCGATACCGCTCAGGTCCTGACGCTGGCCGCGCTGGCCAGCGCGGATGGCGGGCAGGATCCGGTGGATGCCGCCATCCGAGCCGCCGCCAGCGGCAAGCAGGCTTCCGACGCGCCACGAATGGTCGAGTTCGTGCCGTTCGATCCGGCCACCAAAATGTCCGAGGCGACGGTGACGACCCCTGACGGCGCCACGCATCGTGTGGTGAAAGGCGCGGTTGCCGTGGTCACCGGCCTCGCCCTGCCGTCGCCGACCGTGGCTGAGTCGGCGCGTGACCTCGAGGAGCAGGGCTTCCGGGTTCTGGCGATCGCGGCTGGACCGCCGGCGGCGATGACTCTGGTCGGACTGGTCGCGCTGAGCGACCCGCCACGGCCGGATTCGGCGGCGCTGGTCAACGCATTGCATGACCTGGGCGTGCGCACCGTGATGGTGACCGGGGACGCGGCGGCAACCGCGGCTCATGTGGCGCATGCGGTCGGACTCGATGGACCGCTCTGTCCGCCCGGACCGATCCCCGAAATCGTCCGCGCCCGGGCGTTCGCGGTCTTCGCCGGCGTTCTTCCCGAAGGCAAATACGAACTCGTCAAGGCATTGCAGAAGGGCGGCCATGCCGTCGGCATGTGCGGCGACGGCGCCAACGACGCGCCGGCACTGCGCCAAGCGCAGCTCGGAATCGCCGTTTCGACGGCGACCGACGTCGCCAAATCGGCCGCCGGCATGGTGCTGATCGAATCCGGGCTGGGCGGCGTCGTCGCCGCGGTCAAGGAGGGGCGCCTGGCCTTCCAGCGCATCCTGACCTACACGCTGAACTCGATCACCAAGAAGGCCGAGAATGTCCTGTTCCTGGCGATCGGCCTGGTGATGACCGGCCATGCGGTTCTGACGCCCTTGCTGATGGTCCTCATCATGATCGCCGGCGACTTCCTCGGCATGTCGTTGACCACCGACAATGTGCGGCCATCGCCGACGCCGAACCGCTGGCACGTCGGCACTCTGACGGTTGCTGGTGTCATCATGGGATTCGGCCAGTTGGCTTTTTCGACAGCCATTCTGGCCATCGGCGTCTACCGCAAGGGGTTCGGTATCGGGACCTTGCAAACGCTGGCGTTCATCGTCGTCGTGTTCGGCAACCAGGCGACAACCTACACCAACCGCGAAAGACGGCGCCTGTGGTCCTCGCGCCCGAGTTTCTGGCTGGCCGCGTCATCCGTCGCCGACATTCTGATCGCCTCGGCCTTGGCCGTCTGCGGCATCGCCATGACGCCCCTGCCGGTGGCCGTGGTGGGTGCCACGCTTGCCGCCGCGGCCGTCTTCGCCGTTGTTCTGGATTTCGTCAAAGTCCCGGTTTTTCGCCGTCTCGGAATCACCTGAGGCGACACAGGACCAGTCCCTGGCCTTTACCCTTGGAGATGACAATGCTTGACGACTATCAGTTGCAGTTGGCCGTTCTCGCGGAATTGAACTGGGAGCCCAGCGTGACCGCCTCTCATATCAGTGTCAGAGTCGATAATGGCTTCGTCACGCTCACCGGACATGTCGAAAATCTCGCACAAAGACACGCGGCGATGGCGACAGCCTGTCGGGTCAAGGGCGTCAAGGCCGCCACCGACGATATCGAGGTCCGGCTCCCCTTTGAGGCGATGCGCGCCGACGACGAAATCTCCGCGGCGGCCATCGACCGCCTGGTCTGGGATGTGGCCGTTCCACACCGTGCGGTCAATGTGGCGGTCAAGAAGGGTTGGGTTACCTTGAGCGGGCAGGTTGCGTGGAATTACCAACGCGAAGCCGCCGAGCAGGATGTTCAGCGGTTGTTCGGGGTCGTCGGTGTCTCCAACCGGATCATCATCAAGCCGACGGTCGATGCCTCGGTCATCAGCGATGACATCATGCACGCCTTGCACCGCTCGTGGTTCTTCGACCCGAAGACGGTCACGGTGACCACGGAGAGCGGCAGGGTTTGGCTTACCGGCACGGTTCCCTCACTGCACGACTTGCAATTGGCGGCCGCGACGGCTTGGGCCGCGCCCGGCGTCACCGCCGTGAAGAACGATATCGCCATCGTGTGACATCGACGCTGCCCCATGGCGAATTGGCGACGGCAACCGGCCGCCGATTTGCCCGTCGGAAACGGCTCCTGTCAGCGATGAACGTAAGGCCCCTGGTAGCCCAGCAAGCTGCGGATGTAGTCGTCGCGCCCTTGCGATTCCGCCTCGGCGTCGGGATGGGACGTCCGCATCAGTCCCTTGATCGCGCTCAACGCGGTAAAGCCGCGGGCGCCCATCCACAGCTCCAGGCCGGTGAGCAGCGAGCGCAGGTGTGCCGGGCCGTGGCGGAGCAAGGCTGAGGTAACCATCACCGCGTCGGCGCCGGCCAGCAGATACTTGACCACCTCGTCGGCGCTTTCCACGCCCGTGCTGCCGGCCAGCGAAGCGCGCGGCAGGCGGCCGGCCAGCAGGGACAGCCACAGCAGGCCCAGACGGATCTCGGCGGCGCCGCTGAGCGTGATTTCGTTGCTCCAGTGCAGGCGGACCAGGTCGATATCGGGCTGGTAGAGACGGTTGAACAGGACCAACCCGTCGGCGCCCGCCTGGTCGAGTTGCCGGGCCATCGCCCCGAAGGCCGAGAAGAAGGGATGCAGCTTGACCGCCAATGGCAACTTGATGCGGCTGCGCACCGCTTCCACCAGCGCCACGCAGTCCGCATCCGCCTGGCCGCCGGTCACAGTGGAGCCGGTAGCGATCCTGTAGATGTTGAGTTCGAGCGCGGTGGCCCCGGCCTGTTCGATGAGCTGGGCGTAGTCGACCCAGCCTGCCTGGGTGGTGCCGTTCAGGCTGGCGATAACCGGGATATCGACGGCGGCGCGGGCCCGGGAGACCAGATCGAGATATCCCTGCGGACCGGTGTTGTAGCGAATGGCGGCGGGAAAATACGAACCGGTTTCCGGCGAACTGTCGGCGCCGACACTGGCCAGCAGGACGGTCTGCCGCTCGTCTTCGCGGATCTGCTCCTCGAATAGGGAGGGCAGGACGATTGCGCCAGCCCCCGCGTCTTCGAGTTGTCGGATGGTGCCGACATCGCCGGAAAGCGGCGATGCCGACGCAATGATCGGATTACGCAACGTGAGGCCGAGATAGCGTGTGCTGAGATCCATGGGGCTTGTCCTAACCTTGGGGGCGGCCGATCGCGCCGGCGTCCGGTTGGAACCGGCTGCCGGCGCGGCTGGCGAGGGCCTCGTATTGCGCGTATTTCTCGTCGATGGCGATCTGGGCAATGGCGAGCAGTTCCGCGGCTTCCTGCGGCCGGGTGTTGGCCAGGCTGCGATAGCGCAGCTCGTTGTAGGCGTAGTCCTTCAGCGGGATGGTCGGGCGCGGCGAGTCGAGGCGGAACGGTGCCTCGTTGGCCTTGCGCATGGCCGGATTGAAGCGGAACAGCGGCCAGAATCCGCAGGCGGTGGCCAGGTCCTGCTGATGCATGCCATGACGGAGGTCAAAGCCATGGGCGATGCAATGGCTGTAGGCGAGGATCAGCGAGGTTCCCGGCCAGGCCTCGGCCTCGCGGAACGCCAGCAGCGTTTGCTGCGGATTGGCCCCCATCGCCACCTGGGCGACGTAGACATTGCCATAGGCGATGCCCTGCAGAGCGAGATCCTTGCGGGCCACCCGTTTGCCGGCGGTGGCGAACTTGGCTACCGCCCCCAACGGCGTTGATTTGGAGGCCTGGCCACCGGTGTTGGAATAGACCTCGGTGTCGAGGACCAGCACATTGACGTCGCGCCCGCTGGCCAGCACATGGTCGAGACCGCCATAGCCGATGTCATAGGCCCAGCCATCGCCGCCGACGATCCAGATGCTGCGGCGAACCAGGTGATCGACCACCGACAGAAGATCAAGCACGCCGGGCTCGCTGCCCAACTCGGTCAACCGCCGCGTCAGTTCGGCGACCCGTCCGCGCTGGGCCAGGATCTCCGATTCGCGGATTTGCGGTGCGGCCAGAATCGACTCGACCAGGTCTTGGCCAAGCTTCGGCGCGAGATTGCGCAACAGGCGCTCGGCGACGCCGGTGTGCATGTCGGCGGCCAGCCGGAAGCCGAGGCCGAACTCGGCATTGTCTTCGAACAGGGAGTTCGACCAGGCCGGTCCGCGTCCTTCGCCGTTGGTCGTCCATGGCGTGACCGGAAGATTGCCGCCATAAATCGAGGAACAACCGGTGGCGTTGGCGATCTGCAGGCGGTCACCGAACAGCTGCGACAGCAGCCGCAGATAGGGAGTCTCGCCACAACCGCCGCAGGCGCCGGAGAACTCGAACAGCGGTTCAAGGAATTGGATGCCGCGCACATTGGCGAAATCCACGTGGGCCCGGTCGTTGACCGGCAAGCTCTCGAAGAAGGCGATGTTCAACCGCTCGGCTTCGACAACCGGTTCCTTGGGCGCCATGTTGATCGCCTTGGTGCCGGGAACGCGCGGACTGTCGGCCGGGCAAACCTCGACACACATGCCGCAGCCGGTGCAGTCTTCCACATAGAATTGCAAGGTGAAGCGGCTGTCCGGATAGCCGCGGGCGTTGACCGCCGCCGATTTGAAGGTTGCGGGAGGCGGCGACTTCGGGTTGGTCAGTCGGACGCCGTTGTAAAATTTGGCCCGTATGACCGAATGGGGACAGGCGATCGCGCATTGGCCGCACTGGATGCACAGGTCGGATTCCCAGATCGGCACATCTTCCGCGATGTTGCGCTTTTCCCAGGCGGCGGTGCCCGACGGGAAGGTGCCGTCAACCGGCAGGGCGCTGACCGGCAGGGCGTCGCCATGCCCGGCCATGATCTCGGCGGTGACGCGCTTGACGAAGGCCGGCGCCGACGGCGAGACGTGGGGCGGACGTTCGAACGTGCTGGTTGCCGCCTTCGGAACGGCGACTTCACGCAGATTGGCCAGGGTCGCGTCGACCGCGGCAAAGTTCTTGGCGACGACGTCCTTGCCTTTGCGGCCGTAGCTTTTCTCGATCATGTGTTTGATGCGATGAACCGCCTCGTCGCGCGGCAGAACGCCGGAGATGGCGAAGAAACAGGTCTGCAGCACGGTGTTGACCAGGCCCCCCAGCCCGGTTTCACGGGCGACCCGCGACGCGTCGACGACGTAGACTTTCAGCTGCTTGTCGATGATCTCCTGCTGCACCGAACGCGGCAGGTGATCCCAGGCCTGGTCGGGCTCGTGGGGACAATTGAGCAGGAAGGTGGCGCCCGGCGCGGCGAGGCTGAGGACGTCGACCTTGTCGAGAAAGCTGAACTGATGGCAGGCGACGAAGCTGGCCGAGGCGATCAGGTAGGGCGCCTGGATCGGCTGCGGCCCGAAGCGCAGGTGCGACACCGTCTGGGCGCCGGACTTGTGCGAGTCGTAGACGAAATAGCCTTGCGCGTAGCGATCCGGGTCTTCCGCCAGGATCTTGACGCTGTTCTTGTTGGCGCCGACCGTGCCGTCGGCGCCAAGACCGTAGAACACCGCGCGAACCACCGAGTCGGGCTCGATCATGAAGGTCGGGTCGTAGGTCAGGCTGGTGCCGGAAACGTCGTCGTTGATGCCGATGGTGAAGCCGTTCAGCGGCTCGGGCTTGGCCAATTCGTCAAACACCGCCTTGACCATCGCCGGGGTGAAATCCTTCGACGACAGCCCATAGCGGCCGCCGATCACCCGCGGCATCACCGCCCGCTTGCCGCTGGATACCGCATGGGCCAGGGTGGCAATGACATCGAGGAAGAGCGGCTCGCCGGTCGCGCCGGGCTCCTTGGTGCGGTCGAGGACGGCGATCGCACGGACGGAACCTGGCAGGGCCGCCAGGAAGTGCTCGACCGAGAACGGCCGATACAGCAGCACCTGCAGAACGCCCAGCTTCTGTCCCTTGGGGTCGGCCTTGCGCAGGGCGGCCGCCGTGTCGCGTGCCGTTTCTGTCGCCGAGCCGATCACCACGATGACCCGGTCGGCGTCGGTGGGACCGTCATAGCCGAACAGGTGGTAGGTTCGCCCGGTGAGCTTGGCGAATTCCGCCATGGCTTTTTCGACGATCGCCGGCGTGCGGGCGTAAAACGGGTTGACGGTTTCACGGGCCTGGAAAAAAGTGTCCGGATTGTGCGCCGTGCCGCGGATCACCGGTTTCTCCGGGGTCAGCGCGCGCTCCCGATGGGCGCGCACCAAGTCGTCGCGAATCATCGCGCGGATCTCGTCGTCGGTGAGCAGCGTCAGTTTATTCAGCTCATGCGAGGTGCGGAAACCGTCGAAGAAATGCATGAACGGGACCCGGCTTTCCAGGGTCGCCGCCTGGGCGACCAGGGCGAGGTCGTGAGCTTCCTGCACCGAAGCGGAGGCGAGCATGGCAAAGCCGGCGGAGCGGGTCGCCATGACGTCCGAATGGTCGCCGAAGATCGACAGCGCCTGGGTGGCAACTGAGCGGGCCGCGACATGGAAGACCGTCGAGGTCAATTCGCCGGCGATCTTGAACATGTTGGGGATCATCAGCAGCAGACCCTGCGACGCCGTGAAGGTCGTCGTCAGCGCCCCGGATTGCAGGGCGCCGTGCGTGGTGCCGGCGGCGCCGCCTTCGCTCTGCATCTCCTGGACGATGGGGATGTCTCCCCAGATATTGGTCAGTCCAGCCGCGGACCACTCGTCGGCCAGTTCGGCCATGGTCGAAGACGGCGTGATCGGATAGATGGCGCAGACCTCGTTGACGCGATAGGCGACGTGGGCGGCGGCGGTGTTGCCATCCATGATGACGGTCTGACGGAGGTTGGCGGCGGTCATGTCGATTGCTCCGATAAGGCGCGAACGGGTTCGGGGATCATGTCGATGGCATGGCAGGGGCACTGCTCGAAGCAGACGGCGCAGCCGGTGCAGAGGTCGAAGTCGAAGCGGTAGCGGCGCCCCTGCCCCAGCTTGATGATCGCCGCTTCCGGACAGGCGGCGTAGCACTGGTCGCACTCGAAGCAGTTGCCGCAGGAGAGACAGCGCCGCGCTTCGTAGAGCGCCTCGGCTTCGCTCAGTCCCGCGGTGATTTCGACAAATCCGCCCTTGTCCAGCCGTTCTTGCACCGGCAGTTCGTATTGCGCCGAGGGCGGGGCGTCGGCATAGATCGGTAAATTGAGTTTGTCGAAACCGACCAGCGGATGTTTGGCCACGGCTTGCACGGTTTGGCCGCGCAGCCAGGCGTCGATGTTGAGGGCGGCCTTCTTGCCATGGCCGACCGCCGTGGTGACGCTGCGCTGGGCCGGCACCATGTCGCCACCCGCAAAGATGCCGGGGTGGCCGGTCATCATGCCGGCATCGACGACCACCGTATCGTCGGCGGCGATGGCGATGCCCGGCACATTGTGCAGGAAACCGCTGTCGGTTTGCTGGCCGAGGGCGAGAATCACCGAATCGGCCGAAAGAGTCTCGAACTGCCCGGTCGGTTGCGGGCGGCCCTTTTCGTCCATCTGCATGATTTCGACCGTGATCTCGTTCTGGCCGATCTCCTTGATGGTGCTGAGCCACTTGATCTTGATGCCCTCGGAAAGCGCCTCGTCGGCCTCGAACGATTGCGCCGGCATGTGGGCGCGGTCCCGGCGATAGACGATCACCGCCTCGTCGGCACCGAGCCGGCGTGCCGTGCGGGCGGCGTCCATCGCCGTATTGCCGCCGCCATAGACGATGACGCGGCGGCCGAGGCGCGGTGGATTGCCGGTCTCAACGTCGCGCAACAGGGTCACGGCGTCGACCACCCGCGCGGCGTCGCGCGCCGGAATGTCGATCCGCTTGCCGATCTGCGCGCCGATGGCGATAAAGACGGCGTCGAACTTGCCCTCGGCCTGTCCCGCCAGCACGTCTTCGACCTTGTGATTGAGGGTGATCTTGACCCCCATGGTCTCGATGCGGTGGATCTCCTTCATCAGATCGGCGCGCGGCAGGCGATAGGCCGGGATGCCGAAATGCAGCATGCCGCCCGGCAATCGACCGGCATCACGGACTTCGACGGCATGGCCGCGGCCACCGCCCGCCTGACCGGCGCGGCCGACCAGTTCGCTGCCCGCCGCGGCGGCGCGTTGGCCGTCGTGATCCGCGACGCCGCCGACTCTGCCACGCTGTGCCGTCTGTTCACGGCGCACGGCCAGAAAATGGCGCTGACCGCGACATCGAACGACACGCGCCTGGCCGCCGTGGCGCTCGACCCGGCGCTGGCGAAGATCGAAACGGCGCTGGCGGCGCCGGTG
>Ga0181520_10010200_pt1 | contig 12666 bp, 10 predicted proteins | sample PEATcosm2014_Bin_29_FD_132451 | JGI IMG/M metagenome (GOLD analysis project Ga0181520, IMG submission 132451) | Peatland microbial communities from MTU Mesocosm Facility, Houghton, MI, USA - PEATcosm2014_Bin02_30_metaG | ecosystem: Environmental > Terrestrial > Soil > Wetlands > Peat | place...
GAAGACTTTTCCCGGCCTCAGGACGCTCCGCGAGACGAGGGAAGGCCCCGCCGCCGCGAGCGCGGTCAGGCCGATCGCCGCCAATTGGAGGAGGAGGAGGAGGACCGAGCGCCGCTTCAGCGCATCGCCTCCCGAGGTGGCTCCCGCGAGCTCGCGCCAGATATAGGTCGAGCCCACGGCCTTGCGGCGAAAACGCATCCGCAGGAAATAGAGGAAGGCGACAGGAAGGGCGGCGATCGCTATGAGGAGGGCTTCGGGGCGCGCGAGGACGAGGGCGGGGAGGCCGCTCAGCATACGATGCCCGCCTTCTTGAAATCCTCGTGGAAGACCTTGGCCGGCGAGGCGTCCGAGCCGATGAGGCAATACCCGAGCTCCCGGCGCGCGCATTCCGCGCGGACCTTGGAGAGATAGCCCTCGAGCGCTCGTCGGTACCGCTCCAGGAGGCCCTCGTCGGCGAGGACCGGCGTCTCGGCCCCGTCCTCCATGTCGACGAGGGTCACTTCTCCGCGCTCGGGGGGATCGAGCTCCTCGGCGGCGAGCAGCTGGACGACGTGGGTCTCGCAGCCCGAGGACGCGAGCGCGTCGAGGGCGCGCGGCCATTCGGGGAAGAGGAGGTCGGAGACGAGGACGGCGATGCATTTCCGCCCGTAGCGCGCGGCGAATTGCCGCAGGCCGGCCTCGGGGGAGGAGCGCTCGACGGCCTCGAGGGAGTGGACGGCCCTCGCGATGCCCGCCATCGTGAGCTTCTTGCGCTCCGGGCGGACGGGCTCGAGGAGGGCCGGGCCGAGGGCGGCGACTCCCGCCCGATTTCCCCCGCCCAGCGCAATCGCCGCCAGCACCGAGGCTATCCTCTTCGCGAGCGCGAGCTTCGTCGGCCCGCCGTAGTCCATGGAGCGGCTGAGGTCGATTATCGTGACGAGCGTGAGCTCCTTTTCCTCGGCGCAGAGCTTGACGAGGAGCCTTCGCGAGCGGAGGTACACCGACCAGTCGAGGAGGCGGACGTCGTCGCCGGGCACGTACTCGCGGTAGTCCGCGAATTCGATGCCGCCGCCCGTCGCGGGGCTGCGCTGCTCCCCCGCGGCGAAGCCCGAGAGCCGCCGCGTCGCGCGGATGGACAGACCTTTGGCGAGCGCGTAATCGCCGGCGTAGCCGAGGGGCATGCCGCTCCTCCCTAGGCCTTGGAGGCCGCGGGGAAATCCGCTATCGCCTCGTCGAAGGCGAGGGCCTCCCGCGCGGCCGCCGCGGAGTCGGCGATCAGGTCCTCGACGCGGACTCCCTCGCTCTGCCCCTCGAAGTTGAGGGCGACGCGGTGGCGGAGGGCCGGCTCCAGGACGCTCTCGAGGTCGGCCATGGCCGCGTTGAGGCGGCCGTCGAGGAGGGCGCGCGCCTTGGCCGCGAGGACGAGGGCCTGGGCGCCCCGCGGACCCGCGCCGTAGCGCGCGAAGCGCCTGACGCGCTCGGGCGACTCGGCGCGCTCGGGCTGGGTGCCGAGCACTATGCGCGCGGCCGTCTCGAGGAGGGCGGGAGCCGCCACCACCTCGCGGGCGGCTCGCTGGAGAGCCAGGATGTCGGCCTCGCGCATTACGCCTCCGGCCTCGGTCCCGGCGGGTCCCGAGGTCCGCTCGAGTATCCGCACGAGCTCGGCCTGGCTCGGATGGCCTACGAGGATCTTGAAGAGGAACCTGTCCACCTGGGCCTCGGGAAGGGGATAGGTCCCCTCCATCTCGAGGGGGTTCTGGGTCGCGAGGACCAGGAAGGGGCGGGGCAGGGGATAGGACCTGCCCCGCACGGTGACCGTGCGCTCCTGCATAGCCTGGAGGAGGGAGGACTGGGTCTTGGGAGAGGCCCGGTTGATTTCGTCCGCGAGGACGATATTGGCGAAGACGGGCCCCGGCTCGAAGCGCAGGCCGAGATCGCTTCCCTCGCCCTGGGCTATCATCGTCGCGCCCACGACGTCCGAGGGCATGAGATCGGGCGTGAACTGGATGCGCGAGAAGCGCATCATGAGGGTGTCGGCCAGGGTACGGACGATCAGGGTCTTCCCGAGGCCGGGGACGCCCTCGAACAGGACATGCCCCTCGCAGAGGAGGGCGACGAGGGCCAGGTCGATCACCTCGTCCTGGCCTACGATGATCCTCGCTATCTCCTCCCTCGCCTTCGCCATGCCGTCGATGCAGGCGGCGATGGGCATCTCTTCGCTGTTCATCGGCTGTCTCCTTTCGAAAGGGCCATGAAATACGAGCGGACGAAATCTTCGTACTCGAGGGGCACTCCCCGGCGGGCCATGGCCGATTCCGCGCTCTTGCGCGAATCCGGAATGAGCCTCGACAAAGCCGCCGACGAATCGCGCCCCGGAAGCGGCAGCTCGAAGAGCGAGGCGGACTTCGTCGTCTCGAGCAGGGCCTTCGCCTTCCCGGCTTCCGCTTGGACATTTCCCCAATAGGCATCCGAGCCGGAGCCGCTCCCGGGCTTCGACCCGCCCGAGCCCGTCCCTTGGGCTCCGCCGCCCTGCCCCTCGTCGGCTTGCCCATCCTCCATCTCGCCAAAGCTCGCCGAACCCAGGGAAGCGGACGGGCTCCGCCCGTTCGCCCCCATGCGGCCTCGCGGGCCGACGCCCGATCCCCCGCTCCCGTTTCGGTCATAGCCCGGATAGGCATCGGCCATTCCGACCGAGGCCCGTGCTCCCGCTCCCCCCGGCGCGCCCACGCCTTCGTCCCCGCCGCCGCTTTCGTCGCCCTTTCGCCCCTGCATGCCCGCTTCGCCCGCCGAGCCGGCGCCCGTCGCGATGGCGTCGGCGGCCTCTCGTATCCTCTCGCGGTCCCTCGTGAGCCTCTCCCTCTCGGCCTCGCCGACCGCGCGGGCGATCTTGGATCCGTACTCGCGGTCGGCCGACCTCAGCATGTCGCGAAGGTCGTCGAGCCTGCCCTCGAGGATGGCGCGCTCGGCCAGCGTCGCGAGGCGCTTGTCGTCGGGGAAGAAGGAGGAGGCGAAGGCCGAGGCCGTCTTGCCGCCGTCGCGGGCGAAGGCGCCATCGGCCGTCTTGGCCGATGCGGCGGCGATTCTCCCGCCGGCCGGCGCCGCTTCTCGAGCCTTGGCGGCCATGTTTCCGTTGGGCGCGGAGACGAAAACCGCATATGCGCCTATCGCGCAGGCGAGGGCCGCGACGGCGGCCCGCCTCGCGAGGGGCCTGGGCGATGCCCTGAGGGAGGAAGCGCGCGGCGCGAGCAGCTCGGCCTCGCGGATGATCTGTTCGTCGAAGAGACCCGCCGATCCGCGTCCGAGACAGGCGAGGGCGGCGGACAGGATCTCCTCGCCGCCGATCCTCTCGTCGAGCCAGCGCGCCGCCTCGGATTCGTCGATGCGCGACTTCCATGCCTTGGCGGCTCCCGCGGCTGCCCCGAGGATGACGAGGCCGCCCCAGAGCGGGAAGGCCGGCGTACCGAGGCCGGCCGCGCGCAGGAGGGCGACCAGAAGGCCCGCCGCTATTGCCGAGGACGCCGCCCAGGAAAAGGCGCGATAGGCCACGATGGCAGCGTTGAGCCGCGCGCGCGCCGCGCGCAGCGTCGAGAGCAGTCCCTCATGCATCGCGACCCCTCCGCAGGAAGGCGAAAAGCCAGGCCGTCGCGGAGAGCAGGGCGGCGGAGACGAGGACGCAGGCGCCCATGCCCAGGAAGGGAGCGGCCCCGCCCTCGGCTTTCAGGATATTCCAGACTTGCACGAAGGGATTCGACTCCGCCCAGGCTGGGGAAAAGAAGGCCGATCCGAGCCACAGCGCCAGGAGCAGGATGCCGGGCAGCCCGTCGGACTTCGAGAATACGAGGCTCGAGAGGAAGGCGGCGCTGAACGACGCGAAGTACGCGACCAGCCACGAAAGGAAGCAGGCCGCCAGCGCGCTCGCGCCGAGGCCCCAGGCGATGTCGGCGAGGGCGAGCGGAGGCGAAACGACGAGGGCGGCGAAGGCCCAGGCGGCGAGGGCCGAGAGCGATTTGCCGGCGACGATTTCCCTCGGCCGAAGGGGAAAGGCGAGAATGACGCTTCTCGCGTCCATGTCCGGCGGACGACTGCTGCCTTCCTTCCAGCCGTGGAAGATGAAGACGACGACGGCGCAGAGGGCGAGCGGGAGAGGCCGCGCCAGGGTCGCCCCTCCTACGACGGCCATCGCGACCGCGGACCTGAGCGCGACCGGCCTCATCCTCCGCTCCCTCCAATCGCGGAGAGCTTCGAGCATGAAGGCGAACATCATCCGCCTCCTCGAGAGGGCGGCCTTCCTCCCGCGAGGGGAAGGATCCAGCGTATCTCGCGAACGGGGCCCCCGGCGACCCTGAGGCCGAGGAAAGGCGCCGCCCCCTTCCCGATGAGGAAGGATCTCGCCTTACTTCCGCGCGCGAGTCCTTCGCGAAGGTCGATGATCCGCGAAAGCTCGGCGCCCAGCCAGTCCGGCTGAGCGGCGATTTTCTTCCATTCGCCGCCGGGGAGCCTTTCCCACCACAGGACGCCGAGCTCTCCCGCCCCGGCGCCGGCGGAAGCCTCGCCTCGGAGCGCGAAGGCCATCGGTCCCGCGGATTCGAGATCGGGCGGTTCGTCGCCTCCTCGGGGATAGGAGCCGCGGACCAGGGCGGGAAGAGTGGATCCCTCAAGGGAGGACGGACCGAGGAGGGCCGCGAAGGAAAGATCATCCTCCTCCGCGGAGGCCGGACTGAAGCCGACCCGCATCGTCCGGTGCTCCCATGCGTCGTCGCGCCGCGAGCCGAAGCGGAATGAGCCGGACTCGAGGCCGGCGTACTCTATATCGAGGCCGCGTCCGGCTCGGATATCCATCCATTCGAAGGCCGGGAGGGGCCGGCCTCTGACGACCAGGGTCGAGACCACGACGGCCCCGGAGTCCGGCATTACCAGCGCGATCAAGCTCACGGAGGCGCCGCGCATGAAGGCCGCATCGAGGGTCCCGGCTCCGGCGAAGGTCAGCCCTAAGGAGAGAATCGAGGCGAGGACCAGGGGCGAGGCGCGCGAGGCTCCGAGAAGGGCGGCGGCGAGGACGGCGAGAAGCCAGGCCGCCATCGCGGCGATCAGGGCCAATCGCGCCTTGCCCGCGACGGAGTCGGGCTTTCCTTCCGCCGTCGCGTCCTTCGCGGACCTCTCGAGAGCGGAGGCGCCGACTCGCGTCGACTCGACATAAGGCTCGAGCGCCAGGATGCGGCGCCACGAAATGCCGCCGTCCGGGCCGGATCGATCGGAAAGCTCGCGTCGGTCCCGGACTACGGCGCCGAGACCGAAGGCGATGGCTTTCCCTTCGCCCTCGTCGAGGCCCGTCTCTCCGCGTCGGCCCTCTCGCGGATCTTCGATGCCGAGCGAGCCGACGAGCCCTTCGCGGCCTGCCTTCGCCGAGAAGACCGCGAGGCGCCCGCCCCCGGCGATCCAGGCGAGGAGGGCCTCCCTTTGGGCGGGGGAGAGGAGGGGACCGGGGTCCGAGACGGCTATAGCCCCGATGCCGTCGTAGTCGAGGCCGTTCGAGGGCAGGGCGGTCGGATCCGTATCGACGGCCCTCAGGGGCTCGACGGGCATGAGGGCGGCGGAGATGGCCAGACGCGCCTCCAGGGACAAGCCGCAGACGAGAACGAGATTGCCCGGGAAGGCTTTAGAATGGGCATCCAGCTTCAGCTCGGCGAGGATGCTGCCGCCGGACAGCAGCCTTACCTTTATCGTATCGAGCTCGGGAGCGATGAAGACGGGGCTTTCCATCCTCTGGCCGTCCCCCGCGGGGAAGGCCTCGCGCCCCAACTCGCGGCCGCCCTCGGCTTGACGCGATACTTGTATGGAAGCCGCCTCCGGCGCGCCCTCGCTGCGTATCCACAGAGGCGCCCATCGGTCGGGGACGACGACGCCGTCGAAGCCGAGGCTCGCCTCCAGGCGGGTCGGCCCACGCGTCTCCGGGAGGGGCGCCCCCGTCGCGGCCCACGCGGGAATTCCGGAGCCCGAAACGACCGCCCAGGCGAGGGCGATGGAGACGCGAATCGCAGCGAAAGGCCCCGGCTTCCTTCGAGACGGCGGATCGGGAGGGGATCCGGACTGCGCCTCCATCGGGACGACTTCCTTCATGACCTCATGATCGCGCCCATTTCCGCCTTTTCCCAGTTACGCGAGTACTCCTTTATCCCTTGTTTTTTCGTGACAATTGTACGGGGTCGACGAAGAGGGAGGGCATCTTGCCGCTCAGCTTGAGGAACTCCAGCCTGTCCTCGACTTCGAGCTTGAAGTAGACGGAGCTGATGTAGTTCCGGACGGTCTGCTCCGACAGGCCGAGGCGAGAGGCTATCTCGCGGTTCGAGCAGGATCGCGCCATGAGGGAGGCGACCTCGAGCTCCCTTCGGCTCAGGGCCTCGAGGGCGGCTTCGGGCTCCGCTTCCGACGCCCTCGACCCGCGCCCGGAGAGGAGCCTGGCGACATTCCCGGAGAAGAGCGTGGATCCGCGATGAACCGCGCGGATCGCCTCGAGCAGCTCCTCGGGGCTGATGCTCTTGAGCAGATAGCCCTTAGCCCCCCGCTCCAGCGAGGAGCGAAGGCACTCCTCGTCGAGGAAGGTGCTGAGCATGATGATCTTGGTCCCCGGGAGGCGGGAGCCGATGAGCCTGGCCGCGTCGACGCCGTCCATCTCGGGCATCCGGACGTCCATGAGCACGATGTCCGGCTCGAGCTCTTCCGCCATGGCGACCGCCCGGGCCCCGTTCGGCGCGACGCCGAGGACTTCCATGTCCGGGGCCGTGCCCGCTATCACGTAGCGCAGGCTTTGGGCGAAGAGCTCCTGGTCGTCGGCCAGGATCAAGCCTATCTTCCCGTCCCTCATCCTATGCGCCTCGCCCCGCGGGAGGAGTCGAGGCGGGCTCGAGCGGCAGGCGCATCGCGATGGAGAATCCGCCCGCCGAGGAGCCGAGCTCGAGACTGCCCCCGAGCTTCTCGATCCTCTCGCGCATGCCCGCGATGCCGATGCCCTCGTGCACTTCCTTCGCTCCTCCTCCGTTGTCCTTCACGGCGACGACGAGGCCCTCCTCCGAGACGCGGAAGGACACCCTGATCGCCGTCGCCTTGCCGTGGCTGAAGGCGTTGAGCATGCCCTCCTGCACGAAGTGGCTCGCCGCGAAGGCGGCCTCGTCGCCGATCGCCCAATCGAAATTCCCGAAATCGAGGTCGACCTCGGCGCCCGTGGCGGTCCTGAAGGCGCGGACCGTCCTCGCTATGGCGTTCGGCCCCGCGGCTATCCGTATCTCGCGCCTTCGGAGGTCGCCGAGGATCGCGCGGACCTGGGCGAGGGCCCGGTCGGCGTCGGCCCTCGCCGAGTCGAGGAAGGAAGGGACCATTCCCGGTTCCTTCGCGCACATGAGGGAGGCCGCGCGCATCGCCATCGACGTATTCGTCAGCGCGTAGCCGACGACGTCGTGGATATCGCGCGTCAGCCTGAGCCGCTCCTCGTGGGCGGATCTCTCCTCCACGCTCGCGCTGTAGTCCTGGTACGAGAGGTTGAGCTTCATGACTCCGAGGAGGGACTCGGCGAGCCTGTCCGTCTCGGACCTGAAGGCCGACAGCGCCGAGACGAGGACCGAGGCGGCGAGGGGAAAGGCGACGAAGACGAGTCCGTCGCGGAACGACGCGGATCTTTGGCCGAGGACCTCGGGCGGGAAGACGATGAAGCGGGCGGCGCAGGCCGCGGCCAGGGCCGAGGAGGAGACCGCGATGCCCCCGGGAAAGGGAAGGTAGAGGGAAATCGGAATCGTCACGTAGGTCAGGAAGGCCAGGCAGGATATCGGCGTCAACGGGAAGTAGAGTATGAAGCAGAGACAGAGGATGCCTCCGGTCCACAGAAGGGGACGGAGCGGGCCCTTGCCGCGAAAGGCGTATTCGAGCACGAGGACCGCGCTGGAGAGCGCCGTGATGAGCGCGAAGGCCGTCTCGTCCGCCCTCGTGACGCAGAGGCCGTCCAATCCGGCGATCTCCGACGCCGTCAAGACGCCGCCGAGCGCGAGGGACGAGACGAGGAAGGCGAGCGGCATGAGGCCGCGGTCGATGCCGCGGGCGATCCGAGACAGGGCTTTCGCGTTCGTCTTCATGGCCGCGAGCTCTCCTCCCCGCCTGAACAGTACCTTGTACCGATGCGCCTGTCGATATATCGACGGCGCGTCTATTGAACGAGGAAGGCTATCGTTGTAGGATGGACGGCTATGAAAGTTAGGACCGAGCTGTCGTCGCTGGTCAGTCTTTCGTTCCTGGCCTTGGCCATCGCGGCGGGCGCGTACTTCCTGGCCGTCTCGTCCGTATCCGGCATCGAGCGCGAGAGGGCCGTCCTTTCCGATCTCGAGGCCGGGACCAAGGATTTCCAGTCTTCGCTCGTGAGCCTCCTCGCGGACTACGTCGGCGCGTCTCAAAAGGCCTTCGCCTCCGCCGTCGCGACCTACCGGAAGAAGTTCGACAAGATCGACGGATTGAAGCTCCTGCTCTCGACCGACGCTCGGACCAAGCAGGCGATCGCCTCGGTCAAGGCGCTCCGGGACCTGATCGAGCCGGATATCGACGCGACCACGACGGCGATAGACTCACTCGTGAAGTCCTCCATAAACCTGTACTTCTCGTCGTCGTATACGCTCACGCGATTCTACTCGGCTCCCCTCCGGAAGGGCGTAACCGAGGACGACGTCACGTTGGCCCAGAACCAGGTCGGCACCATCAACAACCTGGTGCAGAAGCTCAACCAGGAGCTCGACGTGACGGCCCAGGCGATCGCGAGGCAGGACGGCGTGATCGAGGCGACGATAGGAGCGATAAAGGCGAGGAGCCTGGCGATCGCCGCCCTCATCGTGGTCGTCATCGTCGCGGCTTCGCTCGTCGTCTCGCTCAGAAGGGCGTCCTCCATCTCGGGCGCGATCGGCTCGGTCGGCAAGGCCCTGTCGGCCATGGCTTCCGGCGACTTGACGGGGAAGGCCGTCGAGGGCCTGAAGCCGAAGCCGGAGGCGCGATCGGGGAACGAGATCGACACTCTGGCGGCCGACCTCGCCGGGCTGATGACCTCCCTCAACGGCGCCGTGTCGGGAATCAAGGCGGCCTCGAGGGAGAACCGGGATCTCGGGCGCGGCCTTTCCGAGGCCGTGGCCGAGGCGACGTCCGGCTCGGCCGAGATAGAGTCGAGCGCGAGATCCATCAGGGCGCAGATGGAGCGGATGGGAGAGATGGTCGAGGCCTCCCGGGCGTCGGTGGACGCCATGAGCTCGGGGATCGGCTCCTTCAACCGGCGCATCGAGACCCAGAATTCGATGGTCGACTCGGCGGTCTCGGCCGTGACCCAGATGCTGTCGTCGATAGATCGCATAACTCGCATAACCGAGACCGACCGCGGCTCGGCCGAGTCGCTCGTGTCCGAATCCGACAAGGGACGCTCCGTGTTCGTGAAGGCCTTCGATCGGGTCTCGGAAATCGCCGGCAGCGCCGGGGACATCCGGGAAATGGCCTCGGTGATAGCGGGCATCGCGTCCCGTACGAACCTCCTCGCGATGAACGCCGCCATCGAGGCGGCCCACGCGGGGCAATACGGACAGGGATTCGCGGTCGTGGCGGACGAGATACGCAAGCTGTCCGAAGCCTCGAGCCTGAGCTCCAAGAACATCGCCGTCAAGATCCGGGAGGTCACGGAGAAGATCGCCGAGGCGGCCGAGACGAAGCGCGACACCAGCGAGGCCTTCGACTCCATCAGCGCGAAGATCCGCGAGGTCTCCGCCTCCATCGCCGAGATCTATTCCAACATAGCGGAGATACAGTCCGGCACGAGGCAGATAACGTCCGTCATGACCGATCTCCAGGGCCAGTCCTCCGAAACGACCTCGGAATCCAAGCTCGTCGCGGGCGGAGCCGAGGCCATACGGGGGACGGCGGACGATCTGTCCCGCATCTCCCGCGAAGTGGTGTCGAGCATCGGCGAGATAGCGCAGGAGCTCGGGGGGATCGGCGAATCCATACGGGGCGTCTCCGAGAGGGCCACGAGAATAGGCGAGATCGGCGACGAGCTGGACGGCCTCATCAATCGCTTCGTGACAGAAGCCCCGATCGAGTCGGCCGAGGCTTGACCTGTAGCATCCTCCATGTCACCCTGCCACGAGCGGGGTACGGACGATGAGCACAATTCATGGCGAAGGCGCGGATCGCGGCGAAGGCGCTAATCGCGCTGAAGGCGCGATAAGGATCAGCGCGCGCGCTTTCATCACCACCATCGCGATCATCCTCGCACTGATGATCGGCTCGGGCATCCTTAGCTATGTCGTGCCGGCTGGCAGCTATTCCCATGTCGTGGAGGGCGGGGTCGACAGGGTCGTTCCGGGGACTTATGCCCCCGGCCACAGGCCCGACTACCCGGCCTGGCGCTGGTTCACGGCCCCAGTAGAGGTATTGTGGTCGCCGGGAAACCTGCAGGTGATCACGATCATCGTCCTCCTCGTCCTCATCGGCGGATCCTTCACCGTCTTGGACAAGTGCGGAATCCTCAAGGTCGCCCTGTCCATGATCGTAGGCCGCTTCAAGAAGAACAAGTTCGCCCTCATGGCGGCGATCATTTTCTTTTTCATGTTCGCCTCGTCGGTCCTGGGCATCTACGAGGAGGCGGCTCCCCTCGTCGTCTTCATCGTGCCTCTCGCCCTCTACCTCGGATGGGATAGCCTTACGGGCCTCGGCATGAGCCTGCTGTCGCTCGGTTTCGGATTCGCGGCGGCGACGATGGACCCCTTCATGGTGACCATCGCCCAGTCTCTAGCCGGCCTGCCCCTCTACTCCGGCCTCTGGCTCAGGGCGATCTTCTTCGCGGTCATGTTCGGCCTCGTATTCGTCTTCGTTCGGGGCCATGCCCGAAAGGTCGAGCGGGATCCGACTTCGTCCCTCGTGTACGAGGAGGACCGGCGCCTCCGCTCCGCGATCGACGTCGCGGGCGCGGTCGCCAGCGAAGAGGACCTGTCGCGTCCCCGGATGCGCGCCGGCGTCAGATGGCTCGGCCTATGGTTCCTCGCCGCGATCGTCTTCATCCTATCGGCGACGCGCATCAAGGCTATCGCCTTCCTGGCCTTCCCAATAATGGGTCTTTTCTTCTTCGTCGCCTGCAACGGCGCCGCCCTCGTCGCCGGCGAAAGGGCGAAAACCCTCGGGAAGTGCTTTCTCCTGGGCATGAAATCGATACTCCCGGCCATCGCGATGATCCTCATGGCCATGAGCGTCAAGCTCATCATCACGAAGGGAGGCATCCTCGATACCATCCTCTACGCGGCGGCGGGCAAGATCGGCGGCGTCGGACCCTATGCCGACGTGGCCTTCGTCTATCTCCTCACCTTGATCATCGAGTTCTTCATTCCTTCGGCCTACGCCAAGGCGTTTCTAGTCATACCGGTCCTCGCCCCCCTCGCCGATCTCGTCGGCCTCACGCAGCAGACCGTCGTCCTCGCCTTCGACAACGGCGACGGCTACGCCAACATCCTCTACCCGACCAATCCCTTCCTGATGATCTGCCTCGGCCTTACCGTCGTAAGCTATCCTAAGTGGTTCAGGTGGACCGCGCCTCTTCAAGCCGTTACGGTCCTGATTTGCTTCGCCTTCATGGCCTTTGCCGTCGCGATCCGCTTCGGGCCTTTCTGAGGGTTCGGTGCGGTTCCCGCCATCGATCGTACCAATAGTGAAAAAAAATCGGAAAAAATACCAAAAATGGGATTACACCGTAGTATTTTATTCCCACGATGTGATATGATGCCGGACAGAGCAAAGCTACTCAAGGAATCGTACGAAAGACTATCCATCTTTGTGCAGGATAAAACCAGTGCAGAGAAGAAGATACCACACCCGGTACCGCAAGTCGCTCCGCTCCTGCTCCACATTTCGGCGTAGCCGATAGGTGAGGCCAGCTTATCATGGATAAGCTACTATAAAGTCCCGGCCAAGGCGCCGGGCGAAGGAAGTCCCTCATGGGCAAGAAAATTTACGTAGGAAATCTGAGCTACAACACGTACGAGGACGGCCTCAGGGCTCTGTTCCAGAACTACGGCACGGTCGCTTCCGCGAAGATCATCACCGATCGCGATTCCGGCCAGTCCAAGGGTTTCGGCTTCGTCGAGATGGGCACCGAAGAGGAGGCTCGCGCCGCCATTTCCGCCCTCAACGGCCAGGATCTCGATGGCCGGGCCCTCAAGGTCAACGAAGCGATGGACAAGCCCCGTCGCGACGACAACCGCTGGTAAGTAGCGTCAGGTTCCCTAGGTAAAGAGGGGCCCTCCGGGAAGCGATTCCCGGAGGGCCCTTTCCCGTTTTCCGAGCTTTGGAGGGAGCATGAAGGCCCTCGTCCTCGAGGATTACAAGAAGCTCAGCTATAAGGAGATCCTGGCGCCATCGCTCCGCGCCCCGGACGACGTGATCGTCCGCGTCGGCGCGGCGGCGATATGCGGCTCCGACGTGCACGGCATGGACGGCTCGACGGGACGCCGGCGGCCGCCGCTCGTCATGGGCCACGAGGCGGCGGGGGATATAGTCGAGGCCGGGGCGGCCGTGCGGCGCTTCAAGCCCGGAGACCGCGTCGCTTTCGATTCGACGGAGTTCTGCGGGGCCTGCTGGCACTGCCGCCGAGGCGAGGTCAACCTCTGCGACGAGCGCCGCGTGCTC
>Ga0181520_10010201_pt1 | contig 12664 bp, 9 predicted proteins | sample PEATcosm2014_Bin_29_FD_132451 | JGI IMG/M metagenome (GOLD analysis project Ga0181520, IMG submission 132451) | Peatland microbial communities from MTU Mesocosm Facility, Houghton, MI, USA - PEATcosm2014_Bin02_30_metaG | ecosystem: Environmental > Terrestrial > Soil > Wetlands > Peat | place...
ACCATACTGCGAGGGATCACCCGTTCCCATCCCGAACACGGAAGTTAAGCCTCGCTGGGCCGATGGTACTGCACGGGCGACCGTGTGGGAGATTAGGTGATCGCCGGCAATAATTCAAACGCAGAAAGCCATCCGCTACGGCGGATGGCTTTTTTGTTTCCGCTGAGTCTTCCTCGCTGCTCCACTCCACGGTCACGCTCTTCGCCTGGTTGCGCGGGTGAACCATGTTGCAGCCATACACCTTCATAGGCGCGGGGCCAACTACGTTCTTCGCTTTCTGAGCACCCAAGTCGTCATGCAACGATAGTCCTGCACGATCGTGGTTTTTAGCGGATCTACGAGGACTGCATTCAACTCTTCTGTCAATTCGAGCAGCATTTCCTCATCGACAAGGAACCACTCCGAGCCGTCTCCCACAATAAAGACATTCTCCCGCACCCGCTCAAAATCCATTCCAATTCTTGATCCCAATCGACAGAACAACATTCCGCCGGGTCGCAGCGATTGCCAAAGGCCGCCAAGCATCGCCCGAAACTGATTTTCGTCGCGCGCGAAATGGAGAACCGAGTTACAAATCACGACATCGGCAAACTCGCGCGGGAATGGCATTTCCTCAATAAAGCCCACTTTGAAATTTTCCGCCGGCAACCTGGCTCCGAGGGATAGGGCGAGTTGGCGAACATGCTCAACTCCCGCGGCGTCCGCGTCCATGGCAAACACCTCGCAGCCTTCGCGAAGCAGGTGAACGAGATTCCGACCATATCCGCACCTTGCGTCGAGCACGCGCATACTCTTGTCAATATTTCCGCGCAAGATCTGATCGAACACGTAAATATCGATCTGGCCGAATTGGTCTTGAATGGTCATTTCCGGGATATTCAGCGACGCGTCTCGACCTTCAGTTACTCGACCGTTACGGACTTTGCGAGATTGCGTGGCTGGTCGACGTCGCAGCCGCGGCGGACTGCGATGTAATAAGCCAACAACTGCAGAGGGACAATTTCAACGAGCGGCACCAGCAGCTCGGGGGCCGGGGGTATCGCAATGACGTGCTCGACGAGGCCGCCAATCGTCGTGTCCCCTTCTGTCGCGATGGCGATGACGCGTCCGCTGCGCGCCGTTACTTCCTGAATGTTCGAGAGCGTCTTCTCATAACGCAACTTCGACGCAGGATCCCCTTCGTCGCGTGTAGCCAGCACCACGACAGGTAGCGTCTCGTCGATGAGCGCGTTGGGCCCGTGTTTCATTTCGCCGGCCGGGTATCCCTCGGCGTGAATGTAGGAAATCTCCTTGAGCTTGAGCGCGCCTTCGAGGGCGATGGGGAAGTGAATGCCGCGGCCGAGATAGAGGAAATCGCGCGCGGTGGAGAAATCCTTGGCAAGAGTCTCGCACTGCGCAGTGCAGCCACGAAGCGCTTCTTCAATCTTCACCGGGATGCGGCTCAGCTCCTCGATCAACTTGACCGACTGCGCCTTGTCGAGATGACCACGCAACTGGCCCAGCTTCATCGCGAGCAAAAACAGCGCGACCAGCTGCGAAGTGAAGGCCTTGGTTGAGGCCACGCCAATCTCGGGACCGGCGTGGGTATAGATAGCGCCATGCGCTTCGCGAGCCACCATTGCGCCAACGACGTTGCAGATGGCCACGGTCTTGGAGCCGAGGGCTTTCATCTCGCGCTGCGCGGCGAGCGTGTCGGCCGTTTCACCCGATTGCGTGATGAGCAGGCCCAGCGTGTGCGGCCCCGCAATGGGATCGCGATAGCGGTATTCGCTGGCGTAGTCGACGTCGACTGGTAGCCGCGCCAGGCGCTCGATCATATATTTGCCGGTGAGGCCGGCGTGCCAGCTGGTGCCGCAGGCGGCGATGCTGATGCCCGCGGCGTGCGCCAACTCTTCGTCGGCAATCTCCATTTCGCCAAGGAAGACTTTGCCGGAGTCGAGCGAGACGCGGCCGAGAGTTGTGTCAGTAACGGCGCGCGGCTGCTCCCAGATTTCCTTGAGCATGAAGTGCTTGTAGCCGCCCTTCTCCGCCTGGATGGGATCCCACTGAATGTGCTGCAGCTCGCGATGGATGGGATGGCCATCGAAGTCGGTGAGCTTGACACCGGCAGGAGTGAGAATCGCGAGGTCGCCGTCGGCGAGAAAGTAGACGTTGCGCGTGTGGTGCAGAATTCCAGGCACGTCGCTGGCGACAAACGATTCGCCTTCGCCAACGCCGATAATGACCGGCGGGCCGAGGCGAGCCGCGACGATCTTGTCGGGCTCGGCGGCGCTAAGCACGCCTAAAGCAAAGGCGCCCGTCAACCGCTTGACCGCCGAGCGCACAGCGGCTTCAAGTGAAATAGGCTTGCCGGCAGCTTCAGCGTCCTTCTGGACCTGTTCGATCAAGTGCGCGATGATCTCGGTGTCGGTTTCCGTGACGAACTTGTGACCCTGCGCGGTCAGCTCGCGTTTCAGTTCAAGATAATTCTCGACAATGCCGTTGTGAACCACGACGATGCGGCCGGTGCAGTCGCGGTGCGGATGCGCATTCTCTTCGGTCGGGCGGCCGTGCGTGGCCCAGCGCGTATGGCCGATGCCGAAGGTGCCGTCGAGCGGATGCTCGCGCAGAACCTCTTCCAGATTTCCCAGCTTGCCGGCCGCGCGCCGAAGCTCAAGCGTCTTGCCCCCCGGATGGCCCACGGCGATGCCTGCCGAGTCGTAACCCCGGTATTCGAGGCGCCTTAGCCCCTCGATGATCACTGGAACGACTTTCTTTTTGCCTACGTAGCCAACGATCCCGCACATGATTCGATTCTAAGCGAACCACGGCGCGGGGGCTCTGGCACGAACGGGGCAGGGGTAGCTTCTAGGTTCCAGGAACTCGGATATGTACCCGTGCTTGCGGTCATTTCCAGGAGAGCAAATACACTTGCGCCGCGCCTGAGTGGCTCATGATCGCCGGCTGCCCATCTGCTGTCACGCTCACAAATTCATCGGGCGCGCTCGCATCGATCCCGACGTCGTCCATGCTCGCCACTTTCTCCCATGCGCCGTCTGGCACCGACAAGCGGTATATGCTCGCCTTCTCCTGCGTCTGCCCAAAGTAGACGGACCGGCTATCCGGCGACCAGGCATAGTACCCCCAGGGGGCATCGAACCGCCGCATTTCCCGCCACTGCCTTGCGGCCGCCGTATAGAGCATCAAGCGTGACGGCTCGCGCGCTATCGCCACCATGTATTTCCCATCCGGAGACCAGTGTGCCACGTAGTACTTCTCCGCGCCCGCCATTGGCGTCACTTTGCGTGTGGCCACGTCCAGCACGTACATCCCGTCGGGCTCGTGAGAAAAATCGTAGCGGTTAAAAGCGATCGACTGACCGTCGGGAAGCCATGTCGGCATCACCTCGTTATCTCCCGACTCGATAAGTTTTTCAGGTGTTCCGCCGTCCGCCGAAACCCGATAGAGCTTGTGCCAGTCCGAATACACGATCCACTTCGCATCCGGAGACCACTGCTCCATATACGCCGGTGCGTCGGTCAATTGCAAAGCGTCGCTTCCATCCACGCGACTCTTCCACAAATGTCCGCTCGGATATTCTGTGTACACCATCCATTGCCGGTCCGGCGAAACCACAAACTCGAGCGCCGAAATCCCATTCAGAAACGGCGTGAGAGCCTTGCTGCCTGGATCCAGCGCCAGCGTCGTACCCTGATCGAGCCGCCCCAGCACGAACAGCGCCTTGCTGTCCGGCGCCGGCGCGGAATCCTGAATATCCACCTGATTCCCGGTGATGCGCTCGGCCTCGGGCTTCCTCCAGGGCTCGAACCACGGTGGAGAAATGACTTCATATACATTGCCGCGCCCCTCGATGTCAGAGTGAAAGATGAAGTGCCTTCCGTCCGGCGTCCATTGCCCCTTGCTTTCGTTGCCGCCCTCCGGCCAGTTCTTCAGCGAGAGCGGATGCGGGTTCTTCCCATCACTACCCACTCGCCACAAAACGGAGCCCGCGGGCGAAGCGAGCGTCACCGAAATCTCCTTCCCGTTCGGGGAAACGGGAAGCTCAAATGGGTCGTTCGGCGGAGTCCAAAGCTTGCGGAGATTTCCGCCGTCTTCGTCCATCACATAGAGCAAGTGGCTGTCTGCAAAGACGATCGATTTCCCGTCATGAGACCATCGAGCCGCCTGGGAAGACAAATGATCGCCGAGCTTCCTCAGCGGACCGCCAACCGTCGATCCCGCCCACAACCATCCCCGTCCCAATTCGTTGTTGAGATCCGGAGTGAAGACAAGGGCTTTCGATCCATCCGCCGACACGTCGACCAGAGTCATTCCCTCTGACAAACCCGGCATGGGGGCAATAATGCCGCCACTGGCTGCCATCTCCGCCGGAACGTTGCGAATCTGAAAATAAACTCGTGTTCCGTCCGTGAGCAATGACGCCAGCTTCGGTTCGCTGGAAAATGTGATTTGCTTCGAATCGAGCACCCCGGTTGCCCGCATGGGCGTCAGCAGTATCGCCGCTGCCACTCCGACAGCGGCTGCTGCTACGGCTGCAGCCGCAAGCCACCATGCGCGGCGGCGTGACGGCTTTCCTGCTACCGCGCCGGCATAAGTCATCGTCGTGCGCGGATCGGAGAATTCCCGCATTAATCGCCGCAGGTCCGTCTCCAGATCGGCCGCCAGCTGATATCGCAGCTCAGGATCCTTCTCCAAAGCCCGCGCGACGATATGCTCTGCCAATGGCGGCAGCTTTGGCCGAATCTCGCCCAAATCCGCAACCGGCTCCGCAGTAATTGCATGCAAAATGGAGATATTGTTATTTCCCTTAAACGGCGGCCGGCCCGCAAGGGACTCATAGTAAACCGCTCCCAGGCTCCATAAATCCGTTCGTGTATCCAGGTTGTAGCCCAGCGCTTGTTCCGGCGACATGTAGAGGGGAGTTCCGAGCACCCCTTGCGTTTGCGCCACAGACATAGTTGCGTCCCCGTCTCGCGACGCCAGCATTTTTGCCAGCCCAAAGTCCAGAACCTTCGCGTCCCCCTTGGGTGTGATCATCACGTTCGCCGGCTTCAGGTCGCGATGGATCACCCCGTGCTCATGCGCCTCCTTCAGCGCCTCCGCCACCTGTAGCGCAATCGCGGTGGCGTCCTTCACCGGCAGCGCGCCCTTCTTCAGCTTCGCCGCCAGCGACTGGCCCTCTACCAACTCCATCACAATGTAGTCCGCGCCGTCCTGCTCGCCGACGTCATACACCGCAGCGATCCGTGTATGATTCAGCTTTGCCAGTGCTCTCGCTTCGCGATGGAAGTGCCGTCGCGCCTCGTCCCCCGTCAGCAGTCCCTGAGCCAGCATCTTGATCGCGACTGCGCGCTCCAGCTTTTCATCCCGCGCGCGATAGACGACCCCCATGCCGCCCGCACCTAGCGGCTCGACAATCAGATACCGCCCCAACCGCGACCCCGCTGGCAACGATCCCGCCCGGCCCGCGGCGGTTCCTGCCAGGGTTTCAGCTTCCGGGTCCGGTTTCGCGTGAGGAGACTTCGAAGGGAACACGCTCATTCGGTCATTCTCTGCGAGCAGGGAATCCGCCTCGCGTCGCACCTCGGGCATCCCGCGACAGGCCCGATCGAGAAAGGCGGAACGCCTATCGCGCAGAATATCGAGAGCCTGCCAAAAAGCTGTTCTGCAATAGGCTTTTGGCTTTCCATCCCGGCCTTCCGTCGCTCGTGATGCCCCGAAGGGGAATGTGGTTCATGGTACCACGCTGTGAAAAAAGCGCGTTATGAAGTCCAGCCTTTCGGTTCAATGCCGAAGAGGCGATGCGAGACCTTCGGGTATTCCGAGTGCATCGGCGATTTGTCGCCGACTCGTCTGGAAGGAAGGAAGCGGGATTCGCGGCCATGGCAGCACATCTGCCCGGGAATCTCTTTGACGCCCTCATGGATAATGCTGTCCGCTTACCGCGCGCCAACCAGCTTCAGGTAATCGGGCTCATCGGCGATCGTCCGATGGCGAAAGGCGCGCACAATCCTCCGCGCCTTCAGGAAGAACACGCCCGGCATCTGGTCCGCATCTTCCTTGATCATGCCGATTCCATATTTGAACATCGCACCCTTGAGCCAACCTTTCCAAACCGTGAGATTGAAAAAGTGCAAATAGGGATTGGTGCGCGACAAGCGAAAGGCAGGGAGTTGATAAAGCGTTGCCTCGGGATTGCTGATCCTTTCGACATCGGAAAGGCGGTAATAGTCGAAGTAAGGTTTCGCCCGTTCCGGAGAGCCGAGATGCACAAAAACGGGCCGCACACCTCTAGCTTCAATTTGGGGACGGAGCTGCGAAACGCGGTTCAGCGTTTGCGCGCAAAAGGCACATGCAAAGTGGCGAAGAAAGATGAGCAAAACCGGAGATTCATCCACCAGATCGAGCAGCGAACGGCCCGTCTCGGTATGAAACTCACGCAAGGAGCCGTCGAGATTCGATTGCTCCGTTGATGAGGGGATTTGGATTTCCATTCACTTCACCCTGCTCCGCGGGAAACGTCGATTATAGCCGTAATCCGATCTATGCGAAGATAGTTGCACCGATTGCTCGTTCCCCTTCAAGAGGAGGTCGGTTTGCGAATTGGAAAAAATGGCACCGCACGTGAACTGCGGCTGGTGGTGCTGTCCCTTGCGGTCCACGGATGCATGCTGGCGCTGGTGACTTGGATCGGAGTCGTTACGCGATCCAGGGTGGCGGAGCGGCCCGAGAGCGTGACTGTGGCGGGGCTTGAAGACGCTGGCGGGTCGCACGCCGTGGAGATTCAGCTACCAGCGAGGCTGACCGCGACGGACACGAACAAGCCGGAACGATACGCGGACGCTGCGGTGCCGCCGACTCTGGTTATGAGGCAACTACGGCCGCAAAACGATTCAGGAGGCGGTCGGCCGACTACGCCGCATGCGGGCGAAGGGCGAGGCCAAGCGGCAAATGGAAACGGGAGCGACAACGAAGATGCGCGGCCTGCGTTTCCAGTCTTCGCGCCGAAGCCGGCAGTGACCGACGGCGCGCTTTTGCCGGCGGCCGAAAAGAAGATCGTGGTGGATGTGAAGGTGGACGAAGACGGCGCCGTGGTGAGCGAGACGCTTGTGAAGGGATTGGGGAATCGGCTGGACCAGATTGTCCTGGATACTGTGAAGACGTGGCGTTTTCAGCCGGCGACAGTGAACGGCAAACCGGTCGAGACGGAGGCGGAGATCGTGTTCCCGTTCGATTCGCAGTATCCGGTAGATGGGTAAAGACGGGGGTCAGGGATGAGAAACACTGATGCCCCAGGGGCAGCAGTTGGGGGATGGGGACTGGCTAGCGAATATGCCAGAGATTCCATGTGGCAATGATGGCCACTGCTGCCGCACCTTCAATGAGGAGCGCGACGCTGATGCCGGCGACGACATGCCTGAGGTTCGAGATGGCCTCGGCAGCCCATTCTGCCTGGGGCGCGCTGGGACTTCCAAGTCGGGCGGACTGAGAATAGCTGCTTAAAGGGATCGAGGATGAGAGCAGCGAAGGCGAGGCAGCTGCCAGCTTTAAGTTTACGAACTGCGGATTTGCCATATAACCCCTTGGGTGGCGCAGAGTGGGGGGGGGGCGCCCGAGTTTCTCCCATCTGAAACCGATAGAGAGAAATCCTGCCGCGAATGGAGCAATCGCTTTGCCATAAAAGCAAAGGAAGCGGCCAAATCTTTATATTGCTCATGAGGTTAATGTTATGGTGTGGAAAACGTAAAAGTGTAAGAGAAGAAGGCTGTTTGCCAACGGGCGGAAGAGTGTAATTTCTGAACCAAGAAGGTAAACTTTACCGGAATCATTGTCTGGATGGGCACCCGGGAATAGGTCGAGCATGGAGCCCAGCATGAAGGAACCATCAGGGAAGAGCCACTCGGAACAACCAATGCAGGAGAAGCGGGCCTTCGGCTACTCCTCGATGCGGTAGGTGTATTCCTCAATGACAGGGTTGGTGAGGACCTCGCGGGCGATGCGCTCGACTTCAGCGCGGGCGGCGTCGGTATGAAGGCCGTCGGCAAGTGAGAGGGCGAAGTATTTGCCTTGCCGCACGGCCGTAACATCGGCAAAACCGATCTTCCGGAGAGCGTTGTGGATCGTCTGGCCCTGGGGATCGAGGACCGATGTCTTCAGCGTGACATAGACATGCGCCTTCATGATCCCTGATTATAGAGGCAGGGACGCAGGGACATTGGGACTCGGAACAGTAGAGAGATAGGAAGAGATTGGGCAGGCCGCGATTCCCCAAGGCCGCGCGACTACCCAGGCAAATGCAATTCCTCAAGGAGAGATGAGACGTAATGGTCAATTATCTGGAACTGCCCGTGGGCGAACGGGCGCCGGAGGTCTTTCGGGTGGTGATCGAGATTCCCCTGGATGGTACGCAGAAGTTTGAGTACGACAAGCAACTGCACGTGTTCAAGCTGGACAGGAACCTGCACTCGCCGGTGCACTATCCGGGTGACTACGGATTTATTCCATCGACGTTGAGCGACGACGGCGACCCGCTGGACGTGCTTGTGCTGGTGCCGGGACCGAGCTTCCCCGGGTGCGTGCAGGAGGTGCGGCCGATCGGTCTGCTGGAGATGCTGGATCAGGGGATCCTGGACGAGAAGGTGCTGGCGGTGGGCAAGAACAATCCGCGCTTCGCGAATATCTGGAATTACACGGATATCTATCCGCACATGCTGAAGGAGATTACGCACTTTTTTTCGATTTACAAGGATCTGGAGGGGAAGCGCGTGGAGATGAAGGGATGGCGCGACGCTGCCTACGCCCGTGACCGCGTGATGCACACGATCAAGCAATTTGAGTTGAGCAAGGCCAAGCATCACGAGGCAAAGAAGAAAGTGGCAGTGTAAAAGGCAGCGGTAAGGGACCAGGTGTCAGGGGTCAGAAAAGCAGGGACTGAGGGACTACGGGACTATAGGCAAGAGCTCCTAGGGGAATAGATAGATAAGAGTAAGGCGCTATTTGGCGGCGGGCGCAGCAGCCAGAGCGCGGCGGCGGGCGAGCGGACGAGCGGTAAACCAGTAGAGCAGCGGCCCGAGCAGGGCAATCCCAGAAGCAAAAAGAAGAGATGAGACGTTGGCGAGGGCGGTGCCCGGATCGCCCAGCTTCTCGCTGTGCGAGACGTAGAGCGCGTAGGCAATGAGGAAGGTGGGGCCGACTCCAAGAAGACAGGCAAAGGCGAAATTGCCGGCGCGGAAAGGGCGTGGAAGCTGCGGCTCGCGGAGACGGAGAGCGATGAGGGCGAGGAATTCCAGGATGAGGCTGGTGCCGTAGAGAATGAGGTCGATGGAGATGAGCTTCTCGAAGGGCAGACTGAGGGCTAGCGCCCAGCCGAGCCCACAAAAGAGCACGCTGATCCAGGGAACGCCGCGGCTGTTGCGACGCTCAAAGATGTGCGGCAACATGCCGTCGGCGGCCATGGCAATGGGCAGGCGGGTGTAGCTCATCATGAGTGCGTTGAACATTCCGATGCCGCAGATAACTCCGCCGGCAACCACGGCCATCGACAGGAAGGAACCGCCAAGCTGGCCGCCGGCGATAGCCCACGAACCAGTGGTGAAGCCGTCAGGAGAGAGGCCGCCCACGGCCATTGCAGCAAGGGGCAGAACGTAAGTAATGGTGGTGATGATTGCGGCGCCGATGATGGCGCGCGGGTAGTTGCGCTGAGGATTATGAACGTCGCGCGCGACGGTGGATGCGTTATCCCAACCCATGTAGTTCCATAAGCCGACGAGGATTGCGGTGGAAAGGCCGGCATCTGCGCCTGGTGAAGGCGCGGGACGACCCCACTGGACGGCGGGGTGAAGGGTGAGGCCGCGCCAGAAACCGAGACAAATAAAGACGACAAAGGGCGCGAGAAGCAGAACGGACATCCAGACGGAGTCCGTGCCAACGCGAGGCGCGCCGCGCAGATTCCAGGCGCAGCAAAGAATGACCACGGCCAGCGACCACAAATAGTCGCGTGGAGGGGTGGTGAGCGGGGAGCTGAATTTTCCAAGATAGAGGACGAAGATGCTGGGGTAGAGCGCCATGTCGAAGATGCTGGCCGAAAGCGAGAGCCAGCCTTCCTGGTAGCCCCAGAAGGGTCCGAGGCCGCGGCGCACCCAGATGTAGAAGCCGCCCTCGTCGGGAATGGCGGCGGCGAGCTCGCCGATCATGAGCGCAGTGGGCAGGCTCCAGATGATGGGTACAACGAGAAGGATAACGATGGCCCAGCCATAACCCGCGCCACCGAGGACATCCTCCATGCCGTAAGGACCGCCGGACACCATAAAGAACGTGGCGGCGATCAGAGGCAGAAGGAGCAGCTTTCTGGGCGCAAAGTCAAAGATGGCACGCATACAGAAGAATGTAACCGGGAGAGCAGGAAAGCGAAAGCGTGCAGAATGCGGGTTCCGGTATAATCCACTGAGGACCGGAGAGATGGCCGAGTGGCTGAAGGCGGCGGTTTGCTAAACCGTTGTACGGTCAAAAGCTGTACCGGGGGTTCGAATCCCCCTCTCTCCGCCATAGAGTCAATAAAATCAGCAATTAATGGAGAATAGCCGGTAGATTCCTTGGATTTCCGGGGAAAACGCACTTGAATCTGGCTCCGAAAGTGTCCGGAGAACATTTCATTGCAGCCTTTGCAGAGTGAAAACTCGGCATATTCTCCAGCGGAGATTCCCGAGGTCCCCTTTCGATCGCACGCTTTCGGTCAGCCGAGCATCTGTGAATAGTGGGAACTCCTGGATACCGAGGCATGGGGCATTGTTATGGAATGCCTTCCAGTTCGCCACGATCCGAACCTGTCCCTGCTTTGCCATTACATCCTCATTGCTCTAGTTCGAGGCTCGTTTACGGGTGCGGGTACCAACTCTGGCTTTAATGTCCTGGGGTTATCCCGATGCAACCACTCGTTTAAGCGCCGCATCGATTCGCGATCCCCGTCGCGAGAAAGGAAGCGCCTCAAACATTTCATCGACCAGTTCGTCGTTGGTTCGAAGTTTACCGTCGGACTTCACCCAGCGCAGAAGACTCATAAGTTCCGTCGGGGAGTACTCGTCGATCGAATTTCTTACGGGAATGGGCGCACGCAAAGAGGTTCTACCCGCCCTCGGCGGTGCCGTCTGCGTCTGCTGGGTCCGATTGCGGGCCGATGCTGGACCCTGGCCGGAGCGGCCGTTGCCGTTGCTCTTCTGCACAGCCTTCTCGTAGGCCTGAATAACGCGGTCTATCTCTTCCTGCCGGCGGAGGAACCAATCGGTTGACCAGATTCGATGGAACGTCCAACCGAGCCTCTCAAGTTGTTGCTGCCGCAGGCGATCTCTGTCACGAGCCGTATAGCTCGAATGGTACGTAGCGCCATCACACTCGATCGCAAGGACGTATTTCCCGGGAGATGAAGGATGACACGCGGCAAAATCGATCCTGAATTTCGAACATCCCAGCTGGGGAACCAGGACGATACCCTTGGAGGTCAGCGCCTCGTATACATCAAGTTCAAACTCATTCATGGGCTCAGTGCTGAGTTCGCCACTTGTAATCAGCTGCCCGCCGGAACTCGCGTATTCGAGGTAGTTTTTGAGAAACTCCAAACCCGTCTGCGGCCGCACCTTTGAACTGTCGATATCGCTATATTTGAAGGATGAAACGACGGTCACTTTTTGCTTTGCGCGCGTAACTGCGACGTTCAGCCTGCGCCGGCCACCCAGGGAGAGAATTGGCCCAAAACTCAAAGGAAGACTTCCACCACGATTCTTGCCGTAGCCCACGGAAATAATGATGGCATCGCGTTCGTCGCCCTGGACACGTTCAAGGTTTTTGATAAAGAACCGCTCATTCTTGCCGGTGTCGAAGAACTCGGAGAATTCAGCTTCACCGTTCAATTCCCGGTCAAGTGCCGCCTGGATGCGATTGGCGTGTTTAATGCCCATTGTGATAACGCCGAGACTTACATCGGGCGCAGTGCGGGCATGCTCCATGATCAACTCAACAACCTTGTTGACCTCGGGCCCGGAGCTTTCTTCCTGCAGGTCGGAAGTTGGAATGGAATCGACGAAAACGTGCGAAATCGCCTTGGATGTCCCGGCGCCGGGGAAGGTAACGAGCCGGTCGTCGTAGATGTGATGGTTTGAGAAGGCGATGAGCGATTCGTCGCGGCTGCGGTAATGCCAGTTGAGGTGAAATCCCCTTACAAACGGGATCATCATATCCAGAAGGCTTTCGTAACCGGTTCCATCGGCCTCCGATTCGTCATCGTCCTCGTCTGACGCGGCGAAGAAGGTAGTCGGCGGAAGCTGATGATTGTCTCCCGCTACAACCGCGTGTTTTGCTCTTAGGATCGACGGGATCGCGTCTTCCGGAAGGATCTGTGAAGCTTCGTCAAAGATGACATAGTCGAAGATGGTGTTTGTCCCAAGAAGTTGACACACCGAGAGTGGACTGGCCATCCAGCAGGGACATACGGCGGTCAACACATCCGAGGCCTCCGCGAAAATCCGGCGGAGCGGCTTGTGCCGGCGACTCTTGGCCGCCTCGCTTCGGATGATGCTTTCCTGGCCCGGAAACTCGTTCATCGCTTTAATTGCGTGTTCGCCGTGAGCGCGGCGGACTCTTGCGGCCGCCAAGTCAATTCGAGATGCGTCCA
>Ga0181520_10010202_pt1 | contig 12664 bp, 9 predicted proteins | sample PEATcosm2014_Bin_29_FD_132451 | JGI IMG/M metagenome (GOLD analysis project Ga0181520, IMG submission 132451) | Peatland microbial communities from MTU Mesocosm Facility, Houghton, MI, USA - PEATcosm2014_Bin02_30_metaG | ecosystem: Environmental > Terrestrial > Soil > Wetlands > Peat | place...
ACGTTCGTCGATTCGAGCTGGTACTTCTACCGCTATACCGACGCGAAGAATTCTTCTGCTCCCTTTGGACGAGAGCGTGCGGAATATTGGTTCCCGATCGATCAGTACATCGGCGGCGTAGAGCACGCCATTCTGCACCTGATCTACTCGCGCTTCTGGACCAAGGTGATGCGCGACCTTGACCTGATAAAAAACGACGAGCCGGTGGGGAGGCTTTTCACGCAGGGCATGGTGATCAAGGACGGCGCGAAGATGTCGAAGTCGAAGGGCAACGTGGTTTCGCCCGACGATATGGTGGCGCGCTATGGCGCCGACTCCGCGCGTATGTACTCCCTCTTCGCCGCGCCGCCCGACCGCGATCTTGACTGGCAGGAGGACGGCGTCGCTGGAGTGAGCCGCTTCCTGAGTCGCGTTTGGCGAATCGTGACGAAATATTCGGAGATAGCGCGACCGGAGTCTGCGGATTCCCACCCTTCGAGAGAACGCTCGAGGGATGGGGCACCCAGGCCCATGGAACAGAAACTCCTGCGCAAGCTGCACCAGACGATCGCCAAGATCACGCAGGATTTTGAGGGTCGCTGGCACTTCAATACGGATGTGGCGGCGATTATGGAGCTCGTTAACGAGATTCAGGATGCGGATGCGCAATTCGCTGCGGGCGAGGTTTCCGCGCCGATAGTGCGTGAATTGCTGCGGTCGTTGGTGCTTCTGCTGGCGCCTTTTGCGCCGTTTCTTGCCGCAGAATTGTGGGAAGTACTGGGCGAGAAGGGTGCAATCTTGCGCGCTCCATGGCCAAAAAGCGATCCCGAGCTGGCCAAGGAAGACGAGATCGAGATTCCGGTGCAAATCAACGGCAAGCTGGTCGCGGTGGTGCGCGTGGCGGCAGAGGCCGATCCAAAAACCATTGAGGATGCGGCGCTGGCGAATGAAAAGGTGCGCGAGCGGACGTCGAGCAAGAACGTCATGAAGGTGATTGTTGTGCCGGGCAGAGCTGTCAACCTGGTCGTGAAGTGAGGGTCGCTTCCGTGGCGAATGTTCGCGGCAACGCTCCGGTGCGCGGAACGCAATTGCTGGTCGAGCACATGGGCGACGTCTTCCGGCGTCCTTCGCTCGTAGCTATTGAGATCGCCTGGCGCTGGCTCTTCGGAATTTCATTTCTTTTTGTCTGCTGGACGCAAGGGCAACAGATTCTCGCAGCGTTTCCGCTTGAATCGTCGGGCGCGAGCTCGCTCGACACGCAAAATCCATGGGTCGCCGCAGTGCAACTCTGCAATATCGCTGCGTTCTATGAGCCGCACGTGCTTGCTGTTCTGCGTTGGCTGTTGCCGGCCGGCGCGCTGACCTGGGCGATCGTTTCGGGCCTGGGACGAAATCTCCTGCTGATGCGCATGGAGCCCCGGGTGCCGTTTCGGCCCGTCGCGATGATCGTGTTGCAGGGAGCACGGCTCGCGTGGTTTGGTTTCATGCTGTGGGGCTGGGTCCACTCGATGCAATGGGCGGCGGCCACGCACATCACTTCGGGCGCTGAGCCGGATCTAGTCGGCTATTTCATTTGGGCAATCATTCTGGCGCTCGCCTTCTTTACGGCATTTGCGCTGACCAGTTGGGTTCTGACGATTGCGCCGATTCTTGTTCTGCTGGAACGGCACTCCGTGCTTTCGGGTTTTGGACGAGCTTTGAGGCTGGGAGGGGCTTTTTCCAGCAAGCTCGCCGAGATCAACTTGGTTCTGGGGATCGTCAAACTGGCGCTGCTGGTGGTGGCAATGGTCTTCTCAGCGGCGCCTCTGCCATTCAGCGACGAATTGGGTCCCGGCGCCATGCATTTCGTTGCGGCCACATCGTGCGTCTTTTTTCTTGTCGCGAATGACTTCTTTCAGGTGGTGCGGCTCAAGGCGTTCGTGGAATTCTGGCGCATCTTCAGGAACGAGCGAGAATTGTAACTGGGTCGGGCAAGCAGGCTCCTCGGAATCGAGATCGGGTTCCAACTGAGATGCAAGGCGATCCCTGCTCCTTATCGTTTCTTCTTGACATCCGATTGCTCAATGTTAGTCTGGCTTATCCCTCGATTCCCAAAACAGAGGCAGGCCCGGAAACATGGCTTCGGTTCGCATTTCCTCGACCCGCGAGGAGTACCCTGGGAAGGGCGATTCAGAAATTGCAGCGGCGCTGGCGGAAAAGAGCGGCTATATAGCCGTGGTCCGCTACAAGAGCTCGGCAGCGGGTAAAGATTTCACGGATTTCGGCTTATGTAGAACAGAAGCGGAGATTCGTGGCTATATGACAAGTCCTTATTGCCACGACGTTGAAGTCCTTTACGACGGCCGCGCCACCCTGTTTCCCCTTAACGCCGAACACATATTGAACGGAAGTTGCAAGAGCTGCGGCAGGCATGCCACCAGCGCGTCTCTGCAATTGGGCGCAGGCAACGATTTCTATTTCTGTCCCAAATGTGGTTTGCTCTATTGCGACGGCTGTTATCCAAAACTTCCTCTGACCGCCTCTCCCGGCTACGCTACCTGTGTTGTGTGCAGGATACAAATCAAACGCACTCTTCCCGACTTTTTTGTGAGCAATCCTCAGGCTGCTCCAGCTCCTCGGCAAGAGAAGTTGGAGCACAGCGGTGTGGTGGAGGAATCTAGCACCGGGACGGCGCCGAAGGTCGGATTATGGCATCGGCTTTTCGGAGGGGGAGCCAAGTCGGGCTCAAAAGCAGAACTCATCGTGACGATTCATGAGCAAATGAAGAGCAACAAAGGCGGTTATATTGAGACCCTCGAAAGAACGGCTGAAACGATTGCCAAGAGCGGAAGATTCAAGATCGAGACCGTGAAAGAACTGGTGTTGGATGCGTTTTTCCTCAGGTTGGGAGAGGGCGATGTCGGAACGGTCCCGATGAGACTGGGTGCAAAGATGGGCGGAGTTTCGTTTGCACAGTGGCTTGCCAAAAACGTCGTGGTGGGCAGGCTGCCCGCACAGATGATGGATCATCCCCGTCAATATGGCGCATTTGGAAAATGGCAGGACGCCAAGTCGATTTGTGAGAAGTATGGAGTTAAGTTCAATCGATAAGCGGCTTCGATACGAACCGATGGCCTTGGAGCGTCTACAGTCGAGGTTCTGCCGCTAGCGACGGAGACCCGCCCTGCTCCGCCGCCGCGTGAGCTACTTGCCCGACGACTGCGCTGCCTCTTCTTTCAGGAAGGCCTCGCTTAGCGTCTTCTTGTCGCGCGCAATCGGCAGCAAGGTCGGATAAAACTGCACAAATGTGGTGTCGACTGCCCCGTGCTCCTGGTGACACGAGTAGCATGCAGCAACCGGAGGAAACAGCTTCCCATTCGCGGTCGGCGATGCGAAGTTAAAGAATGCCCATCCACCGGGATATCGCGCGACATCCTTTACATGCGCTGAAAGTCCCATCAGCGAAGTGCCCTGGAAGTCGCCATGCAGGTTGATCGATCCTTTGTCCCTGGCTTCACGGGACTCCAGCACCATCACGGTCTTATCAGGCCACGTTCCTGTGGCCATAAAACTGCGATATGCCTCGGAATTGACGAAAACGTTGTCGAACATGGTCATGCCTGCCGGGTCGGCTGTGTAGCTCATGCCGAACCCGGAGGAAAGGTAGATCCATTCGCGATAATTTGCGGGGGGCAGCATGTCCCCGCTGGCGGCGTAGGCGGGTGATGCATCCGAGGCAGCAGCCACGACGGAGGGGGAAGGGCGGTGGGCTGCGAGGAATGCGCACGCAGCAGCGAGGAGGAAGGCAGCCCCTGCGACGGTGGAGAATTTGGGAAACATATGACCTCTCATGCGAGAGATATGCGAGATATCTCGATCAAGGGTTCCGTGGGATTGCTGCTACACGTTATCGTCGCGTGCCCGGCCGGCTAGAACACCTTCAACTGGATGACAAGATACTTTTTCGGGTCCTCGCGCATGCTCTTGATGAGCTGGTGCGCCTCGTCCGCGGTCTGGTCCAGGTGATCATAGAGCGCGCGATTTTTCACCAACTGGCCAGCCGTGCCTTGGCCCGAATTGATACCTTTTGAGATTTCGTCGAGGTTGGTCAACGTATCGTCCAGTTTCTTAGCGAATTCCGGATCCTTAACCAGCTTGCCCAGCGAGCCTTTGCCAGAGTTGATCTCGGCTGCCACCTGATTGAGATTGGCAGTGGCGGCGTTCAGGTTGTTATAGAGCGTCTCGTCCTTTAGCAACTTGCCCGCGGTGCCTTTGCCGGCGTCAAGATCGGCAGTAATCGCGTTCAGATGGTCCGCCGCCGAGTTCAGCTTGGTGTACAGCGTGTTGTCGTTGACCAGTTCGCCAATCGATCCTTTGCCCTGGGCGATGGCCTCCGTAACGGTCTGGAGATTGTCTGCGATGGATACAATTTTTCTGGCCAGACCCGGATCATTAAGGAACTCGCCCGCCGTACCGCGACCCGTATTGAGGGTGTCAACGAGGGTCTCAATCTTGTGCACCAGCACGTTGACTTCCTGGATGGAGACCTGACTGGTGTTGATCACAGACTGAATGGTTGGAGAACCGGACTGCATCAGCTCAGAGCCGTTGGAGGGGCGCGGCCCTATTGCGTGGGTAGAGTCGATATCGACATAGCTGTCGCCCAGAACGCCTGCCGCCTGGATGGACGCCAGCGAATCTGTGTGCAGGTCGTACAGGTACCTTTCGCCCACCTGCATGGTCACCTCGACGGGATTGGGATTCCGATCAGGTACCACGCGCAAATGCAGAACATTACCAATTGTGACGCCTTCGAGCGTAACGACGGCACCATCCTTCAGCCCGCCGGCATTAGGAAAGTAGCAACGCAGCACGATCCTATGGGCGAAGAGACCGCCAGAAGAGGCGGTCATGAGAAACATGAGCGCGACCAGCACAATGAGGGAGACCAGGACCAGCGCTCCCACCTTCAGTTGCGACCACTGAATCTCTTTGCGGCTTGGCACTTCACTCCTCTTGAGGAGCCGAGGGGGTCGGCGCCTTGAGAATACCAGAATGGGCGCTCTTAGAGCGGTTCTGGAGTCGTTATAGCCGTTTCCCGCCTCGGTGCAGGGTGGATTTTACTTCCGCCCCACAGACGTAGACCTGTCTGTGGGGACCCCGGTCTAAGGAAAAATCCACTTGGCAACCATGGCTTCAGGAGCCGGTAGCCGCGGAAGGGCTGTGCCGCCCATCTTCAAGCACCACGCTGGCCACGGCAATTTGAGAGGTATGGGTCAGCGACAGGGCCGAGCTGACAATGCCCAATCGGCTCGCAATTTCCGCGGCGCGGCCATGAAACCGGAGGCTGGGCTTTCCGCTTAGCTCGCGCACAACCTCAATTTCCAGCCAGTTCACTCCGAAGCTGATGCCGGTGCCCAGCGCCTTGGCCGCTGCTTCTTTGGCGGCAAAGCGGGCGGCAAAGCTCTCAGCGGCATTTCGCTTGCGCTTGCAATAAACTTGCTCCGCCTTTAAGAAGACACGGTTGAGGAAACGCTCACCATAACGATCCATGGCCTGCTGGATGCGCCCTATCTCGACCACATCAATTCCGGAACCGGCGATCATCTTGTTTATCAAGCTACAACATTCCCGCCAGCGCGCGCTGGTCTGCAGCCGCTTCGGCGCTGCTCAGGCAGACTCAATTACGCCGCCTGCTTTTGCCCATTCCCGGCAAGTGAGAGTTGTGTCAAAGGCGGTCAAGCCGTTCGACTCCGCAACAGCTTTCATCCACAAGCGCCCATCTCCGATAAACAGCACGTGAAGCTGAAGATGCCGGAACCGAATCCAAGGCAGACTCTGAGCATCCCCTGGGCGCTGCAGATGAAGGCAGTCTCCATCGAGGAGCCGTCGCGGTTGGTTCAATTGCTGACCGGCGCGATTCTTGGCTGCGGGGGATGGGTACTGAGCCGAGGCGCAAACGACAGCGGGCGGATCAACATGTTGTTCGAGTTCGAGCGCCAGGCGTGCGTCGACATTTACACTGTGCTGATCGCTGCAGGCGTGGAGCTGAGCCAGACGGGACACAGCAGACTGACCGAGTTGTGCCAGTGCACGCGCAGCCAGCGAAGGGATTGCGGCGCGGAGATCGCGAGCGTCGACCTGGAGATTCAGACCTTCCCCCCGGAGATTGTCGACGTAATGCAGTCCTCGGGGCCGGTCTAAGCCAAATCTCAATCTCGCGGTGCCGGGCTTACTGCGGCTCAGCCCGCCTCAACCAGCCCATATTTGCGCTGCCAGGCTTGCTTGAGTTGCGCGCGCACGCTGGCCCGCTCGGCCTCAGTCACCGCGGGTTCGGGGCCTTCGACAAAGCGCGCCGCCTCGTGTTTGGCAAGCTCCAGCAACTGCCGGTCGCGCAGTAGATTGGCCACGCGGAACTCGGGCAAACCCGCCTGCCGCGTGCCGAAAAACTCTCCCGGCCCGCGCTGCCGAAGATCGGTTTCGGCAAGCTCGAAGCCATCCTGCGTGCTCACCATCGCGTTCAAGCGTTCCTCGCCCAGGTCGGAGATCCGCTCGCCAGTCATCAGGATGCAATAGCTCTTATTCGCGCCGCGGCCCACGCGCCCACGCAACTGGTGCAACTGCGCCAGCCCGAAGCGCTCCGCGTGTTCCACCACCATTACGCTGGCGTTGGCGACGTCAACTCCGACCTCGATGACCGTAGTCGAGACGAGAACATCGATTTCGCCGCGCTGAAAGCGGCGCATGATGACCTCTTTCTCGTCCGCATCGAGCCGCCCGTGGAGCAGGCCGACGCGCAATCCGGCGAACGGTCCCTTGCGGAGCTTCTCGTGCATTTCAACCGCGGACTTGAGCCCCGATTTCGCACTCGGAGCTGCTTCTTTTGCTAAAGCAGGAAACAGCTCCGTTGATTTGCCGTTTCTGTTTCGCGGAATAGACGGCGCGGGGTGGGTGGCCGCGATCGCGTCGTCGCGCGAGAAATCCAACTCCGGCTGGTCGTCCTTCGACCCTTCGATGACCGGGTAGACGATGTAGGCCTGCCGGCCCTTTGCCACTTGTTTGCGGACGAAGCCCCACACCTCTTCGGAGCGCTCGCCGGGCACACGCTTGGTGACGATGGGCATGCGCCCGGGCGGCAGCTCATCGAGAGTACTCAGGTCCAGGTCGCCGTATAAAGAGAGCGCCAGTGTGCGCGGAATCGGCGTGGCCGTCATCGCCAGCACGTCGGGCTCGGGCTGGTTGGGCTTCTTCATCAATTTGAAGCGCTGCAGAACGCCGAAGCGATGCTGCTCGTCGACGACGACAAGGCCCAGCCGATCGAACTCGACCTTTTCTTCGATCAGCACGTGCGTGCCGATGATCAGGTTGGCGTCGCCGCGGTTGATGAGGCCACGGTTGGTTCGCTTGCGGTCCTCATCGAGCGAGCCGGTGAGCAGAACGATACGCGGCTTGCGGCTGGATCGCTCCAGCAGCTTGCGCGCAGCGAGAAAATGCTGCGTGGCCAGAATCTCAGTGGGCGCCATCAGCGCCGCCTGGTAGCCGTTTTCCATGGCCACCAGCATGGCCTGAAACGCGACAATCGTTTTGCCCGAGCCCACATCGCCCTGCAGCAGCCGCCGCATGGGGCTGGGGGCGCGCATGTCGGCCACAATCTCGCCAAGCGCCCGCTTTTGCGCCCCTGTGGGATGAAAGGGAAGCACCTCGCGGATGGCCTCGCGCACCTTGTCGTTGGTTGCGAACGCGATGCCTTTGCGCTCCTTCATGCGCCGTCGCTTAAGCTCCAGCCCCAGTTCCAGATAGAAAAACTCCTCGAAGATTAGGCGACGGTGCGCCGGGGTTGAGAAACTTTGCAATTCTGCGAGGGGCGTGCCTTCGGGCGGAAAGTGGACTTCGCGCAGCGCTGTCTCGCGATCGGGAAGATCGAGGCGGCGGAGCATCGATTGCGGCAGGCAGTCGGGCACCGCGCCGCGCATGGATTCGACCAGGTTGAAGATGACTTTGCGCTGCCATCGCGAGGCCAGACGGCTGCCGCCGAGCGACTCGTAGACCGGCGTAATGCGGCCGACTTCGAGCATTTGAGTTTCGGCGTCGGCGCTCTCATCGGGCAGAATCTCAAATTGCGGCTGGATCATCTTCAAATTACTCGTGGAGCGCGATGGCTCAACTTTGCCATAGACCGCAACCGTCTGCCCGGCGAGGAATTTGCCGTTAAGATACGGCGCATTGAACCAGATGCACTTGAGGGCGTGGCGGCCTTGGCCGACGGTCAGCTCGAAGAGCGGCATACGCCGCGTGCGCAGCAGCGCCGATCCGCGTACCTCGCCGATCACGCTGGCCACGTCGCCTGGCTTCAATTCCTCGAGGCTGACTGGATTCTGGCGGTCCTCATAGCGGAAAGGGAAGTGGTAGAGCAGGTCTTCGGCGGTCAGAATGCCTTTTTCGGCGAGCATCTTCGCGACGGTCGGTCCGACACCGCGCACATACTGCACTTGATCGCCGAGGCTGGGCACATCTGGATGCTAAATCGCGCGGATGGCGCATAACAATCCGGCGACGCTGCGGACTGTGCGATTCAAGGTCAGCTAAACCCCAGCACCGGGTGCGGAATGTATGGCTCTTCGAGCTCCGTCATCTCCTCCGGCGTGAGGTGGACGGAGAGCGCTGCCACCGCATCCTCAAGGTGATTCGGCTTGGTTGCGCCGACGATCGGAGCCGTGACGCCGGGCTTCGACAGCAGCCACGCCAGCGCCACCTGAGCACGTGGAATCCCGCGTTTTTCGGCGATCTCGCCGAGCCTGTCGGCGACCCTGTGGTCTGCCTCTTCGGTTTTCGAATACATACCGTTGCCAAAGACATCGCTCTCGGAGCGCACGGTGGTCTCGGCCTTCCAGGGGCGCGTGAGGCGTCCACGAGCGAGCGGGCTCCAGGGAATGACGGCGATGCCCTCGGCGCGGCAGAGGCCGATCATCTCGCGCTCTTCTTCGCGGTAGAGCAGGTTGTAGTGGTTCTGCATGGAGACGAAACGCGTCCAGCCGCGGAGGTCGGTGAGGTAGATCGCCTGTGCGAACTGCCATGCATACATCGACGAAGCGCCGATGTAGCGCACCTTTCCTGCCTTCACCACGTCGTGCAGAGCCTCCAGCGTCTCTTCGATGGGCGTTTCGTAGTCCCAGCGATGGATCTGGTAGAGGTCGACGTAGTCGGTTCCGAGGCGCTTCAGGCTCTGGTCGAGTTCAAACAAGATCGCCTTGCGTGAGAGGCCCTTCCCGTTCGGCTCCTCACGCATCAGACCCTGAACTTTGGTGGCGATTACGACCAACTCGCGCCGGGCGTTAGCCTTGAGGAACCGGCCAACGACCGCTTCGCTTTCCCCGCCCGAATAAACGTTGGCGGTATCGAAGAAGTTAATGCCCAAATCAAGGGCCTGGCGCAGGAATGGCTGGCTGTCGGCCTCGCTCAGCGCCCAGAGCTGGCGCCCGGGCAGCAGCTTTCCGGTAGCTGGGCTGCCATAGGTCATGCATCCAAGACAAATGCGGGAAACTTTCAGTCCTGTATGGCCGAGATTGACGTATTCCATGAACGCTCCTGGTTTAATCTTAGTGCGTTTGATGCGCGGCGGCCGATTGACGATTGCGAGCGTCCGCCTCCAAATTGGTGAAGTGAGCGGCCCAATTTGCGCGCATTCCCGCGCCACAGTACTTTCGTGCATTGCGCTGCGGTGAGTAAAAGTGGTTCGCTTGGACCAGTGGAAATATCGTGAGACAACTTCTCTCTCGGCGCAAGGGTCTAAACTCACATGAGTATGAGGGAGAGTTGTCTTCGGGGCTTTCCATAGGCTCCGGCGCTTACAGGGCGGAGAATGGGCGCGTCAAAGAGAGAATGAGTGCGTCTAACAATGATTGGGTGTGGGTTGAGTGGGGATTGAGCAGGAAGATTTGGCCAGAAAGGCCCGGACGAAGTGAGTCAAAGTGAGTCAGTGACGACGGTGCCGCAACGGCGAGACTTGCGTTCCCGGGGCCGGCGCGTCGAAAGCCCTTTGCAGCGGCATGGGTCCAATTTGCTGCGGCACCGGCCGGCGCGGATGCTGGCTGCGGCTGCCGTTCCAGTCCTGGTTCTCCTGGCAGGTTGCGGCGGATCGGTGTCCGGCGGCGGGAGCGGTGGCACGCTCTCGGTTTCGCCGGGTACGGCAACCATCGACACCAACTGCACCGGCTGCAATGCCACCTCCAATTCAGGAGTCTATGAGCAGTTCACTGCCACGTTTAGCGGGGGTGGCTCCGCGAGCGTTACGTGGACTGTCTCAGGCGGCGACTCGTACTACGGCCCCGGATCCATCACGAGCGCAGGCCAATATAGTCCGCCCTTCGCTCTTGTCGCTGATAACGTAAAGGTCACCGTGACGGCGACGCCGACTTCAGGCTTAGGGTCCGCAAGCGCGACGATCACCGTCACGCCCGGATTTCTCGAGCCACTGACGCCTGAGAATTTCGCCCTTGGCAGTGGCGGAACAACCACCATCACCGGGTACATTGCCGAACGCGGAGGCAGTACCCACATCAACTACACTACATCGAGCAGCCCCACAGGAAGCAGCGGCGGACAAGGCTCCGTGAGCAACTCAGGCTGCGTAAGCAGCGCCAACGTGTTCACCTTCTGCACCGTGACCTACACGGCGCCGACGACAGTCTCGTCAACTGGCACGACCTATGTGGTCGGTACCGTCGGCACATCGTCTTCAAAAACTGCGTCTGTAATTCTGCTGAACACCGCTGGAATCACCAGCAACCCCGCCGCACACCAGGTCCAGCTTGCGACACCGGTCTTCCTGGGCAGCTCTGGCGGCAATAACGACGATCTCGATGTGAAGAACAACCAGGTTGAAGATTGCTGCGGTGGCACGCTGGGAGCGTTGCTCCAGAACAGCAGCGGCACGCAATTCCTGTTGAGCTGTAACCATGTGTTCGCGCGCAGTGACCAGGCAAGCACGGGAGAGGCGATCATTCAGCCAGGGCTCATCGAGAACAACTGCACGCAGGGCGCCGGAACCACACCGGTAGGCGTCTTGACTGCATGGCCCGCGCTCAGTTCGAAATCAACCAATGTCGATGCAGCCGTCGCAGCTGTGAACTCGGGAGCGGTGAGTCCCACGGGTGCAATTCTTGAATTGGGCCTTCCTGGGGCAGGCGGTGTGTTGGCCGCAGCGCCCCCGGGCATTTCTTGCACTAATGTGTCACCCGACGCCTCGTGCACCCCAGGCAAGGGCGAAACAGTGACAACAGTATCGCCAGCAATGACCGTGGCCAAGAGCGGCCGGACCACCGGACTGACCTGCGCCAAAATCACGGCAATCAGTGCAACCGTGGAGGTGAGCTACTTCAGGGACTGCGCTGAAACCGAAGCCTACATGACCAAGACCTACACCAACCAACTCGAAATCGAGGCGAATCAATTCAGCGACGCGGGCGACTCCGGATCGCTGGTGGTGGATGCAAGCAACGCCGAGCCCGTTGGATTGTTCTTTGCCGGCGGAGTAGATCCTGCGACGGGTATGAGCGAGGGAGTGGCCAATCCCGTGTCCGAAGTACTGGCTGAGCTCGACGCTTTGCCTCCAGGGAACGCCTACACCTTTGTCGGCACCACGGACCACCCGGTTAGCTGCCTGAACTACGGCAACGCCACAGCGACCGCCGCGCAGGGAACCACGCTCTCCGATGCGCAGGCCGTGCTTGCCCAGCAGGCGCTCACGCAGGCGCGCATGTTGATCAATCCCTCCGCGGGCATCCTGGGTGCGGCCACTGGCAAGAGCAGCGACCATGCCGGCGAGGCGACGGTCATTCTCTATGTCGACCAGAGCATGAGCGTGACTGCGCAGCAGATGGTCAACGGCGTTCGCACTGAAGTGATTCCCACCACCGCGCAGGCTGTGGCGGCGGGTGCCGTGCCAAAAACCGCTTTGGAGTCCCACACCGATTCGACGCTGGCGCCCGGTGTGCTGACACAAGCGATCGCGGCCAAGCAGCAGATTGAGCAAAACCTGATGAAGCAGAATCCAGCCTTCTTCGGCGTGGGAGTGGGACAGAGCCTCGATAATCCGAAGGAAGCGGCGTTGGTGATTTATGTTGACCGTCGTCAGGTGCCGGCCACGCTTGCGCCCACGATCAACGGCCTGCGTACGCGGTACGTCATCATGGACCGGCTGCACGTTACGAGGTCGTATTTAACAGGACCCGTCCGGCAGCAAAGCCACTGCATGGCGCATTCGGTTACGCACCAAACCAGCCAGTTCGATCCGCTGCACACGCACACATTGTCTGGTTTGAAGCTGTTCTGAATCCGATTGACAGACTAGACGAACCGGCCTACTCGATCGCCACGGATGCCCCGAAGGTGACGGGGCCTCATGAGCAGCCAACTGCTCTACTGGAATGTCGGGAGCATCTTTTCCAGATCATCTCGAGTCAGGTAGCGGCCGTTCAGGACCACCGCATTCACCTTCTCGACGTTGTGAATGTCGTCGAGCGGATTCGCATCGAGGACGACGAGGTCCGCATACTTCCCATATTCAACGGAGCCGAGAACCTTTTCGCGATCGAGATATCGGGCCGGGTTGATGGTCGCGGTGCGCAAGGCGTCCAATGGCGACAGGCCGGCGTCGACAAGCAGCTCCATCTCTTTGTCAACCTCGCCGGGATACACGTATGGAGAA
>Ga0181520_10010203_pt1 | contig 12664 bp, 13 predicted proteins | sample PEATcosm2014_Bin_29_FD_132451 | JGI IMG/M metagenome (GOLD analysis project Ga0181520, IMG submission 132451) | Peatland microbial communities from MTU Mesocosm Facility, Houghton, MI, USA - PEATcosm2014_Bin02_30_metaG | ecosystem: Environmental > Terrestrial > Soil > Wetlands > Peat | place...
GCATTCCTGATTGCCTTCTTCAACCAGCTTTCCGGCATCAACGCGATTCTCTATTTTGCGCCGCGCATTTTTGAATTGACCGGTCTGGGCGCGAAGGCGGCGCTGCTCCAATCCGTCGGCATCGGCATCACCAACCTGATTTTCACCTTTGTCGGGTTATGGCTCATTGACCGGCTGGGCCGCCGCACGCTGCTTTACATCGGCTCGTTCGGCTACATTATTTCGCTGGGGCTGGTGGCCTGGGCATTCTTCACGCAACATTACAGCATCGTGCCGGGCTGCATTTTTGCCTTCATCGCCGCGCACGCCGTCGGCCAGGGCGCGGTCATCTGGGTGTTCATCTCGGAGATTTTCCCGAATCGCCATCGCGCGGAAGGCCAGACGCTCGGCTGTTTCACCCACTGGATCTTTGCGGCCCTGCTGACGACCTTCTTTCCGTCCATGGTCACCGCCTTCCCGCCCGGATACGTCTTCTCGTTCTTCTGCGGCATGATGGTGCTCCATCTCATCTGGGTGAAAATGATGGTGCCCGAAACCAAGGGCGTGCCGCTGGAACAAATGCAAAAGCGATTGGGCATCGAATAAAACATTGACACGACTGCCGGGATTTTTTCCCGACGCCTGATTTTATTCGCATTCGCCCTTAAAAATTCCACTTGCCTAACCTGTCATGTTGGGTTAATACTTAACCGTATGGTTAAATGTTCGCCGAGATTGTTGAACCGCACGTTCGCCGCGCTGGCCGACCCGACGCGCCGGCGCATCCTGGAGCATCTGGCGCACGGCGACCGCTGCGTCACCGACCTGGCGCGGCCGTATTCCATGTCGCTGCCGGCAGTTTCGAAGCATCTGCGCGTGCTGGAAAATGCGGGATTGATCCGCCGCCGTCGTCGTGGTCGGCTGCATTCGCTGAAACTGGAAGCCAAGCCAATGCGGCAGGCACAGGCGTGGATCGAGGAATACCGGAAATTTTGGGAAGAAAGCTTTGACCGTTTGGACGAGTATCTGAAACAACTACAAACCAAGGAGGAAAAATGAACAAAACAGCAACCATCATAGATAAAAACATCAAACTTCAGCTCACCCGCGTTTTTGACGCGCCGCGCGAACTGGTTTTCAAGGCGTGGACGGACGCGAAACAATTCCATCAATGGTTCGGGGCGGCGGCATGCGACGGAGCGTCGCTGCAATCGGTGAAAGTGGACGCGCGCGTCGGCGGCAAATATCGCCTTCAGGTGCGGCGCCCCGACGGCGAATTTTTCACGACCGTCGGGATTTATCGCGAAGTAAAGGTGCCGAAACGTCTGGTCTTCACCTGGGCGTTTGAAAAGGATGGCAGCGGCGACGAATACGGTGAAGTCGAGCCGCCCGAAATGCTCGTGACTGTGGAATTCAAAGCGCGCGGCAAGCAGACGGAATTGACTTTGACGCACGAAAAATTTGCGTCCGTGGAAAGCCGCGACCGTCACGAGCAGGGCTGGGCTCGTTGCCTCGATTCGCTTGGAAAATTCATCGGGAAATAAAAATATGGCGACAAAAACGGAAAGTAAAAATCTGGTCGGAAAGGAACTTGTCATCACGCGCGAATACGATGCGCCGCGCGAGATGGTCTGGCTGGCCTGCGCCGACGCGAAACATCTGGCGCAGTGGTGGGGGCCGCGTGGCTTCTCCGCGCCGGTCTGTGAATGGGACGCACAACCGGGCAATAAAATTTATGTCGTCATGCGCGCGCCGAACGGCGCGCGTTATCCGATGGGCGGCGAATTCTTGGAAGTCGTCCCGCCCGAAAAATTGGTGACCCTGACCGGCGCGCTGGACGACAAGGGAGATTTGATGTTTGAATTCCGGCACACGCTGACGCTGGTTGAACTGGACGGGAAAACAAAGCTGACGATGCGGTCGCGATTGATGAAAGCGATTGCTCCCGACGCGGCAAAATACATCGGTGGATTCGAGGCGGGCATGACGCAAAGCCTGGAGCGCCTCACCGACGTGGTGAAAAAAATCCCGTTCACCATCGAACGTGTTTTCGACGCGCCGGTCGCGCTCGTCTGGCGCGCGATCACGACGCCGGAGGACATGAGCCGCTGGTATTTTGACATGAAGAATTTCAAGCCGGAGGCCGGCTGTGAGTTTTCGTTTGTCGTCCAACACGAAGGCAACAATTATGACCATCGCTGCAAAATCACGGAAGTGATTCCGCAAAAGAAAATAGCCTATGCTTGGCGCTATCACGGACACGAAGGAAATTCACTCGTCACGTTTGAACTGTTTGCCGAAGGCGGCAAAACGAAATTGAAATTGACGCATGAAGGTCTGGAGACGTTTCCGAAGGCTCCGCAGTTCGCGCGCAATAATTTCGTGCGCGGCTGGACTTCACTCATCGGTTCGGAACTGAAAGATTTTCTGGAAAACGCCGGCCGCGAAATTTTCATCACGCGCGAATTCAACGCGCCGCGCGAGCTGGTCTGGGAGGCGATGACCGATCCCAGGCACGTCGTGAACTGGTGGGGGCCGCGCGGTTTCACGACGACAATCGAAAAAATGGATTTCCGCGTCGGCGGTGAATGGAAACACGTCATGCGCGGGCCGGACGGCACGAACTATCCGAACAAAAGCGTCTTCAAGGAAATTGTGACGCCGGAGCGCATCGTGTTTCAGCACGGCGGCAGGCGCGAAGCCGGGCCGGGCGTGAGTTTTGTGTCCACATGGTCTTTCGAGAGACTGGCGGCGGACAAAACGCGCGTGAGCATCCGCATGATTTTCCCGTCGGCGGCGGAACGCGATCTTGTCGTCAAGGAATTTGGCGCCATCGAAGGCGGCAAACAGACGCTGGAAAAACTTGGCGAATATCTGGCCAAAATGTAATCTCGCGACGCCATGAAAAAATATCTGCCTTGCATCGCGGGCGTCCTGCTGGGGCTTTGTTTCCTCGCGGCGAGCATCCCGATTTTATTCAACCTCATCGCCATCCCAAAGCTGCCGGAAGGCACGCCCGCGGCGCATTTCATGGCGGCGTTCGTCCCGACGGGCTATATCAAGTTCGTGAAAATGTTCGAGTTCGCCGGCGGCCTGCTCGTGATGATTCCGCGCCTGCGCAACGTCGGCCTGCTGCTGCTCGGCCCGGTCATCGTCAACATCATCGCGTTCCACACGTTGGTGGACGATCCGAAACATCTCATCAATCCGATGCTCGACATCATCATCGTGTGCGCGCTGTATCTGCTCTGGGACGCGCGCCGGAAATTTTCCGGATTGCTGAATTGAAATCGAATCGAAAGGAACATCATGCTTCCGATCCTCCTCGCCATCGCGTTCGTCGCCATCGTCTTTTTCATCGTCATTGCCGGACGGCCCGGTGAATTCACAGTCACGCGCACGGCGACGATGGCCGCGCCGCCGGCAATGGTGTTCGCGCAGGTCAACGATTTTCACAAATGGCAGGCGTGGTCGCCGTGGGCGAAAATGGATCCTGCGTGCAAAAATTCCCACGATGGCGCGGCGGCGGGCGTTGGCGCGGGCTTCGCATGGGACGGCAACAAGAAAGTCGGCGCGGGCCGCATGACCATCATCGAAAGCGCGCCGGATAATCTGGTCCGCATCAAGCTCGAATTCTTGAAGCCGTTCAAGGCCGTGAACATGGCGGATTTCACCTTCAAGCCGGAAGGCGGCCAGACCGCCGTGACGTGGAGCATGACCGGCAAAAACAATTTTTTCTTCAAGGCGTTCGGCCTGTTCATGGACTGCGACAAAATGATCGGCGGCGATTTCGAGAAGGGGCTGTCTGCGTTGAAAGCGGTGGCCGAGGCGGCCTGACCATTCGGAATTCCGGATGCGATTGTTCAATCAGGGAACAAAAGTCGTGTCTGAATATCCGGCTTTTTGATTGGCGATCCCGCCGGCGATCCGTTTCAGTTAGAAATTTGATTTCTCTTTTCCCGCCCGTCGTTGCAATCATTGGCCATGGCAGAGACCGCCAGAAAAGCCAAAAATGAATCGCAGCCGGACACGACCGGAAAAGCCGGCGAGGCGGCGATGACACCCGCACCCGTGGCAGGCCTCCGCAATTTTCGCCGCGGATTGACGATATTTATGGTGCTGGCGACTTCCGTTCCCTACCTGTTGAACTGGCTGGCCACGCCCGCGGGCTTTCATTACACGTGGATTGTCCCGCCGTATCCCGAAGATGCGTTTGGTTACATGGCGTGGGCGCAGCAGGCCGCGCAGGGACATTTGCTGTTTCAATTCAAATTCACGGCGCTGCCTCATGCCGCATTTCTCTTCCACCCGTTCTTTCTGATTGCCGGATGGTTGAGCCGGCTGTTTGCCGGCAACATTGGATTCACCCTTTTTGTGTTGAAAGAAATCGGCGTCGTTTTTTTCCTGCTCGCGTTTTTCAAATTCACGGATTATCTCGGCCTCAACAAATTTCAATCCGTTGCCGCCGCGATTCTGGTTTGCGTCTCCTCCGGCATGGGCGGATTGCTGGCGTATTTTGGATTCGCCGATCCGGCGTCCCATTTCTCCGGCGATTTGTGGCTGGTGGACATGAACACCTTCTGGTGCCTGTTGTGGAACCCGCTGTTTCCGTATTCGCTGGCGTTGCTGGTGCTCGCCCTGTTCTGGCTGGATCGCGGATCGCGCGACGGGCGCAAATCGGATTTCTGGCTCGCCGGCGGGGCCACGGGAATTCTCGCCCTGATTCATCCCTATTCGCAGCCGCTGCTGTTTGCCTTCGCCGTCCTGGTCACGGTTCTGCGGAGAAAATCGTCCGCCTTGGTTTGTTTGTCCCGTTTTTTCATGGCGGCAATTCCCTTTGTCGTTTATGTGGGTCTGGTGGCGGCGTTTAATCCGCTCGTCTCCCAGCACGATTCCGCGGGGGCAATGGCCAGCCCCTCGCCCGCGACTTACGCGCTGGGATTCGGCCTGCCGCTGCTGTTTTGCGTCGCCGGCCTGGTGGTGGAGCGGGAACAATTCGTGAAACGCTGCTGGCCGGTCATGCTCTGGTTTGTCCTCGCTGCGGCACTGGCCTATTTCCCGTTTTGGTTCCAGCGGAAACTCATCTTCGGCGCGCAAATTCCCCTGTGCATCATGGCTGCGATTTCCCTCGATTTGCTCCTCAACCGGTTTTCAAATCCCCGGACACGCAGCCGGGTCACGGCTGTCGCGGCAATTGTCTTTCTGCCGTTGCTGGTTTCAACTCCCGTATATCTGCTCGCCAGCGAAAACCGCGAGGCGCGCGACAATGCGGATGGTTGCTATTACGTCAGCAGCGACGTGATGGATGGTCTGCAATTTCTTGAAACCCGGACCAGGCCGAACGATGTCGTTTTTGCCACGGTTGAAACCAGCCGCCTGATTCCGGGCCTGGCCGGCAACACGGTGGTGTGGGGGCATTGGGCGCAATCGGTGGATTTTGCGGAGCGGCAGAATTGGATCACAAACCTTTTCAACGCGCACGCCGACTGGGCGGACACAAACCGGGCGCGGGAATTCTGGGGAACGGACATCCAATACATTTTCGCCGACGGCAAGTTCAAGCAATCCATCGAGCAAGGCCGCCTCCGATGGCAGGTCATCCTCAACGAAGCCGAAGCGGTGTTCACCAACCGATCGGTGGTCATTTACAGGCATCGGAATGGGCAATAAATGAAAATGCCGGATCGTTCCTCCTCGATCCGGCGTGTTTGTTCCTGACTGACCGTTTGATTACGGATGTTTCCTGGCGGCGGGCGCTGTCTTGGTTTTGCGAGTGAGTCCGCTCACGCGGACGCTTTTGCGCACGTAACCCATTTTCTCATACAACGCGCTGTCGTCGCCGAAATTCTTGTCGGCGACCACCGCTTTGACCACGGCCGAGTTTGTCTGGGTCCCTCCCAGTCCTCGAATCGGTGCCGGTCGTTTCGGCCTGGCTCAAAGCGCCGAACACGAAGGATGAAAAGTTTGAGGAGGTGGTCAAATCCGCCCAAAACGCCGCCGTCCTCGTTTTAGTGTATTAAAATTTAGACAGGATTTACGGGATGGACAGGATTGTTTGGGTTGAATCCTGTCAATCTTGTTAATCCTGTCAGAAACCGGCGGCGGTGCTGGTTTTGGTTTATTGATTTGGCAGGGCGGGCAGTCCTCTGCCCGCCGCTCGTTCAAATACCAAAGATGGCGCGCACGGAGTGACGCGCCCTACCAGCGGCTCGTGGGGACGCTCGCCCCACAAAAATTAATCCGTGTCCATCCTGTTTATCCGTGGTTGGAACAGCCCATTTCCAAGGTTTTCCTGTAAAATTGCCCGATTTCCACCGTTCTTGCGCGGAAGATGACCGCTCTTGACAGCAGGAACGGCATTCCTGGCAACGCTCTCCGACGCAAGAATGGCATTCTTCCGCGCAGGAGCGGCGTTCTTGTCCGCAGGAAGACCGTTCTTCCCCACAGGAACGCCGCTCTTCCCGGCAGCAATGGCGCTCTTGGGCAAAAGAACGGTTATTCTGCCGGAAGGAGCGGTCATCCTGCCATTATAAACAAACCGCTTTCTTATAATCCCAAAATGAAAACCGGAATCCGCCTTCGTCCCCAAAGCGGGACTATGGCGCGACAAGTCCGCCCAAGTCAGATTTCCGTCATCGCCCTGTCTCGTGCGCCGCGCCGACACGGGCCGGCGACAACCCGCTTTCACCGCGTCAAATCTTGACTCCGTGCGCGCTTTCCGGCAGTCTGACGAAACATGACGCCCGAAGATTTGATCGCGTTTGAGTCGGAAATTGCGGATATTTTCAACACCGGAAAAATCCGCGCCCCGGTTCATCTTTATTTCGGAAACGAAACGCGGATGATTGAAATTTTCCGCGATGTGAAGCCCGAAGACTGGGTTTTTTGCTCGTGGCGCAGCCATTACCAATGCCTGCTCAAGGGCGTTCCGCGCGAGGAAGTGAAGGCGGAAATTCTCGCCGGGCGCTCGATTTCGCTCTGCTTTCCGAAATACCGGGTCGTTTCCTCGGCCATCGTCACCGGAGTCCTTCCCATCGCCGTCGGCACGGCAATGGGCATCAAGCGGCGCGGCGAAAAATCCCGCGTGCATTGCTTCGTCGGCGACATGACGGCGGAGACCGGAAGTTTCCACGAATGCCTCAAGTATTCGACGAACCACCAACTGCCAATCCGGTTCATCATCGAGGACAACGCCAAATCCGTCTGCACCGACACGCGCGAGACGTGGAACCAGCCCGCGCTCACTTACGAAAACAGCCGCCATCCGCTGGTGGTTTATTACAAGTATCAAACCAAATATCCGCACGCCGGCGCCGGCCAGCGCGTCCAATTTTAATTTAATTCAACTCGCATGAAGTATTTTGACGAAATGTGCCGCGCGATGGAGTTTCTCGGTCGCGACCCGCGCACGATTTTTCTCGGCCAAGCCGTGGCCTGTCCCGGCACGGCTATGAGCAACACGCTCAAAAAAGTTTCCCGCGACAAGCTGCTGGAAATGCCCGTTACCGAGGAAATGCAGATGGGCATCTCCAACGGACTTGCGCTCGGCGGCCATGTGCCGGTGAGCATTTATCCGCGCTGGAATTTCCTCCTGCTGGCCGTCAACCAAGTCGTGAATCACCTGGACAAGCTGCCGATCATTTCCAACGGCGGCTACCAGCCCAAGGTCATCATCCGCACCGGCATCGGCTCCGAGCGCCCGCTGCACCCGCAATTTCAGCACGTCGGCGATTTCACGGAGGCGTTCCGCCTGATGTGCAAGACGATTGAAGTCATCCGCCTCGACGAGCCGGAGCAGATTTTCCCGGCCTACAAAAAAGCCCTAGAGCGCGAGGACGGATGCAGCACCATCATTGTCGAATATGGCGATTACTACAACGAAAAGTAAGGCCGCAGCCGAATTGCGCGACTGGCCGCTGATGGAAAACAACATCGCGCGCGCAGACCTCGACGCGGTGATAAAATTCCTGCAACAGGACGATCCAATTCTCACGCAGTCCAAAAATGTCGCCGCGTTCGAGCAGGAATGGTCCGACTGGCTCGGCGTGAAGCACAGCGTCTTCGTCAACTCCGGCTCGTCCGCCAACCAAATCACGATGGCGGCGATTCGCGAACGGTTCGGCGGCGGAGAAATCATCGTGCCGACACTGACATGGATTTCCGATGTCGCGTCGGTTCTGCAAAACAACTTCGACCCGGTGTTCGTGGACATCAACCCGCGCACGCTTGGCATGGACACGAGGCAGGTTGTCAAAAAAATCTCCAAAAAGACGCGCGCCGTTTTCCTGACGCATATTCTCGGCTACAACGCACTCGACAGTTATCTGCTGGCGGAATTGAAGAAACGCAACATTCCGCTCATCGAGGACGTTTGCGAATCGCACGGCGCGACGTTCAAGGGGCAGAAACTCGGCTCGTTCGGGTTCGCCTCGAACTTTTCGTTCTATTACGCGCACCACATGAGCACCATCGAGGGCGGCATGGTTTGCACGGACGACCCGGATTTTTACGAGAAGCTCCGGATGTTCCGCTCGCATGGCATGGTGCGCGAAAGCAAATCCGACGCGCTGAAGAACCGCTACAAAACCGAGTGGCCGGATTTGAACCCTGATTTCATCTTTGCGTTTCCGGCCTACAACGTCCGCAGCACGGAAATCAACGCCGTCATGGGCCGCTCCCAATTGAAGCGGCTCGACGCGCGGAACAAAATCCGCACGCGCAACCTGAATTGTTTCCTCGACGGTCTTGACCCGAAGCGTTTCTTCACCGACTTCGAGCGCGAAGGCAGTTGCAATTACGCCTTCACCCTGGTTTTGCGTGAACCGGACCAGAAACTTTGGGATCGCATCGAAAAGACATTGCGCGAGCGAAAGATTGAATTCCGCCGCGGCACATCCGGCGGCGGCAACCAGTTGCGGCAGCCGTTCATGCGCAAGCTGATGCCGGAAGAATACAAAAAATATCCGAAGGTCAACCACGTCCATTTCTTCGGCGCTTACATCGGCAATTATCCCGAACTCAAAACCGCCCGCATCGAGTCGCTCTGCAAGCTGCTGAATTCGATTTAGGAAATCGCAAAATGAACGTCTTGGTCACAGGCGGAACCGGATTCGTCGGAAATCATTTTCAGAAGGAGCTGGCCCGGCGCGGCATTCCCTTTTTCGCGTTTGGCCGGCATGAATTCGCCGACGCATGAACGCTCCGCAGATTCATCCCGGCGAAATCTGCCTCATCATGGCCACGCGCGGGCGGCCTGAAATGCTCGCGGAAGTGTTTGTCGCGCTCAAGACCCACACCGCGAAAAAGGAAAAAGTTTCGCTCTGGCTTTATGTGGACGAGGACGATTCCGGCACGCGCAAGGCAATTGATGACGGGCGGCTGAGCGACGCGGGCGTGCAATTACACTGGCACATCGGCGGGCAGACCTCCGGCCTCGGCGAGATGCAGTCCATTCTGTGGCAGGCCTCCGGCCGCACGGCGGAAATCTACATGGTACTCGGCGACGATGTCCGCTTCGACACGCCGGGCTGGGACAATGTGCTCCGCGAAGTCGCGGCGAAATTTCCCGACGGCATTTTTCTCGCCAGTCCGCACGACCCGATGACGGCGGACACCTGCACTTACCCGGTTTTCGGCTGGCGCTGGCTGGAAACGCTCCAGCAGCTTTTCTGCGGGCATTTTCCGTTTTGGTATGACGACCGCTGGGTCCATCAAATCGGCGAGTTGGCCGGGCGCTATGCGTGGCTGCCGATTGTCATGCTGCCGGTTCGCGGCAAGGGCCGCACACGCCGGATGCGCGATGTGCCGTTTTGGGCGCGCTTTTTCCAGCTCGCGCTGGAGGAACGCAAGATTTCCGCCAAAAAACTCATTGATGCCATGAACCTCGATCCTGAAAAAAAAGATGCCGCGCTGAAAAATCTGGAACAGCGCGCCGCCGAACTGGAGAAACAGCAGGACAAATTCTCTGACCTTTACGCCGTGTTCCAGGAGGAGCGGTTCACGCTGCACACGCCGGAGGAACGCCGCGCCTTCAATCCGGCCTATTTTGAAAAGGAAGCCGCCGCCGTCGCGCGGCTTCTGGAATTCGCGCAGCAGCGCATCGCCGAAAAAAAATACGAGGAGGCGCTGAAATTTCTCGACGGAACACTGATGTCGAATCTCCGTGTCCGCCAGGCGCAGGATATGAAGGTGGAATGTCTCCGCGCACTGGGCCGCAATGCCGAGGCCGACAAGCTGGCCGGTGAAACGCTCGCCGCCTGGCCGGAGATGAATTTGTGGCGGCGGCTTTTCCGCTTCCTCGGCATGGTCGCCAGCGACGGCAAGGCAATGATTGTCGGCTTTCTTTCAAAGGGCGGCAAAAAGAAGGTTAAATGAATTACGACGCGGTCATTGTTGGCGGCGGCATAGTCGGGCTGGCCACGGCCTGGCGTTTGCTTGAGGCATGGCCGCAAACGAAATTGCTGCTGATCGAAAAGGAATCCAAACTCGCCGCGCACCAAACCGGCAATAACAGCGGAGTGCTGCACTCCGGCCTTTATTACAAACCCGGTTCCGAAAAGGCGAAGTTGAGCGTCGGCGGGCTGCGCGAAATGATCGCGTTTTGCCGCGAACACGGCATCGCCCACGAACAATGCGGTAAAATTGTCATCGCCACCACCGAGAACGAATTGCCGCGACTCGACAATCTCTGGGAACGCGGCAACGCAAACGGACTTCAAGGTTTGCGCAAGCTCACGCCGGAGCAAATCAAGGAAATTGAGCCGCACGCCGCCGGCATCGCCGCGATTCACGTCCCGCAGGAAGGCATCGTGGATTATCCGGGCGTGTGCGAAAAGCTTGGCGAGCTTATCCGTAAATCCGGCGGCGAAATCAAACTCAACGCGCGGGTCTTGAAAATGGTTCCGGCCGGCGGCGGACAAGTCGTCGAGACTTCCGCCGGAACTTTTCGCGCGAAAGTTGTCATCACCTGCGGCGGACTTCACGCGGACCGGCTAGTGAAGGCGTCGGGACAAAAAGCGTCCGCCAAAATCATCCCGTTCCGAGGCGAGTATTTTCAAATCAAAAAGGGACGGCAATTTCTCGTCCGCAATCTGATTTATCCCGTGCCCGATCCGAAATTTCCGTTTCTCGGCGTCCATTTCACGCGGCTCGTTCACGGCGGCATCGAGGCCGGGCCGAACGCCGTGCTCGCCTTCGCGCGCGAAGGTTACAAATGGTCGAATGTCAATTTGCGCGATCTGGCGGAAACGCTTTGCTTTCCCGGCTTGTGGAAATTTCTGGCGAAGTATCCGAGCATGTGCGGTTACGAAATCCGCCGCTCGCTCTCCAGGGCCGAGTTCACGCGCTCGCTTCAAAAGCTTGTGCCGGAAATCCGCGAGGACGATTTGGAGACCGGCGGCTCCGGCGTGCGCGCGCAGGCGATGTTGCCGGACGGCAAACTGGTGGAGGACTTTCATTTTCAGGAAGCGCCCGGCGTTTTGCACGTCGTCAACGCGCCTTCGCCGGCGGCGACAGCATCGCTGGCCATTGGCCGGAAAATTGTCGAGCGGGTGCTGACGCAACTGAATTGACCTCACGCAAAGACGCCAAGGCGCAAAAATTCAATTGTCTTGGCGCACTTTGCGCCTTTGCGAAAATCAAAGTCCTGTTGGGTGGTCAAGAAATTCCCACGGCAGATGGAATTTTCTGGAAAGATGCGCCGCCAACACCTTCACGCCGAAGGTCTCCGTCGCGTAATGGCCACCGTAAAGGACGTTCAATTCCAATTCCTCCGCCAGCGCAAAAGTCCAGTGCGGCCCTTCGCCGGTGATGAAGGTGTCCACGCCTTCATCGGCGGCAATTTTCAAATCGCCGCCCGCGCCGCCGGTGACGACGCCGATTTTTTCGCAAATCGCTTTGCCGCCGGGAATGATTCGCGGTTTCGCGCCGGTTGCGCGCTCCAGCCGTTTCGCCAGTTCCGGGCGGGAAATTTTCGTTTGCGATTTGAAGCCGATGGTCTGGCCATGGGTCAGGAAAAATGGCTTCAGATTTTTCAGGCCGAGCGCGGCGCAGAGCTGCGCGTTGTTGCCGAGTTTCGGGTGCGCGTCGAGCGGCAGGTGCGAGCTGTAGACGGCCAGATTGTTTTCCACCAGCAGCCTGAGCAGTTCGTGTCTTTTGCCAGTCCACGGATGCGAGGGCGACCAGAACAGTCCGTGATGAACGATGAGCAAATCCGCCCTGGCGGCAATCGCAAGTCTTACCGTGGCGAGGCTGGCGTCCACGGTGGCGGCAATTCGGGTGATCGGCCCCCGGCCGTCCACTTGCAATCCGTTGGCCGCGCCGTCGTAATCGCCGATGGATTTGGTGCGGAGCAATTGGTCGCAATGTTTGACGATGGCAGCGAGTGACGTTTTCGGCATGGCGCGATGAAATCAGATTTTTCCAAAACTGCAAAGCTCGAAGCGTCACGAAAATTTTTCATTCCGCCTGTTGCTTTCCTCGCGCAGAGTTTTATAGTTCGCCTCGCTTGATTTCACCGAAATGAACCATGCAACCGATGCTGGCTCGCCGTGGAGCATTGACACGGCGCGCACGCTTTACAACATCCATCGCTGGGGCGCGAAGTATTTCGACATCAACGACGCCGGACACGTCGTGGCGCGGCCGTTGCAGGACGCCGGCGCGACGGTGGACATCACGGACGTGA
>Ga0181520_10010204_pt1 | contig 12663 bp, 10 predicted proteins | sample PEATcosm2014_Bin_29_FD_132451 | JGI IMG/M metagenome (GOLD analysis project Ga0181520, IMG submission 132451) | Peatland microbial communities from MTU Mesocosm Facility, Houghton, MI, USA - PEATcosm2014_Bin02_30_metaG | ecosystem: Environmental > Terrestrial > Soil > Wetlands > Peat | place...
ACCAGGTCGAGCTCGTCGTAGATCACGAGCAAATCCCGGGCAGGGTCCACTTCAAACTCTTTCAACAGAGCGGCCACTGCAATGCCGCTCAGGTTCATAAATGTCTCCGGCTTGGCCAGAACCACTTGGCGCCCTGCGATGCGGCAGGTTGCGGTGGTGGCCCGGCATCGCCGGTTCTGCACCACAACGCCCTCCTGTTGAGCGATGCGGTCGATGGCCATGAATCCCGCGTTGTGCGGAGTCCACAGATACTCGAGACCGGGATTGCCAAGCCCCACAATCAGGAAAGGGCCCCGCTGTAAACCGGTCTCGCTTGCTTCAGGCAAGGCTTACTTCTTCGCCTCGGGCTTCTTTCCCGCCGGCGCCTCAGCATCGCCCTTGCCCTTCTTGATCACTTCAGGCTCGCCCGGAGCACCCGCTTCACCCGCTGCAGGAGCCGCACCCGGTACTGCCGCCGCGCCTTCCACTGCTTCAGGCGTCGCAACCACTTCCTCGCGGATGGTAACAACGTGAGCCACGGTGGCATCTTCGGAGGTCAGGTACTTGATCTTGTCGGAGTGGGGCAGGCCGCTAACGCGCAGAACCTGGTGCATTCCCAGCTCGCTCACATCCACATCGATGTGGCCCGGAATATCCGCAGGCAGGCACTCGACCTCAACTTCGCGCAACACCTGGTCCAGAACTCCACCCTCGGTCTTTACGCCGATCGGAACGCCCAGCAGCTTGACGCGCACCCGCACACGCAAAGCCTTGTCGAGCGCAATGCGCTTCAGGTCGATATGAATGAGCTTGTCCTTGATCGGCTCCCGTTGAAAGTCGACAATCATGGCCTTGGTCGCGGGCTGGCCCGTCACTTCGACATCCAGAATGGTGTTTGGTCCGGTCTCGGAGTAGAGGATCCGCGAAATCTGTTTTGGGTCAACTTCCACGGCTACGGGATCCAGTCCTGAACCGTACAGCACGGCCGGAATCTTGCCTGCGACGCGCACGCGACGCGCGGCGTTCTTGTTGAATTTGCCCTCGCGGACTTTGGCTACGATTACTTCTGCCATTTCTCGTTTTCTCGTTTCTCTAAAGATCGGGCACGGAGTGTTGCTCCGCTCCCTTTGTGAAACCAGTTTTCAGAGATCAGAGATCAGGGGTCAGGGGTCAGAAAATACCGTTGACCGTCCCTGCCTGAGATCTGCCGACTACTGGCGGCGAATTGTTGTTGCGGGTCATTGATCCCTGAAACCTGATCCCTGACCCCTGCTAACTAAACAGCGTACTCACGCTGGTCTCCAAATGAATGTTCTCGATTGCCGTCCCCAGCAAACCCGCAATCGAGAGCACTTTAATCTTGGGCAGCTTGTGCGCCGCCTCGCGCAAAGGAATGGTGTCGGTAACGACCAACTGTTCCAGCCGCGAATTTGCAATGCGATCGATGGCCGGCCCCGAAAGCACCGCGTGACTGGCGCAGGCGTACACGGCCTTCGCACCAGAGGCGAAAAGCGCGTCGACGGTCTTTACCAGCGTGCCGGCAGTATCAATGATGTCGTCGATGATAAGGCAGGTTTTATCGTTTACGTCGCCAACCACGTGCATTACTTCTGCGACATTGATGTCCGTGCGCCGCTTATCCACGATGGCCAGCGGAACTCCCATCTTCTGCGCAAAGTGGCGTGCACGTTCCACGCCGCCCGCGTCCGGCGAAACCACCGTAAGGTTGGGCAGCTTGAGCTCTTTGAAATGGCTCACCAGCACCGGGCTGGCAAAGATGTGGTCGACAGGAATATTGAAGAACCCCTGAATTTGTGCGGCATGCAAATCGACAAACAGCGCGCGATTGGCTCCCGCAGTTGTGAGCAGGTCGGCAATCAGTTTCGCACTGATCGCCACGCGCGGGCGGTCTTTGCGATCCTGACGGGCGTAGCCGTAGTAAGGAACCACCGCAGTGATCCTTGCCGCCGAAGCTCGCTTGAGCGCATCAATCATAATCAGTAACTCAACCAGGTGCTGATCCACCGGATAGCAGGTGGGCTGCACCACAAAAACATCTACGCCGCGCACGTTCTCGAGAAGCTGAAAGTAGACTTCTCCGTCGGCAAACCGCTGCATGTTGGCTTCGCCGACCTTGACGCCGATATCCTCGGCGATCAACTGTGCAAGCTTTTGGTTCGCCGTGCCACTGAACAGCTTGAAGCGCTTGTCCTCGCTCAGCTTCGCGGGCTTCTTGCGCTCCGGCGCTGGTTTCGCATCCCTGCTCTTGCCGTCACCGGCCGGCCCGCTTCCCGATCCACCCTTGGGCGCTTCCTTGCTGCCATCGGGCTTCCCTGTGCCGGGCTGTTTCTCCGGGCTTGGTTCTCCCGGCTTGTCTTCGAGCGTCGCTGTCGACATTTCCGCTTCCATCTTGAGAGCACCTCCATGCTGGTTGGCTATGGCTGCGTTCCTGCGTTGGCTCTTAGCTGTTAGCTATTAGCCTTTAGCTTTTCCCGCGGGAGATCAGCATGCCGATCGTTCCCGCAAGTTCAAGCTAGTAGCTAATGGCTAAGAGCTAAAAGCTGCTTTTCTGGCTGGGCGACCAGGATTCGAACCTGGATAAATGCCTCCAAAGGGCATTGTCCTACCATTGAACGATCGCCCAGCACCTCGGTCAGCCGTGGGTGAGTCTCGCTTGCCCAACGGACGACTGTCAATCGTGAAAAACCAGCTTTCAGCTTTCAGCTTTTAGCTTTTAGCCGTTAGCTTTCTTGCGGAAGAACCGGCGTACTCCCGGTTCCCGCACGTCGAAGCTAAAAGCTAATGGCTAAGAGCTAGCGGCTGCCTTTCAACATCTGATCCCAATATTCCGATCGCGGCAGCGTTTGGGTAACCGTGCATTTCACGCTCAGCCCTTGCACCCAATTCCCGATGCGCTCGATCGCCGCTTCCGCATCTCCCCGGGTCAGGTACAACCCGAAGAGCGCCGAACCGGAACCCGACAGAGACGCAAAAATGGCTGCCTCCGGTGTGCCGGAGCCCAAAAGAAGACGCTTGATCTCTGCAAGGGGGGGATGGTGCGGAAACAGAACGCGTTCAAAGTCGTTCTCGATCCAGCTCATGATCCCGGTGCGGACAAGCGCGGACTTTTGATGTCCGGCCAGGTCTTCTCCCGAAGAGAAGACACCGGAAGAGCCAGCTTCGAATCCGCCCTTCGGAACTTCTCCCCGAAAGGCGCTGACGTAGTCTCGGCTCAACTTCTCTAGTCTAACGGTACCTGACTCCGGGGTCAAACCTTGAGCCGCACAAAGCGCGTCCCAATCGCGAAAAGCCTGCGGCGTCGAGATTCCGATCTCCGGGACGGCGACCACGCACCACGTTGGCTCAATGTCGGCAAGCGGATAGACCTCCTGCCCGCGATCAACGCCCAACACCGTTCCGCCAACGAGAAACAGCGGAACATCGGAGCCAACTTTGGCCGGAATCTCCAGCTTTCGGGTGAACAGGCTTCGGAACTGCGTGCCCAGTTCCGCGTCCAACGCCACCAGCGCCGCCACCGCGTTGCCCGACCCCGCGCCTAGGCCGCCCTGAACCGGAAGTTGTTTATCGATATGGACTTCGACGTCGGCGGTAACTCCGGATTGCTCCAGAGCCAGGGAAACCATTTTGTATGCCGTGTTGCGGTCGTCGGTCGGCACGCGCGGGTCGTTCGTGCTGATCCGCAACTCGGTGGCATCGGCCATCTTGGCCGTAACCGTCACCAAATCATGCATTTCCAAGGTTTGATAGACAGTGGCCAGACTGTGAAATCCGTCGGCACGCGGCGGCCCGAGGAACAGCCCCAGGTTAATCTTCGCGTGTGAACGAACGACAGTCGGCATACCGAATCATTGTAGAGGGACGCAGCGTCCGGGACGGAGGGGCCGGGGGGTGGTTTCCCAATTGGACTCCCGGCTGCGAGCCTGCAAAATGAGCCTCGTACCTGCCCGCCCATGTCATGCGAACGGATTGAACGCAGATCTGGCCGCAGCAGGCCCGTAAAGAACCTGCCCGCCGGACAGAGCTTTTTGTTGATCTCGAATCCTGGCTAAGCTTCCCTGTAAACCGATGCTCCGGCAATGGTCCCAAATACGGCCTCAACCAGCCCGCCGAGTGTTGTGTACAGCGCGAGATGATTCGAGAACAGGTGCGCTACGTGCATGAAGGCGAGGTTCGGAAGGAGGGTTGACAGAACCCACACAGCCAGCCCGGCAATGATTGCGGTCTTAATGCCGGCGCCGAACCGCGGTCGGATGGCCGCGTAAACCCATATCGCCACGATTCCGGTCAGGAGTCCAATCACGTTGAACAGGATGATCTGGACCTGCGAGAAACCTGGATGGCCGAGCAGGGCCATCCCATCAGCCCAGCGTTGCGCAAGCCAAATGCCATCGACGAAGTAATCCAGGATATCGATGGCGATTCCGGCGACAATTCCGCCCACAATCAGGCGGCCAACATTGATCTTTCCCATGATGCGCTCCTTGGGGGAATTTGAACAACGACGGGAGTATACCCACCGGCAAAAGGGCACGCAACGAAAATATGCACCGCGTTTTCATGGGATTAGCGGCATTGCCTTACGAAATTGCGGAACTTCGGCGGTAGAATCTCCGTAACAAAAGTTGATTGGAAGCGGGAGACTGCTATGCACTTCCTGATCTTCGGCATCGGCCTTTATTTCCTTCCTGCGATCATTGCGGCGGTGCGGCACACGCACAACTCCATGGGCATCCTGTTTCTGAATTTGTTCCTTGGCTGGACTCTGATCGGCTGGGTCGTCGCGCTCATGATGGCGGTCTTCTCCATGCCCTATTGCGTCCCCTACTACTACCGTCGCGGATGGTGAGGAAAGCGGCTCGGCCCCCGGGGCCTGAAGCCTCGACACCCGAGAAGTTGACGCCGCACTTTGCTTTGCGAGATTGGACCGCTGGCCTGGCGCTGTTCCTGGCCACGGCCGGCGTTGTGCTCTGGCAGAATGCGCACGTCGCGATTCTGTGGGATACGAGCTATATTCTCGACAGCGCGATCCGGTTCGCGCTCGGGCAAATGCCCTACCGTGATTTTCCCTTCGTTCACCCACCGCTCACATTTCTTGTGCAGGCCGCAATCATCCGATTCACGGGCCGCGTCTTTTTTCATCACGTCATGTATGTCGCAATGGTCGGTGGGCTGGCCACAGTCCTCACCTGGAGACTCGCTCTCGCCTCGCTGCGCGGACGCATCGCTGCATCGTGGATTGTCGCGCTGCTTCTGGCCGCGCCACTCACCGTCCTCGGCCTCTACAGCATCATTCCGATTCCCGAGTACGACGGCGATTGCGCGTTCTGGATTCTGGTCGCTCTGTGGCTCTTCGAGCGCGCCGAGCGAGAAAAGGGCGTTGTGCGCGGGTTTGTTGCCGGCGTCGCACTCTGCTTGCCGCTCTTCACGAAGCAGAACATGGGGCTGCCTTTTCTCGTGGCCGCGATCGCAGCCGTTCTGGTCGTGCGTTTGCTCACGCTAATCCGGCGCGAGCCTATTCCCCTTGAAACACCCGACACTCGCACACTGTTTTCCGTCCTCGCCGGTACCGGATTCACCTTGTTGGCTGCCGCATTCTTGCTCCACTACACCGCCGGTCTGCGCAATTACTTGCACTGGACGATCGAGTTCGCCGGCGAACGCCGCTTGCCGCGTCTCGATCTTATGCTCTCCGTCTTTCGCGATCCGTCCCTGCTCTGGACATTGCCCTGCGTCGTTGCTGGTTTGGCGCTGGTATGGTTGCCCCACCGGGTGCCCCGCCCTCGCGGGGCTCCTGTTCTTCCCGCTAGGGTGGGACCGAAGTTCCCCTGGATTCAAATCCTTGCCTTCGCTTTGCTTGCAGCGCCGTTTCTGTTTACGGTCGCTTCGCTGCTGATCTACGACGATGCCGATTCGCGTGGCGACAGCCTGCTGGCGCTATGGCCGCTGCTGCTTCTGCTCGCTGCTGCTGTGGGCATCGCCAACCTGCTCAGCCTGCGGCGAGAGCTGTCGCTGCGCGCGTTCTTTCCGCTCATCATTTTGGCCGCGATCTTTGGCACCTTTATGTCGCAGCAGGTTTGGGGATCGACCTACTCGATCTGGCCGCTGCTTGCGCTGCTCATCGCGGAGCTGCTCGCATTCCTGGCGCCGCTTGCCGATCGCGCAGCCTCGCGTTGGATGGCTCCCGCCCTCGCGGCGCTCATCTGCATCACGCTGCTTGTTTGCGGAGGGCTCTACACTGCCAGTGAAGAACGGCTTTCCTACATCAACCTTCCGGACGCACCGGTCGAGCACTCGGCGTTCCCCGAGCTTGAAGGGATGGCCACGCCGGGTCCGTATTTGCCGGAATTCGACGAACTACTGCGCTATGCTCAGGCGAATATTCCGCGCGACGACGGCGTGATCCTGATCCCCGGCGAGGATCCGTTTTACTTTGCCTCTGGCCGCGTGCCGCGGTTTCCGGTACTGCTCTTCGATCCCACGACCGATCCATATTCACCCGCCGAGGCTGCGGCTTTGGCGCGGACCCAGAGTATCCGCTGGCTGATTGTGAAGCGCGATCTGCAGATCAAGTCTGACCCGACGCCGGATCGCTCCGCGTTGATGAATTTGCTGATGCAGGAATATGCGCCGGTCGCACATCTGCGCGGATACGACGTCTACCGCCGCTGACCACCGGTTGCGACGATGGGTGTCGAGGCACGCTCTTTCACTCCCATAATCGCCAGCCACAATCCTAGCCCGCACTCGGCGATGAACATGACCGGATAGAGGGGGTAGGTCCACTTCTCATAGCCGGGAAGGAACCACATCTGGACAAGGCAAATCATCAGCGAGATGCCATCGAGGATCAATAGAATGCCGAAGATCTTTGGCAAAAGGCGCGACTTGATCACAAGGTAGCCGAGAGGAAACAGCCACGCCGCGTAAAACAACCCGCAAACCATCCCTCCGTTGCCGCTTAACTTCAGAAAGACGAGACCCAGCGTCTGCAGCTGATCCGGTTTGAATGCGCTCAACGCCGTCGAACCCGTGTAGATCGTTAACGCGGAAAAATGCAACAGCAAATCGACGCATTCGATGGCAACTCCCACAGCATTCAGCAAGAGAAATAGGAGTGCAAGATTGCTGTTGACCGGCTTGAAGAGAACGTAGAGGGCCCACGCTGCCAGCAGAAACAACAGGGCCGCGACCAACTCCAAAGTCACACCAAGGCGAAAGACACCCTGCGATGCGACGATCGCGTTGGCAGTGGCCCCGGCTTCTCCCCAAGCGATGGGGTGGCCCTGAATGAAAGTGGAAGTGGCAAAGGTGACGATGAAGGCAAGGTAGAGCAGCCCGGCCATTCTCGCAATCCCGCATTGAGACATCAGGTTCACTTCGTCGCTCATGATCCCCTGTCCTTTCGCGCACATCCACCGCTTGCGGGCGGCTCGCAGCCTATTCCGAGAAATCGAATTCGTAAAGTGGGTGAGATTGTGGGCCTGAGTGTGCGTTAGCGCTTAGCGGTTTTGGCTCGCCCAGATTTTTTCAGCTCTTCCCAATCCTTCACTGTCTGGTCCGCGTACTCCACACCGAATTCGGCGATCGCTCCCGGAAATGCTTCGCCGGTGCCGATATAGCCGGCAATCGTCTGCGCGTCACCCGATCGCGCGTGGCCGCGGGCGAGCAGCTCTCCGCAAACCTCCGCGTACGCCTTGAGATTGGCGCCGGCGAGATCTGTGATCGCAATCGACCCCTTGTGGTCGTTGAGCTGGCGGACAAGATACTGCCGGTTGCCGATGTGGGTCCAGCCGAGAAATGGATCAGTCTGGATCTGCATGTATCTCTGCCCCTCGGCCGTGCGCTTTCCGTTGTGCGCGGAAGGATGTGCGTCGGGCAGATACGGCGCGTAGGCCGACGCGACCTCTTCCTTTATCTGCAAGAACAACGGATCGCCCGGCCCGTTGCCTTCCAAATAGATGACGTAGTCGCGCAAGCCCACCGAGCCGGTGCCGACAACTTTGAAGGCCACATCGATGGGCCGGTAGAAGTCGAGCAGGTGTTGCCGCTGCGGCTCCAGCATTTCGCGATACGGGATCAGCGCGCCTATGACCGCTGCGGCGCGCGCGCCCGTAACGCGCCAGAGCGTCGGCTTCATTTCCCTGAAGCGGCGGCGAGCGCCCGGCCTCGACGAAGCAGACTTCGAAGAACTGCGCCGCGACGAAACCGGAATGGTGAGCTGATGGAGCGTGTGTTGTGGCGTTGCGCGCTCGGCCTTCGAGAGAGCGTCGTGCACCGGTCTGGCCAGGTCGAGCCGGTGCACGAGAAAATGATTCACTTCCAGATGCGGCATGCGTGCGAACGCGCGCATTTGGCCAGCGTAACGTTCAATGCAGGCCTGAGCGGCCTTGCGCGCGGTTCCATCCTTGTGTCCGGCGGCGCGGCCGGCCAGCACAATTGAAGCCGCCATGCGCTTCAAATCCCACTCGAAAGGGCCGCGAATGGTCTCATCAAAATCATTGAGGTCGAAGACCAGCCGGCCATCGGGCGCGGCATACGCGCCCAGGTTGCGAACATGGGCGTCGCCGCACAGCTGGCTTACGATGCCGGTCGACGGAAGCTGCGCCAGGTCGGCGGCCATCACCGGCGCCGCGCCGCGAAAATACCCGAACGGCGACTCTGCCATGAGCTGATACTTGAGCTGGATCAGCGGCGGAACGCGCCCGCGCATCGATCGCGCTACCAGTTCCAGTGCCTTGGCCGGCCGCGCCTTGGGGTGGAGCGCTTCATGCTGGTGTCGGCCCACCTGCTTGCGCCGCGCCTGGCCAAGTGCGCGCCGTTCTTCGGGAGTTGCCCAGTGCATACTGCGCAACATACACTGTCGACCCTCGCGGGACCAAACCGCGCAACGGGCTCAAGGCATCACCGGAAATGCTTCTACCATTCCACACATGGTCATTGGGATGGCGGGCGCGCCGGCAGCGGATCATGGATGCTCTTCGGCATAGGCGGAAGCGGCGGCCGGGGTCCGCCAGTGGGCTGCGGTTGCGGCTGAGGCCGAGGGAATTGCGGGACCTCCGTCTGATCGAAAAGAAAATTCACCGGATGGCCCATCTGGATCGTGAGACGGCGCGCGATCTCATTTCCGTAAGGCGTGCCGTCCAGCTCCGCGCGCGGCATCCGCACTTCGGTCAGTGAGTCTCGCGGGCCAACGTACAGGAGCGCGTCCGCCGCATCCGATAACTTCAACGGCGTTGCGGGAGCCATGCCGCCGGTGACCACCGGCATCGCCGGAAGATCGCCAACCCAGTTGCCGGCAAGCGCCACAATTGCGGGTACCGGCCAGGAGTCAAAGCGTTGGTCCAGATTGTCGTATCCGCCTATCGCGTTCGTTCCGAAAACAACCAGGTAAGGAATCGTGCCGGCAGAGCGTATTGTGCTCTCCACCAGACCCGTGCCATTCCGCCGTAGGAAGTGGCCTGAGCCCATAATCAGCAATGCGTGATGGTCCTTTGCCAGGACTTCGTCCTTCACCACCTGCGCATACCACTCGTCGCGGTGCGCCAGGTATGGACCAACATCCTCGGCGTCGTTGATCTTCTCCCAATCGCCATAGGGGTCACCAAGAACAATGCGGATCTGGTGTTTCCCACGGTGCTTCATGTTTGCCGCGCGAACCGCCGCGTAAAACTCCCCATACACGGGCGAAGGGGGGCCGACGGAACCAATCATGTTGCGCCAGGCTTTCTCGACCTGCCCCATCGGAACATCCTCGCCCGCAATGTAACGATCGACTGACTTTTGATAGAGCGAGTTGCCAAATTCCACAACGATATCGTCCACTCGCTGATCGAATTCCCGGTTTTTCACCAACACATTCAGCCACTCGTATTCCTGCTTGTCGCCGTGCGCTTCGCCGAGCATCACGATCTGGTGAGCTCCGATTGCCTCGATCATCGCGACCGTCGCGCCTTGAACATTCGGCTGCGAAGTTTGTGGCTCAGCGGATGATTGTGCGCCCGCTGGCAAGAGCTGCGTGGACTGAAATCCGCTCGGCCCGGAATCGCTGCGCCATGAAGCCAGCACAATGTGCGCTGATTTGCGAGAGACTTTGATCTCGCTTTCATCGCTCACGGCCAAAGTCCCGGCCCCGGGCACTTCCGATCCCCTGCGCGCACCGGGGTGTCGCCCCGAGTACGAAAGTGCAAGCAAATCGTGCTTAGAAGGGCCTTGAACCATGTGGACTTCGCGGTAATTTCTGCTGTAGCCAAACCAGGTGAAAAGTGCTCCAAAGGCAACGGCTGAAAACATCGCTCCGTAGGCAATGGCTCTCAGGTTTGGAACCCCTTGTTGGAGGACGTCGAATTGCGGAGCCACATGGGAGCTGTGCGCCGGTACCACGACAAGCACCGCATCGGAGCGGCGACGCGCGCGCGGAAGAGAGGCGGCAAGGTCGACCGCAAGGTCGGCCCAGAGCCGAACCTTTGCCCATGCTCCTTGTTCGTCGCGCACCCGATCGCGGACGAGTTGCATTGCTTCCTCTCCAAAAGACGCACGGAATTGTGCGGGATAGAGGCGCAACATCAAGGCGTACATCTTCTCAGACATAATCACCTCTCAGAATGTTCCTGGCGCGCGCAACGCGCAACACGTCTGCGAGTTTTTCGGCTTCAGATCGGACCCGTTTTCGACCGCTGGGAGTCAACCGGTAGTATCGTCTCCGCTCGTGACCGGGTTCCGCATCGCCGCGCCGGGTGACCTCTTCAATCAACTCCTCCTCCAGCATCGCCTGGATCGAGCTATATAAAGTTCCCGGCCCCAGGCGCATATTGCCGCTGGTCTGCTCTTCGACCTGTCGCATAATGCTGTAACCGTGACGTTCCCCGTCAGAAAGAGAGAGCAGGATTTGAAACGCCGCCGAGGGCAATGGATCAAGTTTTCGCTTTGGCATGTATGCTCGATGATCGATATATCGATAAGCGACTGTAGTGCAGGCCTGCCGAATTTGTCAAGAGGGTTGTGCGCTTCAATGAAGCGGCATTTCGACGCGCCCTGGCGTCTCCCTCTCAATCGGTGTGATTTACACTGAGTCATCCGGATTTACCGGCCCACCTCCGATCGCTGCAGTCGCTCTATTCCCTCCGGGCCGGATTCCACGCCGAAGATCGAGTTTGCGAGAGGCCCCTTGACGCGAAAAGCCGCCATCCTGTTTTTGGCTCTCGTCGCCTTTGCGCCGGCCACTCTTCCGGTCACTGCGCAGGCGCCTGAAAAACCGCTTACGATCGACGCCATCTTCGCCCATGGGTCCCTGATCGTCAATCCGCCCGACCAGCTGACCTGGTCTCCCGACGGAAAGCATCTAACCTACCTCGACGGCGGTGAACTCATCGATGTGGATCCCGCGACCGGCAAGACCCATGTTCTCGTGAGTGCGGCGAAGATGGAGAATCTGAACAGCAAAAACGACTCCGAGAAGGACCGCGACCATCGCCAACGCTACAATCTGGCCAGCTATATCTGGTCTCCCGACTGCACGCACATTCTTTTCGACTCCAACGGCCGTCTGTGGCTTTACGATCTGCGCAATGGCGTTGGAGTGGAAATAGGTTTTTCAGACCTGCTCTCAGGCGACGATCCCAAGTTCTCTCCCGATGGTTGGTCGATATCCTTCATTAAGAACCACGGCCTTGCGGTTATCTCGCTACGGGAACCCGGCACGCCCACCGTGCCGCTCGCACCCGCGCCCGATCCATCCTCTGTCAATGGTGAGCATTTCCTGAACGGCGAAGTGGATTGGGTGTACGAGGAAGAGCTCGACGTCCGCAGCAACTACTTCTGGTCGCCTGACTCGAAGAAGATTGCTTATTTGCAAATGAACGAGACTCAAGTGCCGAGGTATCCGCTCACCGACTGGCTTCCGAATCATGTTGCGGTCGATTGGCAACGCTATCCGCAGCCGGGCGACCCCAATCCCGATGTGCACCTGGGCGTGGTTCCGGCGCATGGCGGCAAGACACTGTGGATCAAGATCCCGTTGCATGGCGGCGACGACTATATTCCTCGGTTCGGCTGGGTGGATAGCAAAACGGTCTGGGTGGAGTCGCTGACGCGCGATCAAAAGCACCTCGAGCTCTTCTTTGCCGACGTCGATTACGGCGAGGGGCGCCAAGTGCTCGAGATCAGCGACGATAAGTTTCTCGATGACAATTACGACGTGTCGGTGGGCGACGGCGCCATCGTCCTCACCAGCTGGGGCGATGGGCACAATCACATTTACTTCTATAGCTACGACAAATCGAAGCCGCTCGCGGCGGATGCAAAGCTTGATCGCCAACTGACCAGCGGCGATTTCGATGTCAGCGAGGTGTATAACGTTGACACCGTGCACAAGGTTGTGGACTACGCGTCCAATGAAGGCAATCCGCTGGAACAGCAGGTCTGGCAGGTGAACTTCGCGGGCCAGCGCAGGCAGTTGAGCACCGGCGCAGGATTTCACCAGGCCACATTCTCTCCCGATGGCGTCTCATTCACCGACAAATCCTCGACGCGTATGACGCTGCCGGCGATCCGCGTCTGCAGGATTCCCGGTACGTCAGGTGACGCATGCCGCGTATTTTGGCAGGCCAGCGCGCTTGACTCCTACCATCTGCAGGCGCCGCAGCCGCTCGAATTAAAGGCGCACGA
>Ga0181520_10010205_pt1 | contig 12663 bp, 9 predicted proteins | sample PEATcosm2014_Bin_29_FD_132451 | JGI IMG/M metagenome (GOLD analysis project Ga0181520, IMG submission 132451) | Peatland microbial communities from MTU Mesocosm Facility, Houghton, MI, USA - PEATcosm2014_Bin02_30_metaG | ecosystem: Environmental > Terrestrial > Soil > Wetlands > Peat | place...
ACCATCGGCTGGACGAATCCCGCGTCAAAGCCGCTCGGACACGATCTCGTAGGGTCCATCGCCGCGCCCGCCAGCAGTAACTCGCTCCCACGGTCCGCCATCATGGACAGGGCGGACGCTTACGCGGAATGCAGTTTTCGCAAAGTTACGTCGATTGGGACTTGGCAGAAAACTCGGCAGAAAACAACGGCAGAAGAGTACAGAATCGTGCAGAAGATTGCAGGCCGCCAAGACAAGAAAACCCCGCAAAAAACAGCAAGACACGGGGTTTTGGCAACCTAGTTGCTCATCCCAATTGAGCTACGGGGACTTCTTCGGTCTTTTGCCGCACAATGCGTGCCGGCGTCGATGCGAAGCGGCTGCTCCCACATCACTTGATGCCGAATCGGCAGCAGGCGGAACTCCACCAGCTTCCGATGCCCCAAGTATAGACGATGGTCGAGGGCTTTCAATGGGGGCCAATACGACTTCCGATCGGGAGGGGAGTACAGAAGGAACCGGATCGCCTAAAATGATGAGAAAACACGAGGTCCGCGGAAATGGCCCCCCTTATCGCTGCCGTTCTCGTTTTGGTACTTGGTGTGCCGGATGCCTTGGGTCAAGCTATCGAGCCCAAGATCAAGCCGGGCGATACGGTCATGGTTCTCAAGGAGGGGGCAAGGCTCAAGGTCGAAGACAAAACGCTGGCCGAACTCCGCAAGAACGTGCGAATGGCGGTGACCCACGCCGATGGCCCGTGGATTGGCGGCACGGTTGATCTCGACGGAAAATCCCGCTGGGGATGGGTCGCGAAAGCCGACGTGGCACTGGCCGTGGTGGTGGAGAACGCCAGCCGGCAGCCGTGGCATTATCAGACCCGCTTCTCCGGCGACGTGCGTTGGGGCGATGTGCGGAGTCTCCCCCCAGGGCTGTCGCACGCCTACCTGGCCACGGGTCGGCTGGTCGTCCGTTTCGGGCGCGCCGGTCGTTGGATCACCGCCGTCTGCAATCCGGGCGAACGATTTCACTACGAGCAGGGGGAATTGGTCAATTGCCGCCCCCCTCAAGACGTCGGGCTGCGATTGCGGCGGCTTACCGTGTTGGCCGTGGCCGACGAAACCTATCGCGACCACTTCGCCGACTGGAAGGATCGGATCGCCGAAATCGTGGCCACCGCCTCGCACTACTACGAAGACGCGGTTGCCCTGCGCTTGGAACTGGTCGACTGTCAGCCGTGGGACTACCGGGCCACGGCGCGGGGAGACGTGCGCAAGACGGCCGAGAGACTGCTTCGCGTTGAGCCGACCAACGCGGAACTGGTCATCGGCTGGCTGGGCGTGATTCAAAGCCAGCCGGGAGCACCGAGCAACCAGTACGAACTTGGCTGGTATGCGGCCTTTGGCCGCCACATTTGCATCGTCGACGATGAGAGACGGCAATTGCCGGGGGCGACCCTGCTTCTGTTGCGAGGATTAGCGCGAACGTTCGGCGCGTTTTGGGTAATCGACAAGACTTCGATGATGCGGCTGGCCTTGGAGGCCGTGCCCATCGACTTCCAGTTTGGTGAGACGGTCCGCCAGGTGATTTTGCTGAGCCGGGATTTTGATTTGCGACAGGGAGTGGAAAGCCTGAGTCCGGAGAATGCTCGCCGCATCCGGGAACTGTATCGCCAGTATCATCATCCGAACGATCCGCCCGGCAGCGACCCGATCACCAACGGCTATCGCACGCGGCGATTCTATCAGCAGATCGAGCGCAAGCCCTCGTTTCGCCTGATCTGAGCGGCCGGCCGCAGATAAGTTATGGCACAGGCGTCCCGCCTGGTCGGGCAGCAAGGACGGCGGCGCCACGAAACTCTTCAGCTTACTTCTGGGCGCTCGCCACCGGCCGTTCGAACGCGGAGGGCTTGGCCACGAGGAATGGCCGCGTGTGGAGAATTGCCACCCTGGCGTTAGGGAAACGGGTTTGGTACTGGGTCAACAACTCCGCCAGGATGTCGCCGATTCGCCGCGGCTCACTGCGTTGCGACTGCTCGGACGGGGACACGTATTCTTGCATACGGTTGTTCCTCCCAACAAGTTGATTATAGCGATTAGTGTACGCATGTCAACTACCACGATGGGGTAGTGTCTTAGCAGTGTGTTGCTCGTGCGATCCCCCCATCAGTGGGCCGGTTAGCCAGAGTTCTTTGGCAAAGCAGCCTGGGGCGAGATATGGGGTCAGTCCGAAGGCGAGGAGCGCGGACGGCCGGTAGGACGTTTGATCGAGGAAAAGCGGTCCAGATCGCTCAACTTAATCATGCAGAAGAAGCCGTCGCGTATCTTGAAGGGTATGCGCCCCTCGCGGATAAGTACACTGACCCGCTGCCGACTCACTCCGAGTCGAATGGCGGCTTGGCGTGCCGTGACGTAGTCTGCCCAATCCTGCCCCATTCCACATTGAACCCCAGATGACGGATATGGTTTCGTTGCCAAATTAACGGCCACGGCGTGGACCGCGCTTACCGGGTCCGAGAGGCGGGCGGAAGAGGCGGGGCGGTTGCTCATCTGCTACAGACACTATGCAAGGGATAAAGGGCGCCAACACCCTCATCAGGAAAGCTCTAAGCTTTCCTGATCTTTTGCCCGATGCGACCTAACATCGAGCATCCGCTGGCCATTTCTTGCCATACCAAGAAGCCATCCGGGCGCCACCCAAGAAGGGGAATTGTATTACCCTTCTTGGTAGCTAGAATACGGGAGAGGCGACATGGCACGCGCGAAGAACCGGCAGCCATATCAGGTCGTCTTTCGCGAGGACCCGCTTGGTTGGGATAGCGTCCGTAATCGCGGGTATGGGTTTGGGGATGTAGGTGCCATCCACAAACTCCGTATGGAAGATGGCCGGCCGTATCGGTTTGCAAACGAACTGATATGCGGGCGAATTGCCCAGTTCTTGCTTTTGCCTGTGCCCCCATTTGGATTTACATATTTCGCCGGGCAAAAAGGGGTGCCATTGCCACAAGGCATCATGTTTTCGGAAATTGATTTTAACTGCGAGAGAGAGTCGCCGCCACTTCCTGATCTCGATGCTTGCGTCGACAGTATGCCGAGGTTTTGTGCGGGTATTTTGGCATTCGACATACTTGTCGCCAATCCTGATAGAAGGCGAGATCACCTATGGTGCGATGACCCACAACATCCAACACGTCTACTCATGTTTGACCACGACTTGGCACTATGCGGCTCGATAAGTATCGGGCAGTTCTTTGCCTGCAACTACTGCTGGAAGGCAACAGCATCCGCAGCGTCGAGCGGATTACCCACGTCAACCGGAACACGATCCTTAACCTCCTGGAAACCGTAGGGCGATCGGCTTTGCGATTCTGGGGGCAGCGGATGACCAACCTGCCGGTGGCTGACGTGCAAGTAGACGAAATCTGGGGGTTCATCGGCTGCAAGGAGAAGACCCGCCTTCGACTGGATTACGACAAGGATCACGGGGATTCCTACTGCTTTACCGCCATCGAACGGGATACAAAATTACTGGTTGCATGGCACCTTGGACGCCGTACGCCACGGGATACCCGCTGGTTTGCCGACAAACTCTACCGGGTTACGGCGGGGCGATTCCAGCTAACAGCCGATGGATACCTGCCCTATACTGGCTCGATTCCTAACGCCTTCCGCGGTCAGATCGACTTTGCCCAATTGGTCAAGATATACGGCAATCAATCGGCGGGCGCCGCTGGCCGCTACTCGCCGCCAGAAATAATAGACACCCACAAGCACGTGGTTTGCGGTGAACCTGACGAAGCATTGATTTGCACTTCGCACGTTGAGCGGCAGAACCTGAACATCCGCATGGGCGTCCGGCGAATGACCCGGCTAACCAACGCCTTTAGCAAAAAATGGGCGAACCACGAGTACCACTTGGCCCTGTACTTCCTGTACTACAACTTCTGCCGGGTTCACATGACGATCAAGACGACGCCGGCCGTTGCGGCGGGGCTGACCGATCAGCCATGGAGCATCGGGCGGATGCTTGATGAGTTGGCAGCGGTCTAACCAAGCACCCCCCCAATCGGCTGGCAACACACTGCTAAGACACTACCCACGATGGCGATGGTAAGCTTGGCAAGATGGTAAGAATGGTGAAGCGGTGGCTTCAAAGCCCTTTGTTGCAATCGGAGCCGCTTGCCGGTGCCGATTGGTTGCGTATTCACGCAACTCCGGAGGCCGCATCATGGGTGATAAGACGCAGTTTGATTCCGCACATCAGCTTGTGGCCGAGACCTTTGCCGAGCTAGGTGCGACCGGTCCGGTGATCCACACGATTCTGCTGAAAGATTGCCATTTTGGCGGAGACAAGTTCCGCTGCGAGGGGATGCACGCCATCTGGGCCGCCGGCAGCGACGTGATCGAGTTCTATGACGAAACAGGGGATCTGAAGGTGCGGAAGAAGATTCCCATTGCCGCGGAAGAGGCGGCTGCTTAGAAAGCCGTTTTCGAAACGCGGCGTAGCCGCCCCCGTTGTTATACACATCTCACGCGTCTGGCCCCGGAGGGGCCGTCGATAATAGCCCAGCGATTCATCGCTGGGTCCGGAGATCGGCAAGAACCAGGTTGTCCCGGAGGGACAATTGAATCACGGCCTGCGAAATCGCGTTTCAATCGTCCCTCCGGGACGAGGAACCTTCCCGCGATTCCCATCTTCCCAGCACTGAAGTACTGGGCTACTGTCAAACGTCCCTTCGGGACGGGGAACTGCACGCGCGGCGCAAGGGGGACAGTCCCCTGTGAACGGTTGCGACACCGCAATTGCTCTGCTGGGAACGACCCTGTTCTTCTTGACCGCGGGCGTATACTGTCATGGGGGAAGATGTCTTGCGTCTTGCGATGCCGTACGTTTTCGATTCCGAGCGGAAGGGTAGATGTTCTGCTAATGGTTTACCCCGCCGCTGCTTCCTGAACGAAGTGCTGAGACCTGTCTGAACGCCCGGTCTGCTCGTGCCAATCAGTGGGACATGTGCCATGGCGGCGGGGCATTGCGTGCACAAGGAGGGGGATTGCTTCGAATGAGCGACAAGAACGTGAATATTCTGGTCGTCGACGACGATGAAGCCACGCGGATCTATGTGGCAAAGATTTTGTCGTTGCGGAACTGGCGCGTCGACTTGGCCGAGGACGGCCCGACTTCTCTGGGGCTGGTCCAACGGCAAGCTTACGACGTGGTGCTGCTGGACTATCGGATGCCCGGAATGGACGGCGCGGAACTCTGCCGGCGGATCCGAGAGATACAGCCGGGCATCCGCGAGGTGTTTCTCACGGGATATCCCTCGATCGATACGGTGTATCCGGCGATGGAAGCCGGGGCCGATCATGTGCTGGCCAAACCGGTCGATCCGGCCGAACTTCTTCAGGTCATCGACGAAGAATTGGCGTGGGCGGTCGCCAACGCGTGAAGTCCGCCCGCGACTATCGCCGCACGATCGCCGCGCTGTAATCCTCGGGCAGCCGCAGTTCAGTGAACGTCGAGCCGTCGTGGACCACCGTGGCGGCCTTGAAGCTCGGCACCTCGCGCCCCTGATCGTCGAACACGTGCACCTCGTGCCGGGAGCTGTCGCCCCAGCCGAACAGCCCGCTGCGGTTGGTAACGATCCGCTCCTGGCCGATGATGTATCCTTCGTGGAGTTCCACCGGCGTAATGGGGAACATGTAGTGCGTCAGCGCGACGTGCGTGGGAATCACGTGCAGATCGTGGTACCAGTAGTAGACGCAGCCGAAATCCAACGCCCGAAGCATTACGTGGTACGCATCCACTTCGCTACGCTCGGTGAGATGATCGCCCAGGGCAATCGGCGAATAAAGCGCGGCCAAGGCACAGTTCGAGATGCTGCCGGTTTCCACGAACCGCGGAAAATGGAGCTTGATCATGGCCTGGGTGTACGGCTGGCCGTTGGCCACGAGCAGATGGTTTTGCAAAATGCGCCGCGCGAGCGCCAAGCGGAAGGGGTGCGAAAGGAGCGTCACCGAGCTTTTCAGCCGGCTGATCTTCATGCTCCGGGGATCGATGTCGGCACTGACGCCGTCCCAGGGCAGGCCCGTCGGCCGGCTGAAATCGTCGTAATGGTATGGGTACCGGCTGCGCTCGAATTCATCCCAGTAGACGCCCTCGCAACCGAAACCTTGGGGCAGCGGCCCGAGGATCAGCGCGACGTTCTTGGCGATCTCGCGGCCGAAGCGGTTGCTGGTGGTGGGCACGTAGAGCCAGTCGCCCGGCTTGCCGTAGTCGGCCTGCTTGCCGTCGGCGCACAGGAGCCGGGCGTCGGCGTACTTCTGCGGCCCCTCTTCCAGCACATCCTCGAAGCAGTGGAAGTACATCAAGTGTTTCGCCTCGGGCACCAGCTTCCGCAGCCGCGCCGCTTGGCCGCGGAGGTAGGAAAAGTCGAGCGTTTGAAAGGCCGTGCCGTGGGCGAAGCGGCCCTTGTAGGTGGGCCATAAATAATGGTCCAGGAAAAAATGCGCGTCTTTGAAGCGGATGAAATCGACGAACTGCCGGTCGCTCCAGTTGCCGGTATACCGTTTGGGCACCAGCCGCAAGAAGGCGAATGAGCCGTCCAGCTTGAAGTTCACGTCGCGCAGCCGCCGCACGGCATTGACCATCGCCCAATAGTCGGGCCGCACGGTGGGCAGGATTGCCCACTCGGTCGTGTGCTTGGCCCCGGGCTTTAGCACGCACTGGTTGTCGGCCAAACCGACGAAGCCTTCGCCGCTGAAATTGGTCACGTGGATCAGCGAAACATCGTCGATGGCGATCAGTCCCATGCCGGTTCGCTCCGTGACGCCATAGCTGGTGGGGTTGGCCGAATCCGCCGACGCACCGGCGCGGCTGCCCGGCGACAACCCTCCCAGCCAAACCTTCTTGAGCCCGGGCATGAGCACGCGATGACGCTGCATGAGCGGCAGATTCTCGCCGCTGCGGTTGGTGAACGTGTCGCGGACGAGGATTGCCTCGTCGCGCTGCTCGATTTCCCGCCGGTGATCGAAGTAGCGGTTCGCGCCTTTGACCCAGGCCGGCTGCGGCGTCGAGAATTCCGACTCGACGCGGGACGTTTCGCCGCCCAGCGACAATTCCAGCGCCGCGCCGGACAACCATGCGAGCCGATAGGAAACCTTGTGCTCGCGTTCCGGTACGATCACCTGGAGCGGGCCAACGGGGGCCGGCCGCTTCGGCTTCGGTTTCAGCGGCGTGCGGATCTCCAGCCGCACGACGGTCACGACCAACGTGCGACGGATCGCCGGATTGGCGCAATTGGCGATCATCAGCCGGTTGTCGCCCACCCGCAGCAAATCGCTCACCCGAAACTCGAAATGGCATAGTTTTGCGCCGCTGCTCAGGGCATACACTGGATGCTTGTCGGGGGCGTCGAAATCGGGGGAGTAACAGACGTTGAAGATGTCTCCCGCCGCACGATTCGTCAGCCGGCCATCCCGGCGGACTTCTTCCTGTTGCCGGTTGAGCAAACGCCGCGGATCGACCGCCTGGCCGTTGAGCCAGAGCCGCATGCCGGGATGGTGTCCCGACGCCCGCGGCGTGGCCAGCCGAGCCTTGAGGATCAGGATGCTCTCTTTGCCTTCCGGCGTGGACACCCCCTTGAAGTCGATGTGATCTTTTTGTCCCGGCGACAGGCTCAGACCCTTGCTCAACTCCAGCCCACGGACCGCGGCCGTAGCCTTGCCGTCCGAAGGCGCCAGGGCCGCCGTCATCAGCCGGCTCCGCAGGTGCGCCCAGGGGGCAGTGAGAATCGTCATCAGCTTTTCCTGGGCCGATTCGGCACCGTCGGTGTCGGAGATGCCGATCTCGAAGTTGAGCGGCATGCCGTTGCCGGGCTTCAGGTTGGGGGTCTTGGCCAGCCGTGCGATGAGCGTCCACGGCACGGCCGCCTCGAGCGCATAGCCCTTTTCCGTCTTCTGCGCCGCCACCAACACGCCCTCGGCCGAGGCGGAGGCCGGCGTGAACACGACAGCCTCCGGCGCAATGTCGGTCACGGGGTCGCCCGTCCGCTGGAAATTGCCCGGGCTCAGGCCCAGATGGATCTGCCCCGCTCCCCAAGGGTTCCGCTGGGGATCCGCCGCGGGCGCGGCATCCAGATAGAGCTCGACGTGATCGCCGCGCCACAGGTCTCGGCCACGCTCTTTTTGCACGTGATGATCGTCGGTCACGTCGGCCGCCAGGTACAGATACTCGCCGCGCCATGCCAGCCAGACCCTGGCGCTGAGGTCCCGCGGCGACTTCCAGGCCTTTCCGCCACGGACGACCTGCTCTCGGGACTGGATCAGGTAGGCGTTGGGGACGTTTTCCCATTCATCCAGCCGGCCGTCGATGGCCGGCGGCGGATCGGGCTTGTAAGGGATTCCGTGCAGCACCGGCTCCGCGCCTGCCCCGGTACCGACGATGACGAAAACAGAGAGTACGCTACTCACGAGGATGCCGCCGCGCATGATGCACCTCCGCCGTCAGGAAGCCTGTTGTTGATTCCTTACTCCGGCTCGCTCAGGTACGGCTGCAATTCCAGAAAATTGAGCATCAACTCCTGGCCGACCGGGCCGCCGGCTTGCGTGGCGCTCTTCCAATCGCTTATGCTGAGCCGCGCCGTGGCCGCCTTCGCGCGAAACACCCGCCAATGATAGTTCATCCACAGCGGCTTGGCCTCGGTGAAGCCGGCCTCGTTGGCCCAGCTATGGAAGGGACAGTTGCTGAAGGACTCATGCGGACCGGTGAGCGGCTCGACGCCCTCCAGAACGATGGAAATCGCGTGCGCAGCGCGCCGCGACGTGCCGCGGACCAGGTCTTGATGGTCGGCGGTGATCATCTTGAGCGAATAGAGCCGGCCCGGCTCCAGATGCGTGATCTGCTGGCTTATGGCGTTGGGCCGCTTCGGGCTCCGCTTCATGATCAGGAACGCCCGGCCATAGGGCTGATAGCGGGGCCAGCGGCCCTGCAAGGCGTTGTAGCTGAACTTCTTGCCCGTGCTGATGCTGCCCGCTTCGGCCGGCTGCAACTGCCAGTGCGCCGTCCCCTCGTCGAAATCCGGGTTCCGCAAGTGCTTCAGCTCGTAAGGGTCGCGGAAACAGCGGTCTTTGCGTCCTTCGATGCAGTAGTGGCGCAGCAGCCGGGCCGAACAACGCAGCGTGTCGGGGTCGGCGTAGGGCGAGCGGTAGAACTGGATGCCGTAGAGCCCCGCGTACACCGGCTCGTTGGCCAGGATTTCCATTTGCATATCGAGATGGACGCGGAAATTGCCCGTCGGGCAAGTGTTGGTTCGGCAGGAGGGGATCGACGAATACATGGGCGTCAGGATCGCCCTGCGCAGACAGCCGGGCAGGGCCTGCTCATAATGTTGGCCCTCGCCCACCAGGTATTTGCGAAGTTGCGCCAGATTGTCGGCCTCGGTCGGCTGCTCGGGCAGGTAGAGCTCGATCGAGAACGGCCAGCCCGCCTTGAGTGTCGCTTCGATTACCTGCTTGCCGAAGGGATCCATGGGCAGCGGCCAACGCACACTGTTCGCCCAGCCGGCCAGACCGGCGACAAAGGGGATCCACTGCCGGCCGCGGAAGGCCGGATCGGCAGCCAATTGCGCGATGCCGGCCAGGGCATTTTTCTGGGCCGCGGCAGAAATTCCCGGCAGGAACTCGTCGACCTGAAGGCCGCTCATCAGCGGATGGCCGTAGCCGGGGCTTTTGCGCCAATAGGCGTAAGCATCTTGCAGGGGCAACTCGTTCCGCCCCGGGACTTCGCTCCAGATGACCCACTGTTTCCCCAGCCCGCGCCACTCGGCCATCTCCTTGGCACAACTGGCGCTGCCTTCGATGGTGTTGCAGTTGGCCAACACCGATTTTTGCAGCCACTGCCAACTCGGCGCACCGAAGGCGGTGATTTGCGACGTCGCCGGGAAGCAGTTGAACACCAGGGCGGGAATCGCCCGAACCACCAGCTTCGTGGCGTGGCCGGCCAGCCGGAGCGTGTGTCGGCCGGCCGGCAGAAAATGCATGGCCTCCGTGGTTCGCGACGCTTTGGCCACGGCGAGTGGCTGCCCCTCGGCGTCGAGCGTCAGGGCCGCGTCTCCCGCTACGGCGAAAAAACACCAGCCTTGGCGCGGGTTGACGAAGGCGATTTCCCGTCGCCCGAGCAGCCCGCGTTGGCCGGCATCCATCAACTCGCTCACCAGGTTGTTGAGCACCTCGATCCGGCACGGATCGGCCGGCGACGGGCCTGCCTTCTCGTTAGCGATGGCCCTCGCGGGGAGAAACAGCAGGAGAATTGCGACCGCAGAAAACAAGCGCTCGGTGTTGGACATGAGTCGGCCTCCGGCGGGGGTTCTTCTGGCGAACCTGGTTGAGGCTATTCTGGGCTGGGCGTTCGCTCATCCCCTAGCATACACGGACGTCCGCCGTTTGCAATGAGCCGAGCATGGCCTAATCCAGCCGGACTACGCTCGCGTCAATAGCTGGGCTTATCGCCTTTTCGCTCCGCAAATTCGTACGGTCCGCGTGGCCGGATCAGGGCAAGCGTTCCAGGAACTTCAGTTGCGTCGGCCTCTGCTTCCGCCACTGGAACAGCGCCAACACCTTCTGTTGCATTTCCGGAGAAAGTTCGGAGAAGCCGATATTATCGCACCACCCGTTGGAGAGGGAGACCGGCGCCTGGTACTTGCGAACGCCCAGCTCGACCCAGTTCCATTCCGTAACCGGGAACCAACAGCAAGACCACATGGCGTTGCGATAGTTGGGGAAGATGCCGTACGACCACGCCTTCGGCTGACACCAACTGTCTTGGTACGTGCCATGCGCCACCAGCGCGTCGGGGGACGCACCGTCAACCATGCCGAGGTCGTCCGAGGCCAGCAGGGCGATTTGGCCGTTGCTCCGGCGGTTGTGGTCCTCGATTTTCTTGGCCACGGCCCGCACCAACCGCATCATCGCCCGGTCGGCGTAGCCGGGCACTTCGGCCGATCCGAGGCTGCCCGCGGGAACTTGAAACGTCTCGTCCCAAACGAAGGCGTCGGTCTCGCGGCCGAACTCCGCCAGCAAGGCATCCGCATAGGCCAGATAATACTGGCGGACTTCGGAGACCAGCGGATTCTCCACGACGGCGTTGCCCTTCACATCCGGTCCCGCCCATCCATACTGATTCCTCAACACGCGTTTTGGGCTGAAGGTGGGCAGCTCGGTGCCCCCTACGGTGCCGCCGGCAAAGTACAGGCCCACGCGGAACCCACGCGATCGCGCGTAGGCCAGCCGCTGGTGGATTTTGGCCAGCGAAAGATGCACCGGCAGGCACTTGTCGAAGCTCAGGTCGACCGTGCCGTCATCGACTTTCATCGTCGCGGGATGGTTCTTGGCCTTTTCGTAGTTGCCAAATGTGGTCCACCGGTCGTCAAACTTCCCTTTCTTCACGTCGAAGCAGTGTCGGCCGACCCAGTCATACCAGCCGTGCAAACAGAGGAAGACTTTGGCCCGATCTTCCCGCGGCAGGGCCTTCGCCAGCGCGTCGATGTCGGCAAACCAGCCCTTGCCCGCATCGCTCATGTAGTCGTAATCGACCAGCGCAATCTGGTGCAGCCACTCGGGCCCCGGCGGCACGTCGGGCAAAGCCTCGGCAAAAAACGCCTGCACGGCGTCCTCCGCCGTGCCGCCATGAAAGACGGTGACCACCGTACGCTTTTCCGCCGGGTCCTCCAGCCCGACACGCTTGGGATACGTCCACTCGACGCTCTTTCGCGTGAAAAGGCTGGAGAAATACGGATCGGTGGCGACCGTCGCGCGCGGAGCGACGCTGCCGCCGCTGCTGGAAACCATGGGGATGGACAATCGCACGCCGTCGGCCGGCAACGCTCCGGCAAACCGGTACGCACACGCGGTCTGGTCGCCCAGCTTGCCGGCGGTGCCGTTGAACAGCGGCAACCAGGTGTCGCGGCCCAACGACGGCCACAAGGGCAGCTTGACGATGAGGTCGGCGGCCAGTTTCCCCGCGCTCTCGACGGTCAGCTCCCGGCCCACGACCAGAGAAGCTCCCTTTCCCCGGTGCAGCCCGATCGACAAGCGAACGTTGATCGCCGGCGTCGTCGCCAAGTGGTAGGCAAGCGTGCAGCCGGCTGCGGACGATGTTATTTCCGCCGGTTTTTCCAAAACCAGCGAGGTCTTGCCGTAGACGAGCACTCCGGCGTTGTCGGCCATGCCGGCGACCGTGATGGGCGTGCTCCCTTGTTTCTCGATCCGCGTCACGGCCCCGTTGGCATTGAGTTGTACGGCATAGGGCCCGCAGCGAAGGCAGCCGGCCGATTCGGCCGCACGGGCCGGGAGCGATTCGGCCGACGCGGCCAGCAAAGCGGCCACGACGATTCCCGCGATACCACGGTTGTGTCGACCATACTTCTGCAGCGATGACAAAGGAACCATCATGATTTTGTCTCCGTTGACACGACAGCGTTGAGCCCCACAGGACCGAGAACCGGCAGCCCATTGGGACGCCGCTCGGATACGCCCGGAACGGCAGCGTTCCCATGTTAATCGAGCGCTACGCGGAATTCCATCCCTGAAAGAGTTTTTCGTGTCAAGGGTCTCCTGGCGATTTTCTGCGCGCACGGTCCACACCCAAGCCCGGAAGGGCTTTTTACGGATGGTTTTGGTCTGGTGGAGGAAT